>Ga0302315_10002585_pt1 | contig 16967 bp, 10 predicted proteins | sample III_Palsa_N3_1_FD_200532 | JGI IMG/M metagenome (GOLD analysis project Ga0302315, IMG submission 200532) | Peat permafrost microbial communities from Stordalen Mire near Abisko, Sweden - III_Palsa_N3_1 | ecosystem: Environmental > Terrestrial > Soil > Palsa > Peat permafrost | place: Sweden... | reverse complement strand
GCCGATGGTCCCACCCGTATCGAAGGTGAAGCTGAGCGTGATGGTAAGAGGGGTGCTGGTGCCGATGGGCAGAGAACCGAAATCCACGCCTCTCGTCTGCAGCTTTGTAACAGCGCCTCCATTCGCAGCGGAACCTTGCGCCACATACAGATTGCCACTTTGGTCTACCGCTACTCCTTGGGGACTCGAACCGCCTGTCACAGTGAACTGAGTGCCGTACGCGGTGCCGTTCCATGGGACTTCGGCCAAATAGTTTCCCCACGCACTGGCAACGTAGACGTTTTCGTTGGCGTCCACTGCGACGTCCCACGCCTGACCAACACCAGCGGCTACGGTCAGCATGCAGGACCCACCTATGCATCCTGCGGGGAACTCAAACACGGCACCTTGAGACGAATCCACCAGATAGATATTCTCGTTTCCGTCTACCGCTATGCCAAGAGGTCCGAAAATAGTACCCCAGCCGGCGATCAATGTCTGACAGGTAGCGGCGACACAACCTGCTGGCAGCTTAAGCACCTGCCCAGAATACCAATCGGAAATGTAGACGTTCCCGCTTGCATCCGCGGCAACTCCGTAGGGAGCAAAACCATTCCCATTCGTTGCTTGACTCGCCACGACAATCTGGCAACTTCCTGTCGCGCATCCAGTTGGAATTTCTACAATCTCGCCTATACCGGGATCTGCAACATATATATTTCCAGCACCATCAAGCGCTATTGCCATAGGTACGGAAAATCCGCTGCCTACCGTACTTTGCGTATAAACTCTCCCGGAAAGAGTCTCCTTCAGCACCTGACCGTGCAAGGCATCAGGGATATACACATCCTCGCTCGGGTCAACTGCGATACCGACGTTCCCAGTGCCATCTCCAGTGCTATAAAACAAAGTCAATCCGCTAACCACCGTACTAGCGCTATAGTCAAAGTGCGCGGTCTGCGCGTCCGACGAAGGAGTCAAGACACATAACACGGCCAACATCGCTGGTACGAGTGTTTGCTTGGCCCGGCGAATGAACTCCCTTGGAGATGTGTCCATGGCGCCAATAAGAACGGTAGTAAAGCAACCAGCAAGAAGAGCAACGGCAGCAGTCAAATCCATAACTAATAGGCCTCCCGCGCCGTCAGCGCTTCTACAGCGCAGATCCCTTGCTTCATAGCGACATCACCTTACGTCTGCCTCGTTCTACTTCTGCGGGAGGCCCAGACGTAACGACGGGAACCACAGTTACCACATCGGAAAGGATGAAGAAGAAGCATCCTCGGTAGCCAGTCATACAGCCGCATACGGGAGTGATGAAGTTCTTTGTCGCTCTGACACCTGGCGCAGCGATAAGCAAAGAATTTCATGAGACGGTACCTCAAAGAAGATTCACCTATACCCGGTCCATCAGAGGCGAACGGACCCGATTAGCGCAAAGGCCGTTCGTTGTGCTGCACAATAAGGAGATAGGCTCTGTTTCTATACAGTCATCCGCGGATATCTGGTTGCCCAGCACACGCGTTTGGCGCGGCAGACATCGAACTCCGCCGTTGTCTTCCGCGATTGATATCCTCGTATGTTCCCGAACATAGATGGCTCGCGGCGGAAATGCTATATGGGTTGCTACACAGATACCGTGTGGTACTACACATGGATCTTCCGTTACCCCTTTTGAATTACTTTGCAGGCTGATCAAAGATGGCTATTTGACATATCTCATCAGATATTCAAACCGAATATTAGCAACCGAGATCATCTGCATGAAATCGCCATTAAGTTCGTCAGGATCATCCACCAGGCTCTTGGTGTCGGTCGCATCGCCATATCCCAGTCTTCCTGTAGTCGAGCGTAAGCGGTCGGCCAGGAATAAGGCGATGCCACGATAAAAGCGTGATCCAAAGCTCCCATCAGAAGCCAGCTTAGCGCTCAGCAGTCGCTTCTCAATTCCAAGCACCACAGAAGGCAGTTCTGCCACAACCGAAGCAAGAGGCGGCCGGGAGTCGACGAAAGAAATCTCTCCGATCACCTCGCCAACCATCAACATTGCAACCTGAATTCCGTTTGGAAGTTGGACGCTAAGTCGACCGTCGAGCAAAATGTAGAGATATTCGATAGGCACTCCATGCTGGATCAGTACCTCCTCTGCCGAAAACGAAAATTTAATACCGTTATCGACGATCCATTGGATATCGCTGTCTTCCAGGATTCCCATCAGATACAGAACTTTTCGCATTATCGTTTGCCCTTTCGCTTATCCCATTTGTCGTTGCAATGCCGCTTCCCTATTCGAGCAACTGTCGCTTTGCCAATTCTGCGAAATAGCCGTTCCTGGCAACAAGTTCTGCATAGTTCCCTGATTCGTGAAGTCTGCCCGCTTTGAAAACCATGATGATGTCCGCATGAAGGATCGTACTGAGACGATGGGCGATGACGACTCGCGTTGATTGCATAGCATCCAGGCTTCGACTAACCACTGCTTGCGTTTGGTTATCGAGGGCGCTGGTCGCTTCATCGAGCAAAAGTACGCGAGGTCGATGCACAATCGCCTGGGCGAGCAGCACTCTCTGCCGCTGCCCTCCAGAAAGGCCGCTGCCGGACTCGTTGATCAACGTGTGCATCCCCATCGGCATGGCGCGAATGTCTTCGTCCAGCCCCACCAGCCTCGCCGCTTCCCAGGCCTCATCGAGCGACGATGTAGAGTTTCCCAAGATGTTGGTAAGCACGTCGCCCGTCATCAGGCCGCCATTCTGCAACACGACACCGATCTGCGCACGCACAGCTTGCTTATCAAGATCAGCAAGGTCCAGTCCGTCATAGGACACAGACCCGCTATAGGGTGCTTCAAAGCCCAGAAGCAGACGAATGATACTCGACTTCCCCGAACCCGATTCGCCCACAATAGCAACGAATTGACCTGCCCTGATCGAGAACGATACATCGTTCAATACCATCGGCAGGTCTTCACTGTAACGAAACGATATATGAGATAGTTCTATGTCTCCCTGCAACTCTCCGGGATTCTTTAGGTCCATTCTTTTTTCAGGAAGCTCCTGAAGGATTGGCCTGGCCCGCTCATACATGGGCACCACACCAATGATCGAAAGAACCGCGGCGCCCAACGCTGTCGTTGATCCCAGAAATTGAAGAAAGGCCGCGTTGAAAGCGAGGAAGTGACCGGTTGTAAACTTCGGGTCTGCTTTCATCATCCCCGCGGTAGTGATGTAAACCAAAATCGAAGTTGCAATTGGAAATACGCTGTTGAAGATGCCCATTCCGATGGCGATTCGCGAGGCCTTAACGGTCATTTTCGTCTGCCACGTATAGTCCTCTGCCCACCGTGCGAAAGCACGGGGCTCCGCACCTGCGACGCGGAACTTGGAAACACCCATGAGCAATTGCGCGACGCGTCCGGCAATCTTACCTTCCATCGCCAGAGTCTGACGCTGTAGCTTCATAGTCTTCCACGTGGACACCAGGGCTACGCACACGGCAACGCCAGCCAACCCTGTCGCCAGCAAAGCGAGTTTGACGCTATAGCTAAACAGCAACGCGAAGTTGAAAACGGAAAAGACTCCCATCAGCACAGCCGAAACGGCTGAGCCGGTAAGAGCCTCTCGCATTTGATTGATGGCAAGACTGCGCCAAGCCAGGTCACCAGAAGTGTACTTTCGAAAAAATGCTGCGCGAAGGTTGAGCAAACGGTCCCAGAGCGCGGCCTGCAACTCCGCTTCCATCCGACCTTCAAGTCTCTGGGTCGCGAAACTCTGCCCGAGGCGCACTAGGAATGCAGCCACAGACGCGGAGAAGAGCAAGATAGAGAGTTCAAGCAGGGTGTCCCGCTCTCCTTCTGGAATGATGTGGTCAAATAGAACCCCTGTCGCAACCGGCATTGCGAGACTGAGCACCCCAATCACCAATCCAACTCCAAGGATTGTGATCAGATCTTTCCGGCTGTTCCGCAGGCCGAACGACAACAGATCTCGCGCACTCATTCTGCCGGAAGGAAACGGGCGGTAGAGCAGATAACCCCGAGTGTCAAAGGTCGACGAAACCTCTTCCGTGACGGGGGTTTGTGTATTTGCAAGCGGATCGAAGACGATGTAATCCGTCGTTCCCTGCTGAAGAAAAGCAACCGCCGAAGTGCGGTTCAGCGTAAAGCCGATCAACGGTCCATGATCTCGTCTCCACCATCCATCGCGCAGCAGCACTTGCCTGTAGCGCACCCCGGACGCAGTCGCAATACGCATCACCGATCGCTCCACACTTTCCTGAGCAACTTCCAACGAGGGCGCCACAATCGGAATTCCCATCGCGTGTCCAACCGCACGGCACGCTTCAATCGCTCCACCCATGCGTGTCGTTCTTTTCGGCGACGATGTCATATCCGTTGGCACGAAAGGTGACACCAGCTCGCGCAGCGCGGCCCCAAACACCATACTGTCATGCAGTGTTTTCTTCTCGTATCGCTCGCCTTCTGCAACTATCTCTTGCCGGCGACGATTCCATAACTGCCACAGCAGCGCCCCATGCACCGTAGCAAAATCACGAATCATGCTGCCGCTCGCTGAAGCACGAACCAGCCACTCGGCCGTCGAGCAGCATGAAAGTTCCATACCTGGGGGAGCAGCTAACCAAAGATAGCGGCACACCGGCACTCGCTGGAGCATCTCCGGTTGCCCTTCCGACGCATAGATAGAAAGCAATGATGCACCCGCCTCCACCCAAACGACACTTCGCGTTCCGATCAGCGCGCTTTCCTGCTCTCCTGTCTTTATCGCTTTACCGGCTTCCACCTGACGGCATAACGTAGGCACCATGCCTGGCATGCAAAAACGGGATATCGTCGTAATCCACTGGTCAATTTGCTCAGGTTCCGCCTCGCTGATCTGCATGGGGCGCAACCGGGTGGAGCGCTCACTCTGCGCTATGATTGTCGTGCTTATCCCACCATTCGTCAGCACACCGATCCCCATCAAGAGCGAGCCAGGCTCAAGGCTCCCAATGTAATCGAGACTGCTGCAAGGAACAGAACCTTCCAGATCGACAAGATACAAGTCAACGGGACCGGCCACGATAAACCATGCCTGAGACGGATTATCCAGAAGGAAGCGATGGCTGCTGATCGGTCCGTGATGATCAGAAATCAACCCTCTCTGATTAGGGCTTTTTGCAAGGAGAACACTGGACGCGACATCGCTCATCAGATCGCTGCCTCAATAGGAGTTATCACGTCGATATCGAGGAGCTTCGCATAGGGTCCGGTAGAGCTCGCCATCTCCTGATGAGTGCCTCTCTGAACGATTCGGCCCTGCTGCAAAACAATGATCTCATCGCTATCCCGAATGGTGCTCAGACGATGCGCCACAATCAGGCAGGAGCAGCCGCGGCGCCGAATATTGTCCATCACAATCTTTTCGGTAAGCGCATCAAGCGCGCTCGTCGCTTCGTCCAGCACGAGCAGGCTTGGATTAGAAAGGAGTGCCCGTGCAATTTCGATACGCTGACGTTGACCACCGCTGAAGTTTCGTCCTCCCTCTTCAATGAGAAAGTTATAGTCACCCTTCAGCGTCGTAATGAAGTCGTGAATGCCGGCGTCCTTGGCCGCCTGCACAACGCGAGCATCGCTAATGGTCTCGTCCCACAGAGTAATGTTCTCGCGGATCGTGCCGTCAAAGAGGATAATCTCTTGATCCACATAGGCGATCGAATTGCAGATTACTGCGCGCCCGTGGCGTGCATGTGGCTTTCCATCAAAAAGTATCTCTCCTTTCCATGGGTGGTAAAGCCCTGCGACAAGGCGCGCAATTGTCGACTTTCCGCTTCCCGAGCTCCCCACCAGCGCCACGCGCTGACCTGGGTTAACGGTAATGTTGATACCTGGAAGAAGCGGTTGATCGAGGCGATTATAGCCAAATACGATGTCTCTCAACTCTAGACCGCCAATCAACTTACTTAGGCCCTTCGCTGCGCGAGCTTCCTGCTCGATATCGCTTGAGCACGCAAGTTCGTCAACCTGATTCGACATAACATCATCCAGACGGGCAAGACGGTTCTGCATCATCTGAAACTGCGAGCCGAGATCCATCAACCCACTGACAGGCGTAGCGAAGCTTGCCATCAGTGCCTGAAAAGTAATAAGCATCCCGATGGACAGAATTCCATCCATCACACGGAGGCCACCAAGACAAAGCAGCGCCGCACCGTTCAGGGCAGCAAGTAATCCCGGGAAGGCCGACAAGGCAAGAGTCGAGGATCCAATCTGTTGGTCAAGGCCAAGAACGCCTGCGTGGTATCCCGACCAGCGCGCGAAGAACTCCGATTCCGTGCCTCCAGCCTTGATTGTCTCGATGTTTTGCAGGCCGAGGACCGTAGTTAGCATTAAGTTGGCGCGAGCTCTGACCAGTCTTCTGCCTCGTTCTAACTTTTGCCTCGTAAGAAGTCGAAGGATAAACAGGTTGGTCACCGACATGAGTATTCCCAGCACGGTAAGAAAGACGTCGTACTTGAACATCACAACCGCATAGAAGCCAACCATTAGAAAATTCAACACACCACCTGAGAGTTGCGTGGCAATCACTGTGGCAACAGTGTCGTTAATAGAAATTCTGGATCCGATATCCGCACTGTAGCGCTGAGCAAAAAAATCCACTGGCAGGCGCAGCGTATGCCAAAAATATCTCGCTGAGCCGCTGATCGAGAGCTTTGTTTGCAGTTTTAGCGTCACCCATCCATGCAGCAGACCGAGCAGCAGCAGCAACAACGTCGTTGCCGACATCGCGAGAACCAACGGGCTCAACCAACTCCACATACCCGCCACGAGAATATTGTCGAGAAACAACCGCGAGTATCCTGCATTGGCCATTCCCGGAACGACGCCGAGCAGACTTGCGATGAAGAGATATGTTAGCGGAAGTGATGTGCCGCGCATCTTGGTCTTCAAAGATCGCATGGGTCTCGGCGGTACCCCCTCCTTTTGAAAACTCTGCTCTTTCTCAAAGGTCAGCACCACACCTGTGAAACCCTCATCGAATTCGTCATAACTCAACGTTTTCCGTCCGTCAGAGGGATCGTTGACCAACACGCCTTTCTTGCTAAAGCCTTCAACGACAATGTAGTGATTGAAGTTCCAGAAGACGATGAACGGTGGACGCATCTCCTTGAGCTGAGAAATTTCTTTTTTGAATCCTTTCGCCGTCAATCCATAGGCACGAGCCGCCCGAAGCACGTTGCTGGCCTTGCTTCCGTCGCGCGAAACGCCACAATCCGATCGCAGCTTCTCCAGCGAAATCCACCTGCCGTAATAGGCCAGGATGATTGCAAGCGATGCAGGACCGCACTCCGCCGCGTCCATCTGGTGGATGGTTGGTGTCTTGGCAATGTTGCTGACGCTCGCATTCGCGAATGGGTTGGTCATAAGTCGCGGCTAATCCGTGTCAGAGAGAGTCTTTAGAAACGGAAGGATCAGTTCAATGGGCCGTCTCTTTCTCGTGACGACCTTAATGGAGCATAGGGTTCCACTGCTCAGCTGTTGTCTTGGTGACCTCTTCGAAGACCACTCGTAGTCATTGGAGTTTGAGCTCTTCCGCAAAGCGATGCGTACCTCATTGGCCAATCCTCGCGCTCGAAGCGCACCAACCAGTGATTCGTTCTCAAACGTTCGCATAGCTGCCGCGTCAGTGGTCGGAAAATCTGAGACGTATGTAACCGTTCCCTGCATATAGCCGAATTCCTCCCGCTTGATGATGCTTGGGGAGATCTCAGCCGCCATCCCGGGCACGATCCGCTTGGCCTCTCCGGTCGGGACAAAGGCAATAACTTCCAGTTCTCCGAGAGCCGGCTGGAGGCTCAACACCGGAGAACCCACCGCCACATCAGAACCCTCATACACCTTTAGCTCTACGACTTCTCCGCTAAAAGGCGAAACCACCTTCGCACTCGATTGCATTTGTTCTTCCAGGAGCGCCAACTGCCCCTGTAGTTCGTCGACACGGGAAGCGGCATCGCGGCGACGGGCCTCTGGCTCCGATTGCAAGACAAATCGCTGTGCGTCGAGTGCAACCAATTGCGCTTTGGACTTCTGAATGTCAGCGCGAATCTCCACTAATCTTTGTTGCCGACCATTTACTTGCTGCTTGGTGCTCAGCCCACGATCAAGCAGACGCTGTTCCACAGGCACCTGGTCTGCAGCCAAAGTTGCGAGATCCTCGCTCCGCTTGATATCGCTTTCGATTGTCGTGCGTTGCTGATCCAGCGCGGCAAGTTGCAGGCGAACTGACTCTTCCTGCTCTCGATAGGTAAGACCCGCTAACGCTTTTTCTTCCGCCAGCCGGTTGCGCGCCTGTTCGATGCCGGCCAGTATCCCGGGCTGTGCGATCGTCGCGACCACATCGCCGGCCTTCACCCTGTCGCCTATTTTGAGTTTGAAGTTCGTGATAATTCCCGTGCCGGTCGTAACAACATTAACTACTCCTCCTTGCCCGATAAGAACCCCGTCGCCATTAGCCTCCGTTGGAATGCGCGCTACAATCGACCAGATAACCGCGGTCAGGATAGATATCCCAATACCGAGAAGCGCCAACCACTGCTTGCTGCTTGTAACCGTAAGCAGTTGATCGAGGTCATCGGGCGAGGAGAGCCGATCAATAGCCGCCTTCCGATATATCTTTGTGTTCACGCGCTCCCCTCCCCTCACGGCATGGGTAATCCATGCATCACGTTGCTCCCGTTTATATCCGGCAGGCTTGAAAAGATATATGGATCAACCTGTTGGATATCCTGACCCGCCTGCACAATCGTTCCGGTCGCCTGCCTCAGTTGCACAAGCGCTGACGCATAGGCAAGTCTCGCGTTCACTTCGTCCAGCAACACAGAAGTCAAGCGGTCTTCGACCGTCAACACCTCTACGAGAGAACTCAAGCCCAGGTGATACTTCTCACGTTCCCCGTCAAGCGCAGCCTGATAGAACTGCACGGCCTCACGCGCCTTCTGCAACTGTGTTGTTGTACTGCGGACGCCCTCGAATGCAACCACTGCAGCCGTTGCGGCAGTTCGCTCCGTTTCTGAAAGCGTAATCTCACTCTGACGCACAACCGCCACCGCGCTTTGAAGCTGCCCCTTGGCCACATTGTTGCCCCGAGATTGGCTGTAATTAATGCCGACGGTATAGGTTGCCTCCTTCGGTCCTTCGACAACGGAGTTGGGGAGCCTTGAAAAACCAGTCCCGCCAAGAAAGCTGCCATAACCGACCGTGGAAGATACATCCAGCTGTGGCTTCAACTGATTTTTGGCCGCCTCTTCCAAGATTGAATTTGCTTCGACTCGCAGCCCCGCGGCAAGAACGTCCGCACGATTGGCATGTGCCAATCGCAAGTAGCTGTCCAAAAGAGTGGGATCGAAGAGCGGAATTATGTCCGGAATATCCTGGGCAGGTGGCGGCAAAGAGAGAATTCTGTCCGCGCTCAAGCCCATCACGAGCACAAGTTGTTGTCGCGCCTGCAGCAGGTTCTGCTCCGCAGCCGTAACGCTGGCAACGCGCGAAGCCAGGTTCGCGCGCGCCTGGTTCAGATCATTCGCTGGAAGTCGATCGGCTTCCACAAGAGTTTCCGTCCCCTTCAGAAGATCATTCCCCCGCGCCGCCGAAGCTCGATAGACTGCGAGTGTTGCGCTCGCTGCAACAAAGTTCCAATATCCGATGGCGGCCTTCGCCAGGGTGTCGGAGACCTGTTGGCTCAGATCGAGACGCACCGCCAGGAGCTGCTTACGGGCCGAGAGCTCGCCCGCATCGACCGCAGCAGTACCTCGGTTCCGTAATAGCGGCATTTGGATCTGCAAACCCACCGCGGCTTCATTGATGCCGCCCGGATAATTGACTGGATCCACCGTCCGGTTAAGCTGCAGTCCAGGCGCTATCACTATACCGTTCCGAAATTCTTTGATAGCCGACACCGAGCTCGTCGAGATATTCATCAATTCTGCGAGCTGAGGTGGGTTCGTCGCGCCGTTCGCCACTGGGTCGTAACTCCGCTGCTGATTTCCATTTGTCTGGATCAACCAGTCGAACTTTCCTTTTTCCGAGCGCAGCTCACCTTTCTGCGCCTCTACGCTGTATTCTTCAATCTTCAGTTGGGGATTTTTCTCCAGAGATGCCTGCAATACATCCATCAATGTCAGTCCTGTGTTGCGCTCGAATGAAGAACCTCCAGCGTTGGCTGGCATTTCATTTTCAGCACTATTGCTTTGTGCCGTTCCCACTCTCGCAGCCACTAGACCGCCGAACACTACAACCGCCAGTATTCGGGCTATTCCAACTGGACGGCCAGTTCCTGACCGTCTTCTCATAGAAGGTTCTGCTCCTTGAAGCCAACTACCATGACTCTTTCCGATCGATCACCCCGTGATTGGTTAAGATCTGACAATGCACTTTCCCTCGTTTTGGTCAGGACTCTTCTTCGGCGACCGGAAAACATTTACAAAATATTGCCGCGGCCGCCCGTAATCTGTTCAAGATCAAATTCGCTAAGCTCCTCAGAGTCCGCAATAGGTTCGTCAATCCAGACCGGAAAGTAGACGTGATCCTGCGAACATTCATAAGCGCTCACTCGGACCCCACTTGGAGCGCGATACTCAAGCTCCTGGAATAGCGCTTCGGCCGGATCGGCAAGCAACGACCTCCTGAACTCCGGATCCAAGTGAGCCCGCGCAACCAATACATCGATCTGCGGAAGAATCGTTTGAAGCTGCTCTTCCCTGTAGAGATCATTTCTACCGAAGATAATGCCGATATTTTTGGGGCCTGTTTCTACTACATGTACCGTGACAGTAGCTGGATAAGACCAGCCCATTTCTGCGAGCAACGGCTTGGGATCGGCAAGAAAGGCCGCATGAAAATTAGGATCATTGAGATACCTACTACGGAATAGTTCCTTTGACACGGTGGACATACATATCCTTTAGACATAGAGCGACAGACTGCTGTAAATTCATCTCTGAGAAGCCAGTCACATTCATGCGTTCATCACATCTCGTAGCAACGGCAATAAATTTGTAAGATTATGCTTCAGGGCATAGCCGGAGGCTCCAGCCCGCTTCGCGGCGTCACGAAGCTCTTCGTCGTCGTAGTCCGTTACGATCACAATGCGAGCCTCGGAATGCAACTTACGGATTCGTTTGGTTGCTTCTAAGCCATCCATGTTGGGCATCCGTATGTCCATCAACACCAGATCCGGGCGCTGCGCGGCATAAAGAGCTACAGCCTCCGCCCCGTCCAGACACTCACAGATGTTCGTAGAAAGAGTGATCAGACTTTGGCGCAGCAAGCGGCGAACTCCGGCATTGTCTTCGGCAATCAATATCGTCATCTATCTTGCACCATAAGCGAGCGCGCGAGAGAGATATACGCGTGATCCTACACAAACAACCGTGTGGTTCTACACGGGATATCGTGTGGTCACCCTACCAGCAGCAATTTTCTCCCCTCCGGCTAATTGTTTTGACAAGATGGGATCAGAACCTTTTTTGAAATTCGAATTGTGGCAACTATGGAACGGGATCGGACGGCGCTATGCATTGTTCATTTTGGATGAACCTCCGGACGATCTGTCAGGCTGCTTTACGAGATATCGCGTGCTTGCTGCTTCTGTGTCTAACTGCAGGTGCACACGCACAATATCACTACAACGTTTGGACCGCAGAAGACGGCCTGCCTCAAAATGAGATTCGTGGCATTGCTCAAACTCCTGATGGCTATCTGTGGATCGCAACGCTTGACGGCTTGGCAAGGTTCGATGGAGTGCGCTTCACCCTCTTCAACAGAAGCAACACGCGGGGTATCGCGTCTAATCTCTTTGGAGGCATGCTAGAAACGCCGAACGGCGATCTTTGGCTTCCTGCTGAAGGCAGACAACTAACTCGATATCATAACGGAACGTTCCAGACCTTCGATGTTTCCGTTCAAGGCATCACCAGTGATGATAACGGCCATATCTGGATCATGGAGCACGGCAAAATTTCCCAGTGGAACGACACTGCCGCACGGTTTCTCGATGCCACGCCGGCGCAACCGCAGCTAAAGTATCACATATTGCAGTGGCAGAACAGCGGTTTTTGGACGGTCGATCGTGATCGGATCTATTGTTTCGAAAAGGGGAACTTAGTTAACTACCCTCTTCCCAGAGCTATCAAACCTGAGGCGATTGGGTTGGTTGCCGCGGATCAAGACTATAACCTCTGGCTGGAAACACGTGATGGCGGCCATCTTCGCATCTCGCACGATGGAGCATCTGGTCCGTTGTTGAATTCCGGTTCGCCGGCCACGTACAGTTTGGTCGATGCCAATGGCCACACATGGAGCATCAGTGTTGGACCACATCTATCGCAGACCATCCAGTTTCAGTCTTCTGGTCAAATGGCGCAGCTGGGTTTTACTCGTTTTTACGAAGACCACGAGAAAAACCTCTGGCTTGGTACAGAAGGTCAAGGCCTGTATCGTTTGCAGCGGCAATCCATACAGGTTCTCTCCAAGGACGAAGGTCTCGGGTCCGGAAACATATATCCCATTTTTCAGGACCGCGATGGTGCCGTATGGATAGGTGCGTGGGCATCCGGTGTCGCCCGTTACGCACAGGGAAAGTTCACCAATTTTACCCCGGCAGATGGCCTGCCCAGCCCACTCCCAACCGCGATAGCGCAAGGTCAGGATGGCCGAATCTGGGTAGGATCACACGGTGGCTTACGGATTCTCGTCGGCAAGCACTTCGAACTTCCCCCCGGACCGCAGCTCCCTCCAGAAACCCTTGTGGAAGCGATCTACCAGGATCGAGCGGGGATCCTCTGGTTCGGAACTTCCACCGGACTAGTTTCCTATCGAGATGGCCAGCAACACTTATTTACAGTTCGGGACGGACTCGCGACGAACGATGTCCGAACCATCATCGCCGATCAGGAAGGTGGCCTCTGGATCGGCGGTTATGGTGGGCTGACACACTTCCAGAATGGAAAGTTTTCCCATTGGACTGAACGTGATGGCCTGCCAAGCAATACGGTTCGGTCACTCTACGAGGATAGTGCTGGCGTACTCTGGATCGGAACGTACGATGGTGGCTTAGGACGTTTGAAGGATCATAAATTTACTCGTTATACAGAGCAGCAGGGTCTTTTCAGCAACGGTGTCTTTCAAATCCTGGAAGATGCTGCCGGAAGACTTTGGATGACTTCGAACCATGGAATCTATCGAGTAAGCAAGGAAGAACTTAATCAATATGCCGCCGGAACCCGCGAGAGCATCAGCTCCATCCCCTATGGCAAAGCTGACGGGTTGCTAACGGTCGAGTGTAATGGAGGTCTGTGGCCCGCCGGAACGAAAACCAGTGACGGCAAACTTTGGTTTCCTACACAAAACGGCGTAGCCATCATTGACACCAACGACATCCGACAGGACACGCAGCCGCCACCGGTCGTCATTGAATCGCTGATCGTAGACAGCGTACCGGTGCCTGTTTCTGGAACGCTTCGCCTCAACCCGGGCAGTGAAAATGTGCAAATCCAATACACGGCACTTAGTTTTATTCACTCCGACCAAATCCATTTCAGATATAGGCTGGAAGGACTTCAGAGCCAATGGGTGGAAGCGGGTTCGCGCCGAGCCGCCTATTACTCTCATATCCCTCCCGGGAAATACACCTTTCACGTACTTGCAAGCAGCAGCGACGGTCTGTGGAATCTTGAAGGGAAAAGCCTTACTTTCACCGTTTTGGCTCCGTTCTATCGAACATGGTGGTTCGTTGCGATTTTGCTTCTCACATTCCTTGGGCTCAGCTACGTAACCTGGCTCCACAGAATTGCACAGCTCCAGCACAAGCAGCTGTTGCAACAGGCATTCTCGCAGAAACTCATCGCTTCGCAAGAGAACGAAAGAAAGCGTATAGCAGCTGAACTCCATGACAGCATCGGACAGCGCCTCGTAGTCATCAACAATATTGCTCTCTTCTTTCTCCGCTCACATCGAAACACCACAGCGAATGAGGACGACACACTTTCAATCAGGGAAATTAGTTCCGAAGCGCTGTCTGCAATCGAAGAAGCCCGCGCCATTTCCTATAATCTGCGCCCTTTTCAATTGGATCGGCTTGGCCTCACCAAAGCCATTGAAGGAATTGTAAGAAGTGTTTCCCGCGCGTCCTCCATGACCTTTACGTCTCAGATTGCCGATGTCGACGATATCTTCCCTGAAGACATGCGGATCAACTTTTACCGTATTGTGCAGGAGTCGCTCACGAATGCCATAAAGCATTCACATGCCACCGAAGTAACTCTACGTGTAGAAAAGGATGATTCTCATGTAATCCTCTCAGTACACGACAACGGCTCAGGCTTTAATACGAACGCGAACCTTGGTCAATCCGGGGTAGAAGGATTTGGTATGACAGGAATGGCTGAAAGGGCTCGCCTCCTCGGAGGACGATTCGATATTCATTCAACACCCGGCCACGGCACAGTGTTGACGGTAACTATTCCTATCTCAGGCAACCGGCATGTCTAAACAAATCCGGATAGTGATCGCCGATGACCATCCGATCGTCCGCAGGGGCATTCGCCAAAGTATTGAAGAGGACATGAACTTCACTATTGTCGGCGACGCCGAGGACGGCGAGACCGCACTTACTATTATCCAGGAGCTTGTACCCGATATCGCCGTGCTTGATATAGAAATGCCGAAACTGGATGGGCTTGCAGTTGCCAGAAAACTTTGCGATCTCCACCTTCCGACGAAGATCATATTTTTGACAATGCACACCGATGAAGACCTGTTTCGTGTCGCCATGGAGCTTGGCGCTAAAGGATACTTACTCAAAGACAGTGCTACCGAGGAAGTTGTGGAAGGCATCAGAGCTGTTTCCGCTGGCAGGCTGTACGTAAGTCCCGCCATTGCGACCACACTGCTCGGCCGCAGAAGGTTGCCACGCACCAATACCCCGGTGGCCTCTTTAGTCGCGCAACTTACTGCCACCGAATCACAGGTTCTTAAATTGATCGCGGCTGGACAGTCGAGCAAAGAGATTGGAGCCGAGCTGTCGATACATTACCGCACCGTAGAAAACCATCGAACCAACATCTGCCGGAAGTTCGGCATTGAAGGAGCTAATGCTCTGCTCCGATTCGCTGTGCTGCATAAAGAGTCGTTGTAAATTCTCAGTGGGTTTCTTGAAAGGTAGATTACATCGTGGAAAAATCGACGGAATTCGCTATCGCGACAGCATGTCCATTCTGTGGGGGCTGGAACCAACCGGGTCCCACGACATTTGAGACCTCGGCGGAGCATCTTCTTCGAGCACATGGTTTAGTGTGCACCTATATCGCACTTCAATTCGACGCGGGATGTTCCAGCACTTGCGACTACAGGATCATGGCTTGTTTTAAAACTGGCGACCACCCCAAAGAAGCTGCGCCGATTGAAGTTTATTTTGGCAAAGGAAGTTCTTTTTCCATCGAATTAAGCCCAATGCTTGAGCGTGGCAGATAGTAAGACTGTTCAGCGAGCAACATCAAAAGGCTTAGTTCGACTCGCCACGATCCCGGGAACGATTACGCCAACCCATACTTCTGTTTTCTTCGTATTCATCTGCCATTTAATCTCCCTACGGCTTTGCCTGGTGACGCTGCTGAGCAAGTTAGAAGACAGCCTTTACAGCGAGTTGAATTTGCCGTGGGGTATTGCTCTGCCCGGTAATAACGCCGAATTGTCCAGAGGACAGCGTCATATTGGGGGAAGAAAAAACGACCTGATTCAACAGATTGAATGCCTCGCCGCGGAACTCGATCGCCAGATGATCGGTAGCGTGGAAGTTCTTGAACAATGAGAAGTCCAGGTTGTGGGTTCCCGGTCCGCGCACATTGGATAAGGTTCGCGGCGCGTTGCCAAACGTAAAGGGAGCCGGTTGTGAAAATGCCGCGGCATTGAGATAGCCACTCAGACGAGAAGCAATCGGCCCCTTGACCACTGGACTGACTCCCGTCAGATTGGGCCGCAGGACATTGCTCCCCGAGTTCGAGGTGTTCTGCGTCGAAGGTGATAATGGAAAGCCAGTCTGCTCTGTCAGGATGCCGTTGATCTGCCAGCCGCCCAGAAGCGCATCCAGCGGCCGGCTCCAGTTGCCTCCAAAATCCTGCCCACGGCCGAACGGTAGAGCATACACTCCGCTGATGACGAGCACACGAGAAAGATTATTGGAAGAGACAGTGCGCTCCGCGTGCTGATCATAAATGTTCTGGATGCCGCCAGTGATGTTTCCGACGTTCTGAATGCCCGAATAGTCGTCAATCTGTTTCTGGCCTGTATAGGAAACAAGCGCACTCAGCCCGTGTGAGATCCGCTTGTTTACTTTCAACTGAAAGGAGTTATAGATTTCATAACCACTTGTAAGATAGGACAGATCCACCGCTGTGAATTGCGGGAACGGCGCCACGAGATAGCTGCGCGGGATCGTCGCATTCGCCTCTGCGCCGTTCGTGATCACACCAAAGAACGGATTCGTAACGCTCTGCTGCAGTTGAGTTCCAAGAGCGAGTGCAGCTGGAGTGAGCTGGTTGGCGTTCCAGTCATTCTCACCGGACTTATTGAGATGAACCCCATGACTGCCGACATAGGCCGCGTCGACCAGAATATTGAAGGGCAACTGTCTCTGAATGTCGAAATCATAGTTTTCTGTGTAGCCGACTTTGTTGTCGCCGATCAATGGCGTTTCGAAAGATGAACCTATGCCCGTTGCAAGACCCTGTGAGCTGCCTACAGGCTGATTTAATCCGCTCGGAAATGGATTGCTCAGATATACCGAAGGAGTCAGCCCATTGGGGCTTCCTGTATAGGTTGTCACAGCTGAGAAACCTTCGTTACCAATCGTAGCCCCGGCGGAACGCAGGGAGGGGCCAAAGTAAACGCCATACGCACCGCGTATCGCCGTATTCCCGTTCAGTTCGTAAGAAAACCCGAT
>Ga0302315_10002581_pt1 | contig 16970 bp, 12 predicted proteins | sample III_Palsa_N3_1_FD_200532 | JGI IMG/M metagenome (GOLD analysis project Ga0302315, IMG submission 200532) | Peat permafrost microbial communities from Stordalen Mire near Abisko, Sweden - III_Palsa_N3_1 | ecosystem: Environmental > Terrestrial > Soil > Palsa > Peat permafrost | place: Sweden... | reverse complement strand
GTCTTTTTTTAATACAGTATAATTGTCGGTGTCCATACCATCGGGATACACTAAAAAGCAAGGATATGAGTTTAAATGAGTTATACAAGCCTGTAGCGATACCTGTTCATAATAAGTTAACAAGGGTTTATGAACGGGTATAATAACGCATAGATTGGTATCCATAAACCGCAATTAAAATTTATTGTTACTTAAATATTAAACTCAAACGCCGCCTGATCTTACTTTTTACGAGGCTAAAGTTACCTACAGTTAACAAAAACCATTTATAAGATTCACTGCCGTTATTGTAAAGTGATTCACTAATCTCTTTATTAATACTTTGTTCAAAGCGATGTCTAAAAGTAGTAACCCAAATATACTTATAAAGCAGGTGGGCCTTAAACTCCTGCTCACTGATCAATCCTTCATTCTTCAATATTTTTAATATTTTAAGTTCTTCAATGTAGTTATAGCCAGAGCCATATATTTTGCTGCTTACGTCCTTTTCATGGCTCCTGAAATAATTTAAGTTTTTGCCCGATATGAATACATCTCCCTGTTTTGCCATTTCAATGTAGAGCAACCAGTCGCCGCACATCTTGAATGTTAAAAATTTTTCAGAGGTATTCAAATAACTTTCTTTTTTAAATACCAGCATGCTTGAATTCCAGATGGAACAATTTGGGGCCAGGTATTGGGATATGTATTTGTTTCCATCTACATATTCAGTAAGTTTATCATGGGTTGATTGCTGTTCAATAACATTATCCCCATTAATGGTATAGGTTTGAGCGTAAGCCATTACACAACGCGGGTTATCTTCCAGGGCCTGTACCAATGTTTCCAGCAATGTTAGTTCGCACCAATCGTCGCTTTCGGCTATCCATATATATTTTCCTTTAGCTTGTTCGACCCCCTTCTTCCACTGGTTAAAAGGACCGCCACTATTAACTTCGTTAAAAATGATTTGGCTTATTTTAGGGTGCCCGCTATATTTTTGAATGATAGTCCTGCTATCATCCGTCGAACAATCATCCAATATTATTACTTCAAAATCCTGGTAGGTTTGGTTCAAAACAGAATCAATCCGTTGCTGTAAGTAAGGGGCGTGGTTATAATTGGGAATGATAACGGAAACCTGGGGCATGTTATTGATCGGCTATTAATTGTTCGATTAATTGGGAAATCTGCCTACCGGCAATATCCACATCAAAATTCTCTATTAATTTACCGGCCTCTTCTCCCATTTTTACTCTTTTATTATCATCGTCCACCAATTGAAGAATCTTTTTTGCCATTTCTTTAACATTTCCATACGGGATAATTATTCCGTTTTTTTCATTTTCAATAAATTCCGGCAGGCCTCCCGAATTATCAAAACATAATATTGGTTTATTGAGAGCCGCGGCTTCGAGGGCCACTAACGGAAAAGGATCTTCACGGGAAGTTAATACAAATACATCAAACAATTGAAAATAGTTTTGAGGAACAGATTTTACACCGGTGAAAATGATTTGGGCTGTTATTCCTAACCTGTCAGCTTCATAATTAAATTGGGTTTTAAACTCATGGGTAATATCACCTACCCAAATTAATTTCACAGGTTTACCAGCTTGCGATTCACTTAATAAAACGGCAAGCTGAACAAACAAATCAATTCCTTTTCTCCATATGGTTAATCCGCTTCCGCCGACAATAAATTCATCCGCAAGTCCAAGTTCTTTCTTTATTACTTCTTTAGGCTGCGATGATTCTTTTATTTCCCTTATTGGAATGAATTCATAAACCAGGCTAACTTTTTCAGGGGCTACGTTGTGTTGCTCAATTAAATTTTTCCGGGTACTTTGTGAAACAGCAATAAACCGGTCTACTTTGCACAGATTATTATTGTTAACAAGTTCATCGTAGTAATATTTTATCGTAAATTCATTTTCATGTACATGACAAATAACAGGACAGTTAAATACTGACTTTAAGTACGGGACAAGGTCAAGGCAAGCCACAGTATTTAGATATATTGCGTCAAATGATTGTTTTAATAAGTCGGAAGAAAGCCAGCGCGTTTCGTTTACTAAACCTGTTTTTGATGCGACTTTTTTAAACACCCGCTGCGCCAGGTTTCTTTTAAGCGATGTGTAAGTTGCGCCGACTTTTTTAAAATCAGCCTCCATATCGCCCCCTTGTTTCAAAAAAATGAATATCTCAAACTTGTTTTCATTTTTCAACCATTTCAAAAAATTGAGCAATATTATTGGGGCACCGGTACGGGAAGCATCATGGGTGATAAATAATATTTTTTTCATTTACATGAATTACTTATTTATTGTTAATGCCTTTAAAATATCCCGGCCATAATTTTCCACATTTCTGCTATAATCAGTTATAGTAACCGATGCAGGGTGTTGTAATTGCTGTATTATTTTTTCGGCCAACTCTGCTGCATCTATAGCGTTAAAAAAAGCAACATTTTTATCTATTTGTTCTCGATGAATCGGCAAATCAGATAAAATAATAAATTTGTTTAAAGCTTTGGCTTCTTCAACCAAGGTGCTCCATCCCTCATATAAAGATGGCTGAATTAACGCATTAGCCCCCATCATTAATAAAAGCTGATCTTGTCTTTCTACAACCCCTAAAAATAAAACATAATCCTCTAATTCATACTCTTTAACCTTACTTAAAAGAATATCAATATAAAGACCTTTACCCCTGTTCACTTCAAGGCTTCCGGAAAAGAGTACTTTAAGTTTTAAACCAGGCCGGTTTCTCTTTACGATATTTAACGCGTCTAAAATTACAGATTGATTTTTATGTTCCCATAATTGATTAGGACTCATAAAATAGGGGTGTTGAACACTATATTTCTCCTTTACAGCAAAGACATCATTTTCTTCAAGATTTGAAATTGAGCTGGCAAAAGGCAAAATTTTAACATCGCATTTATAACCGGGATAGTATTGCTTTAATTCATTTAAAAGAGAATTTGAACTAAGCACAACACAATCAGAAGATGATGTTACTTTTTGTTGGATTTTAAGCATATTTTCACCTTTATCCACATAATGATCAGGGAAAACCTTATTGTTAAAATCTACCAGCCAATGAATTTTTCTTTTAAAATCAGCAAAATGATAATCAACCAATTCAAAATACGGGTATAGCGAATCTATTTTACTATAATATCTAACTTGCTTATAAATATCCTTTTTAAAAACTTTCCGTATTAAATTATTTGCTTTTTGAAGAATATAGCCCCGGGGATAAGGCCTAAATAAAACATATTCAATAAAAGGATATTCAATTTTTTTTAGATAATCTACCGGTGCATTTTGAGCGTAAAATAAAACGATATTTGGTTTTTTATCATCATCCAGGGTTTTTAAAGCAGCAATAATATTATATATATAATTAACTATGCCTGAGTTGGATTGATTATCAAAAAAATAATTTAAGCCTATAGTAAATCTTTTAGCCATGTTACCGTTTCTTGTATTCCTTTAGCAAAATTATATTTACTTTCATATCCTAAACTCCGTACGTTAGTAATATCCGCTTTCCAGTGCATCGGGTCCCCAATTCTTTGCTGATTATTAAATTTTAAATTTATTGAGCTATCAAAGTTTTTGAGGAACTGCTGCGCCGCGTCTTTTATAGTTATTTCAATACCATTACCCAGATTATAAATGTTTGCCTGCATTGGTGAATTAAGCAGGATAATATTTAATGCTTCAATAAAATCATTTATATAAATAAAATCCCTGCTTTCATTACCCGTCCCCCATAACACCAGTTCTTTGGCAGACTGTTTGCATTTTAGGAATAAGTCCCAAAATAATTGCTTATGCAATCCGGGGCCATAAATAGAGAATGGCCTCACAATGACAACCGGAATTTTGTAAAGCGTATGGTACTCTTTACATAATATTTCAGCAATGTATTTATGCCATCCATAAGGAGATAAAGGATTGATGGTTTCATCTTCAGGCACAGGTGATCTTTGAGGATTACCGTAAACCGCAGCGCTTGAAATATGTATGTACCTGCACTCTCTGTTTTTCAATGCAATAAGTTCCAAAACCCTGATTGTATCGTTGCAATTAGCCTCAAAATCATTAACAGGATGGTCTATAGAAAATGGTACGCTTCCGTTTCCTGAAGCATTTATACAGGCATCATATTTAATATCAGCAAATACATCATCGAAGGAAGGTTGCAATCTTGAAATTTTTGTATAATGATAATTATTAGAAGTATAATCCAACAAATCGCAACCATGTACCTCCCAACCTTTTTTTGAAAAAAAACTTACACAATTGCGACCAATAAAACCTTCTGAGCCAATTATTAAGATTTTCATCAAGTTGTATATTTTATTATCCTGGCTGGATTACCAACTACCACAGCATAAGGGGGCACATCTTTAGTAATAATAGTATTTGCACCAACTATGGCACCATAACCAATGGTTACACCTTTAAGTATAGTTGCATTAAAACCTATCCATACATCGTCTTCGATAACAATTTCTTTCTCCCGTATATTTACTTGCTCTTGAAAACCAATATTCCTAATGTGTTTAAAATCTTCGTGCCTTTCTGTAGAATTTAAAGGGTGTGATGTGTTGTCATGAATATTCACATTGTGTGATACTAAAACCCTATTACCCATTTTAATTGAGATTGATGACCAAACTTTTGTTTGTGGTCCAATAAAACAATGATTACCTATTTCTATTTTTCCACCATGTTTCATTGTCAATAAGTGACCTCTAATATGACAATTATCCCCTATTCTTATTTTTGTTTTATCTCCGTTTGTGTTTTGTATTAACGCTTCATCTTCAATACAAGTGTCTTTTCCAATTATAGCTGCATAATTTTCAATTGCTTGCGATTTTAATTCAAGGTCATAGTCTTTCCCCGTTAAGTATATTTTCCGACAAATCTTTTTAAATAATTTCATTTTCAAATTGCCATTTACCACTAACAATTATGTAACCGTTATTTAAACCTTCATACAGTGCCATTTCTGTTCCGTCATCCTTTACCTGGAAAACACAAGTTTTTTCAATCATATCATATATTGTTGTTGATTTATTCCATAAAGCAAAAACAAAAGAATAGGTATTAGGAGCAAAAATACTTCCGGGTATTTTTAAATATCCTCTGAAAAGATTATTGGCTATATCGTTAATTTTCAACTCATAAATTAACGTTGTTATTCTATTTAAATTAACATCCTGTATACCTATGCCAATTAACATACCGGGGATGTATTCATTTACTATACCTTCGAATTGAATAGATATTGGTTCTGAATACTTGATTATTGAGTTTGATAAAAGACAAATTTTAGAAAATTCAGCGGTTTTATTACTACTTTCTATTTTTTTATTGTAAAACAAGTTATTTTCTTCACTTATTTGATTTAAGTACGTTTTCGTAATCGTGATTGTATCTGCGTATTCAAGTAAAAACCCATCCCTTAGTAAAATACTTTTATTACATAGCTGGTTAATCATTCCCATATTATGGCTTACAAATAATACAGTTCTTCCCTGCCCTTTACTTACTTCGCCCATCTTACCGAGGCATTTCTTTTGAAATTCAGCATCACCGACAGCAAGAACCTCATCCACAATCAAAATTTCAGATTCTAAATGCGCGGCAACGGCAAAAGCAAGCCTCACATACATACCTGAAGAATATCGTTTTACGGGCGTGTCAATATAACGCTCAATACCGGCAAAATCCACAATGGCATCAAAATGCTTTTTGATCTCGGCTTTGCGCATCCCTAAGATGGCACCATTTAAAAATATATTTTCCTTCCCCGTTAATTCCGGGTGAAAACCTGTACCAACTTCCAGTAAGCTCGCAATCCGTCCTTTTACTTTTATATTGCCCGTTGTGGGCGAAGTGACCCTGCTTAATATCTTTAATAAAGTGCTTTTTCCTGCTCCATTCCTTCCAATAATACCTACCGCATCGCCTTCATTTATTTCAAAACTGATATCTTTTAAACTCCAAACTATGTCGCTTGTTCCTTTTGAGGTACGGTCATTTGTTTCGCCAATTTTCAAAAAGGGATCTTCTTTTCCACGCGCCAATGCCCACCATCGCTCTAAATCACGGCTTAGCGTGCCGGTACCAAAATCGCCCAGTTGATATGCTTTTGATAAATCTTCTACTTTGATGGCAATATCACTCATTCTGCTGTGAACATATTGTTAAACCGTATCAACAAAATTTTTCTCTACTTTGTTAAAAATTATAAGTCCCAGTAAAAATATGATGATACTGGCCACTATGCTATAAATAAAAGCGCCCGGGTAAAATTGGCCGGCACCTAAAAATCCGTACCTGAAAGTTTCGATTAAACCACTCATTGGGTTAAGCGCGATAATGCTTCTATATTTTGCAGGCGCTGCCGAAAGCGGGTAAATAACCGGGGTAGCATACATTAATAATTGCATGCCAAAAGCAACTACAAAGGCCAGGTCACGATATTTAGTAGTTAATGCGGTTATTATAAGCCCCAGCCCTAACCCCAAAATGGCCATTAATAATATAACTACCGGAAATAATAATATGTACCAATTGGGTTGTACGCCACTCTGCCGAAAAAGGTAATAAAAAAGCAGGATAACAAATAAAATAAACTGTACCCCAAATTTAACCAGGCTCGAGAAAACAATACTCACCGGCATAATTAACCGCGGAAAGTATACTTTTCCAAATATATTGGCATTATCCCTAAAAACGGTGGAGATTTTAGTGAGGCTATCCGCGAAATAATTCCAGGCCACTGTGCCTGCCATGTAAAATAATGGCGCAGGGCTGCCATTGGTACTTATTTTGGCTAAATGACCAAAAATAAAGGTGAAAATAATTGTTGTAAATATGGGTTGTATAAAAAACCATAACGGCCCTAATATGGTTTGTTTATAAAAAGAAACAAAATCACGCCTTATTAACAGCCAAAGCAAATCGCGGTAAGCCCAAACATCTTTTAGGTGGAGATCAAAAACACTGGTTTGAGGCTTGATCTCTAAATCCCAATGTTGACGAGGGCTTTCAGTTGCCATATTACGTTGTATATTACTTATGCCTTTGTTATGTATCTATTTGAATGTTTTTTTTGTAAATTTCTTTATACTTTTTTTTAATCCGCCTTTTTTATCCTTTTCATCATCGGTATAACCATATCCGTTACCTCCGCCGTATCCATAACCGTATCCATAGCCATAATTTGAACCATAAGTGCCCCCATAAGTGCCCAAAACCCCTCTTGCTTTTATGCCATTAAAAACAATATTTAAATTATTCATTTCCTTATTGGCATACAAGTGCTCAATTAAATTGAGGTAGTTTTTAGGTGTATATTTGTGGCGCACCATGTATAAACAAGCGTTTATATACTTATTTAGTATTTTCGCGTCCGTTACCAATCCAATCGGGGGCGAATCAATCAAAATATAATCATAGTTTTTGTTTAGCTCGTCCATTAATACATCAAGGCGGCCGTTTAACATCAGTTCAGTTGGATTAGGAGGGATATTACCTGCGGGAAATACAAAAAGACCAGGAATATTACTTTTCTCCATCGAAACAGTAATGTCTTCGATTGTTGCAAGGCCTGCCAGGTAATTACTAATGCCCGGCTCCTGTGCTATATTCATCATTTTACTTACTTTGGGTTTGCGTAAGTCAAACTCCATCAGCGCCACCTTTTTACCGGTTAACGCTAAACTTACCGCCAGGTTTACGCCCATAAAGCTTTTGCCTTCACCTGAAATAGAAGATGTTACTAAAATAGTTTTCTTATCGCCCTGTATGCCTATATAGCTTAACGAAGTACGCAACGATCTGAATTGCTCTGCAATGATCGTTCTTTTTCCTTCCTTGATCACTAATGCATCAGTACTTTCATCGTGCATAATTTCGGCCAGCACAGGCGCACCCGTCGCTTTTTCAATATCTGAGCGAAAAAGCACTTGCTGGTTAAATTGCTCTCTCACCAGTACAAAAAACACCCCTGCAATAATACCCATTGATAACCCAATTAGGTAAATGTTTAACGGAATAGGTTTAATGGGCGAATAATTACTTTCGGCATAATTAACAACGCGACTGTCTGCTACGGCCGAAGCTGCAGAGAGCGCAGTTTCCTCTCTTTTTTGCAACAGGAAAGTATAAATGCCGTTTATTATAGCCTGCTGCCTGTTTATTTCTAATAGTCCACGTTCTTTTTTTGGAACGCCCTTTAACAAGTAGTTGTTTTTATTTGCTTGCGTTTGTAAGCTGTTTTGCGTCTCTATTATGTTTTGTCTAAGGGTATGGACATTTTCTAAAAGACTACTTTTTATTTGATCAACCTGCCGTTTTAAAGATATTATGGTTGGGGAGTTTTCACCGGCTACCTGGCTTTGACGATCTAATTCTAACTCGCTTGTATATAACTTATCTAAAAGTTGATTTAAAAGCGGATCAGTGATCCCAAATGTTGCCGGGACTGTTCCGTTCTTCGGTCCTTTGTTAACAATATATTTTTCTACCTGGTCTAATACATCCAGTTGAATTTGCAATTGTGATATGCTTTGGTCACTATGCTGTACATTTTCCAGAAATGTTTTCCCTTCATCAGTTAGGTCTACAATACCTTCTTTAGTGCGATATTGTTGTAGGGTATCTTCTACATGGGATAGATCTTTAGTAACCAGTAGTAAGCGATTTTTAATAAATTCGAGTGTTTTCGCTGTTGTTTGATTTTTGTCATCAATGCCGGCTTTATTATAAATGTTGATCAGGCTATTTAATATATCTTCTGCGCGGGAAGGTACCTGGTCAGTTAATTTCAGGCCAATCAATGAGGATTCCTTAACCGCTGAAGCCACTGTTAACACGCCCAACAGGTTATTAACTGAAGTCTTAATATCACGTACCTGTAAATAATATACACCTTTCAGTGTAGCAAAAAGCGGTCTGCTTTCTTTATTAACAAGGATTGTAAATTCACCATAAGGCGTGACTACGGGAACATCCACCGGGTATTTTTTACCATTTAAAACAATGCGGTTTTCTGATAACAGGTACTTAAATGATACTAATATATTAGGCGAGTTCCGTAAGGAATCAGGATAAGTGGCTATAAATTTAACCGGCACTGGATAGATCAAAACATCATGAAAAGTGCCTTTGCTATACAATTGCGTATAAAGGCCCATGTCTTTAACCAGTTGTTGCAATAATATATGCGACTTTAATACTTCAATTTCATTTTCAACTTTTTTCGCCGAACCGGTACCGCTTAATACGTCCAGAACATTACCACTATTCGCCCCCCCGTTTTGATCTTTCAGCAATATTGTAGCGTTGGCTTGATAAACAGGAGGCTGGTAATGAATGTATAAATAGCTGGCGCTCATTGAAACAATAACAGCAAAAAGAAATACAGGCCAAAAAGGCAAATAGCGAAAAGCAATAGCCCCTATGGAGTTTTTAGGAGACGATCTTTCAAACGCGTCATTAGTATTATTTCTTTGGACAGAACTATTCATTAGTGAATGAAGATATTAATGTTTAAACTGAACATACAAAACGAGTAGAAGTGATATTACACTTATTGCCACAGGTAAAAGTTGAGTAGTGATATCAGCTGTAGCAGCCCTTGCTTTATTAGGTTCTACATAAATTATGTCCTGGTTTTGAAGGTTATAAATGTCTTTATCAAAGAGTTGGTCATTATTCAGACTAAAACGTTTTTCTATTCTTTTTCCGTTAACTGTCCTTACTAATAAAACATTATTCCGTTTACCGTAAATGGTCAGATCGCCGGCCGCCCCTAACGCTTCCGGTAATGTAATTTTCTCGTTCGGTACGGGTATTACACCGGGCCGGGCAACCTCGCCCAATACAGTTACTTTAAAGTTAACAATACGCACACTTACAATAGGATCTTGCGCCAATTTCTTGTCTAATAATTCGTTGGTTATTGTTGTTGCAAGTTCGCGTTTGGTTAAACCTTCGGCTTTTACCGCGCCTATAAGCGGCAATTTGATAATTCCGGCTTCATCAACCAGGTATCCGCCCAACGTACCTGCAGTACTGGCGGTGTTTGCAGCATTTAATAGCGCTGTTGTAGCCGGATCAAGTGTTGAGATCGTTATTTGTAAAACATCATTTTTGCTTATTATAGTCTCTAATGCCTGCAACTGGATATTTTGTGTGGTATCCCTTGTTATATTATTAAAATAAGTGAGATCTTTTGTACTTACACATGAATTTAAATTGATTATTAAAATGAATCCTGCAATAAGTGTAAACAAATAAAACAGTGCTTTTTTCATATAAGGTTTGCAGATTTTAACAGATAAATTTTAACAAGTTAGCAAATTTAAAACTTTTAAATTATTGCGCAATAATTTTTACTTTTAAAACGCCGGTTAAATTTTATTGCTTTTTTTTAAAAAAAAACAATCATTTTCTATCATAAATGCATACGTCGGGAAAAGTATCTGTTAAATTTAAACGCCTGGTTTTGTTTTGGATAGATTCAAAGTCATCTATATTATTTAGCTAAATACGCTTTCATTTTCCCTTTAATGTGGTTTTTAAACAACCGCATTTTTCGGACAAAATATACAAATACACCTGATAAATAATTAGCAGCTTGTTCGATAGAACTTTTAGAAGTTAAGTAAATGGGGATTAATGATTTAGTTAAGTACCCCTGGAAATGCAGGCTATAAAATTTAACATAAACCGCATTTGTTTCGCTGCCTGTTACCTGCCCGTATAACCCATCTTTATATCGCTTCATTTTTTTTATTTTGAAAAAAGAATGGCGTATAAAACTATGCTTATAACCATTATAGGCTACATTTATATTAAAGTCTAAAACTATGTTTCTTTCTTCCAACGAAAACAAATTCAACACATTAGGTTTGGTTTCTGTCCTGAACAAATCAAGTAAAATCATATCCGATACGTTCTTGTTATCTAAAAACTTTCCTGCGAGTGTATCTTTTAAAAGCTTACTAAATTCTGCCTCGCTGACATATTTTTTACAAACAAACGTGCAAAAGGCATCAAGCAGTTTACTGCTCCAAAATGAGGAATGACCCGAAGTCACACTGTCTCCATTATGCTCAAAATACATCGTTGACCCATTATAATTACCTTCCAAAAGATATTCATAAACAGGATTAAGACCGGCTAAAAGCAATACATCATTGTCGGCATGAAAAAAGTAATTAATATTAAGATCTTTGATCAAAGCATTGATAATAAACCACCTGTCAAAGCATACTTTTTCAAAAAATGGGGTATTTGCAGAATGATGCTTGTATAGTTTACCAAACTCAGCGGTGGCCGGGATATACTTTGAAATGTCAATACAATTGAACTCTTTATAATAGTCGAAATTAGCGTCTGTTAACAGGTAAACGTTTTCTTTTCCGTTTGAGAGTTCTGCCTGTTTTAATACTTTCTTAATAAACAAACCTGGTTCACCCCGCTGAACAAAAAATATGGGGAGTGTGGTATAATTTAACCTGGGCGGAATAGTTTTTTCTGGGTTCATTATTTAAAGAAAAAAGGTTGGGGCCACGCCAGTAATCTCAGCCGTTCTTTATATACCAATGCCACGAGGCATATTATGCCTGCCCCATCGTACCGCCAAAGTTCATCGGGAAGCCCGTTGGTGGCCCCTGTTGAATTTTAATACGGCCGTTTACATTTTCAAACTTCTCCAAATTATCCTCCAACGCGGTAAGCAGCCGTTTAGCATGTTCGGGAGTTAGTATGATCCTTGATCTAACCTTTGCCTTCGGAACGCCGGGCATAACACGAATAAAATCAAGCACAAATTCTGAGCTTGAATGGGTAATAATGGCAAGGTTTGAATAGATTCCTTCTGCTATTTCTTCAGAAAGTTCAATATTAAGCTGATTTTCTTGTTGCTCTTCCATGGTGCTAAAATAACAAAGCCTTCCGTTTACCGGAAGGCTTTGTTAAAATTAATTATTTACCTGGTAAGTTGCCGGTAACAACACCGCACAACGGAGAGGTAATTATGCTTCTACTTCTTCAGTTTTTGAAGCCATTAAGCGGTCAAATTCCTCTTGCGAGCCTACGCGGATATTTTCATATTCACGTAAACCTGTTCCTGATGGGATAAGGTGACCAACGATCACATTTTCTTTCAGGCCAAGCATATTATCTTTTTTACCTGCAATTGCCGCTTCATTTAGCACCTTTGTGGTTTCCTGGAACGATGCTGCAGAGATAAATGATTTGGTACCTAATGATGCCCTGGTAATACCTTGCAGCATTGGGCTTGATGTAGCAGCTATAGCATCGCGTACTTCAACCAGCTTCATATCCTTACGTTTTAAAATTGAATTTTCATCACGTAATTTTCTTACTGACAGTATCTGACCGGCTTTAACATTGGTTGAATCTCCCGGCTCAACAACAACTTTCTTATCGAATATGTCGTCATTTTCCAACATGAAATCCCAGCTATCAACGGCTTCGCGCTCTAAGAAACGGGTATCACCTGCATCTTCAATAGCTACTTTCTGCATCATCTGGTGAACGATAACCTCAAAGTGCTTGTCGTTTATCTTCACACCCTGCAAACGGTAAACTTCCTGTATACCATTTACCAGGTATTCCTGTACTGCAGCCGGGCCTTTAATAGCCAGGATATCAGCAGGGGATATAGAACCATCGGATAAAGGCATACCTGCTTTTACGAAGTCGTTATCTTGCACCAAAATGTGTTTTGATAATGGAACAAGATACTTTTTGATTTGTCCGTCTTTTGACTCGATAGACATTTCGCGGTTACCGCGTTTCACACCACCTAAGGTTACCACACCGTCAATCTCGGTTACTACAGCCGGATTTGAAGGGTTACGTGCTTCAAACAACTCGGTTACACGTGGTAAACCACCTGTAATATCGCGGGTTTTACCTGTTGAACGAGGTATTTTAGCGATGATTTGTCCTGTTTGTAATTTTTCACCTTCATCAACTGCTATGTGAGCGCCAACAGGAATGTTGTAGCCTTTTATCAGGTTTCCTTTATTATCAGTAACCTGGATAACCGGGTTCTTGGTTTTATCTCTTGTATCGATAATTACCTTTTCGCGGTGGCCTGTTTGCTCGTCAGATTCTTCGCGGAATGTTATTCCTTCCAATACTGCCTCAAACTGGGTAACACCTGCAAATTCAGATATGATAACCGCGTTGTATGGGTCCCATGAACAGATACGGTCGCCACGTTTGATCTTGCTGCCATCTTTCACATACAGGTATGAGCCGTATGGAATGTTATTGGTAACAATTACTTTGTTGCTTCCTTCCTCCACAATGCGGAACTCGCCCGAACGGCCTAATACCACATCAACTATGCCTTCTTCTGTTTTATATTCAACTGTACGAACGTTCTCAAATTCAATGATACCATCAAATCTTGCATTGATCTGTGATTCAGCCGCGATGTTTGACGCGGTACCACCCACGTGGAATGTACGTAAAGTTAACTGTGTTCCCGGCTCGCCGATAGACTGTGCTGCAATTACACCAACAGCCTCGCCTTTTTGCACGCGTTTGCCGCTTGCAAGGTTACGGCCATAGCATAACGCGCATACACCTCTTTTGCTTTCACAGGTTAATACCGAACGTATTTCTATACCTTCTAACGGAGAATTTTCTATTGTCTTACCAATCTCTTCGGTGATGTCTTGTCCTGCTGATACTAATAATTGGTTAGTAATAGGATCAAACACATCATGCAAAGAAGTACGGCCCAAAATACGGTCATATAATGGTTCAACTATATCCTCGTTATCTTTAAGGGCGGTTGTATATATACCTCTTAAAGTACCGCAGTCAACCGTACCAACAATCATATCCTGCGCAACGTCATGCAAACGACGGGTTAAGTAACCCGCATCAGCAGTTTTCAACGCTGTATCCGCCAAACCTTTACGTGCACCGTGAGTTGAAATAAAGTATTCCAATACTGATAAACCTTCCTTAAAGTTTGAAAGGATAGGGTTTTCAATAATTTCACCACCGGAGCCTGATTTTTGAGGCTTGGCCATCAAACCACGCATACCGGCCAACTGGCGTATCTGCTCTTTAGAACCACGTGCGCCTGAATCCAGCATCATATAAACCGAGTTGAAACCCTGGTTATCTGTTGACAGTATCTCCATTACATTGGCCGTTAACCGGTTGTTGATACGTGTCCAGATATCAATGATCTGGTTATAACGCTCATTATTGGTAATGAAACCCATATTATAGTTACCCATTACCTCTTCAACTTGTTTAGAAGCCTGGGCAATCAATGTAACTTTTTCGGCAGGGATGTTAATATCTTTCAGGTTAAATGATAAACCACCCTGGAATGCCATTTTGAAGCCTAATTCTTTAATATCATCAAGGAATTGGGCGGCACGCGCCATACCGGTATTTTTTACTACTTCGCCAATAATATCACGTAGTGATTTTTTGGTAAGCAACTCATTAATATAACCTACTTCTACCGGAACGTGCTGGTTAAACAATACACGGCCAACAGTAGTTTCAATAATTTTATTTAAAATTTGTCCATCTCTTTCCTTAACAAATGCCTTAACCTTTATAAATGCATGCAGGTCAAGTTTGCGTTCGTTGTAAGCAATAATTACTTCTTCGGCAGAGTAGAAAGTTAAGCCTTCGCCCTTTATAACACGGTCAGCATCTGTTTTACGGCCTTTGGTTATGTAGTACAAACCAAGCACCATGTCCTGCGATGGAACGGTAATAGGTGTTCCGTTGGCAGGGTTTAAGATATTGTGCGACGCAAGCATCAATACTTGAGCTTCTAAAATTGCCGCATTACCCAGCGGTACGTGAACGGCCATCTGGTCACCGTCAAAATCCGCGTTAAAGGCGGTACAGGTTAACGGGTGCAACTGTATAGCTTTACCTTCAACTAATTTTGGCTGGAATGACTGTATGCCTAAACGGTGCAGCGTAGGTGCACGGTTTAATAATACCGGGTGTCCTTTTAATACGTTTTCCAATATATCCCAAACTAACGGATCTTTACGGTCAACTATTTTTTTGGCAGATTTTACTGTTTTAACCACACCACGCTCAATCATCTTGCGAATAATAAATGGTTTAAACAATTCGGCAGCCATATCTTTTGGTAAACCGCATTCGTGTAGTTTAAGGTTAGGCCCTACAACAATTACTGAACGGGCAGAATAATCAACACGCTTACCCAGCAAATTTTGACGGAAACGGCCTTGTTTACCTTTCAATATATCTGAAAGAGATTTCAAAGCACGGTTACCTTCGGTTTTTACCGCGTTAACTTTACGTGAGTTATCGAATAACGAGTCAACAGCTTCCTGTAACATACGTTTTTCGTTACGCAATATAACTTCGGGCGCTTTTATCTCGATCAAACGTTTTAAACGGTTGTTACGGATAATTACACGGCGATAAAGATCATTTAAGTCTGATGTAGCAAAACGTCCGCCTTCCAGGGGTACTAACGGGCGCAATTCAGGCGGGATAACCGGAACGATCTTAACAATCATCCACTCAGGGTTATTCTCTATCCTTGTTTTTGCACCACGGAAAGCCTCAACAACCTGTAAGCGTTTTAAAGCTTCGTTTTTACGTTGCTGTGAAGTTTCGGTAGCTGCCTGGTGACGCAGGCTGAATGATAACTCATCCAGGTCAATACGCTTCAATAATTCCTCCAAAGCTTCTGCACCCATTTTGGCTACAAATTTTTGAGGGTCTTTATCATCCAGGTACTGGTTTTCTTTTGGTAAGGTATCCAAAATATCCAGGTATTCTTCTTCTGTCAGGAAATCCATTTTGTTAATCCCGTCAGCTTCCTTAATACCGGGCTGGATAACTACATATCTTTCATAATAAATGATAAGATCGAGTCTTTTTGTAGGCAGGCCCAATAAGTAACCAATTTTGTTTGGCAACGAACGGAAATACCAGATATGCGCAACCGGAACAACCAGGTTGATGTGGCCCATACGCTCGCGGCGTACTTTTTTCTCGGTCACTTCAACACCGCAACGGTCGCAAACGATACCTTTGTAACGGATACGTTTGTATTTACCGCAATGGCACTCGTAATCTTTAACGGGACCAAAAATACGTTCGCAAAATAAACCGTCACGCTCAGGCTTATAGGTCCTGTAGTTGATGGTTTCCGGTTTTAAAACTTCACCGCTTGAACGCTCCAGTATAGATTCAGGCGAAGCTAAACTGATGGTAATTGTGGTGAAATTACTTTTGATTTTATTATCCTTTTTATAAGACATAGTCTCCTTTGTTTTAATGTGTGAAGGAGTGATTGAGTGGATGAGTGAATGAATGATTTACTCACTCATTCGCTCATTCACTAATTCACTAATTATTCTAACGTGATATCCAAACCTAAACCTCTTAATTCATGAACCAATACGTTGAATGATTCAGGAACTGATGGTGTTGGCAGGTTTTCACCCTTAACAATAGCCTCGTAGGTTTTAGCACGACCGATGACATCATCCGATTTAACGGTCAATATTTCCTGCAATATGTTTGACGCGCCAAATGCTTCAAGCGCCCAAACTTCCATTTCACCAAAACGCTGACCACCAAACTGTGCTTTACCACCCAATGGTTGTTGTGTAATTAATGAGTATGGCCCTATTGAACGTGCGTGCATCTTGTCATCAACCATGTGACCTAATTTCAGCATGTAGATAATACCTACAGTAGTTTGCTGATCAAAACGGTCGCCGGTTAAACCATTGTATAAATAGGTACGACCCGATTCAGGTAAGTTGGCCTTTTTAACCCACTCTTCCACTTCTTCATGACTTGCACCATCAAAAATTGGAGTAGCAAATTTTATGCCCAGCTCTTTACCGGCCCATCCTAATACAGTTTCATATATCTGGCCCA
>Ga0302315_10002578_pt1 | contig 16973 bp, 13 predicted proteins | sample III_Palsa_N3_1_FD_200532 | JGI IMG/M metagenome (GOLD analysis project Ga0302315, IMG submission 200532) | Peat permafrost microbial communities from Stordalen Mire near Abisko, Sweden - III_Palsa_N3_1 | ecosystem: Environmental > Terrestrial > Soil > Palsa > Peat permafrost | place: Sweden... | reverse complement strand
GTGTCGCTCGGGCGTGATAATGTGAAGGTATTCTCTTCCATAGCGGCCGAGAACTCAAATATAGTTTCTTGCCCTTTTTTTAATAGATATTTGTTTTCTTTATCGTTCCATTCCAGCGGAATCTCTTCGCCGACGTATTCTTGCCAGTCATTGCTCTCACTAGTGGCTGTGAGCCACTGTTTATTTGCTTTATCCCATGTAATCCATTTTTCAATCTTCTGAAACCATATGATAGGCAAATGATTTGAGCCGGTATCTTCAGTCCAATCCTTGTCTTCTTCTGCTGCAGCAGCCGTCGAAGCTTGGATGGGTAATAAATCTGGGCAAGAATCTTTTAGTGTCCATGTGTCATCGCTTTCTTTGTTTAAAAGGTACTGTTTATTATCAATCTTTAGTGAGAGTTTCTCAGGGCCTGTACTCGAAGAAGAGGTGGTGAGCATTAATTTGTGCGAACCAGTATACTCAGTCCAGGTATTGGTTCCGTCGGGAGTATGAGACCAGCACTGTGTGCTCTCATCATAGTAAAACCATAATTTCTGTTGTTCGATATATATACGGGTCATACAGACTTCCTCCATGAACATAGATAATGCGTTATGCACGGTTGATCGTTTATTGTTGTGCCAGTTAAGTGCAACAAATTAATGCAGCACATTACTATATTTTATAGCTAGAGAAAATTTTCTGGCACAGATTCTCTTTAAGTCGCAGTATAGTATACGTTGTAGAACGAAAATTCAGCAAGAAGATTAGCATATTTTTTGATAAGAAGCTAGTTGGATTATTTAAGTGTGTTGTTCTTGGAAAAATGGATACCGCGGACAAGCCGCGGTACGTAGAGTTTTAAGTCTCTGTGAACAGCATCGATAAAGAGTGCCGCTACATGGACAAAGCTGAGTGATATGTCGGAATCGTTTCCAACGCCCTCTTAATCACTGCTACAAACTGTGAACGGTACGAACGATTAACAGAGTCATTCTTAGTTTTATCTTTTGAATAAACCGCAGCTAAGAAAGCATTCGCGTCTTCCACGGCGGCTGTCAAAAACGCACTCGCCTTCTCCCTTGGTTTATTCGATAAATCAGGAAAATAAGAAGCATAACACGCTGACGCATAATCAGAGCTGGAAGAAATCATTTTGCTTGCATCTAGGCTCCATTTTTGTCTACCCTCTTTGTCTTCTTGCGTTAACGCACCTTGTTCCAATGCCAATAGCAGGATTTTTAGTGTTTTTGTTTGCTTCGAGTCAGTCAATAATGCTGATTTGGGATCAATGGCTGCCCTTAGTAGTTGCCACTGCTTATACAACTCAACATAGATCGGATTTTGCTTTTCTAAAGCATTTCGAACTTGTTGCACAATCGCACCGACTTCACTTTTACTGGTGAAAAAGGCTTCATTGTATCGCGGATATCGTCTACACAAATGATCCAATTGCGCGAGGCTAAGATTATTTTCTCCACGGGCCGTTTCGATAGCGCTTAATAAATTGGCTTTGTCAGCTCTTGCGCCATCACGGTGGCGGAAGAAACGGTTAAAATTAAAGAAACACGTGACGTACTTTTTATCGGTGACGATTTCGGCATTTAAGGCATCAATTTTACTGCTGATATCCACATCTGCTCGAACAGTCTCATTCGGTTTGGTGTATTTTGGATTCACTGTCCATTTCAAGGTGTCAAAAGCTTGTTTTTGTTTGACAGGCGGAGGCAAGAGACTTGTTGTTAAAAGACGATCTAATGCTCGACCACTTGCTGCTAAAGATTCGTAAGTAATTTGGTTAGCTCTAAACTCGCCTTCAAATTTTCTTCGAGCAATTGCTAAGGAAGGGGACTTGGTTGTTAGAAGAAACTGAACAATGAAATCTTGAGCAAAGTCTTTGCCAGGGGAGTAAACCGTTGCAACGGCGAACTTATCCATAACTCCTTTCGTTGGACTATTTGGCAACACAAGGGGTGTAGGGGATTCTTTTATTGGAGTGGTAGGTTGACTAGCGCTGTTTCCAAGCTCATCATCCTCATCTTGTTGTTCGGATTTAGGAAACAGTTGTGGAGTTAATCTGACACTAATACTTGGAAGTTCTATAGAAAAATTTGTCAGGAAATCCTCGCATGCGCTGAATAAGGCGGTGTATGGTGCCACTTCATCTGATTCATACATTTTTGTTGGAGGCCAAGTCATGTTGGTTGGATCTGATGTTGCTACAAAAGCAATTGTTTGACAGCCATCGGGATCTTTATCAAATTCGTTTAACTCGGCTCTGCTTTTCCTACCTTCAGCATACTGTTGTAGTAATGTAGTTGTGATTTCCCCTTGGATAGATTGTCCGTCTAGTTCGACTGTGAATTTTTCGCCCTCTGCTTCCTCTTCTTCAGTTCTGCCATTTTTAGAATGAAGAGCACTTTTTGCTGCTTTACCAAACGATATCCAGTCATGAACAAAGCTATCCACTCGTTGCATAGCCGGCAGCAACTGTTTTGGATCTTGTTCAATAGATCTAAGCATGTCTGCAAGCTGCGCCGCTTTACCTCGGAAGTGATTAAATATTTTGAGTAGAGGTTGAGCCGACTCAGTTTGTTGCTCTTCTAAAAACCGAATAAAAGTTCTTAACTTTTCTAATAGTGCTGCTATTCCATTATCATTTGTTAACATGGCTTTCCCCTCTTACCTAACTACATCAATGCTGGCAGTATACCGAATGTCTTTAAAGAAAGTAAAGGGTTTAACTTCTGATATGCAATGAATTCCTTTACGGGAGGCGTTAATATATATTTTTAGTAGCATTAAATATCATACTGTAGTAAAATGCAGCTAATTTTGTAACTTAAAACTGATTTACAATACCAATCCATTCATCTGCTAAATAGAGGTTATCGTGGTACAAGACATCTTTTCACTGCACAAAGCTTATCAACATAAAGTGGTCAACGACGCAGGCGTATCGGCTAAAACTGAAACGGAAGCAGAGGTTCGCTTTTCTAATGCTAGAAGCAAAGTATATGCATTGCAGTCAGCTTTTGCCAGTGATGAGTCACTGACACCTTGTGGAACGGATCGAAGCAATTTAAATGAATTGCTAAAAAACATGCCGTTGTCCATTGAGTTTGAGGCGAATGGGGAAGAAAAATTTGTTTATTTAGACGAGCATGAGCAAGAAGGAAAGCTATCTCCTGGAGAGCTTGCGCTCAATGCATTGACTAAAAAAATTGTTATTCATGCACCTAATAGTAGTCTGCATGAAAAATCAACGGCTCAAGTGCATTTTATTAGCTTATCTACTTTACATTTAGCGCCGAAAAGCGCTGCTTGGCAATTGTTTATTAAAGACAGTGATGGCCAAACAGGTATCCCGATTAAAATTCAGGCTGGTGGTGAAGAAGGCTATTTAACGCAGACAGGGGAACTGAGCACTAAAATTAGTGAATCGGTTAAATTAGATCAAGACGCATATCTAAAAGCAGCTAAAGATCAATTAACTTTAGTTTTTTTTGCCTTTAATCAAGAGGTTTCTGGTTTAAGTGCGCGTCAATCTTCCGTTATCCGGCTTATGTTGCCATCCAACAGCGATATTGGTGCGCTTATTTTTAATAAATGGAATATTCATTCATTATTACAACCGTTGTGGCTGCGAGCGTTAAAAGAAGTGCTTGCTGAGACAAAGTTCCTTAAAATAAAAACGGTTGAACTGGTCTCGCTTGATGAAACAGCGCTGCAAACTGCAGAATTGGATAAAACAACACCGCCTGTTAAAGCTATTACAGAAGAGGCTTTTCTGGTTGCAGATGAAACCATGCATTGTGCGGTCGTGATCCCCTCTAATATTTCTTTGCACGGTTTAGATGCACGTTATGCCGAAGCGTTTGCTAAAACACTCCATGATCAAGCATGGATGATGAACCCACACATACTTAGCCCGAAAAACCATATAATACTTAAACAAGAAGCTCGCTGTACGGCTCAAGCACAAGTGCGTTTGTATCCGCTTCATCTGCCGCAATGGCATCAAAGTGATATGTATGCGTTATTGGCCTCTGATGAGAATGGTGGAGGATATGCTGTCAGTGAAGTGAGTTCTGTTTATAAGGGTAGCAAGCCAGGTAGTGTGGTATCAGATGAAAGTTCAACAGTGAGTAAAGCGAGAAGAATGCCTGTTGACCGTGTTGTTACGAGCAGCAATGGATCAGGATCAATTAATGGTGATTTGCCTCCTAGACCACCTGTAGCAGCACCTAGACCACCTGTAGCAGCACCTAAACCATTCACACAACCACAGCAACCTGTTGTTACTAGCACCCTGATTGTGCCTATGATGCAGCAACAACAGCAACAGCGACAACAAGAAAGGCTCGAAACAGAGCCTTTACTTCCGTCCTCAGCCGCTGATTCCGACAAGAAAAATAAAAAATCCGGTTGTTGCACCATATTATAAACAGTTGTGTCATTTAATTAACCTATACTGGTAAGGTCGTTATATAACTTGATTATTAACGACCAAGCGAGTAGCATTACGATGATTTATGCATTTGATGATAGGAGTAAATGACGCATGGGTAGAACAGGAACGAAACCGTTGCCTTTACAAGAAGGCGACATCAAAGAAGCCAATCAAAAAATGTGGCGGATGTTGGCTGAAAAAACACCCATGCAGTATGCTTGGTTAGAGATGACGTCTCAACAATTTGACTTGTTTCAACAAGGCGTTCGAGTTTGGCATGATGGACGCAGTGTGTCATCCGCGCCTGGGCAAGTGGCAGAACACCTGCGCCGCTCGGTTAATCGCATGTCGATGAGAATCACTGATGATATGTGGGGTCAAGGTGCATCATCGTCCAGTGCGACATTGATAAGAGGGACATCCTCATCAATTGCAAGTAGAGCTGCCATCGTGTCGCGCTCACTGAGTGCTCTACCAGTTAAAGCACAGAGCAAACAAGAAGTAAAAGTAGCGTTACAAAAAGATTTGATGATGATGGCTTTCCCTGTCTTATTGCAAGCCCAACCCAAACCCGTATGGCGAATTGCGCTACATCCAGCCATTGTGCTCAATGCGCTACCTGATTATATTGCCATGCCTATTGACAAGTCGATGCCGAATGTAGATGCCTCACTTTTTCCTTTGGTTGCCGAATATCAAAGAAAAAAAACTGAAGCAGGCTGCATCCCTTTAATTGTAAAAAATCAAGAAAACCAAGATTGTTTTATGGTGCATGACAATGAAACCAGTTCGCTGGTTCCGGTGGACGGGAAAGAGTTACCAGATCACCCATTGTATGCGTTGTTTGAAGAGGGTATGTATCAGCAATTTTTGACAGGCATGTTCAACTTAACATTAGCGGCGTTTGAACAGCAATGTGAGATGCAAAATAATGAAAATGGCACGCTTTATATGGAGCTGTATACCATCGATGATGCGATGACGCATAATTTTGAGCAAGTGAGTGTGCGTGATTTAATGGTGCAACAATTTTTTAAAGCATGGACGGCGGTATTAAGTCGATATCCATTAAAACATACCAAACAGATTGTTTTTGCTTTTGCTCAGGACGCGCAAGCTGCATTTGAGCAATTTAAAAGCGGGCAATCAAATAATAAAACATTAACATTAACTTTAACGATGTCAGCAGAACCGATTGAATGTGAGGAATCGAGTTTACAAGGCGAATTTCGTCGCATTAATCTACAGCAGGATCTTTGGCCAGCAGCGTACCCGTTTATTTCTGATTTTGACAGGCACTATTGTCTTAGTAAGGATTTAGCGTCTAGTCAATTGTTGGGGAGAGCCGATATTAAAGTGGATTATGACTTTACTGCCTTTGCAAGAGATTTAAAAACAGTGACAGGCACTAGCTATGGCGAAAACCCATTGCATTTTTTACAAGATGATAAAAAGGATATGCTGATACAACAATTGGTGGTGTTAGAGGAAGCAAGGCAATGTGCGCAAAGTAAAACAGAGCATTTGGCTGGAGGTTTGCTGAGTTCATATACCTATAGCAATTGGTTGATGCCGGATCTTGCTGATGCAAGAAAGCAAAAAAAAGAAGCCTATGAAACGTTTTATTTTTTAGCCACCACAACACTATTAACACCCATGGCATTAAATAAAATATACGATCCAAAAACGCGGTCGCAGATCTTTGCGGCAAGAGGGGAAAGCGGCACAAAGGCATTTTTTCAGACGCGTGAGGGCGAGATGTTGAAGCTGGTTCAATGTGGGATTTCCAAAAATACGCAGCCTGAACATCAGGCAAAAAAGGTGATCTATCCACTTTGGACATTTCACTTTCAACAAAGCAAGCCAAATCATCCATTGCTATTGACCTTAGAGGTGATATTTAACCTGTTAATGGGGAAAAAAGAGTTTTGGAACGGTCAAGTAACACGCGGCGAGAATTCAAATGAGATTATTTCTGTGGAGACCTTTCAAATTAAAAAAGAAGGTAATTCATTTAAATGGACAACAAGTGCAGGATCGGAAGCAGAACAGGCGTTTGAGACTCCATTGTCGATAGATAAGGTGATTGAGATATGTGGGAACGCAGTGAGACCCGCGTATGAAGAAGCCAATAATCAAGCTGCATTGTTAGATAAATCCACTTTACGACAAACTGCCTAGGGTTAGTAAAAAAACAGCTATACTACGATACATTATTTTATTTTGAGAGCCTAGTATGTTACATAAAAAACATTTGTTAGCCCTTTTATTATCGGCAGTGTCGACGTTGACCATGGCGGCCAATCTGCCCGATCAAGTTAAAGTACAAAAAGAAGTGGACACATTGATTGGAAAACACGTGCCCATTGAAAGCATCACGGCCACGCCGGTGGCTGGTTTGTATGAAGTGGTGGTCGGGGCGCAAATTTTTTATAGCACACAAACGAGTGATTATCTGATGTTTGGTCAGATGATTGATATGACCAAAAAAGCACCCGTGAGTTTAACGGAGCCCGCTGAAGCGAAGGCGCGTTTGGCTCTGTTGGATAAAGTGGATCCCAAAGAGATGATTATTTTTAAACCAAAGGGTAAAACCGAATCGGTATTGACTGTGTTTATGGATATTGATTGTGGTTATTGCAGAAAATTGCATCATGAAGTGCCGCAATTGAATAAAGCGGGCATTGAAGTGCGATATTTGGCATTTCCGCGCACCGGTGTGGGTTCGGAATCCTATAAAAAGGCATTGGCGGTGTGGTGTGCGGATGATCCGAATAAAGCCATGGATGATGCAATGCGTGGGAAGTCTGTTGACATGAAAGCGGATTGTGATAAAACATCCGTGATGCGCGATCATTTGCAATTGGTGGATGATTTTGGCTTGCAAGCAACGCCAGTCTTGATATTGGCCGATGGACGTTTGTTGCCTGGTTATTATCCAGCGGCGCAGTTGATTGCCTTGATGAAATAAAATCGATATTTCAAGGAAATAAAGCACGACGTGACGGCGTTCGTTGCGTGTGGTTTGTCCTATTGTTGGTTGATTTTGCAAAAAGAGTCAGTAGGGTTGTGACGGTGGCGGTTGGTTTGGGCAGAAAATTTTGTTCTAATATTTCACTCATCAATGCTTGATATTTTTGTTGTTGATGCACTTCGCAAATGGGATAAAATGCGATGTTCATCTGTAAATATTGACTGTGATCAGCATTGGATACACGCATGCTTGCGCTGCTGGCAATATGTAATTGTGGATCGCGCATCTGAAATTCAACGGTTTTGTGCAACACAACGCCGTGTTTTTTCACAAAATCATGTAACGGTGATTCCATCCAAACAGACATGAGTTGATTGCCCGCCGCAGGGGTGATGGCTAAGTTATGTGCTTGCTGCGAGATATCACGCTTTCCCGCTTTAACCTCATTCATATCGGCACGTTCTTTTTCGGTGAGATGGCTGACGACGGGGTAATCCATGCCAGGACATTGCGCGTGTGGAATGCCATGTGCCCAGTTAAATTGCGTACTACGCGTATGAATGCCCGCTGCTTCGGCAATTTTTATGGCTGATAAACCCAACATCGTGTCGTTTTGTGTGGGATAACGTTTTGTTTTGGATGGATTAAGCGCCGCTCGTGAAAGGATCCCGCTGCTCTTTTTGGGTAATTGAAATGCAGAGAGCTTGCTGATCAGCGGTTGTGCCGTTAAGGAATAAGCGACCCGCGGCGGATTTTCTTTTGTGTAATTGCGATAGACATAATTAAAGGTTAATGTTTTTCCACCATTGATATTGGATCCTTGAATTTCAATGACAATGGCTTCGCGCGGGCCATCACTACGCTTGACGGTGCGTGTTCCATCATGAGAAGGAGAGGCCGGCAAGTATTTTTTTGCTTTTGATGAGCTGCCGATGGTGCGTTTTAATACTGCTTTGATGCGCGGCGTTTTGACACCGCGTGGCGAAGAAAGGTGGGGTTTTACGTCAGAACTCTTTTTCATTTATTATGCTCATTAAAATAACTTATTAACGTTATGTTACTAAATAAAATAAAAGATGTAAACAGTTGATTAGCCTTATTTTTTTAATGTCATGCTTTTGTCACGAACTAACGGTATAATAGGCACAGTTTTAAAAATATTGAGGAAGAGCGAATGATAAACAAATGGTTACCGGGGATGAGTGCCATCGTTGCTGCATCAATGTTGACAGGTTGTGGTGGTGGCGATGAGAAAAAAGCAGAACAAGCGGCAGTAAAAAGTGACAGTCAAATATCCATTACGGCATCCGGCTCTAGTTTTGTTTATCCAGTCATGACGCGTTGGGCACAACAATACAATGAACAGCACGCTGTGAAGGTGAATTATCAAGCGACGGGATCAGGCGCAGGTATCAGGCAAATGATGGATCGTTTGGTCGATTTTGCGGCGACGGATCAACCATTGACACAAGAACAATTAAACACACAAAAACTGCAGCAATTTCCACTGGTATTGGGCGGCATTGTGGTTGTGGTGAATTTACCTGGTGTGAAAAATGGCGAGTTAACCTTAGATGGTTCAACATTGTCCAATATTTTTTCCGGTAAAATTACCAATTGGCATGATCCGGCGATTCAAGCGCTCAATGCCAATGTGACATTACCTGAACAAGCCATCACGGTTGTGCATCGTGCCGATGGCTCGGGAACAACCTATAACTTCACCGACTATTTGGCTAAAGTGGATGCACAATGGTCTAAAAATGTGGGTGTAGATAGCAGCGTGAAATGGCCGGTGGGCGTGGGCGCAAAAGGCAACGCAGGTGTGGCCACCTATGTACAACGCATGAATGGTGCCATTGGTTATGTGGAATATGCGTATGCGCTGCAAAATGGTTTGGCGTGGACAAAAATGACCAATCATGATGGTAAAGTGGTTGAACCCACTGCATTGAGCTTTCAATCAGCCGTTGCTAGCGTGGATTGGACAGCACATTCAGATTTTAACGTTTCATTAACCAATCAAGCTGGCGAAAACACCTGGCCTTTAACGGCGACTGTGTTTATTTTAATGCCGCTAGAACCACAAGATAAAGCCAAACAACAAGCTATTTTTAAATTTTTTGATTGGGTTTACAGTGAAGGTGAATCGTTTGCCACTGAGCTGGATTATGTGCCTTTACCAAAAGATGTCATCACTAAAGTCCAAACAAGTTGGAATAATAAATAGATCGTTATTTTGAGCTGTTCATGGCGTATAATAATAGAAAAGATCTATATATACGGAGCATGTCATGAACAGCATCAAAATATGGGGTCGAGTATTATTTTCCGCCATGCTATTCACTTCTCTCGCGGGTTGTGTGATAGAACCTGTTGGAGATGGAGGGTATTATGGTGATGGATATTATAATGGTGGTGTGAGAGTGTATGATGATGATGCTTTATTTTTGCTGGATGAAAATCGCGTTTATCCAGGCTATCGAGATGTGGGCCCGCTAGGCGATGATACGTATTATCAATATCATCATCAATACAGAAATGAAAATGGTCAGTGGCAGAGCAGACCATTGCAGGGACATCATAGTGATAATGCTCCCATTCATGGTGCTGGGTATTCGTATGATAAAGATAAGTATTCCCATGGATAGAGAGTGTACAGGGCAACCGCATCTAAATATCTTTTCATTACAATATGTTCTGTATTTCCCCTCTTTTGCAAAGGGGGTTATTGTATAAATATGAGCATCGCTGTCATACCGCGGCTTGACCGCGGTATCCACTTTGCAGTGAATATAAGCTTAGATGAAGATCGGTAGATCATATGAACTTCTAAAGTCTCTGCAAAGTGGACCCCGCGGTCAAGCCGCGGGGTGACAGCACCTCATTTATGCAACAATGCCTTTGAAAAAAAGGGCGGAAACAAGCAACAACAATAAATGTAATTAGACGATCTTGCCCTGAGAGCGCACAAGGCCTATTTACTTTTACGCCTTACTAATGCTAGCATTTTGCTTGTATATTTTTAAGGTTGTTTATTATGCTGGCTTTGTTCTCATCTTCTAAAAAAACGCCTTTGCAAAAGGTGTTTGAAGAGTTTAATACATTTTCAATGGATCTTAGCAAAAGTATTAAAGCGTTAAATAACGATAATGTTGGCTACTTTCTTGAGATGTGTTTAGTCGCCAAGCAGCTGCAATCTATTTTTGATAAAAATGCCAGAAATGCTGAATTAAGTCGCACAGACTGCTTAACCATTAAAGAGGTACTGAGTAGTCATTGGCAACGAATTTCTCAATTATATAATCCCTTTCATACGCCGCTTGATCTGTTTGCTTCTGTGCGTGAGAGTATTGCAAAATTAATATTCCCTCAAGTAAAAGAAACACTGCCAGGGGATCCAGCCGATCAAGCGTATGTCCAAATCATCACGCCCAGTCTCACTCCCAAAGCCGCAAAAAAAGTTGCCGAAAGTTCTTTGCGCCGCTTTGTCCTCACCGAAGATGGCAGCGATGTCATTGATGTGATGCAAGTACTAAATGTGTGGCAAGGATCGCATGAAGTCAATTCATCACTTTATCGTGTTGATGCTCAAGGGCAAAACATTGCACTCACTGATACGGAAAAAAAGCGTATTCAATTTTTATTACGCGCAGAACAGACCCTCATTTTGGATTAATCATACGGACGCTTTCTTTGACGTTCTGGCTAATTTTTTTGGCGAGCCCTTTGCAGAAAAACTTCCTGCAGAAACGATATGTGACTATAAAAACACTTTGAATGTTAATGTGATACAACACATTCCGTTAAACACCATTCTTGTCCGTATACTGCCCAGCACACGGCACGCCTTCTTCTTGAAATCCAATCGTGTTATTGTGCAAGAAATCCTTCACTACCTTTTCGTGGCTAAAGGACTTGCGCCGACCATGGCGGCAATATCTGAGGTCGTTAAAGAACTGCAACAAAATACAAATGGTCTCTATTTAAATATCACCGTGTTTGAAGATATTGCGCAAGCCCTGATTGTATATGCCACAACACAGCCCAATGCGCTGATCTACGCTCATGCTTGCAAAACATTTTTACTTTTATGCACAGATATTGTGCAATCGAATAGTCTCAATGAGAAAATAGAACTATTAATGACGTCCTGTATGGAGTCGTTAGTGATTGTGATGGATAAAGAAAAAGAATATATTTTCCCGACAGATGCATCAATAGAATTAAAGCAGATATTATTGAATTTTTATTTGCGTGAAGATGGGCGTAGCATCAGTTACTGACTGAATAAAATAAATAATTATAGTGACGTTCAAGACCCTCATCTCTTAACTGCCGTGTTCTATGCTATCTTTTTAAGAAGAGACTTATCGCCGCGTCAGCCGCCATATTCTTTGATTCGGGGCTTTCTCTCAGGATATTCAATCTCTGCCCAGCGGAATGCTTCCTTCTCGTTACCTCTTTCTTTTTCACAGGCAACATTAGAAAAAGTATATGAAAATCTCCCCCATTTTTTAACTAAAATCAAACCTGAATCTGCGCTACTCGTGGTCAGACAAATATTATCACTTTATATTGACGCCAGATCTCTGCGCCCTAATTATTCGACGGTGTCTGTATTGGGTGCACAATGGCAACTCACTATGTTTGGTTATCATAAAGAAGAAAAAATACAAACCGCAAAAGCCCTATTAGCCGCTGTAAATAGAGCAATAGCAGGAGAAACCTTTGTATGGCCAACAGATGAGCATTTACCGCGCTTAAAAAATGGTCATTTAAGCACGTTGTCTGATGCATTAAGCAATGTGACCAAAATTCCTTTTCCTGCAAGATGGTATCCTTAATATCCGAACACTCCGAACTTATCAAAACACACCATTGATAGTGAGCGGAATGCTCTATGCTCAGGGCAGGGCTGCCTAATAACCCAATATGTGATAAGATAATGCGAAATTTAGTTTCGTATTATCAAAAGGGCGTATGAGATGACAATGGCAGCAGATAGTGATAACAAAAAATGGTTGCGTTATGCGTGTGTGGGTTGGTTGGTTGTTGCGCTTTTTTATTTTTATCAATATATTCTTAGGGTTGCGCCTGGAATAATGGTAGAAGAGTTAAGATATGAGTTCCAGCTCACGGCCGAACAGTTCTCCACTTTTGGTTCTTTTTACCTTTATGCCTATGCACTGTGTCAAATTCCATTGGGTGTTCTTGTTGATCGCATTGGCGTGCGTCGTATGGTCACGGGATCTTTGTTTTTGTGTATTATAGGCACGCTTATGTTGGCGATGTCACAAACATTAATCATTGCTCAATTCAGTCGAATATTGGTTGGTATCGGTTCAGCCTCATCCTTCATGTGCGCATTAAAAATGGTCGTGGATTATTTCCCTGCGGGTAAACGTGGTTTTCTGATGGGATTAACGCTGACATTGGGAACGGTGGGTGCCTTGTTCGCTGGCAAGCCGTTGGTGATGATGATTGATTATTTTGATTGGCGATCGACGATGATCGTTGCTGCATTGTTGGGGATCCTTTTCTTGGTGATGGTTTTCTTTGGTATGCGTCCTTTAGAAAAAATGAAAAAAGAAAGAGAAACCCAACCTGCACTGAACTTTGATGTGCGTGAAATGGGACAATCGGTGTTGACGGTTTTAAAAAATCGGAGGGTGATGTTATACGCTATTTTAGCGATTGCCGTGTACACCCCGTTGTCTGTGCTGGCTGATTTATGGGGCGTCGCCTTTTTGATGCAAAAATATCAACTGCCACGTGCCGAAGCGGCCGAGTTTACCATGATGATGTATTTAGGCATGGCAGTGGGCTGCATCTTTTTGCCATGGTTGAGTGAAAAATATCATGTGTTAAATCGCAATATCTGTTGGGCAACAGCGGGTGTTTTTGTATTGTTTGCTGCGTTATTATATGGTCCTGCCGTTTCGAGCATGGTTTTGGTTGGGATGTTGATTGTTTTGGGGATCTTATGTGGAGCCGAAATGTTGTGTTTCACGGGTGCCAGTCAATATGCAACGGCACGTAATGCAGGCACCATTTTAGGTGTTGTGAATACCTTGAACATGCTTGGTGGCGGATTGTTACAACAATTCATTGGCACCATCATGGATTGGTTGTGGCACGGCGAGTGGCAGAGCGAAGGTGTGAGACATTACAGCACACAAAACTATACGCAAGCGTTGTCGGTTTTATTGGTGGTGGTTGGGATTTGTATGTCGCTTTCTTTTTTATTGCCTAAAGACAATAAAATTTCCTCTCTTTGAAAAGACGCTGTTGTATAAACGCACGAAAGAGCGCTGTCATACCGCGGCTTGACCGCGGTATCCACTTTGCAGTGAATCTAAATTGAGACGAAGATCAGTAGATCATATGAACTTCTAAAGTCCCTGCAAAGTGGACCCCGCGATCAAGCCGCGGGGTGACAGCATCCGATACACAACAATGCCTCTTTATTCACAGACAGCCTTTTGATAATACTCCAAACTCTTCTGCGGTACATTCTGCTTCGCATAATACAAACCCAACAACCGATACGTTTTTGGATCTGCTTGTTTGGTCAGACTCAATTGTAAATACTGCTGCGCTTTGCCCCAATATTCATGTTTTAAACAAAACTCCCCCAACACTCGCAATAAAACAGCATTGTCAGAATGTGGTTGCAACCAAGCTTCCAATTGTTGCAATTGATGTTCTGGATGTGGCAGCTGCGTCATTTTGGTGTAGTAAGGGATCCATTTTTCATCCCATTGTTTATGTAGCCAGTCTTTCAAACATTTTTCCGCAATTTTTTGCCCTTCCAACGTGGGCATGAGTGCGTTTAAATAATGTTCCTGCCAAATCGGATCGTCTTTAAAATCATCCGGTAGCTTTTTCCAAAAATGACGTTGTTCTTCTAAGCTATTCTCTAGTTTTTGCCATTTTTGTAAATAATGTTTGTGCATTAATGAATGATATTCAATATGGATTAAATGCTGATACGGTTTTAATAGACTGAGGATATGTGTTTGTTGCTCATCATTATTCAGGTGCATGGCCGATCTGGCTAATAAAATCAGCGGTCCCATGTTTTTGGCAGACAAGGGCATTTCTAAAATCAGATCGGCTGCCTTATCATATTCTTGCGCAGGATACGCCCATTGCGCTTTTAAATAACAACTGGCGGCATGCAGCTGTGGATCAATTTGCAAGGCTTTGTTGATGTACTGATCGCGTGCAGTGGCTTGTCCTAAGTCATGTGCAGCCAGCGCTAGACCCAAGTGATGTGTAAGAGAGAAGTTTTCGTGGGTAACGGCACTAAAGTCTTTTTGTGCTTGCGTGGGATTGCCAGCCAATAAGGCATAAATACCGTGCAATACTTGCTTTTTTTGAGTTTTTTGTTGATGCTCTGCATGCCAATGTTTGATATAGCGTGGCATGGAAATAATACGCCCCAGCACTCGACACAACAAACGTAAACAGAAAATGGCCAGGAAGCTCAATAATAACGCGAGCCATAAGGGTGCTTCAATCACCCAACTTTGATAGCGAATAAGCATATAACCCGGATCAATTGACAAGGCAATGCCTGCTGCAATAGCCAGCACAAGATAAACGAGTAAGCGTGAATAACTCATGGTGTAACCTTGGGTTGCATGGATTGTTCGAGCCCTTGACCAACCAAATGCATGGCATTGGAAAAGTCCAAGGTGGGTTGATTAGACATCGACATATTTTGTAGTTGATCTAATAGCTCTTTTACACCACTGTCATTGACATCAAATTGTTCAAGCAATAATTGACGAATTTGCTGACGAATAATTTCAAACGGCTGCGCTTGTTTATCAACCAACATCCATTTGGCTTGTTGCAATAATAAACGAATATTGTCTTTTAATACCATTTCATCTTGGATCGTTGCCAATGGTGTGATCGGCGTTGTGACGTGGCGAATGCTAATCAGTGATAGAACACGTGTGACGGATTTTTCCAGCCAAACAAGCCAGTGATCCGTGGTGCTGCTATGACTGACGATGGCTTCAGGTTGTGCATTGCTTTTGGGTGCTTGCATCATGGACACTTTCAGCGGTAAATTCATTACGTTTTGTTGCAATAACGTTAATATTTGGATAAAGGCCAAATTGCTTTTTTGTGTGGATAATTGGCTTAAGTTCTTTTGCAAGAGGTTAAGCTCATTTTGTAAATGGATGGCGGTTTTATCGTCGGGTGTGGCGCGAAGTAGAGTTCCTATTTGATTTGTCATTTGGCTAAGTAACATTTGAGTGCTTTTCGGGCTATTTAATGTATTGCTTTGTAAATCAGCCAATTGCATTTCACCTTGTAACAACCACCACACATTGCTGGTATTTTTTGCAGCTGATTGTTGTGTCAAGTTTTGCTGCACGCGTGCAACCTCAGCCAATTGTGCTTGCAAGCGCGTGAGTTGATCATTGAGGATGTTTTGCTGATGTTGTTTAAGGGTGGTTTGTTGATCAGAATATTGCGTCAACGCCACTTTTTGATTGTTCAACTCAGTGTTTAATTGCGTAACCTCATTCCAAATGTAATAAAGACTCATTCCCAATGCAATGACAACGAGGCACACACTGCAGCGCAACAGTGAACAGTGTCGTTTCGGCGTTGCGGCGGCATCGGTTTTGACATTGGTTTTAGAACGAAAAAACCGTTGCCATACATTGTGCTTGGGTTGGTCATTTTTTTGTTCAGGCTGGTCTTGAGCTGATAAAGAATCGTCCATATTGATACTATCGGTGGGTTGATACTTCACTAATAATATCCCAAATGTTCGATAACAGCCAATCGATTTGTTCTTCGGTAATAATATAAGGTGGAATAATATAGACCGTGTCGCCCAACGGGCGGATCAATACGCCTTTTTTTAAGGCCTGCAAATGCATTTTTAAGCCACGTCGTTCGTGTGCCGGATAAGGTTGTTGGGTATTTTTATCCGCCACACATTCCCAGGCTGCAATCATTCCGCATTGTCGCACGTCGCTAATGTGTGGATGATCGTGAAAGGGGGCAAGTTTATCAGCTAATCGTTGGATTAATCGTTGGTTGTTCTGCAAGGTTTGGTATTTTTCAAATAAATTCAAGGTTGCCAACGCCGCACGGCAAGCCAAGGCATTACCGGTATAACTGTGCGAATGCAAAAAAGCTTTTTGACTTGGATGATCGGCATAAAAACTTTGGTAAATGGCTTCACTGGCAAGTACACAAGACAAGGGTAAATAACCACCGGTGAGTGCTTTGGATAAACACATTAAATCGGGTGTGATATTTGCCTGTTCACAGGCGAACATCGTGCCGGTGCGACCAAAACCAACGGCAATTTCATCGGCAATTAAATGGATTTGATAATGATCACATAGCGCCCGCAATTTTGTTAAATAAATGGGATGATACATGCGCATGCCGGTGGAACATTGCACCAACGGTTCCAGAATAAAAGCGGCAATCTCCGTATGCTTTTGTGCAAATAATGTTTCGACCTCTACCAATGCTCGTAGTGCATATTCCTCTGAACTTTCACCTTCCAAACGTAAATAG
>Ga0302315_10002577_pt1 | contig 16976 bp, 16 predicted proteins | sample III_Palsa_N3_1_FD_200532 | JGI IMG/M metagenome (GOLD analysis project Ga0302315, IMG submission 200532) | Peat permafrost microbial communities from Stordalen Mire near Abisko, Sweden - III_Palsa_N3_1 | ecosystem: Environmental > Terrestrial > Soil > Palsa > Peat permafrost | place: Sweden... | reverse complement strand
AAGACAACGCCTATTTCCACGCCCAGTTTCGCCGCACAAACCCGCTTCCTTACAAGGACGTCTACACCATTCTGGAAGGCGTGCAGGGACACGGTCACTACATTGGTACCTACATGGCCTGGCAGGTCAATAACACCGGCTGGTGGGGAGAGGGGGAGATCAAGTTCTACCTAGATGGAGATGCCCTGTACCCAACGATCTGTGGGACCGGAACCGAGGACTACTTCTGCGGCTCCTACAACTTTGAGAATCAAACCACAAAGCGCTACCAGGAGTTCACGACCCCGTACGCCGGAATGCCCCAGGTGATCCGTCCGGACGGCACCTATCAATCACAGACTCGCTTCGGGCTGTACCGCTGGCACATCGTCGATCCAGTCCGCTTCGAAAAGGACCTTCGTGTCACCATACAGGCTCTGGGCTGGAAAAAGGGCGGGAAATATCTCCCTTTGCAGGACGATATAGCAAGCGTCGCCTTTTGGTATCAGACTCTGCCCACCGCCCCCTTCCCAGCCCTGCCCGATGCGGATTACCTAGAGGTTGTTTGACCCAAAGAACTCTTCAATCTGCTGCAGCTCGGCGCCGGACAATGTCAGTTCCGCCGCGCCGAGCGTGCCTGCCGTTTGACCCGGCTTGCGCAGACCAACGATAGCTCCCGTAACCGCCGACTGGCGCAGAGTCCAGGCCAGGGCCACTTCTCCAGCCGTCTTCCCATAAGGCGCTCCGATTTCAGCCAGAAGCTCCACGAGCTTAAGGTTGCGCCCGAGGCGAGGCTCCTGATACTCAGGATTATTGCGACGCCAGTCGTCCTGCGGGAAGTTCGTTATGCGTTCGCGGGTCATTGCTCCCGTAAGAAGCCCGGATGCCATCGGTGAATAGACAATCACTCCGATGTTATTCTCCAGACAGTACGGAAGGATCTCGGCCTCAATACCACGGTTAAGCAGATGATAGGGCGGCTGCAACGACGTGACCGGCGCTATGCCCTGCGCCCGCTTAAGCTGGAAAACATTGAAGTTGGAAACGCCAATAAAACGAAGCTTGCCTTCTTCCTTGAGTTGCGCCAGCGTAGTCCAGCCTTCCTCGATATCTTCTTCGGGATTGGGCCAGTGGATCTGATACAGATCGATGACATCAATCTTAAGACGGCGAAGGCTGTTTTCGACTTCTTCACGCAGCGAAGCGGCCGTCAGGGATCTGTAGATCTCTCCCTTATTGTCCCAGCGCATCGAACACTTTGTGAATACATAAGGCTTCTTGCCCTGGTATTCGGAAAGCGCCTGCGCAACAACCTCTTCCGAACGGCCCAGGCCATAAATCGCAGCCGTATCGATCCAGTTTACTCCGGCATCCAACGCTTCATGGATCGCGCCTATAGAATCCCGGTCATCCTGGGGACCCCAGCCAAATTCCCATCCGCCGCCGCCAATAGCCCAGGCGCCGTATCCCAAAACGGTAATCTCTAAATCACTATTTCCCAGCGTTCGTGTTTCCAAAATTTTAGTAACTCCTTGAATTCCGAACTAACGATATCTAAACGATAGCGCTGCTTTTGCCCAAATTCACAACCGCAAAACGGAGAGACGCGTTCCCAAGCGTTTGGGGAGTTTGAATATCAAGCCTGATGGAAACATATGTCCATAGGCACCCTATATTTTCGCAGGTAAACCCATGAACAAAACAAATCTTGGAGACTCCGTTGCGCCGCCGATCGGCGATCGTCTGGTTGGCCGCAATATCTCGGACATCGCAATCGTATCGCACGACGGCGCTGTCAAGCGTATTTCCGATTTTGCCGGCCGAACCGCTGTCGTCATACTCTCTTCCACGGTCTGGGACCCTGTTGCCCGAGAACTGAACGCACAGTACGAGCGTGTGCTGGAACGGTTTCCGGAGATGGGAGCCAGCCTCGTCGAAGCACGCCGCAAGTACGGAGATTCGGACGATCGGGGGGACAATGAAGACGAGCTTGATGTATCAGTCATTACATCACCGTCCCACGAGGCTTCTCTGTCTAAAACGCTTGGAATATCACCCGCCCAAAGTGCTCTCCTTGTGATCGATGAGGCTGGTTCTATCTGGTGGGCGCATGTTTTCTCTGCCGGCGCATCAGCAAAACCCGACGATCTCGGAGATGCCCTTCACAGTCTTCAGGAGATGAAAAGCCGCAGCCATAAGGGAATTACACGCCGGCAGTTTCTCGCTGCGAGTTTAGCATCCGCGTTCATTTTGACGCTGAGCCTGGAACCGGTAGACAAAGCTCAAGCCGATGTGGAAAAGGCGCCCGCTTCGGTGCCGCGGGGCATGCCAATCATCCTCAACGTGAACGGCGAGGATCATGCCCTCGCTGTGGACCCGCGCGTCACCCTGCTCGATGCCCTCCGTGAGCGCCTGTCGTTGACAGGCAGCAAAAAAGGCTGCGATCACGGCCAGTGCGGCGCCTGCACCGTACACATTGATGGCCGGAGGGTCAACTCTTGTCTGACACTCGCCGTAGCGTGCCAGGGCAAGAAGGTGCAGACCATCGAGGGCATGGCGAATGGTGAAACCCTGCATCCCCTGCAAAGATCGTTTATCGAACACGACGGCTTCCAGTGCGGCTACTGTACGTCGGGCCAAATTATGTCGGCCATTGCTCTTCTCAAAGAACCCGTGGGACCTGCCGACGACGACGTTCGTGAGGCAATGAGCGGAAACATCTGCCGCTGCGGCGCTTATCCAAATATAGTAGATGCCATACAGTCCGTTCGAAAGCAGGGGGTGTCCAATGTATCCCTTTGAATACAAAGAAGCTAAAGACGTCGCCTCGGCCATAAGGGCCGGAACCTCAGGCCGCTTCCTTGCTGGAGGCACCACACTTATCGACTTGATGAAGCTGAACGTGGAACGTCCTACTTCGTTGATCGACATAGGTCCTCTCCCACTGGCTTCAGTTCGAGAGTTGCCTTCAGGCGGCCTTTCCATTGGCGCCCTGGTTAGAAACAGTGATCTGGCCAACCATCCTATCGTGAAAAAGCATTACCCCGTCCTCGCCGAAGCGCTGCTGTCGGGGGCCTCGCCACAGTTAAGAAATATGGCGACTACGGGCGGCAACATCCTGCAAAGAACCCGCTGCTACTATTTTCGGGATACGTCCCAGCCCTGCAATAAGCGTGAACCCGGATCCGGCTGCTCCGCTATCGACGGCCACAACCGCATCCATGCCGTGCTCGGAACAAGCTCTTCCTGTATTGCCGCCCATGCCTCGGATATGTGCGTGGCCATGGCCGCCCTGGACAGCGTCGTGGTCATCAAGGGACCGTCGGGTGAGCGGCGCGTGCCCTTTGTAGACTTCCATCTCGAGCCGGGATCGCATCCGGATCGGGAAACCGTGCTTCAGCCTGGTGAGCTAATTACGTCGGTAGAGCTTCCAAATTTACCCTTTGCCTCGCGCTCGCACTACTACAAAGTACGCGACCGTGCGTCTTACGCATTTGCCCTGGCATCCGCCGCGGTTGCCCTGCACCAGGACGCGACAGGCGCGATTAAAGACGCGCGCATTGCTTTAGGCGGCGTAGGCACAAAACCATGGCGCGCCAGGGCAAGCGAAAAGTATCTCGTTGGCAAAATGCCCACCAAAGAGAACTTCAGGGCCGCCGCTGAGATAGCGCTGCAAGGGGCAAAAGGCTACAGCGACAACGAGTTTAAGATCGAGCTCGCAAAGCGCACCTTAGTGCGAACTCTGACTACCGTCAGCCGGATGACATAACCGAAAGAGTCCCTCATGCTGAACATAAATACCTCCAGTCAAAACATCGGGAAACCCGAGGATCGTGTGGATGGCCCTCTTAAAGTCACCGGCGCGGCGCGGTATTCGGCCGAGATACCCACATCGGGCGTTCTCTATGGGGTGATGGTAATGTCCACAATCGCGAACGGAACCATCACTTCTATGGACACGAGTGGCGCAGCCGGCGAACCTGGGGTGCGAACGATCCTGACCCCATTCAACGCGCCCAAGCTGCCCGAGCAAACGAGCAGCAGGGGGACTCGCGTTCTCTCCCTGCTGCAAAACCCCACCGTCTTCTACAACAATCAGCCTATCGGCCTGGTAATTGCAGAAACACTCGAAGCAGCCGTGCACGCCGCAAACCTGGTCAAGGTGCAATACTCCGAGGAAAAACCGGCAACACAAATGGATGTGGAACGTCTGAAAGCCTATTCCCCGGAAGCAGCGAACAGAGACCAGACAGACTCCCTGCGTGGAGATCCGGACACGGCCTATGCCGGGGCTTCGGCAAAGATAGAGAACGTCTATACGACTCCCGTAGAAAATCACAATCCCATGGAACCGCACGCCACCATCGCCGCCTGGGATGCCACCGGGACAAAGCTCACTGTTTATGATTCGACCCAGGGCGTCTTTGGAGTTCAAGGGACCCTGGCCCGCGTCTTCCAGATCGCCCCGGAAGACGTTCGCTGTGTCTCTTACTTCATCGGCGGCGGCTTTGGGTGCAAGGGAACGGCGTGGTCCCATGTTCCGTTGGCCGCCATGGCCGCGAAACAGATGCAGCAGCCGGTGAAGATCGTGCTCAGCCGCTCACAGATGTTCGGGATGGTCGGATATCGGCCCGAAACCGAGCAAAAAATCTCGCTCGGCACGGATAGCTCCGGCAAACTTGTGTCGACCAGTCATGACGTCCTGACGCAGACTTCCACCTTCGACGAGTTCGTCGAGTCAAGCGCCGTGGCAACGCGCATGCTCTATTCCTGCCCCAACGTAGTTACAAGCCACACCCTAACGCGCCTGAACCTTGGGACTCCCACCTATATGCGTGCGCCAGGAGAATCGTCCGGAACGTTCGCTCTGGAAACGGCCATCGACGAGATGGCCATCAAGGCTGGTCTCGATCCACTGGTGTTCCGGGTGCAAAACTACGCCGAGACCGATGAGAATGCGAAAAAGCCGTTCTCGAGCAAGTCTCTTCGTGAATGCTACATCCAGGGTGCTAAGCGCTTCGGCTGGGATCAGCGAAGCTCAGTCCCACGCTCTCGAACCACGCCCGACGGGCTATTGATAGGCTGCGGGGTCGGCACCGCGACGTATCCAGCCAACCGGGGCGCGTCGTCGGCGACGGCGCGCTATATGGCGGATGGGTCGGCCTATATTCTTTCTGGAACGCAGGACATTGGCACAGGCACCTATACTATCTTGGGACAGATTGCCGCGGATGCGATGGGCATCCCCGTCAGCAACATGCGTGTTGAAATCGGAGATACGGACTTCCCGCAAACTCCTGGTTCGGGCGGCTCCATGACGGCGGCAAGTACAGGCTCCGCAGTACTTGAGGCAGGCAAGGCGGCAAAACAGGCCGTCATTGCAGCGGCAATTGCAGATGCATCGTCGCCGCTTTATGGACTGCCCGCAGACGGCATCGATATCCAGAATGCCCGAATCTTCTCGACGACAGACAGCACAAAGAGTGAGCCGGTGGCCGTACTCATTGCACGCCAGAAGCTGCCCTACATAGAAGTGAAGTCCAAATCTGAGGTTAGCCCCGAGGCCGCCCAGTACTCGAAAAACTCCTTTGGCGCTGTCTTTACAGAAGTGCATGTAGATCCGGATCTGGGCATAGTACGCATCAACCGCATTACCGGGGTTTACGCCATAGGCAAGCTGTTGAACGCCAAAACCGGCCGCAGCCAGCTCATCGGCGGCATTATCTTTGGCATAGGGATGGCCCTGATGGAGCAAACCCTGATCGACCCTCGAAGCGGCCGGGTATTGAACGCAGATCTGGCGGAATACCACGTTCCGGTGAACAAAGATATTCCGGTCATCGACGTTTCCGTGGTGGACGAAGTCGATCCGTATGTCAACCCGCTGGGCATAAAAGGAATTGGGGAGATAGGCATTACGGGTGTGGTGGGGTCGATTGGAAACGCCATCTACAATGCAACCGGGATACGGGTGCGCAGCCTGCCGATTACCCTGGATAAGCTGTTATCATGAGCAAAGAGATCCGCGATATTTTGAGCGCGCTGCGCCTCGAACGGGGCAGGCCTTGTGCGTTGGCGACGGTCGTGCGTGCGGAAGGGTCTTCATACCGAAAGACGGGTGCTCGCATGCTCGTAACCAGCACTGGCGGCATCGCCGCAGGCTGCGTTAGCGGCGGCTGTCTGGAGGCCGATGTCGTGGAGCGGGCATGCGCAGTGATTGAGAGCGGCATCGCGGTAGTAGCGAGATACGATACGCGCTTCGATGAATCCGAAATCGTCTTCGGCTGGGGAACGGGCTGCAGCGGGTTGATCGAAGTGCTTATCGAGCCTATCGATCTGGGAAATGTTAGTCTGATGCTTCCCGAAATTGCCGATGAACGCAGACAGGATTTTGTACTCATGACATTCTACGGGCCGGATGTTCCAGAGCGCGTTCTCATAGACGTTGACGGGCGAATTGCCGGAGGGCACCGAACCGCTCTCGTGAGTACGGAACTCATTGCCTTGGCGCAGGAAACGATCAGGAGTGAGCGGTCCCAAACAGCGAATCTCCCTGGAACATCTGTGAGCGTTTGTCTGGAATATCTTGCACCCATCAGAAGCCTGATCATCTACGGATCGGGACCCGATGCCGGCGCGCTTGCCGACCTGGCCCGGCATGTTGGCTGGAGTGTGACAGTTGCGGACCACAGAGCAGTTTCGCCCGAGCGCTTCCCGGCGGACCGATGTGTCACTTGCCATCCGGAATTCTTGGCAGACCACGTTGTTATGGACCGCCAAACCGCGCTGGTCATTATGTCGCACAACTATATGGTGGACCGAGAGTTGTTATGCTCCCTTGCGGAATCTCCGCTCAGGTATATTGGACTCCTGGGTTCAAGGAGCCGGGCGCTCAGACTCAGGGAAGATCTAGAATCGTCAGAAGATCGTAAAACGCTGGATCGTCTGGCAGGCAAACTCCACGCGCCGATAGGCCTCGATATCGGAGCGTCTACGCCGCAGATGATCGCTCTCTCCATCGTCGCAGAAATTGAAGCCATCTATTCGAAACCCGTATCTCAGTCACTATGTTCGACACAATCAGCGTAATTCTGCTCGCCGCCGGCGGCTCATCGCGGCTTGGCGCTCCAAAACAGCTCGTCATGTACAAAGGAAAAACCCTGCTTCGCCGGTCGGCGCAGGCCGCTGTAGGCTCGCGCTGCGGTCAGGTGATCGTGGTCTTTGGAAGCGTCGATCCGGCTCTAGACGCCGAGCTGCATGGCCTTACCATCAAGCGAGTTGTCAATACTGACTGGCAGTGCGGTATCGGAACGTCGATACGTTGCGGCATGGAAGCACTGCGTCCCGGCACAGAAGCTGTCGTGATTATGCTTTGCGACCAGCCACTGGTCACGTCTGATCTTCTCAATCGCCTGATGGATATGTACCACACATCAGGTTCACAAATAGTGGCTTCAGAGTACGCGGAGACAGTGGGGGTGCCGGCGCTTTTCTCAGACACATACTTCACGGACCTGCTCTCCCTACCTCCCGACCACGGAGCGAAGAAACTGCTCCTGTCCCACGCATCAGGAGTATTGTCCGTTCCGTTTCCTGCAGGGATTATCGATGTCGATACTCCAGAAGATGTAGAGCGATTGAATAAGTAAGATTATGCCCCTTCTCGGACACCTTCCTGCCCTCCATAAAGACCCACTCACCTTTCTCCTCCGATGCTCCCGCGAGAATGGGAGTATCGTCCCAATACGTCTACCGTTTCTCAAAGTCTATCTGCTGACGGAATCGGCGGATATAGAGCGGGTGCTGGTAACAGACCATCGAAATTTCGAGAAGCCTCTTTGGCTGCGCACCCCCGCAGTGCGCCGTCTCCTTGGAGACGGACTGGTGAACAGCGATGGAGAAAGCTGGAAACGTCAGCATAACGAGTGCCAGCCGGCATTTCATCCTGGCCTGATGGAAGCGTACGGACTAACCATTGCCCGTCTTGCCGAACGGTCTCTCACAAAATGGACCCCTGGCGAAACCCGCAACGTTCAGCGCGATATGGCTCGCCTAACTCTGGAGATTGTTACGGAAACCATGTTTGGAGCCGACATCGGTGATCAGGCCGGTGAAATCGGTGACGCAATGGACACGGTGATGGACTGCTTCGGGTCAATCTACAGCCTATTTGGCCTGATACCGTTGCCGCCCTCTCTTCCAGAACTAAAAGCCATGCGCCGTCTGGACCGTCTGGTAGACGAATTGATCGCAAAGGCGCGCGAGGCGAGCCCTTCCGCCTGTCCCCATCTGCTCTCAAGGCTTGCAGGCGAGCCAAAGCAGGTGCGTGATCAAATTAAGACATTTCTGGCTGCCGGGCATGAAAGCTCAGCGCTGGCTCTAACATGGGCCTTCCTTCTGCTGGCACAGAACTCAGAGGTCGATATGGAGCTTGCGGCAGAACTGCGAACCGTTCTCGATGGCAAAGCGCCAACACCCGCAGACATCCCAAATCTACCGTACGCCCAGGCAGTGATCAAAGAAACCCTGCGTCTCTACCCCCCACTCTGGATGACAGGACGCAAGACCCTGCAAGATTTTGAAATAAGTGGTCGTAAGATTTCAGCAGGATCCCTGTTATTGACCAGTCAGTGGGCCGTACAGCGCCTCCCGCGCTACTTCAGGAACCCAGACGCCTTCCGCCCCGAACGCTGGCTGAACGGGGAAACCGAACCATTGCCCAGGTTCGCCTACTTCCCATTCGGCGGCGGCCCGCGCGTCTGCATAGGTCAGAGCTTCGCCATGATGGAAAGCGTACTGCTGCTGGCATCCGTGGCTCAGCGCTTCCAACTGGATCTGGCGGACAACAACGACATCAGCCCGATGGCCACCATGACCCTGCGCCCACGGAAAAATTTACGCATGAAACTTGTCGAGAGGATGCCGTCTCTACAGTCTGGTGCGTCGCTCGTATAGCCCTCTTGAACTGCACTGCAAATTAGATCCGGTTACCTGCGCCTAAGGCAATTCTGCCGCCGTCAGTGTTATAATTAAGCGTAGTTATCTATATGCAATTGTCATAGCCAACCACTGAGGATCCGCCCTTGCCGACCAATTTAATTCTGAAATCGCCTCCAAAGTGCACACCGGTTCAGTACATCTCAAATTGGGATTCATGGAGAGTCTATATCTCAGGAATCTATATAGGTCTTATGGGATGTCTTCATTTTATAGATCACAGACATGGCTGGCTTGATATAGGCTTCGCAATAATGGCTTCGGGCTTTAGCTGTTACACGTTCTGGGCATCATGGCGGGTGGGCAGGGGCGCATGGTTACAACATGTGGAAGACACCGGCATATGGGCGGAGCCTGTAAATGCTTTCGGTCTGCCCAAGGCTCGTATCGCCCTGTCTTTCATCACGGACTCTCTAACCCAGATCGAAAAACGGACTAACCGAGGGTTAAGCTTTCTGCGTTGCTACTACACGAACCGTTCATCGCAAAAGTCGAGAGTGCTGGACATGGCCTATATTCCTGACGAGAAAAACCTTGTTGATAATGAACTGATCCCGTTTTTACAGTCGAAGGTTAAGACCACACCTAAACTCGACACAGGCAAATAGACATCAATCCATCCATGAAAGCAGCGCAGCCAGAACCCACAGACACCCTTCGTTTCCCTACACGACGGCTACAACTGGCTGCGCTACGCTATATATGACAGTGAAAGAGATACTATAACATTATAAGGCACCGAAAGGCCCGATCATTTCCTTCTAACAGACTGATTTAATATTATGACCGTAGAACCAGACCCTCACCATCCAATTATCAAAGATCCGTGGACCTACCATATCACAGACTTCCATTACCATCTAGATCAAGACTCCTGGGAAGGGGCCTATATCGACATGACGCTCGTCAAAGAAGCCATAGTGCGCCGTCTTCGCTTCTGGCGGCCTGTGGATTTGGAAATTGAAAATGGATTTCCAGTGCCGACAAGCGGAATGGTCATTCTCGATGTCCGCAGCCGCCAAATGGAAGGTATCGGGATACATGTCGCAGATGTCGAAGCATCATACGGAAAAGTAACATTCTGGGCGTATGATGTCGAAGATTTAGACGACGGCAAAGAAAGAATATAGTACATTTCTGTAATAACGGCTCAACTGCAACCTGCCGATCTGATCATCCAACATGCCACGACCACGCAGTGCTATCTCAAGAGCACGTCGGCGACCTCAGCGACGGAGAACCCAATAACCCGCTGTTGTGGCTAAAAGATATGAGGTCCCACTAAATATTTTTATCTAATCCACCCAGAACTCTGTATAATTGCTAGTATGCGAGCAAGACTTACGGATAAGGCGTCACGGCCGAACTTGACCGATGTGGCTAAGAAGGCAGGGGTGTCCCCAAGTACCGTGTCACTCGTCCTGGCAGGCAAGGCCAAAGAGCGGTATATTTCCGATGAGGTAATCCAGAGAGTCCAGCAGGCGGCTGCGAGTTTAGACTATTCTCCCAATATGCTCGTGCGGTCGATGCAGCAGGGACGGGCTAACATCCTCTGTCTGTACAACGCTTTCCGCTACAGGCAATCCCCCACAGATCAGTACACCGTTGGGCTCTTTACGGCAACTGCCATTGCTGCCGGGGATAAGGGATGCAATCTACTGCTTTTCTGTGATTTTTCCTTGCCTCCGGAGGAGACCTATCACACGCTCAAGGGCGGCCACTCAGACGGGGTTATCCTCTTCGCTCCAAGGCCCGACGATCCTCTGCTTCCTTATCTGCGCAGCTCTCGCCTGCCGACGGTGCTGCTCAACAGCGAAGACGAACAAAACGCACTTTCCAGCATAAGAGATGATGTCGAAGACGGCATGCGCCAGGTGGCGCTACGTCTGGGGGAGTTGGGGCATCGAAAAATTGCCATCTTTATCTCGAGCACTTCGTGGAACATGGACGCCCAAAAGCGCGTCACCCTGCTGCTGCAGTTTTTGACCGAGTCCGGCATTTCCGTGCCGCCCGAGTGGATAGTTACAGTTCAATTTGACCAGGACGATCTGCATAAAGCCGTAAAGCATCTTATGCAGGGCGAAGATACTCCAACAGCGCTCTTCTGCTGGCACGATCATCTGGGCTATATGGTTGTGGATTCCTGTGCGGAGCTTGGCATCGACATCCCCGGCACGCTGTCGGTTATCGGCTATGATGGCATTGCATGGCCGTCACGAACGCCCCACACTCTGGCATCGGTGCATGTCGATCTCGTAGAACTCGGCCGCCAAGCCGTCGAAATCCTGACCACATTGGTCCATGACAAAGAGCTCAGCCCCATAATACGCACGCTGCCCGTTCATCTTAAAGACGGAACGACTCTGGCCCCGCCGTCTACATACCGGATGGGATTGATATGACGGGAACACTGCCGGAAGCGGGCTGTGTCTGGGGATTGGAAGCTGGATACTGTTGGCCGGACGTGTTTAGAGTTCCGTCGGGATTAACGGTGGCGATTGAGCCTTGCCCTTTTCCATAGTCGCGAACTTCCCCGGTTTGAGGATCCTCTCGGAACGTGCAGCCGGGAGCGTTGATAATATCGTCGGTTACGCCGTAAGGCTTTAGGTCGTTGAGCGTCGCAGGGGATTTATCGTCGTTGGCGTCTTTGTACATCGCAAGCGCCTCATTGATCTGAGACACGTACAGCCCGCAGTCTGCTCCCTTGGCGCGCTCAACAGGCGTCGCAGGCTGACCAGGAGCGGAGTGGCTGGCGGCAATGCGGGGGTAGTAAGATGCGGCCAGGATACCAATGATCAGGATCACAACAAGCAGACCAATAAGCGTCGCCTGCCCCTGAACTTTATAACGCGGGCTTAACATAGTTACTCCCAACGAGACTGGTTAATGGCTGTGTGCAGCCTAGTTAACTCTATACAGAGGCTGCCCATACTCTACGGGCCCCCCGTCATCAACCAGAGTTTCCACAACTACTCCGCCAACCTGAGCCAGAACATCGTTCATGACTTTGATCGACTCGATATTACCCACATACTGCCCGGCCTCAATCTTATCGCCGAATTTCAGCGCGGGGCTTGGTAAATGGAAATGTCCCACCATGGTCGCGGTCACAAAAAGCGTCGGCTTTTCTTCCTGAACGTGCGGCTCAGATCCTGCGGCATGAGTCAGCCCAGCGACCTCTGCTGGAACCTCTGCGACGGGCGGTTGATACGTACGAGGGCCGCTGACTACCGACACCTGGTATCCGTCACTCTCGATCTTTATTTCCGATACTGGAAACTCTCTAAGAAGTCCGATAATATCTTCGACTGAAGGCTGGGTCATTGTGAATAAATACGCCGGCTTATACGGCGGTCTGGAGCCTTTCTAATACTTGAGCTTAAAGCAGTAGTACTCAATCAATCTCAGCACCTGCGCGATTACCACGATGCAGCCCGAGATAATAAGCGTCCACTCCAACATGGGCGAATACTGGTTTTGCATCAGCAGCGGAGTAGATGCGTCACTGCTAAAGGACAGCCTGTGGGTTACTTTCTCAAATCCATTCAGGCCAATGACTACGATATTTTGCAGGATCGCCGAGTTAAAGTACAGGAATACCGGGACTATAGCCAGGGCGACAGTGACCATGGCGTTGTACTTCTGACGCTGGTGTTCGTTGTAGATCACGCAGTTCTGGCAGCGTTCGATCTTTCTAGCCTTGCTTAGGATTTGCTGCGGGGCTAAAGAGGCGGATCCCAACCCTGAATCCAGGCCCGCCCCGGTCAATGGTGAAGTTTTTCCAACGGCATTGGCTGTCTTTTGCTTCCAGTCGGAATCGATCACTGCGTTAAGCACAATGCGGTCGTCACACATACAGCCTTGCTTGTACCACCAACACGGACCACGCTTCTTCAGGTAGATGGGGCACTTAACCCGAACATTATCTCGGCAGTATGCCAGTTCCCAGCATCGTCCCAGAAAAACATTGCGCTGCTGCTTTTTGGTCTGCTTGGCAACAGTGGAACCATAACGCATATTAGCGCGCTGGATGGCCGCGTTCTCCAGAGCATTGAGGATCCGGCGGATCATGTCCACCACGGTCCAAATTACTCCAGGAACTCCAAATATCGCCGCAACCCCGACCACGCCGGAAACGGCGCTGCTGGAAGCGCTGCTCGAAGTCAGATTCTGAAAACCAAGGATTTCACTGATCAGGTAGGGAAAGCCAAAATACAGGATCACTGCAATGCCGAGAAGCACATATCCAATGGCCATGTCCTGGAACGTTAACACGAGCAGCGCCAGAACAAAGACCAGACTTGTAAGCTTCAGACCCGAAGTGCACGTTGCAATATTGGTGATATGGCGAAGTCGCTCTGCATGGGGGAGATGCCCATAGTTGGGATTCGGATATATCCCACCAAGCAGTCCATAACCCAGGTAAAGGAGAATACCGACCGATGCGACCGCAGATACCCAAACTATAAATCGGCAAAGATTGGCGATTGGTTCCGGGAGAGTCCATTCGCCTTTGTAGGAACTGCCGCTCCCGCCGCCCGGGCGTATCGGCGCGGGAGTAGGCGCTCCTCCAGTATCTGATAAGTCGAATGTGGTCGGCATGTCCGGTTCCCTATATGAGCAGTTACGATTAAGAAAAGTGTAGATCTGTTCCCGGATTGCCGGACAGCAGATTTTAGCTGTTCACACGCTCCAGGTAGAGGTCCTTCCGAGTGTCGATCTTGATTTTATCGCCAACTTTAACGAAGAAGGGCACTGTTACAGTAGCCCCGGTCTCAACAACAGCCGGCTTTCCGCCGCCTGAGGCCGTGTCACCCTTTTCACTGCCGGCAGTTTCCGTTACTTCCAGTTCCACGAAGCTCGGGATTTCAATCCCAATAATATTCTCTCTATGAGAAAGGATACTCAGCTCCATATTTTCCTTCAGATACTTTACTCCGTCGCCAATTTGTTCCTTGCTTACGCTAATTTGGTCGAAGGTATCCGGATCCATGACATAATAGTCGGACCCGTCATTGTAAAGGTACTGCATGGGCCGGCGCTCGAGGATGGCTTGTTCCATCTTCTCACCCGCCCGCCAGGTCTTGTCAACCGAACGGCCGGTCTTAATATTCTTTAGTGTCGACCGAACAAAGGCCCCGCCTTTGCCTGGTTTTACATGTTGGAACTCTGTGATGGTGTAAATGTCACCATCCATGATCAGAGAAATCCCGTTTCGAAATTCACTTGTGTCCATAATCGGGGAAACGCATACTCCTCGTCGTGTACTCGGGAGATAGTAGCACATTCACCCGTGCTTGCGCAAGGCGTTGCCATGTATAGGCAACTCGAACTTATCTTACCTTACAGACGAAAGATATCCCTCATTGTTTATAGTTCATACATAAAGTTTAGCAAGAAATTTTGAAAATGAAATGAATTTTTCGAGGGTATATTAAAGGAATAATGACCAATGACCTTTTGAAATTAACACCTGCAAGGACTTCGATAGGAGTCGCAATTGCGGCGGCCATAGTGCTGTCCGGGGCAGCCATGCTGTCTTCCGGCTGCTCGCCCAAGCCTGTAACCACCGATTCGACCCAGGTCGTGGACGGTCTTAAGATAGAAGTCACCTCCGATCCCCCGGAACCCCACACTGGAGACAACGATCTGGAAGTGAACATTCACGATGCGAAAACCGGATTGCCTCTCGTAGATGCGAACGTTGCCGGAACCGTTAAGATGACTTCGCCCACTCTCCCAGGAGTAATTCAAACAGGGCGCTCCAAGGGCAACGGGCTCTACGAAATTCCTGTCAGTTACCCAACGGCCACATCCTACGATATTTCCATCGAAGTAGATCGACCAGGACACGAGGCCGCCGATTTTAATCTCTCCGTCGAAGCCGAACAGTAGCGGGAATTCACATTAGTTAAAGGGAAGTTTAAGTTATGGTAGATATCGATGTCGCTTACACCGGCAATAAAAAGTGCCGATTAACCCATCAGGAAGGCGCAGTCATTACAACCGATGCCCCCAAGGACATCGGCGGCGATGCAAGCGCCTTCAGCCCCACCGATCTGGTGGCCGCCGGTCTGGCGTCGTGCATCCTGACCACGATTGCCATGTTTGCGGAACGCCATGATTTAGATCTAACAGGAATCTCCGCCCACGTCGTCAAAGAGATGAACCCCTCTCCACGACGTATCGGCCGGCTGCCCGTCCTTGTGACACTGCCCGCATCAACCCCGGAAGATCTTCGCCCAGCCCTGGAACGAGCCGGCCACCTGTGCCCCGTCCACGCCAGCCTGCACCCGGATATCGACGCCCCCATCGAATACCGTTACGAGTAGTCCTTCTGGCCTCTTCTCCCCATTCCTATGTGGGAGAAGATTGAGATGAGGGGGCGGCCTAACGTGTTCGTACTACTTAGCTGCTCCCAATAGGCGCTTATCTTTTCGCTTCATAAAATTGCAGTTGGACATCCGCTATGCCGTCCCCTCACCTCAATCCTCTCCCACCATAAGAATGGGGGCGAGGAGGTAGGAAATCCGGACTATTATTCGTAGCGTAAAACCGTCTCGCCCATCTGAACCAGGTCACCGGCGGCGAGTATTTTATTAAGTTCCAGGCGCTGGCCGTCGATGTAGACACCATTGGACGACTCTGCGTCGGAGATAACGTGACGTCCCTCTTCATAGTTCACCATCGCGTGGTGGCGCGAAATGGACGTGTCTGCGGGAAGTGCTATGTCACATTCGGTCCCGCGGCCGATGATCATGCCTTCATGCCCCAGCATGAACGTCTGACCGGAATACGGACCGCGCATAACCAGGAAATGCGTGCCCAACCCGCCCCGTGTTAAGGGGCGAACAACCTGCACGGTTTCATTTTCAATGTTGGACTGTGCCGCCGAATTCCGTGATCCCGCCGGCTGCAGTGGCGTGTAATCGCTGGGGATATTGAACGGAGGCTGGGCATTGTCCGGAAACCTGGGGGTAGGTGGAAGGTACGATGACGTTGCTACAGACGGAGCGTCTCCCATCTGTGACAGGATATCCGACGTGGCCATAAACGACGCGGAACGCGGCGGTGCTTGTGCTGCCTGCGCGGGTTGGTTGGCAGTACTCTTCGAATTTGCAGCCCGCGTCGATTTCTCCTGGAAAAGCAGAGTCCGCTTTCCAATCTGGATGGTGTCTCCATCAACGAGCCACTGCTCGGAACCCACCACCTGTCCATTTACCACCGTCGGATAGTACGACTTGCGCTTGTCTTCCCCTCCGATGTGGCGCAGTCGATGACGCCGATTTTCCGGAATGGCCTCGATAATCGCATGGGTGGGAGCCACCTCAGGATCGCCAAAAAGCCCGATGTCCGCAAGCTCGCTTCTTCCAATCACCGTCGCAGACTTCACCACCAGATACTCTTTGCCTTCGTTCTTGCCCACCATAACCTTGATCCAGGCCTGCTTCATCAGGTTCTGCACCAGGCCGACAAAGAATCCGACAAGAGCGCCTATCGTGACGAGGGCTGCAAGACGGGCCAGGACATCGACATGCGGAATTACGCTAAAGACTTGCGTGATCGCCTTAAATACAATCCCGCCAATAAATCCGCCGGCCGCACCTCCAAAAGCCCCCTGTTTAATCAGGCGCGAGGATCCAGCCGCAATCCCTGGAACCAGGCCTACAATCGCTCCGATGAATCCCCACCCAAGCGTGCGTCCGATAAGATCCGTCAGACCCAGGATAGGATTGGCATTGTCGGGCTGTACTGTGACCGGGGAGATGTATCCGTAAAGGGTTTGACCTAACAGCAGTCCGATCATGCCTCCCGCGAGGCCTACGCCGGCGCCAATTAGGCTAATGGGAAGCAGTCGTTTGCCCGAATCCAGGGAGAGACTTTCAACAAGTCCAAGAAGCAGCCCGAGCATAGAGCCGAAAATACCCCCGTACAGGAGATATTTCAGAGCATGGGCGATCATATCCGATGACGTAAACCCAAAGGCGACGAGATGTTGG
>Ga0302315_10002573_pt1 | contig 16988 bp, 14 predicted proteins | sample III_Palsa_N3_1_FD_200532 | JGI IMG/M metagenome (GOLD analysis project Ga0302315, IMG submission 200532) | Peat permafrost microbial communities from Stordalen Mire near Abisko, Sweden - III_Palsa_N3_1 | ecosystem: Environmental > Terrestrial > Soil > Palsa > Peat permafrost | place: Sweden... | reverse complement strand
GTCGCTATTGCGGTTGATTAATAAAACTAAAGACATAATTACTTTTATTGAGGAATCGTTAGCGATCGATCCGTTTAATTATGGCTGTTTATTTGAACAGCGCCTGCTTACCGCTGAAAAGAAATTACCCGAGAATATCACCCACCTGATGCGCGGTGAGCCAAATAACTATCTTGAACTATCGTTAAGCTATGCGCAAGCTGGATTGTATACAGAAGCATTGCAGGTTTTGAGTGTTTATGAACAAAGTCAGAACATAGGAAACCCAATAATATCCTATTATAAATGCTGGTTTGCAACAAAATCAGGCGACGCGAAAACTGCATTACTGCATGCCAAACAAGCTGCTGCAAACACTAAAGGAATTTATTTCCCGAATAAGAGTGAGGAAATACTTATCCTTCAGAATGCTGTCGCGATTAATCCTGCTGATGCCAAAGCTTATTATTACCTGGGAAACCTTTGGTATGATAAGCGCCAATATGCCGAAGCGATAGAATGTTGGGAGAGATCAGTAAAATTGGATGCATCATCCCCCACAGTTCACCGTAACTTGTCACTAGCTTATTATAACAAATTGAACCAACCGGAAAGATCGCTTGCTGAAATGGAACAGGCCTTTAGGCTCGACCCTACCGATTCGCGGGTATTAATGGAATTAGATCAATTGTATAAGATCAGCGGCAAGCTATTCACAGAACGGCTTGAATTCCTTGATCAGTATCCGGAACTCGTAAACGAACGCGATGACTTATACCTGGAGCGGATCTCGCTATTAAACAACCTGCATCAATACGAAGCTGTAAAGGAATTACTGACCGCACGCAAATTCCATCCATGGGAAGGCGGTGAAGGAAAAGTTGTAGGACAATTTTTACTTTGCCATATAGAACTCGCGAAAAAGGCTTTACAGGAAAATCATTACGACGAAATGATCAGCATCTTATCCGGATTGAAGCATTATCCTGAAAATCTTGGTGAAGGCAAACTGTATGGCGCCAATGAGAACGATATTAATTATCTTTTAGGTTGTGCATATGAAGGATTGCAGGATAACCAAAGAGCGATAGCGAAATTTACTGCTGCAACTATAGGAACCAGCGAACCCGTTCAAGCCATTTATTACAACGACCCGCAGCCGGACAAGATATTATATCAAGCACTGGCTTGGCAAAAATTAGGCAGGCAAGATAAGGCTGCAAAAATTTTTCAGCGATTTGTTGATTTTGGAACAACCCATTTAAACGATGAAATACGGATTGATTACTTTGCAGTATCGCTACCAGACATGCTGGTGTTCGATATTGATTTAAACCGCCGTAACTATATTTTCTGTAATTATATCTTCGGTTTAGGGAAAATTGGATTGGGTGAAATTGAATTGGGTAAAGATTATCTTAACCAGGTTTTAAAAATGGATATTAATCACCAGGGGGCTGCAATTCATCTGCAAATGGCTGATTATTTGGAGCAAATGAGTAAAGCATATGTTAGATAGTAATAAAACACAACTCCAGGTTTCAAGTACATACTATGGCGAACTTAAAGGAGATCCTATATATATTATTAAGCTTAGCAATGATGATACTATCGTTAAGCTAACCAATTTAGGAAGTACAATAACAGCCATATTTACAACCGACAGGAATGGTGTATGCGATAATATTGTAGCAGGATACGAGGACATTGAACTATACCTTAACAATCCGCATTATTTTGGCTGCGTGTTAGGCAGATATGCAGGACGTATTGCTGGGGCAAAATTTGAATTAGACGATGATGTTGTTTTTCTTTCGCAGAATGACGGATTAAACCATTTGCACGGAGGCGTTGACGGTTTAAATAAAAAAGTTTGGAAGATCAAATCATTCATACAGGAAAATGAGGAAACGGGCGTAATTATGGAATACCTCAGCCAGGATGGTGATGAAGGCTACCCCGGAAACCTATGGCTAAACATAAAGTACACACTGGATAAAAACAACCGTTTAAAAATAGTTTATGAGGCTGTAACTGATAAAAGCACCCCGGTTAACCTTTCTAATCATTCCTATTTTAATTTAAGCGGCTTTACAACCAACGTTCTTGGCCATTCATTACGGCTGAACACTGCTGCATATACCGAAAACAATAGCGATAACTTACCGACAGGAAAAATCCTAACCGTAACAGGCACGCCAATGGATTTTTCACAAACCAAGACCATCGGCTTAGATATTGCAGATGTTAATGCTTCCGGCGGTTATAACCATAACTTTGTTTTAAATAATTATATCCCCGGGCACGTCCGGTTAGCGGCAGAACTCTCTGAACCCAATTCGGGCAGAGTGTTAAAGGTTTTTACGGACAGGCCCGGTGTACAGATTTACACGGCTAATGAGTGGCAAGGGAATATTACCGGCCCAAAAGGGTATGCTTATGGTAAACACAGCGCCATAGCGCTGGAAACACAGGCATTTCCGGATTCGCCAAATCATCCCGGTTTTCCCGACACAATACTTAGACCGGGGCAAAAACTGATCACTGAGACTATTTATGAATTTACAACAAATTAATCTACCCTTTAAAGTCATCCTATTTAAATTATAAACATGAAGCAAAAAAGCTTTACAAATAAATATGTGCTCGGCATTTCATTTATCTCGGCGCTCGGCGGCTACTTGTTCGGATTCGATTTTGCGGTAATATCGGGCGCATTACCTTTCCTGCAAAAACAATTTACGTTTAACTCTTACTGGGAAGGCTTTGCGACGGGTATATTAGCAATAGGCGCTATCGCAGGTTGCATACTTGCCGGCCAGATTGCAGACAAGTATGGCCGAAGACCGGGGTTAATGCTTGCCGCTGCATTGTTTGCTATTTCGTCGCTTGCCATGGCATTTGCACCCTCACGCGACTTTTTCCTGATCGCACGTTTCGCGGCAGGCGCAGGAGTCGGTATGGCTTCCATGTTATCACCCATGTATATCTCAGAAATAGCACCGGCGGCAATAAGAGGTCGCCTTGTAGCAATGAATCAGCTTACCGTAGTATTAGGGATACTCATCACTAATTTGGTAAATTATGCGTTGCGTAATACAGGGATTGATGCCTGGCGTTACATGTTTGGCTGCGGGGTGGTTCCTTCGGGGCTTTTTTTAGCGGGTGCCTATTTTTTACCCGAAAGCCCTCGCTGGTTGCTTGCCAATAATATGGAGTTTAAAGCCACAAAAGTACTCAGTAAAATTGGTGACAGTTTTTATGTAAATGAATCTATAAGAGTTATCAGAGGTTCGCTATCAGGCGTGGCGAAGGTAAATTATGCTATCCTGCTTAAACGCGCGGTATTACCAGCCGTATTAACAGGAATTGGGTTAGCGGTATTTCAGCAATTTTGCGGCATTAACACGGTGTTTAACTATGCACCTCAAATATTTAAAAGCATAGGGGCATCAAAGGATGATCAGTTGCTGCAAACCGTATTTATAGGTACAGTAAATCTTATATTTACTATAATGGCCATGTTGCTGGTTGACAGGCTTGGGCGTAAACCGCTTATGCTTATAGGCGCGGGCGGTTTAACTATCTTGTATATCCTGATTGTTAGCTCGTTGCATGCTAATTCAGGCATGGTTTCATTTCTTTTACTGGCGGCTATTGGCACTTACGCCATGACATTGGCACCGGTGATCTGGGTGCTCATTGCCGAGATATTTCCAGCCAAAATACGTTCGGCCGCTATTACAGTGGCGATTGTTAGCCTGTGGTTGGCCTATTTTATCCTGGTATTTACGTTTCCGGTGTTATTTGAATATTTAAAAGAAAATACTTTTTATATCTATGCATGTGTTTGCGCCATTGGTTTTGTGTTCGTACTATTAAGAATAAAAGAAACCAAAGGAAAAACCCTCGAAGAAGTGGAGCAATCCATGAGCATGCACTAAATATTTTATATTTTTAAAATGAAGAAGCTCTCAATGATAAACATTTCAGTTATTTTGCTGGCTGTAGTTTTTTTTAACGGTAATACGATAAAGGGGAAGGTGAGCAAATTCATGATGGGTATTTTTCGGTCCGGTTCAGCAAAGCCTGCTTTTGGCTGAATGTTACCTGCGGATCAGGATCGTTGTATTCATTCAGGAATTCTTTAACCACGTACAACGAATCAGGGTGCGTGCCTAACAGGTAAACAAGTTCACTTTCTTCAGCCTCGGTCGTTTTACCCGAGATAAATAACTCAACCAGAAACCAAATATACTCTTCCATGATGCAATTTTTGGGTGTCCCGGCAAATCGCTGCATTGATTATGCCATTGATGCATCAAGTTGATATTAAGCAATTTATTTGCTCATTGCCAACCAAGAACGTGCGATATCGAACACTTACTGTACAGTAAGGAACAGGTTAATGACCCGATTATCAACTGCAAGATTTGTCCGGGTATTTGCTGGCTTTGTTCTGATTAAAAGATCAACAGAGGAAACAGGATTCTAAGGGCGTTGCCTCCGGCCCGTGCTATTCATACGCCTGCAGGCCTTAAGGGCGAAAGCCGGTACCTGTTACTATCACGAACGCGAAAATCCGTCTTTCTAAAAACTCTTTCCCGCTGTACTGTACCATGGTACAAGTGGTACGCCTGGTACTATTGGTACACTTTTAGGCCCAAAAATGCCCGAAAAAGTATTAAAAAGGCAGTTTTTACTCCTGTTTTAAACGACTTTTTCGACTAAAAAAGCTCATTTTTTGCTTAAAAACACCTAAAAACAATCAATTTTTGGCACTTTTTCACGTGTTTTTGTTTAAAAATTTAGCCTTTTTAGCAGTATTACCTGAAATTATGTTGTAAAATTGGTGGTAAAAAAGGCCATATGAGTAAGATTATTTGATAATCTTACTTCTTCTGTACACAGCGGGAGTTTGCCCCGTTTTTGATTTAAAGATCCGGTTAAAAGCCGATTCCGACTGATAACCGACATTTGCTGCAATTTCGGATATATTGCTATTATTCGTCATTAATAGCTTTTGGGCTTGCCTGATACGCCAGTTGGTAAGGTAGCTCAACGGCGTTTCATGCACTAATTTTTTAAACTGGTTAAAGAAAACAGAACGTGACATGCCAATCTCCGATGCCAGAGATTCCAGCGTCCAATCGTTTTGGGGGAAGTCCTGCATCAGTTTTAGTGCTTTGCTGATCCTTGGATCATTTAATGCGGAAAGAAAACCAGTGTCGGGCACAGCCTGTTCTAAATATGCCCTTATGATATTGATAAACATAATTTCCGACAAACTTTTCAGCATTACGCTGCTTCCCGGCCTTTCGTTATTAAGTTCTTCCAACATTAATTGTGTAACCTGCTTTAATAAAAGCTGGTTTTCTGTCACATATTGCCTGATATGAATAATTGGCGGCATATCTTTTAAAAAAGGATGCAACGACTGGTAATCAAATTCAAAATGACCCGCTACAAGAATAGTTCTGTTATCGCCATTATTGAAAACAGGTATGCCCTCCCTTCGAGCCTTAACAAATTCGGGCGAGGGCATGCGTAAGCTTGTAATGCTATCTGCTATCCAGTGGGCGCTGCCATGAGGTACAAATATAAGATCACCTTCCGCCATTTCTATAACACGGCCATCAGGCGAACCAACAGTACAACTGCCACTCACCAAGCGCCAGAATTGCGAATTTTCATCCTTAACAATATCCAATCCCCATGGGATTGCAAGCGGAAATTTGCTGTAAACAACACTTCTTAGTCCGACTGACTCCAATATAGTACTTAATGCATCCATGTTTAATTGATACGATTAAGCAAATATAAAGTACTTATAGATACTTTTAGTATTAGCTGGCATAATACCTTTGTAATATTAAAATTTAAATAAAAAAAATATGACAACTCAGGAATTAGCCAATCGCTATAATGAACTTTTTCAAAAAAGGCAAGTAGCAGAAATCTATCAGCAATTATATAGCGAAAATATTGTTTGTACCGAACCTGAACATGCCCTGGCAATGGGTGTGCCTACCGTTACCAAAGGTATCGAAGCGGTTTTAGCAAAATCAAAAGCCAGGCTGGAACTTATAGCCGAAGTACACAGCTTCTTTTGCAGTGAACCTGTTGTTGGGGGCGACTATTTTAGCGTGGCCATGGGCAGGGATATGACGTTTAAAAATGGGCAACGGGTACAGTTGGCAGAAATTGCAGTTTTTGGCGTAAAGGACGATAAAATAATATCTGAAACCTTTTTTTATTAGCGATCAGTCAAACCTAATTGAATAATAAACTATTTGCTAGGTGCCGAAAATTTTCAGGGGAATCGAACCCAATGTCGTTAAGTTAAAGTTAAGGGATTTTATAGGCATCCACAGTTAAAGAACCGGAATTCTACCGGTTCTTTAAGCTTTTGAAAACTAAAAATTGTGGTATGAATGAAAACTTAGAAATCATTTCAGATTTAAAGAACTTTCTTATGCTATCCGCTACGTAGCCAGACTTTAAAGAACTATTTATGACTTACTGCGATGCCAGAAATAGTTTCATCTCTTCTGGCATCGGATAAGTTTTACATTGCCTTCTCATTAAAATAATTTCACCTAAATGGAAAGACAAGTGGTTAGACATATCTTGTATTTTTTTTAGTTTAAATTCAATATCAGTCTGTTCCAATGATAAAGTAGATAGTATTGTTTTTATTGTATGTAATTGGGTGTTGAAAGTTGAAACAGCATTATCTATATTATGTTGATCAGTTGGCATTTCGGCTTTAATCCAGGTTTCTATCTCCGGTATCAGTTTTTTCGGCACATTACCTGCTATCAATAATAATTGGTTTTCTTGCCAGATAATTAGATGGTTTAAAATTTGCCATAATGTTTTTGGCGTTTCCGGAATTTTCTGAGCAACAATACTAAATGTTAAATTCTCAAATACTTTAAAAGTATCAAATGCTTCAGAAAAAAGAGTTTCAAATTGCATGGTTAATAAATAAGGTTTACTAAATATAGGGTGTATTATTAAGAAGTAATACACCCTGTAGGGATAACTGTATAGAAACTACAGTACCTCTATGAATATTGCCCTTGAAATAGTAGACCTCAATGAACTGTATGTATAAGACTTGCATTCTTAACTTAAACTTAATGGCATTGGAATCGAATCGCTCAATTAAGCACCTTCAATTCATTTAAAACCTTCAATAATAATGGTTCCACTGATAACCAAAACTTAAATTTGAAACCTGAAGTATTGTGTATATATGATTGTAAGTTGAATAATGAAACATTAAATTGAATTATTTTAACATTCGCTGGCGGCCTTTATCGCTTAGTTCTTTGGTTTAAGGCAGTCGTAAACTGTCTTAAACATGTTTCCAATGAAAATCATTTTATCGACACATGGAAAATGAAACAAGTTTTTCCCGATAACAATATGGTTACATTATTGTTAAAAAGTAATATATAGCTATCTTGTATTTACATTTTATCCTATGATAATGTCTGATCAAAAGAAAGATATACCACCCGGGGACGAATCGCTGTTATCCGGTAACCGTCGTGATTTTTTGAAGCAAACCACTTTTTTAACAGCTATCGCACTTGCGCCAATTGGCATTGTGAAGGCTGCTGAAAATAAGCTGGATGAGCAAATTGCCGCTGTTTTTGAAAAGATGTCGCTCACCATGGAAGTGAACGGCGTAGCCCGCCAGCTCTCGGTTGAACCGAGGAGTACCCTGCTGGATGTATTACGCGAACAATTGGACCTAACCGGCACCAAAAAAGGCTGTGACAGGGGTCAGTGCGGTGCCTGTACAGTACATGTCAATGGCAGGCGGATCAATTCCTGTTTGAGTCTGGCTATCACCAACAACGGCAAAAAGATTACCACTATTGAGGGCTTGGCAAAAGGCGATGAATTGCACCCTATGCAGCAGGCTTTTATTGATTATGACGGCTTTCAGTGCGGTTACTGCACTTCCGGCCAGATCATGTCGGCGGTAGCCTGTATCCACGAAGGGCATGCCGGTTCGGAAACAGAGATCAGGGAATTTATGAGCGGCAATATCTGCCGCTGTGGGGCCTACCCCAATATTGTAAACGCGATACAGGATGTTGCCAAGGGAGGGGGAAACGTATGAACCAGTTCCAATATAATAAAGTGACCGGGCCGCTGAGCGCGGTGAAGTTGGCAGCTAAAGACCCGAATGCACATTTTTTAGCGGGTGGCACCAATTTAATTGACCTGATGAAGATGGGCGTGGTTATCCCATCAAAGCTGGTAGACATCAACCACCTGCCTTTTTCAAAAATCGAAAAGATGCCTCATGCGCTACGTATCGGCGCTTTAGTAACCAATACCGATGTGGCCGAAAACGACTTGGTTAAATCTTACTTTCCGTTGCTTTCCTTAGCCATAAATGCCGGGGCATCGCCTCAGTTACGGAACATGGCCACCGTTGGCGGTAACCTGATGCAGCGCACGAGGTGTCCTTATTTCTTTGATACGACGATGCCTTGTAACAAACGCACCCCGGGTAGCGGCTGCGGCGCGCTGGAAGGCATTAACCGTATGCATGCCATATTTGGCGCGAGTGAGCACTGTATTGCGGTAAATCCCAGCGATATGAATGTGGCCATGCGGGCACTGGATGCTGTGGTGCATGTAAGTGGCCCGAAAGGCGAGCGCGCCATTACGATAGCTGACTTCCATCGTTTACCTGGCGATCATCCGGAATTGGATAATACTTTGCAAAAAGGTGAACTGATCATTTCCGTTGACTTACCTTATGGCCCTTTTACCAAAAATGTGTACTACCTAAAAGTGCGCGACCGTTCCTCCTATGCATTTGCTTTGACATCCGCAGCGGTTGCCTTACATATTGAAAATGGCATCATCAAAGAAGCAAGGCTGGCTATGGGCGGCGTTGCGCACAAACCCTGGCGGTTAACTGCTGCAGAGGAATTTTTAAAAGGCAAGGCAATCAGCGAGGATCACTTCAAACAGGCAGCACAAATAGCCATGCAGGGCGCTAAGGCTTATCAGTATAATCAGTTTAAACTAAAACTTGCGCCGAACACTTTAGTGCAAAGTTTAAAAATGGCATCAGGAATAGCCGCTTCATAATAGCATCATCATGAAAAAAGATACGATAGGAGAACCGCTGAGCCGGGTGGATGGCAGGTTAAAAGTAACCGGCGGTGCAAAATATTCCGGTGAATATAAGTTCCCAAATTTAACTTATGCGGTACTGGTTCCTGCTACCATTACGAATGGTACCATTACCGCTGTTGATATTAGGGCGGCGAAATACGCGCCGGGTGTATTAGCTGTCATTACGCCATTTAACGCAATAAAAGTGCCCGGTTACCAGCCCGACGCTAAAAAGCCTGTAAAGGGCTTAAAGCTATTTAATGATAACCAGATCCATTTTAACGGCCAACCAATTGCCTTGGTGGTAGCGGATACTTTTGAGCGCGCCACTTACGCAGCCTCCCTGGTAAAAGCCACTTACCAGGCACAGCCATTTGAAACCAATTTTCATAAAAATTTCGACAAGGGGGTAACGCCGGATGGCGGTAAGTATAAAGATTATGTTCGCGGCGAAGCCGATGCCTATAAAAACGCACCTGTAAAAATCGAGCAGGAATATATACAGCCATCAGAAATGCATAACCCGATGGAGCTGCATGTAACCACCGCTTATTGGGAGGGTGATGATCACGTTACCGTTTATACCAAATCACAAGGGGTAATGAGCTCGCAAAGGGCAGTTGCTGCCGCTTTTGATCTCGACCCAACGAATGTGCAGATCAATTCGCGTTTTGTGGGCGGTGCCTTCGGTTCATCATTGCGCACTTGGCCGCACGAGATAGCAGCTGTACAGGCAGCAAAGCTGGTTAAACGCCCGGTAAAATTGACACTTACCCGCGAGCAAATGTTTACACTGGTAGGTTACCGGCCGCTCACCATCCAAAAAATAGGATTAGGCGCTACTGCGGATGGAAAGTTAGTAGGTATTACCCATGAATCGCATTCGCAAACTGCCGTCTATGAAGAATTTACGGAAGGCGCGGTAAATGTTTCCAGGTTCCTCTACCAAAGCCCTAATGCCAATACCCGTTACAAAGTGGTGCCGCTGAATATCGGCGTGCCTGCACCCATGCGCGGCCCGGGTGAATCAACCGGCGCTTACGCCCTGGAATCAGCCATGGATGAACTGTCCTACGCCTTAAACATTGACCCTATCCAGTTAAGATTAAGAAATTATACCGATGCCGACCAGGAACGCAACCTGCCCTGGTCGAGCAAATATTTAAAAGAATGCTATCAGTTGGGTGCCGATCGTATTGGCTGGAGCAACCGCTCACAAAAACCCGGCACGGTAAAAGACGGTGACTGGTTGGTAGGTTATGGCATTGGCTGTGGTGCCTTCGGCGCTTATCGCGGCCATGCCGAAGCTAAAATCAAACTCATGGCAGACGGAACCGTGAATATTCAAAGCGCCACGACCGATATCGGGCCCGGAACCAATACCGCCATGATCGTGATCGCGGCAGACACTTTAGGCCTGCCCGCGGAAAAGATCACTTTCGATCTCGGTAATTCATCCTTACCACCTGCACCTACGCAGGGCGGTTCGTCAACAGTTTCGTCCGTTGGCTCGGCCGTGCATGATGTTTGTGTGGCATTAAAACAAAAGCTATACACCTTGCAAGGTAAGCCGCAGGACAGTATGGATGATATTGATTATGCCGGCGTTTTAAAGCAGCAAAATTTACCATATCTGGAGATAACAAAAGGATCGCAAAGCGGCGATAACGCCAAAAATTATTCGATGTACTCCTTTTCAGCACATTTTGCCAAAGTTTATGTACACCCGCTAACCGGTGTGGTAAAGATCAAGAACTTGATTGCTGTGGTTGATGCAGGTAAAATTGTGAACCATAAAACAGCAGCCAGCCAGATGAAGGGCGGCGCAGTTGGCGGCATCGGCATGGCCATGACCGAAGAAGCAATTATTGATGACCGCTTTGGCCGCTATGTTAATGGAAATTTCGCTGACTACCACGTGCCGGTGAATGCCGATATCCCACAGATCGAGGCTATCTTTATTGATAAGGCCGACCCTATCATCAATCCGGTCGGCACCAAAGGCATTGGAGAAATTTCGTTGATTGGCGTAGCACCCGCCATTGCTAACGCTGTTTATAATGCCACCGGTATACGGGTAAGGGACCTGCCGATCACACCCGATAAACTAATTTAGTATATACGCTCATGAAAGAGATCATCGACATTGTCGACGCTTACGCGATAGCCAGCAGGCAGGGCAAAAAAACGGCCCTGGCCACGGTGGTATTGGTGGAAGGCTCGGCTTACCGCAGGGCCGGTGCCAGAATGCTGATCACCGAGGACGGACAGTTAACCGGCGCGATCAGCGGGGGATGTTTGGAGGGCGATGCGCTGCGTAAAGCCAGGATGGTCATATTGCAACAGGAACCGTTGTTAGTTACTTATGATACCATGGATGACGACGATGCTAAATTCGGTGTGGGTTTAGGCTGTAATGGTATTATACACATTTTGATCGAGCCTATCAATACCGAGGAAATCAATCCTATAACGTTATTGAAGGCCGCCATAGCCTCACGAGGTTATTCAGTGTTAGTTACTGTATTTTCACTCGAAGACCGTAAAGCGCCGCAACCCGGATCATGTTTGTGCCTAACAGCGAGCGAAACTTTAATGAATGGGTTGGAAACATTACCTTATAAAAATGAATTGCTGGAAAATGCAAAAAATGTACTCGATAACCAGCGTTCGGCTATTATCACTTACCAAGGCTACACCGTATTTGTAGAATGCGTTAAGCCATTAGTCTCTTTAGTTATTATTGGTGCGGGGAATGATGCTATACCCCTAACCAGGATCGCGGCTGTGTTAGGCTGGAATACTACTGTTGTTGACGGGCGACCAAATTACGCCACTTCTAACCGCTTTCCATCTGTTAAAAAGTTAATTGTGGCTAAGCCTTATCAGGTATTAGATGATCTTCAAATAAATAAATGGACGGCTTTTGTTTTGATGACACATAATTATAATTATGAGATCGCTTTTTTAAAGGAACTATTGCCTTTAAGGGTGTCTTACATCGGCATTTTGGGCCCCAAAAAGAAACTGGAACGCATGCTGGGCGAGCTGGAAGACCAAGGTATCAATATTTCCGAGGAAAGCCTGAATGCTATCCATGGGCCGGTAGGGTTGGATATCGGATCAGAAAATGCTGAAGAGATCGCTTTATCCATCATTGCAGAGATAAAAGCGATATTTTCTGCAAGAAACGGCAACCCGTTGAAATATAAAACTTCCGTTATACATAGCTTATAATAATGACCGGCCTGATTATACTTGCAGCAGGGGAATCAAACAGGCTGGGGCGACCCAAACAAAACCTTTTATTTCAGGGTCAGACACTTTTGCAAAGAGCCGTTGGAACCGCGCTGGCTTCGGCTTGTATGCCGGTAATAGTCGTACTTGGCGCTAATGCTGACCGGATCATGCCTATTGCAAACGCCAACACCATTTATAATAATGACTGGAAGGAAGGTATGGCATCATCCATACGACTTGCCGTTAGGGCAATAACAAAAGATGCTTCCGTTAGTACCATTATCATCATGCTGTGTGACCAGCCTTTTGTAAGTGCGAAATTGCTTAATTCAATGATCACAACGCAACGGCAAACAGGTAAATCCATAGTTGCCTGCACATATAATGGCACTACTGGAGCACCTGTATTGTTTACTAAAGCATGGTTTACTGAACTTTTGCTATTACAGGGCCAGGAAGGAGCTAAAAAAATCATCAAAGCCCACCCGGGCCATGTGGCTACGATAGCGTTTAAGCAGGGAGGTACTGATATCGATACGCAAGCAGACTACGACAATTTGACCAATCTGTCCGGTTAACCTCGGCCATACAGGACACGCTGTTGCCAAGTCTCTGTCAAAACAGGCTAAATTTCTTAAGCACCAAAGCCTTTAAATACTCAATTTACAGACTTGGTTGTTTTAATTGTATTATGAATTGTGCGGAGGTATCACAATAACATCCTTAGTTCTGGCAACTGGGGTAACTTTTAACTTTTCAACTTTACCATTTTTAATAATAGCTTCAATAGTGGTATTATAAGGCGCGTGCAACTTAATATCGGCGTTCCAATCTGCGGGCCAGGCGGGTAACAGGTATATTTTTTCACCATCGGTTTGCATCATCATTTCCTGCAGGGCTATCATCCCGCTGCCACCCCAATTATGGTCTGGCGCCCAATCCAGGCCGGGCCCCCAAAAGGTAAAAAAGCGGTACTTGGCATTAGATAGTTTTTGAGTGGTGAGATCCTTAGCCTCATCAGTAAGGCCCAGATCGGCAGCAAAAATCGGATCGGGGTGCCAGCTTATAATGCTATGTTGCTTGTTATTATCGGCGCCAAAGTGCCATGTATCAATAGCCAGTTGCAAATCTGGATGCCCAACACCATATAAGTGATAAGGAAATACCGGGTACATTTGCGGCAGTTCGGTATTAATAACTTTACCATCCCACGCTTTTGCCGGGGCAATTACCGTTTTACCCTTCATTTGGCGGGTTGCTATTTCGGGCAGGCGGTTTAATACGGCTTTCCAGTAAGCACGTTCTTGTGCTGTACCATATTGCTGCGGCAAATCAATCAGCCCGGTTAATACCGACCGCATACCTGCAATAGTATTAGTAGCGTTGGTAGCGTGTTTGTAGGTTTCCAACCCTGAACCAGGATACATGATCAGTTTACCGTCCGCGCCAAGAGGATACCCGTTTAATTTCTTCGACCAATATTGAAAATGCTCATCATGAAACTTAATGCTGCTCTCAATAAAGGGCAAGTACTTGTGTATATCGGCACCACTGTATAACTGATAATCCAATATCATTTTTGAAAACTCCAGTTCACCATCGTAATGGTCAAACACCCAGATATTGGTCAAAAAGCCATAGTCTAAAAATTTCATCTCCTCGCCTTTCGCGTTTTTGAGTATACGCATACTTGACGAATCCGACCGAGGCCTCAATGTAGTGTTGCCCCACAATTTCTCGTAAGTATGCCCGGCTGGTAAACCAAAATTTTCTACCTGTTCAGTAAATGATGCACCCTCATGCCCCCAGTAAACCTTAGTACGCAGTTCGGCATTTTTGAGCGCGCGACGGTAAAACTCAAACTGCGGTTTCATCATTTCAAAATCGCCCGATTTTAGCATAGGCCAGTAAACCAGCCTTTGGTTTTGCGCCGTAAAACTCCCACCACCCCATCGCCTAAAGTCGGGAGTAACCTTGTTCTTATATTCGCCTTTTACAAAATCGGCATCAAAAGTAAAAAGGCCGCCGTTAAATTTTGTAGGGAACTCACCATAGGCGTTACACGCCAGCTGATACCTGAATAAGTTATAATTGCGGCCAATTTCCCACCCCTTATCATCCGTATTTTTCTTATCAGTATTAATGTAGATATGACTATGGCTCCAGTACTGAGCCCACCATCGTATGTTTTTATTCCATTTTATAACGCTTGTGGGCGCTTGCTCAATTTGCTGTTGCATCATATGGTTCCAACCGGAAATCGTTGGGCTATGCGCGGTGAGCAATACAATATCAATTTGCTGTTTTTTGCTGGGCCGGTTACTTTCATATATCCATCCGCGATATTTCGCAGCAACATAAATGCTATCTATCGTGCCCTTATAATGCATACCCTTAGCTATCATCTCGCCGCCAAAAACCAAATTTTTCATCGGGTTCCACAATTGGTCTTTAACAGATTGCAAATGTTGCTGAATAGCCTCCTTGTCTATCGTCATCTCATTGTTTCTGTCTTGATGATACCATATCAAATTAGATGTATTGGGCTTAACGGTATCTTTACGGGTATAAATGGGCAACTTGCTTTGCTCTGTTAAATTAAAGCTATAGGCCTGGTGCCGCTCGTCGGGCGATAGAGCCCGGTCTTCGGTCCGCCAATCTTCAAACGTAACTTTGGCAACTAATTTTTGCTCACTCGACACTTCAATGTGAATAACCGGTTTAAACACTTCAACCCATAGCTTTACTACGGTATTATTATCGCCTGTTATTTCAATATTGCCATCCTTTAATTTTAACTCCTGTTTAAAGGTATTTTTAAATGGATTGGGGGTTAAGGTCAGCCTTACCCGGCCAAGCTTAAGCATGGAGTTATTCTCATCAAATGTACCACTACGGCCTATGTAAAAGATAATGTCGTTGTTCTCCACCCATACATTACAGCCAATGTCTCCCCCACCCAAAGGCATCGATTCAGACGAATTTTTGCTTTGGCTATTCCACGTTACATTGTAATCCGAAATACTCTGCGCTTTTAAAAATGCAGTGTTTATAATTAATAACACAAGGGGCAGTAATATTTTTTTCAATAACATTAGGTACGGTAAATTGGTTGTGCCAAGTTCGGTAATACAGCTATCAATAACCAGCCCGCTTTTATCTAATCTTTGTGAGATATTATCATTTTTCGTAAGTCATATATATTGTATGATTAGGATAGTTTAAGCTGCAAACACATAAGTTTATATTTTAAAATAATGACTTTTTACGCCATCAATGTTAAATGTTATTATTTATCATTAAGTTTTTTTATCAGGTCAACCTCTTCCTGTTTATACGGCGATCCATCCTTTTTAAACACTTCATGAAACCAAAGCGTAGGTTCACCCCCGTTAGGCATTGGTGTATCCCAGGCATATTTAGTATTTGTTTTTCCTTCAACCAAACCCCAGTTTATAGCGCCTACATTTTCCGCTTTTAGCATAGGCATGGTGTTTTCAAATGTGCTGTTTCTCGGCCTGGCCATATATTCGGTACATATCACCGGGCGTCCATATGCTTTTAGTAATTGAACAACCCGCTGGTGCCATTCGGGTATTTCGTAATCATGATAAGTTATCACATCAGAGTTTTTCACCTGGAAAGCATTCAATTTCTCGTAGTCCCATGCCCATAATCCGGCACTTATCGGTTGCTCAGGTGCTGCTTCTCTTGCCCAGGCAAATATCTTCGTCAGTAATGGCAACGAAGCTTCTTTCTTACCACTATTACCGGGCTCGTTATAAAGGTCCCATAGTAATATGCGCTTATCGTGCCCAAAGCGGTGTAATACATCAGCTACATATTTATGCAGTTCTTCGTAACCGGCTTCAGTATTAATCACTCGCCCCGGATCCTGCATCCAGCCGGAATTGTGGATGCCTGTTTTGGGTTCCGGCTGCTTACCCGGCTTAGGGTTAGCGTTCCAGCAATCATCAAAAAACACAAAAATGGTTTGGATATGATGTTTGTTGGCGATAGCAAGGTATTGATCAACACGGTTTTTAAATCCTGCGGGATCTTCCTTCCAGGCAACGCTATGCAAAAACACCCGCATGGTGTTAAATCCAATACTTTCTGCCCAACCTAATTGCTGGTCAATAGTTTTTGGGTCGAATGTAGCAGCCTGCCACATTTCTAATTGATTTATAGCGGTGCTGGGTATAAAGTCTGATCCGTTTATCCATTTATGTTGCGCATACCAGGCATTGGCTTTTTCGGCTGTCCATACTTTTGCGACAGGTATTTTTGCCTGCTGTGCTTGTATTGCCTGGAACAAAAACAGTTGCAGGCAAATTATTAAGGCATATTTTATTTTCATCTTTATTTGATGGCTATTTAGTTAATGAAATATTTAGTTTGTCCCTGATGGTACAGGAGTAGGCACGCCGGTTTTAACAGGTACGCCAAAATCAGGTGAACCATCATTACGCCAGGTAAATTGCTGTACCCGTGGCGAACGGTCTTTACCACAACCCAAGCCCGGTTCGGCATTGGCATGGTACAGTATCCAATCCTGTTTACCGTCAGGTGATTTAAAAAAAGAGTTATGGCCGGGAGCATATACACTATTCTCT
>Ga0302315_10002571_pt1 | contig 17009 bp, 14 predicted proteins | sample III_Palsa_N3_1_FD_200532 | JGI IMG/M metagenome (GOLD analysis project Ga0302315, IMG submission 200532) | Peat permafrost microbial communities from Stordalen Mire near Abisko, Sweden - III_Palsa_N3_1 | ecosystem: Environmental > Terrestrial > Soil > Palsa > Peat permafrost | place: Sweden... | reverse complement strand
TCTACAATAAAAGATTAATCGTCATGCGTCTCTATCTGGTTCGTCATCCTGAACCGCTGGTCAAACCCGAAACCTGCTACGGCAGTTCGGATGTGGGCGTGAATTCGGCTCATTGCGATCGGGTCAGCGCGGCATTGCTTACTACGCTGCCCAAGGAAGCGACTCTGTTTTCCAGCCCTTTGCGACGCTGCGCCGATCTCGCAAATAAGCTGTCCTCGGGATTTGATCAGAAACCGATCATTTTTGACGAACGCCTGGCCGAAATGCATTTCGGTCGCTGGGAATTACGCGCGTGGAGCGATATTCCTCGTACGGAAGTCGAAGCGTGGGTCAAGGACGTCGTGACCTACCAGCCAGGTGGCGGCGAAAGCGTGTTGCAGATGGCGATGCGTGTGCGCGAATTTCATGACGAACTGTTGCGCGATAACCACGAGAATGCCGTCGTGGTTTGCCATGCCGGCACGATACGCATGCTGTTGGCTTGCCAGCGGGGCTTGCCGCTTGCCGAAATGGCTCGCTACGCCGCTCAAATTCGCCACAAGATCGCTTTTGGCGAAACTATTTTGCTGGATATTTGACGCCCCTGACGGTAGATGCAAAGCAAGCGTCAATGCGGGCGAGAGTTGCTAGTAACCCTTGTTACGACTATAATCTGCGGGTTTTGGTGCTCGCCTGCTATTCAAGCAGGCGGTTAAACGGGAAACACGGAGCCGGGTTCATTGGCAAACGTGTGCTGCCCCCGCAACGGTAAACAAGCGTCGCTTAGTCGCGACGAGTCGTCTTTCAATACCACTGTGCAATAGCATGGGAAGGTACGACATCAAGGTCGATCGATAATGATGACCCTGAATTGTTAGCCCGGATACCGGCCAAAACAGGTGGAAGTGCTGCGGACGGGGATCTTCGCGATGCGGTTGGTGCACGCGATGAATTGCCGTCGACATGTGCCATCCCTTCGTCTATTTCAATCCCGGTATTTCTTTTCAATCTGGCCCACGGGGAAGTTGGTCGGTTGCTCTGTTATTTGCCACTGAAAAAATCATGTTCTCATCCGTATCTTCAAGCCGTTGCGCAACAATCTTGCGCGGCGCACCTGCTCGCGCTGCCTTAAAACCGCTGGTTATCGCCGTTGCGCTCACCTTGCCCTCCTGGTCTTTTGCCCAAACGGCCAACAATAGCGATACCCAAACCGTTGTTGTCACGGCCTCCCGCAACGCGCAGGCTCCGCGCGACGTATTGAGCGACAACATCGTGATTACAGCCGAGGAAATTCAAGAATCCGGGCTGACCAATTTGCTTGATTTGCTGCAGCAAAAGCGTGGTATCGAGATCACGACGACTGGCGGCCCCGGCAGCTCCTCGTCAGTGTTTATCCGTGGTGCCAATACGGAGCAAAGTATTGTGCTGATCGACGGCGTGCGCATCGGCTCGTCGACCGCTGGCGGCGCCACCTGGGAAAACATTCCGCTGGCGCAGATCGATCATATTGAAATCGTGTACGGTCCGCTGAGCAGCCTATACGGTGCCGATGCCATGGGTGGCGTGGTGCAAATATTTACCAAGCAAGGTGACGGCGCACCGCATTCCACCGCAATGGTTGGCGTGGGTTCGTACGGCACCCATTCCGTCGATGCCAGCATTGCCGGGAGCAGCAGCGGCGATAATAAATTCCATTATGCGATTGACGCATCGCGTGACGAAGCCATCGGGTTCCCGTCCACCACACCCGCTTCGTATGCGTACAACCCCAGCAAGGACGGCTATGGCAAGGACGGTGCAAGCGTCCAATTAAGCATGGATGTGGCGCCGGGGCACGTTGTGGGAGTTAACCTCTTGCAAAGCAGCAATAATGCGCAATACGATATCGGCCTCGGTTTCGTGCCCAGTACAGTTGAACATCTTGATACGTATGCGCTGTATGCGCGCGATCAATTCGTTCCGGGTTGGACCAGTCTGGTGCAGTTATCGCAATCGCAAGACAAAAACTGGTCTTCCAACGGGCCGAATTGGGCTGCCGATTACGATAACGGCCCCACCAACATCTTCAACACAACGCAGAACGATCTGAGCTGGCAAAACGATTTTGCGATTGGAACCGATGTGTTGCAGGTGATCGTGGAGCGCCGCGAAGAAAAGGTCGATACCAATGCCGACTTTGGCGGCGAGCGCGACACCAATTCGATCGCGGCTTCCTATCAATGGAAAAGCGGCAATCAGCTTGCAGTAATCAGTATCCGCGACGACGATAGTACGCAATATGGTTCACAGAAAACTGGCGGCCTCGCGTATGGCTACCACCTAACCCCTGCATGGCGCATCAATGCCAGCATTGGCACGAGTTTTCGCGCACCGACGTTTAACGAGTTGTACTACCCTGACTTCGGCAATTCCTCGATCAGCCCGGAACACGGGAAAAACGCCGAAACGGGGCTGTATTACGACGACGGCCCTTCGCAGCTCAGCGCTGTGTATTACCACAATAAAATTACCGATTTGATTGTCGATGCGCCGGTTTGCCCGATTAATAATCCGACCCTCTACCCGTTTGGTTGCGCCTACAACGTCGATAGTGTGGTGTTAAGCGGATTGTCGCTCGGTGGACGCACCAAGTTCGGCAATTTTGCGTTGCACGGCTCGCTGGACTTTCAAGATCCGCGCGATGAAACCCTCGACACGATTCTTGCTCGTCGCTCCAGGGAACATGGCAGCGTCGGATTGGACTACCAGGAGGGTAAAATCCAGGCTGGCGTCGACAGCGAGTTTTCCGGGAAGCGCTATGACGACGAGTTGAATACTCAAGTGCTGGGCGGCTACAGTCTCCTGAATGTCCATGCAAATTATGCGTTGAGCAAAGACTGGACCTTGTTCGGGCGCTGGAATAACCTGCTGAACAAAAACTACGAATTGGCGTATGGTTACGCAACGCCGGGTTCCAGTTTGTTTGTCGGGGTGCGTTACGGGTTCAAGTAAGGGGTTTAAGTAAGCTGATAGTTCGCTGGAAAAGGGCGGCTTGTGGAAGCAATATCAAGTGGTGCCTTCGAGGTCAGGCCTGCAGCTCGTCATAGAGCGTGGGTGATCCTGTCTTGTCTGGTCGCGTTGGCCGTGCTGTGCATCCTGGGGGCCTGTGCCGTTGGCTCGGTCTCTCTGTCGCCCGCGGATCTGCTGGCCGGTCTGGAGGGGCTAATGCGCGGTAAGCCAGACAGTTTGGCGGCTACTTTGCTCGATTTGCGCCTGGCGCGGGCATTGACCGCTTTTGTCATAGGCGGCACGCTGGCCCTGGCCGGCGTCATGATGCAGGCTTTGTTGCGTAATCCGCTGGCCGACCCTTATGTGCTGGGAGTATCGAGTGGCGCCTCCGTCGGTGCCCTGGCCGCCATGTTGTTGTTTAGCGCGGCGTGGGCCATCGATGTGGCGGCATTCGGCGGCGCTATGGCCGTCGCCTTGCTATTGTTCATGTTGGCTTATCGTGATTTGCGCGGCGGCGTGGTCGAAGGCAATGCGTCGCTGCTATTGCTGACCGGCGTCATTGTGGCCGCCGGTTGCGGCGCATTGGTGACCTTGATGTTGTCGATCGCGCCGGATAGTCGCTTTCGCGGCATGGTGTTTTGGCTGATCGGTGATTTATCCGGTTCGCAGTTGCGCTGGCTGCCGTTTCTGGTATTGCTGGGGGCATTGATCTTTGCTGCTCGCATTGCCCGCTCGATCAACGTGCTGGCATTGCATGCAGACGTTGCGGCAACGCTTGGAATCCGCGTCAACCTGCTCCGGCAAGGACTGTTTGTGTGCGCGGCAATTCTCACCGCCAGTGCAGTCAGTACGGCGGGCAGCATCGGATTCGTTGGATTGGTCGTGCCGCATGCCTGCCGTTTTGCGCTCGGCTCCGATCACCGTCTATTGTTACCTTCTGCCACCTTGGTCGGCGGCACCTTCCTGGTGTTGGCGGATACGCTTGCGCGTTGCGTATTGGCGCCGCAGCAATTGCCGGTTGGCGTGATTACCGCCTTGATCGGTGTGCCGGTCTTTTTGCTGCAGCTACATCAAATGCATCGGCGATGAATAATTCAATGAAATAAGCCAATGATACAGACCGAACAACTCGACCTGCGCATCGGCGAACGGGTCTTACTGAGCAAGCTCGATTGGCAAGTCGAAGCGGGGCAGTGCTGGTGCGTGATTGGGCGCAATGGCGCTGGCAAGAGCACCCTATTGCGCACCTTGGCAGGCTTACGCACACCTGATGACGGTGCAGTGAAGATCGGTGGCCGTGTATTGAAGGAATGGCCGCTTGCAGACCTGGCTCGTGAAAGAGCCTATTTGCCGCAGGCGCGCGGTGACGCATTTTCCTATTCAGTGCTGGAGACCGTGCTGGCGGCTCGCCATCCTTATCACGACAGCCGCTATTGGGAGTCGGGGGAAGATTTTCGAGCCGCCAATGAAGCGCTCAAGACAATGGATGTGCAACACCTCACGCAACGCGATTTGCGCACACTTTCCGGTGGCGAGCGTCAGCGGGTTGCGATTGCAGCGGTCGTGGCGCAAGACACGCCGATCATGTTGCTCGACGAACCAGCCAATGCCCTCGATCTTGCGCATCAGGTGGGCGTGATGAATTTGCTGGCACGTTTGAGTCGTGCTGCAAGCAAAGCAATTGTATTGGTCAGTCACGACCTCAATTTGGCGTACGCGGTTGCCAGCCATGCCTTGTTGTTGCTGGACGATGGGCATTGGCAGGCAGGCGCAGTCGATGAGGTCATGCGATCGCCATTATTGAGCCGCTGCCTTGGGCATCCGATTGAAACTGTGCAGCATGGGTCACGGCCGATTTTTCTCCCTATTCAGGAACATGAACATGACGAACCCAGATAACGGCATCAACGAGCGCCATCGCAACCGCATGCAACGGAAGAAGGAAGTCGTCGATCAGAAAATTGAATCGGCCAAGCGTAATACTGGGGTCCTGGTGGTCAACACCGGTAATGGCAAAGGGAAAAGCTCAAGTGGATTGGGCATGGTGGTGCGCGCATTGGGCCACGATATGCGCGTTGGCGTGGTGCAATTCATCAAGGGCGCAATGGCGACCGGTGAAGAAAAATTCCTGCGCCGTTTCCCCGATGAAGTCAGCTTTCATGCCATGGGCGAAGGCTATACCTGGGAGACCCAGGACCGGGAGCGCGATATTGCCTGCGCGCAGCGTGCATGGGAGCGTGCGCGCGATTTCCTGCGTGACCCGGCAATCGGCATGGTGCTGCTGGACGAATTGAATATCGCGTTGAAATACAAATACCTGGACGTCAACCAGGTTATAGCCGATTTGGACGCCAGGCCGGAAATGCAGCATGTGGTGATCACCGGACGCGGCGCGCCCGAGGAATTGTTGGCGATTGCCGATACCGTGACCGAGATGCAATTGATCAAACACGCGTTCAAGGACGGCATCGCTGCGCAACCAGGCGTCGAGTGGTAGTCGAGAGAGGTGTGATATGACTCGAACGCTGATACTGGGTGGCGCACGTTCCGGCAAGAGCCGACATGCGGAGGCATGCGCTGCCGCTTCAGGCAAAACGGTGATTTATCTGGCGACGGCGCAAGCACACGATGCCGAAATGATTGCACGCATCGAATTGCACCAGCAGCAAAGAAGCCGGCAGTGGACGACGATCGAAGAACCGCTCGCCTTGGGTGACATGATCGAGCGGCACAGCACGCCTGACACCGTCATTTTGCTCGACTGCCTGACGCTCTGGCTCTCCAATCTATTGTTTTCCGAGACCGCCGAGGGCGCAATCGATTTCCCCGAAATCGGCACGATTGTCCCGCCCGCTTGCTTTCACGAGCAGCGGACCAAATTTCTGCATGCGTTACAACATGCGAAGGGTGACGTGATCCTCGTCTCGAACGAAGTCGGAACGGGGATCGTGCCGATCGGCGCTATTTCGCGCTGGTTCGTCGATGAAGCGGGGCGCCTGAATCAAGAGGTGGCGGCAATATGCGAACGGGCGTTGCTGATTGTCGCCGGCTTGCCGCTTGCATTGAAAGGTTGACGATGTTGAGTGGTTTGAGCGTGCCGGTAGCCGCCATCCTGATGGTGATGGGAGTGCTGCTGGACCTGTTGCTCGGAGAAGTGCCATGTTGGCATCCGCTGGTTGGATTCGGTCGATACGCAAGTTATCTGGAGCGACGCCTCAATCGACAAACTCATAATTTTGCGCTTGGAGTGTTCGCCTGGCTATGCGCGGTGTTACCGGTTGTGCTGCTGTTTACGGGACTCATTCGCTGGGTACGCGTGCCGATTCTGGCCGCCGTATTGCATATTTTCTTGCTGTACTTCAGCCTGGGCTTGCGTAGTTTGCGCGATCACAGCCTACCGATTGCTCGCGCGTTGGGGTCTGGCGATCTTGCCGAGGCCAGGTTGCTAACTGCGCGCATCGTCAGCCGCGATACGCAGCAAAGCGAAGAAGCGGACTTGTCCAAGGCGGCAGTGGAGTCGCTGCTGGAAAACGGCAATGATGCAGTATTCGGCACCTTATTCTGGTTCGTGATCGCCGGTGGGCCGGGTGCGCTGCTGTTTCGCCTGGCGAATACGCTGGACGCGATGTGGGGATATCGCACACTGCGTTTTCACGCATTTGGTTGCGGGGCAGCCCGGCTGGACGATGTCTTGAATTGGATTCCTGCTCGCCTGACTGCGTTATCTTATACCTTACTCGGCAATCGCCGATTGGCATGGCAATGCTGGCATGTGCAAGCCAAACAGTGGCCCAGTCCAAATGCCGGACCGGTGATGGCAGCAGGAGCTGGAGCACTGCAAGTCCAACTTGGTGGTGAGGCGAGCTACGATGGCGTGGTTGAGCAGCGGCCATCATTGGGAAGCGGGCGCGATGCAGGTGCTGCAGATATCCTGCGCGCATGGCGTCTGGTGCTTGCCACCACGATATGGTGGTGTGCCGTGATGGCTATGATCGGCGCGATCATTTGGTGGAGGAACTGACGCATGCTTGAACACGGAGGAAACCTGAACGACGCTGTCGCGCGGCTCGCGTTTCCGCGCAGTGCCTGGCTGGATCTCTCAACCGGCGTTAATCCGCAGTCCTATCCGGCCCCCATCTTGGCACCTGAAGTCTGGCATCGGTTACCTGAATCCAGCGCAGCGCTCTATGAGGGCGCCAGTTTGTATTATCAGGCATCGGATTTGCTGGCCGTGGCCGGCAGCCAGGCGGCGATCCAGGCTTTGCCGCGCCTACGACCGCATTCGCGGGTTGTGGTGGCGGCACCGGCCTATGCCGAACACGCATATCGCTGGCGGCAAGCCGGGCATAGCGTCAGTGAAATTGCTTATGCCGACCTCGATGCGGCGGTCGATGATTGCGATGTGATGGTGGTTTGCAATCCGAACAATCCGACCGGGGCAAGGATAGCGCCGGATCAGCTCTTGAGTTGGGCCGCGCGCCTGGATTCACGGCAGGGTTGGCTGGTGGTCGATGAGGCGTTCATTGATGTGACGCCGGAAGAGAGTGTGATGTCACATATCCGGCAACCGGGTTTGATTGTGTTGCGTTCGATCGGGAAATTTTTTGGCCTTGCCGGGCTACGCTTGGGATTTGTCGGTGCCGGCGCCGCAACGCTGGCGCAGCTTGCCGACTTGATCGGGCCGTGGGGTGTGAGCGCGGCAGCGCAAAGTATCGGTGCTGCAGCCTTGTCTGACGTCGAGTGGCAAGCGGCAATGCGCGCGAATTTGCGTGTACAGGGTGATCGGTTGCATGCGTTGCTGGCAAGTTGCCGCATCCAGGCAAGCGGCAGCGCATTGTATCAATGGTGGCCAGAGCCGCAGGCGGTATTGTTTCACCAGCACATGGCACGCCATGCGATATGGGTACGCTTGTTCTCACGCGGTGCGCTCGGTATTCGATTGGGCTTGCCGTATCAGGAAAGCGATTGGCAGCGCTTGCAAATGGGGTTGCTGTCATGGCCGGAAGTCGCGGCAAATGGAATGCTCGAATAGGGAATGAGATGAAGCAATTTTTGATGTGTTTGCTATGCTGCTTGGCGCTGCAAGCCAATGCCAGTATCAGCGTGGTCGATGATGTCGGCAACACCGTGGTGTTGCAACGTCCGGCTCAACGTATTATTACCTTGTCGCCACACCTGACGGAAATGGTTTTTGCGATTGGCGCCGGCGACCGTATCGTCGGCACCGTCACGCATAGCGACTATCCTGCCGAGGCGCAGCACGTTCCCCTGGTCGGGGATAATCTGCATATCGATCTGGAACGCGTGGTGGCGCTCAAGCCCGACCTGTTGGTGGTATGGCTGCACGGAACTGCCGCGCGGCAATTGGATGCCTTGCGTGCCCTCGGCATTCCGTTGTTCTATAGCGAGCCGCACGACTTGGCGCAGATTTCAGATACCTTGGTCAGCCTCGGTCGCTTGTCCGGCACCGACGCTCAGGCGCAGCAAGTCGCCACGAACATGCGGCAGCAACTAAACAATCTGGCGGTTCAATATGCGCATCGCCCACCTATCCGCGTGTTTTACCAAGTTTGGGACAAACCTTTATATACCTTGAATGGAAAGCACTTTGTCAGCGACATACTGCGCTTGTGCGGCGGTGAAAATATCTTCGCCGGATTGACGACAACCGCACCGGTAGTCAGTGTCGAAGCAGTGTTGCAGGAAAACCCGGAAGCGATCGTTACCGGCGACATGCGCAAGCAAGAGGAAAATGGCTTGAGTCTTTGGAAGCCGTACACAAGCCTGTTGGCGGTGCAGCGTGGTAATTTGTTTGCATTCGATTCGGATTTGCTGGTGCGGCCCGGCCCACGTATCGTTGCCGGCGCCACGGCGGTCTGCGAAAAGCTGGACTTGGCGCGCAGCCGCAGAGGACCGCACCCATGACGGCAGCAGTATCTATGAAATTCCCATTTGCCACGCTGATGGTGCAGGGCACCACTTCTGATGCCGGTAAAAGTACGGTAGTCGCCGCTTTGTGCCGCCTGCTGATGCGGCAGGGCGTCAAGGTGGTGCCGTTCAAACCGCAAAACATGGCATTGAACAGCGCTGTTACGATCGATGGGGGCGAAATAGGGCGTGCGCAAGCCTTGCAGGCGCAAGCTGCCGGATTAGAGCCACATACCGACATGAACCCGGTGCTGCTGAAACCATCCAGCGATACCGGCGCCCAAATCATTATTCACGGTAAAGTGCATTCCAATATGAATGCGCGCGATTATCACAACTACAAAACGGTAGCGATGCAAGCCGTGCTGCAATCGTATCGGCACCTTACAGCCGAATACGAAAGTATCATCGTCGAAGGCGCGGGCAGTCCGGCGGAAATCAACTTGCGCGATCGCGATATCGCCAACATGGGCTTCGCCGAAGAGGTCGATTGCCCGGTTATCCTGGTGGCGGATATCGATCGTGGCGGTGTCTTCGCGCATATCGTCGGCACGCTGGATTGCCTGTCCGCAACCGAGAGGGCGCGTATCATCGGTTTTGTCATTAATCGCTTCCGTGGCGATATCGGCTTGCTGCAACCCGGAATCGAATGGCTGGAACAGCGCACCGGAAAATCGGTATTGGCTGTCTTGCCATATCTGCATGGCTTGTTCCTGGATGCGGAAGATGCGATTCAAACGTCGCAAAATATCGGCGGGCGCTTTCGCGTCGTAGTCCCGGTTTTTCCACGCATCAGCAACCATACGGATTTCGATGCCTTGCGCGCGCATCCAGATGTCGACCTGCAATTCATTGGACCGGGGCAGGCGATTCCAGCGGCTGACCTGATTGTCCTTCCCGGGAGCAAGAGTACCCGTGCTGATTTAACATGGTTGATCGCAAATGGCTGGCGCGAAGCCTTGCAGAAGCATGTGCGTTATGGCGGGAAATTGATCGGCATTTGCGGCGGCTTTCAAATGCTGGGGCTGAGCGTCGCCGATCCGCATGGGGTTGAAGGCACGGCAGGAAAGATGGAGGCGTTGGGCTTGCTCGACATGCATACCGAATTGACGCAGGAGAAACGCCTGACCCGCGTTAGTGGACGTTGTGCGTTCGCCGACGCGGCGGTGAGCGGCTACGAAATACACATGGGTGAGTCGCATAGTGTTGCTGCTGGGATTCCGGCTTTTTACATCGATGAAAAGCCGGAAGGTCTTCGTTCTGTGGACGATCAAGTATTGGGCACCTACCTGCATGGCATATTCGATCATCCCCAAGCGTGTTCGGCCTTGTTGCGATGGGCTGGCCTGGAGAATGCCGTTTCGGTTGACGTGGCCCAATTGCGGGAGCAAAGTCTTGATCGAATCGCTGATGCAGCATTGCCTTTATATCAAGCATTGCAAAAGCTTGAGGAAAAGCTTGAAACCGACGAATATCACAGAGAATCACAGTAAGGGCGCACTATGAATCCAAATCAATTTTCCGAACCGGAGATCGAGGCGGTCTATCGCGCCATTCGAGAGCGGCGCGACATGCGGCACTTTCTGGATCAACCGATCGAACCTCAATTATTGGCAAAATTGATTGCGGCGGCGCATATGGGGCCGAGTGTCGGATTTATGCAGCCCTGGCGTTTCATCCGCATCGTCAATCCCGAAATGCGCCAGGCAATCTATCGGCATGTCAGCGAGGAGCGCACGCAGACTGCAGAAGCCTTGGATCAGCGTTCTGACGAATTCATGCGTTTGAAAGTCGAAGGAATCCTGGCCTGCGCGGAAGTGCTGGTGGTTGGCCTGATCGACAAACGAGAACAGTATGTGTTTGGACGACGCACCATGCCACAAATGGATTTGGCCTCCGCTTCTTGTGCAATCCAGAATTTTTGGCTGGCGGCACGCGCCGAAGGAATCGGCGTTGGCTGGGTATCGTTATTCGATCCGGAATGGTTGCGTGAGTTTTGCAAAATGCCGGAAGGCAGCCAGCCTATTGCGATTCTGTGCGTGGGCCACGTCGACAAATTTTACCCGGCGCCGATGCTGGAGACCGAGGGCTGGGATAAACGCCGGAACATGTCGGAAATTGTATTTCAGGATGTTTGGGACAACCTTGGTTAGGTTGTTCTGCGCTTTGCCCATTCGCAAGAACCTGTTTATGACCTTACTGCGCGGGCGTGATTTGGCGCTAAACGGTGCTCGAAATCCTCATGTCCCTGTGTCCCTGAAGGGAGGGAGTACATGCTTGCAAGCATGTACCGCTTCGCAGGCGTGAGGCCATGCCTCACGAAACCCCTGCTTTGCCCTCAGTACATTCCGGTTTCTCCGCGCCGTTTAGCATCAACTGACCGGGCCACGAGAGGCGACCGCTCGCTACAGATCATAAGCAGGTTCTAACATGTCAAAGCGCAAATAAAATTTGGCAAGTCGGGTATGATGTGGAGAGAAATTCCACAATAAAGTATCTAGGAGCGGGCCCATGCTGAAATCCCTCTTGATAATCGCCAGCCTGTTGGCATTTCAAGCAAACGCGCTCGCGGATAGTCCGCAAGACGATATTGCCGTCAACGTTCAAAAGGATGGTGATTCCGTCATTATCGACCTGACTGTCACAATACCTGCTACCCCTCAGGAAACCTGGGCAGTGCTGGTCGATTTCGACCATATGCCGCAATTCATGACTAATCTGCAATCGAGTAAAATTCTTGAGCAGAACGGCAATACCTGGAAAGTAGCGCAAAAGGGACAATCCTCGCATGGCGGCTTTTCATTCTCGTTTGAATCCGTGCGCGTAGTCGAACTGAAACCATTTGAAATAATTCGTTCACATTTGATCAGCGGCACGATGAAGAAGCATGATGGATTGACGCAGTTGTTCCCAAGCGGGACTGGCACACGCATCGTCTACCATGCCGAATCGATTGCCAATGTGTGGGTGCCGCCGCTGGTGGGAACCTCACTTGTCGAAGGCGATGTCCGCAAACAATTCCAGGAAATGGAAGCCGAGATATTGAAGCGCAAGGCCGCAGCGAAGGCGGGCGGCTGAGACTTCGCTTCAGACATATTCGATGCGCAATATTGTTTGGCAATTGCCGAGTTACTCAATTTCTCGACTTCGGACTATAATCGATTGCTTGCAGCTACGATAATAGTTGCTATGGCGACGACTCTACATTTTCGAGTTATTGTCGATGGACGACCGCCTTACTGATCGTATTTTCTGCGATAACGCTTATTTAACTTTCAGGCGTGCTTTAGTTTGCTGTTTACCCACGTCTCTATCCATATAGACAATATCTATTCGATCAGCAACACCAATTGCTTTGGAATGCTTATTTTCATCGAAAAAGAAACCTGATTGATATACCATCAATGTGATGGATTATCCTGTTTGAACAGAAAATCTTATCGATTGGCGATTTCCTGGATCAAGCGATACTATAGAAATGCGCGCGGAATGACTATTTGAGACCGCACATGCCCATGGAAATTGCGGAAACAACCGATGCGCGAGAGTCGCCCGCTACCGGAACCGCAACAGGAACATTGATGCGATCGCATAACGTAATGCTCACATTCGAGAGAGTTGAATGAATTTTTCTTTCGCCGGCTTGCTCAGCTTTGCGCGTTGGTCAAATTTCAGCATTAAAACGCGCATGGCCATCGTAGTGGCGGCGCTGGTTCTGTTCGCAACGATTGCGGTGAGTTTGGTGTCGCTCGTCCTGGTAAGACAAAACATGAGGGAAGTCATTCGCGAACAACAGTCGAGCCTGTTGATGCGGACGGCCGATGATATAGACCAAAATTTGACGGCACGAAAAGCCAGCCTAGAATCCTTGGCGAGCACAGTTTCGCAAGGATCAAGTAACGATGCAGTCGCACTGCAAACCACGCTGCAAACTTATCTTGATCAAAATGCAAGCATAAAGACGATGTTTGCCAGTGTGCTGATTTTTGACGGACGTGGAGCGATACTTGCCAAATCGGGCCCAGCTCCGGTTCAGGATAACTTCTATGATGCTCTGCGCCAGTATGTTGACGCTACAGTCACGGCGCATCGTGCAATTTTTTCTTCCCCGCATCAAAGTGACGCAAACCGATTGCCGATGGTCGTCCTGACGAATCCGGTATTCGACAGCCAGGGGGTGCTGAAATTGGTTACGGTCGGCTTGATCGACCTTCGACAAGATCCGTTTCTAGCTCAATTGGCGAATTCCAAAATCGGTAAATCCGGCTATTTTTATTTACTGACCCGTGACGGCCTGATTGTTTTGCATCCAGACAAAGACCGAATTCTGCACAATGTATTTGACGCGAAAACGCCCGCTCCCGCCATGTTTCCAGCGCCGGTAGGCGCTGCGACTCTGGGCGACGCTCAAGCCGACATGGATCGTTTATTCTTATCCAAACGATTGGCGGCGACAGATTGGACGCTTTGGGTAACGTATCCGCCAGATGAAATATTTTCTCCTATTTCCATCGTGGAAAGTCGCGCGGCGATTGCTGCAGCGCTCCTTGCATTCATCATGGGGACGCTTGCGTGGTGGATTACCCGCGGCCAAATCCTGCCCCTTCAAGAACTGCGAGAACGAATTCAACGTGTGCAGGATGATCCAACCCAGTTAACGGCCCCGGCCAGTTATCGCAAGGATGAAATCGGCACCCTCGAATTTTCCTTTGATCGGTTGGTTCGAGAACGATTGCTTGCGGAAGCGCAATTTCGCGAGATGGAAGCGGAACTGCATGCGTCCATCGATTGCAGTCTCGACGCTTTTATCATATTCAAGCCCGACGTGGGCGCGACGGGAGAGATAGCCGATTTCCGCTTCTCGTATTTGAACGCCAAAGCGGCATCACTGTTCGATATGGCGCAGCGCGACCTATTGAAATGCAAAATCGGCGAGATATTGCCCGTCAGCCGGACCAACGGCTGGTTTGATCTATTGGTGTCGGTGAGCATCAGCCAGCAATCGATTCAGGGGGAATATGAAGTAGATTCGCCCGCCATTCATGCCCGTTGGCTGCATTATCAGGTTGTGCCGCTGGTCGATGGTCTCGCAGTAACGATGCGCGACATCAGCACGCAAAAACGTGATGAAGTTGAAATGCGCGAGAATCGGGCCTTTTTGCAGTCGCTCATTGAATATTTGCCGGTTTTGATTTTCGCCAAGAGTTTCAAGGGCAATACGGCTGACAAATTGGTAGTGTGGAACAAGACTGCCGAGCATGTGATGGGGTACAGCGCTGAGCAGGTCATAGGAAAAAATAATAGTGAAATTTTTCCCTCCAAGGTCGCAGATACCCTGAACGCCCTGGACCGGCAAATGCTGGTCGATCCAAAGGTGGTCATCATTCCAGAGTTCCCCTATCGGCGTCCGGACGGGGAATTGCGCTATTTGCATTCGATTTCCGTCCCCCTGTTTGGCGAGGCCGGTACGGTCGACTATATCCTTGGCATCGTCGAAGATATAACGGTACGCCGTGCCCAGGATTGGACTTTGCGAAATCAGCAGGCAGAGATGGAAGCGGTGAACGATGCGCTGCCGTTAGGGCTGTTCAGAACCGATTCAGGCGGCAACGTCATCTATGTCAATTCGACATTTGAAAAAATGACGGGCCTTGACTTGGAAGAGTTGAAGCAACACGGTTGGCCTCGAGCGGTTCACGCAGACGACCGGCAGCACGTGCAAGACGAATGGACGACTGCCATCGGAAACGATTTGCCGTATCAAGGCACGCATCGTTTCCAGCGTCGGGACGGCAAATTGCTTTGGGCTTCGGTGAAGGCGGCGCAAATACGCCTTGATGGCAAGGTGCGCGGTTATGTGGGGAGTGTCGACGACATCACTGCGCGCCGGCAAGCGGAGCAAGCGGTACTGCAAGGGGAGCGCTGGCTGCGCACAATTACCGACAATTTGCCGGCCTTGATTGCCTATGTCGACGTCGATGAGCGCTATCGATTCAGTAATATTCATTATGAGCGCGCGTATAACACGCGGGATGGCAACTTGTTTGGACGCCGCGTGCGGGACGTATTCGATAGCGAAGACTATGCGCTGACATCGGAACGCATGGCGACCGCATTGGCCGGCGAGAAGGTCAGCTTTGAACGCGAAAGTGTTGACCAACATGGGGTGAAGCGGTACTGGCGGGTTGAGTATATTCCCGACTTGCAAGATGCCAAAGTCGCCGGCTTTTATAGCATGGTGATGGATATTACCGAGTCGAAGCAGGTGGAGAACCGCTTGCGGGCGCTGGCACGCATCGATTCATTGACCGGGCTTGCGAACCGCAGTTATTTCAATGAGAAACTGACGGCCGCCATCGCCAGCAGCGAACACGATAAATTGCTGCTTGCCGTCATGTTTCTCGATATCGACCATTTCAAGGCATTCAACGATTCTTTTGGACATCATGGGGGCGATTTGGTATTGCGCGAGTTTTCGCGGCGCTTGACTGCATGTATTCGCCACACCGACACGGTTGCCCGTCTGGCTGGAGACGAATTCGTCATCCTTTTACAGGGGGCCAGCATGGCCGATGAAACGGAAGTGGTTGCCAAGAAGATAATGGCGGAAATGGAGCGTGATTTTGATGTATTGGGAAATATTTGCCGCGTGACAACAAGTATTGGTATTACGATCAGGCGAAATGACGAAACCGATATCGAAACTTTGCTTCGACGGGCCGACGATGCGTTATATACTGCCAAATCAGCAGGAAGAAACACGTTCAAGATCACTTTATGATGCCAATTTGGCAAAAGAGCGGAAATTGCGATATAAAATTAACTAGATTTCAATTTTTTAGCATTTCTCCTGTATAATGAGTCATCGTGGAGATTCGAGCTAGTAGTGCAGTATTAGTCTGTCATTCCTTTCTTGGTTGAAACGATCTAACGGGCAATAGCCCAATTTAACTGTAATAGGAAATGTAATGGCAACTGGTATCGTAAAATGGTTCAATGATTCGAAGGGCTTCGGCTTTATTACTCCTGACGAAGGCGGCGAAGATCTGTTCGCTCACTTCTCGGCAATTCAGTCGAACGGCTTCAAATCTCTCCAAGAGAACCAACGCGTTTCGTTTGAAGTAACTGCTGGTCCTAAGGGCAAGCAAGCTTCGAACATTCAAGCTATCTAAGCCTGAATTAGAAACTTAAAAAATCCTCGGCTTGCCGAGGATTTTTTTCGTCTGAATTTCTGCTTCATCTGAGTACCTCGTGGGTCGAAAATAACCCAAGACTTAACATAACCCTCCGTCATTCCCGCCTACGCGGGAATGACGGATGTGTTGACCATTTCTTCTCGTCCATATAGTTTATATCTAAACTATATGGAGCCGTCATGCCGCTCGATATCGAAGCCGCCGCACCCGATCGAGAGAGCGTCGTCGCGGAGGATGACCGGCTGCAGTTGCGGCTGTGGCTCCGCCTGCTGACCTGTGCCGATCTGATCGAGGACCAGGTGCGTGGGCGGCTGCGGACCAGTTTCGCGACCAGCCTGCCGCGCTTCGATGTGTTGGCGCAGCTGGATCGATCCCCGCAAGGCTTGGCCATGGGCGCGCTGTCGTCCCGGCTGATGGTGTCCAACGGCAATGTCACCGGTCTGGTCGAGGCGATGGCACGCGACGGGTTGGTCGAGCGGCGGGCGAATCCGGCCGACGGGCGCAGCGCGCTGATCAGCGCGTCCGCGGCCGGCCGCGAGCTGTTCGCCCGCATGGCGCCGGCGCATCAGGGCTGGATCGACGGCATGATGGCCGGCATGACCCGGGCCGAGATGGTGCTGGCGCTCGAACTGCTCGGCAAGCTCAAGCAGTCGGTGCGGGCATGAAAAATACTTTTGATCTAAACTGGATGGCGCCATGAAGATCGTCTGCATCGGCGGCGGCCCGGCCGGGCTCTATTTCGCCATTCTGATGAAGAAGGCGAATCCGGCGCACGACATCACGGTCTATGAGCGCAACCGCCCGCACGACACGTTCGGCTGGGGCGTCGTGTTTTCCGACCAGACGCTGGCCAACCTCACGGGCGGCGACGAGACGAGCCAATCGCGCATCATCGACAGCTTCGCCCATTGGGACGAT
>Ga0302315_10002570_pt1 | contig 17009 bp, 16 predicted proteins | sample III_Palsa_N3_1_FD_200532 | JGI IMG/M metagenome (GOLD analysis project Ga0302315, IMG submission 200532) | Peat permafrost microbial communities from Stordalen Mire near Abisko, Sweden - III_Palsa_N3_1 | ecosystem: Environmental > Terrestrial > Soil > Palsa > Peat permafrost | place: Sweden... | reverse complement strand
AGCTTCGGAGAGTTTTATCTTTTCTCAAAATCGATATAGGCAAGATACTCATAATTAAACCTCACAGTAAAGTTAGATTCAGGATCACTCTTACCGGCCTGAAACGCAAGGTTTTAGTTGGGTTTCGAGCCCAGTTATTTACCGGTAAAAGATGCAAATTTATTATAACATTAGGCATACCGCCTGTCAATACCGCTTCAGGAGCGAACCGTCTGCGTACGGAACGTTTTACGGTTAATATGCTTGTCTGTTTCCGCCTGTACGACGAATAGATGGTTTTCGCCTTGGATAGTCTATCGAAAAGTTTTCAAAAAAAGATGATTGACACGCCACAAAGACGGTGATATAATGGGTTCAGTCCGATAATTTACCGGTATAATTTATGCCGAAAGTTGCTTTCGAACTTAATAATCGTTGCGATTCGTGCAGAGTTTATAGAAGACCGCATAACAAGGAGACTTATAAAATGTCTGATAAAAGAGGTTTTACTCTTATTGAGTTGCTAGTTGTTATAGCTATAATAGCTATACTTGCAGCCATATTGTTCCCAGTTTTTGCACAGGTTCGGGAGAAGGCCCGCTCCATTTCCTGTCTTTCCAACGAGAAGCAGATTGGTCTTGCCCTCACCGAGTACGTTCAGGACTATGATGAACACTTTGCCGCCGGTGTTAATGGGTATGGCGGCGGATCCGGCTGGGCAGGCCAGCTCTATCCTTATGTTAAGAGCACTGGGGTATTCCACTGCCCCGACGACACCACCATAATTGGCGGCAATCCATCGTCTTATGCCCTCAACAATAACGTGGTAATCAACCCAAGCTACACCGGCTGTACGGGGACCCTTGGTTCCCGCACGCTTTCAACGTTGAATGCTCCGGCTATCACTGTCATGATCTTCGAAGTCGCTGGAAGCAGCAACTACGACGTGTCCACGGAAGATAGCCCCGTTGGCTCCCCCGGCAGCACGCTTACGGGCTGCGGCGGCTCGCCCGCTGGTGATGGTCTTGGTCAACCAACCTACGGTCTTCCCGCGATTAGCGGCTACACCGCAACCGGCGGTACGCTGACCATAGCCACGGGTTACATGGGCGGCGTTGTGGCAAGCGACATTCAAGGTGGATACGCAACCTACAACAACCAGCCCAACGGCCGTCACCAGCAGGGCGCGAACTACGTCTTTGCCGATGGTCACGCCAAATGGCTGCGTCCTTCAACCGTCTCACCCGGTCTGAACGCGTTTAACACAACAGATCCAGCGAATCCGACAAACGGCGGCAATCCAACAGCCGTTGGAACTTCTGGCACGTTTAACGGCGCATCGCCAGTAGCTACCTTCAGCTTCACATAGGAATAGGGAGAGAGTATACGGCGGGCCAGTTCCTGGATTTGTAATCCGTGAATTGGCCCGCTGTTATGTTACACAGATATGAAACTACTTACTAAAAAATCGGCCATCGGACTTGCCGTGATCGCCATCGTACTCTTCGCTTCCGGCTGCAGCAGCCAGCCTTCTCAATCTGCCCAGTCGCCTGCAGACCTGGCCGCTCAGGAGCAGGCCGCGGGGCAAGCCGCCGCGGCTCGCGCCGCGCAGAGCGGAGCAGCTATGAAGGCGGCTCTACAGCAGCAATCCCAAAAGCCCGCATCGACCGGGCCCTGATTTTTGTGTTCTTGTTGAAGCGCACTGTATGCAGGATATACGAGAATTCACCGCGAACTATAGTGTGGCATAATACGGTGTGGCATAATTTAGCAAGGAGACAAAGATGACCAGTTACATTCCTCAGAAATCAGACAAATTTACTTTCGGCCTGTGGACCGTTGGAAATCCAGGACGCGATCCTTTTGGCGATCCAGTACGTGAACCAGTTTCCCCTGTAGAACGGGTGCATAAACTAGGTGAACTAGGTGCCTACGGCGTTAACCTGCACGACAACGACCTGGTGCCGTTCGGCTCGTCCGCACACGAGCGCGATGCCATCGTGGCTGAATTCAAGAAGGCTCTTTCGGACAGTGGCGTCGTGTGCGCCATGGCTACGACCAACCTGTTCAGCCACCCAGTGTTTAAGGACGGCGCGTTTACTTCGTGCAACCCGCAGATCCGGGCGTTCGCCATACAAAAGGCTATGGCGTCGATTGACCTGGGGCATGAGCTTGGGGCGCCGATCTACGTATTCTGGGGCGGGCGTGAAGGCACGGAAGTGGATGCGGCGAAGGATCCGATTTCGGCAACAAAGTGGTTTAGAGACGCTCTGGACTTTCTGGCTGATTATGTCAACGACCAGAACTACAACATGAAGTTCGCGCTGGAAGCCAAGCCAAACGAACCGCGCGGCGACATCTATCTTCCAACAACGGGCGCTATGCTCGGCTTTATTTCCACGCTGAAGAATGCGGACATGGTAGGAGTGAACCCCGAGTTCGCCCACGAGACCATCGCCGGATTGAACTTCGTGCACGCTGTAGCCCAGGCTCTTGAGGCCGGCAAGCTGTTTCACATCGACCTGAACGGCCAGAAGCCAGGGCGCTTCGATCAGGACCTGCGCTTCGGTCAGGAAGACTACAAGTCGAACTTCTACCTTGTTAAGCTGCTTGAGGACTATGGCTACGCCGGTCCGAAGCACTTCGACGCCCATGCGCTGCGCACGAGCGACAATGAGGATGTGTGGGAATTTGCGAAGGGCTGCATGCGCTCCTACCTGATCTTGAAGGAGAAGGCCAAGCAGTTTAACGCCGATTCTGAAATCCAGGCGCTGATCCAGGAGATCAATTCCGACGAAGCCGGTTTGGTCCCACTGCTGACAGGCGGCTACTCGAAGGAAAGCCTGGCGAAATTCAAGAACCTGCCGCTGGACGCCAATGAACTGGCCAAGAAGCGAATCCCATTGGAGCGCCTGGACCAGTTGGTGTTCGACCTGCTGTTGGGCGCTCGATAGTCGCTCCTTTGTGCCATGCTTTTGGCCTTGAAAAAGCATGTCTTCCGCTGTGGTCGATAAGATCTGGAAAGACATGCTTGTCCAGGGCTACAAGCATGGCGCATTTGTTTGAGGATATTTGCTACCAAGGAGCGAGCAAAGGCGGTTTCTGGGGCCATGGTAGTCCCTGATCGAAACTCCGCGGTTGACTTGTCCGACTACCCGTGAGGTATACTAAAGCGAAAAGCAAGAGGGGCGTAACAATTTTTGGAACCGACGATCACTTTGGGAGGCAACAAGAAGGCCCGGCGAGTTTATGGCTTCGATGAAGTAGCCCTCACGCCATCTGCGCTTTCCGTCGATCCCCGTGATATTGATGTGTCTTGGGAACTTGGTCGACACCGCTTCACTATCCCTATAATTGCGGCGGCACTTGATGCCGCCGTTGACGTTCGTTTGGCCGTCGAGATGTCGAATCTTGGCGGCTTCGCCGTAATGAACGGCGATGGCATACAGACACGCTACGAAGATCCTGAATCGATTTTGCAGGAGATTGCCGACGCACCCGCGGAAGGCATAATCCAGAAGATCCAGCAGATATACACGGCTCCCGTCCGTGAGGATCTCATTGCCCTGCGTGTCGCGGCTATTAAAGCGACCGGCGCTATTTGCGCGATCTCATCGATCCCTCCAAGCGCTCCACGGTCTGCTCAGGCAGCTGTTGAGGCGGGGGCGGATATCTTTGTTGTCGCAAGCACCGTCACAACGATTCGTCACTTCTCCACGCATGGCACGCCGGTTGATCTGGCGCAGTTCATCCGTGAATCTCCCATTCCCGTCATTCTTGGCAACTGTGTTGGCTACAGCGCATCGCTGGAACTCATGGAGGCCGGGGCTGCTGCGGTGCTCGTTGGTGTTGGTCCAGGGGCGATCTGCACGACGCGGCGGGTGCTGGGGCTTGGAGTTCCGCAGGTTACGGCTATTGCCGACTGCGCTGCAGCGCGCGACTACTTCCAGACACAGTCCGGCAAATACGTGCCGATTGTTGCGGACGGCGGCATGCGCACCGGAGGAGACATCTCCAAGGCCATTGCATGTGGCGCGGATGCCGTGATGCTGGGTTCCAGTATAGCCGCGTCGTCCGAAGCGCCGGCGCCGGGATATTCGTGGGGCATGGCGACATCGAGTGCGGATCTTCCGCGCGGAACCAGGATTAAAACAGACATCATGGGTACATTACGCGAAATCCTGCTCGGACCTGCACACAAAGACGACGGCACAATGAACCTTGTAGGAGCCTTGCGGCTCGCTATGGCGTCCTGCGGTGCTCGAACCATTCGAGAGATGCAGCAAGCCGAACTGGTCATCGCTCCCAGCCTTGCCACCGAGGGTAAAGCCCTGCAGCGTGCGCAAGGGGTGGGGCAGGGCCGATAACATGACTTCAAACTCGTCAACTCTCACCTTACCCGCTGAAGAGACCAAAATCGAACGCAGCAGTGTCGTACCGGACGAAATCGTCCTTGTCCTCGACTTTGGAGCTCAATATAGTCAGTTGATCGCGCGTAGACTGCGCGAATGCCATGTCTACTGCGAGCTTCTTCCTTACGATACCCCCCTCGAAACAATCAGGAGCCGAAATCCTATCGGCCTGGTACTTAGCGGCGGACCATCTTCGGTTTACGATCCGGGCGCGCCTCGTATTGACCCTGCCATTTACGACGCAGGTTTCCCAATCCTTGGCATTTGCTACGGTATGCAGGCCATGGCCGCCGACCTAGGCGGCAAGGTCTCTCCGGCGACATTAAAAGAGTTTGGAAAGACTCAGCTCGATGTCCTGGATCCCCACGTCATGTTCGAAGGCCTTAACCCTGAGCTGATCTGCTGGATGAGCCACGGCGACACCGTCGAGGAGGCCCCAGTCGGGTTTACTGTGGCAGCCGCTACGGACAACTGTCCCGTGGCAGCCATGTACGATGCAAGCCGTAAATTCTACGCCGTGCAGTTCCATCCGGAAGTCGTGCATACGCCCTGGGGAACAGAAGTCATCCGAGGCTTTGTCGACAAGGTCTGTAACGCACGCGGTCTGTGGACCATGGACTCGTTTGTGGAGCAGCAGGTTAAATCTGTACGCGAACAGGTAGGCGACAACCAGGTTATCTGCGGACTTTCCGGCGGCGTGGACAGTTGTACTGTCGCGGCCCTGGTAAGCAAGGCGATCGGCGATAAGCTCGTCTGCATCTTTGTAAACCATGGAATGCTGCGCAAGGGTGAAGAGGACGACGTTCGCCGCAAGTTCGCTGCAGCATTTAACATCAATCTTGTTTATGTAGACGCTTCCGAGCGCTTCTTGAACCGATTGGCCGGCGTGATCGATCCCGAGCAGAAGCGCAAGATAATCTCCGAAGAGTTCGTGCGTGTGTTCGAGGAAGAGGCCAAAAAGCTTACCAACGCTGGATTCCTGGCGCAGGGGACCCTCTATCCGGACGTTATCGAAACGGGCACGAAGAGCGCGGCCAAAATCAAGACGCATCACAATGTTGGGCTTCCCGACGATATGGACTTCCAACTGGTTGAGCCGTTCCGTTATCTGTTTAAAGATGAAGTACGGGCCGTGGCCGAGGAATTGGGACTGCCGTCCGACATGGTTTGGCGTCAACCGTTCCCAGGGCCTGGGTTAGCAATCCGTATCATTGGGGAAGTTAACCGTGAGCGTCTCGATCTTCTTCGTTCAGCCGACTGGATTATCATCGATGAAATCAAGCGGGCAGGTCTCTACAGAAAAGTCTGGCAGTCGTTCGCTGTTCTCATTCCAACCAAGAGTGTGGGAGTTATGGGTGATCAGCGGACCTATGCCTATCCGATTGTACTCCGTGCCGTGACGAGTGAAGATGCAATGACTGCTGAGTGGGCGCGTTTGCCCTACGACGTTCTTGAGCGAATTTCAAGTCGAATTGTAAACGAGGTTCCCGGAGTTAACCGGGTGGTGCTAGATATTACGAGTAAGCCGCCAGCCACGATCGAGTGGGAATAGTGCGGAATTAGCAGTGAGATTAAACAGGGGATAGATCGTTTTATGGCAACTTTATTGCCGCGGGCCGAAATTGAAGATGATGTGGCGCAGGTACTGCTAACCCCCGAACAGATTGCTGCTCGGGTACAGGAACTTGGCGCGGCGATTTCCGAAGACTATGCCGGCAAGGAATTGATGCTGATTTGCATTCTTAAGGGAGCCAACATCTTCCTGGCGGACCTGGTGCGGCAAATCACAGTTCCTGTGTCCTACGATTTTGTGGCTGTATCGTCCTATGGCGCCGATACAAAATCGTCGGGAGTTGTGCGAATTCTGAAGGACCTGGATGAGAGCGCGGAAAGCAAGCATGTGCTCGTCGTCGAGGACATCGTGGATACTGGCTTGACACTGCGCTTGTCGTACATTCTTGAGAATCTGCGATCGCGCCGGGCCGCATCGGTTAAGGTCTGTACGCTGCTGGATAAGCCATCGCGTCGTCGTGTTGACGTTCCCGTGGATTATTATGGCTTTAAGGTCGAAGACCAGTTCGTTGTTGGTTATGGAATGGACTACCAGGGGAAGTACCGAAATCTTCCTTATATCGGGGTCTTGAAGCCGGAGATTTATGGCGGAGGATAAAATGTTGAAAGATCATGGAACATTCTTCAATCTTCCGCGGTCATTGTGATTGAAACTAAAAGTTTCGTGGTATAATTTCACTGTTAGACGTCTATAGAGGTGTAACACATCTCTTAGCGTCGTCTGAGACCGAACGTCCATCTGCTCGGCATCATCCCCGATCCCTGACTTTCTGTTCTGTACGCGTTCAGATACACTTTCACAGTTGTTATTTTTTTCAATAGTAGAACTTCTTGATGGTCCACAATTCAGCCCGAGGTAAGTCATCCACCATGGCACACGATGAGAACGAGAGCGTGAACACGCGCTCGCCCCAGGAGAACGGCAGTACGCCTCAGTCTGCCAACCCCTCTTCTAATTCGTCCAGCAACGAATCCGAAGCGCCGTCCCCGCTGCTCAAGCAGGGAGTGCTCGAGATTCTGCAGGACGGGTGGGGCTTTCTGCGTCACAACAATTTCGATCCCAACAGCCAGGACATCTATGTGGCGCAGGCTCAGATTAAGCGTCTTGGCCTGAAGACCGGAGACACCGTTTCTGGATTCGTTCGTCCTCCCAAGGACACCGAGAAATACTACGGCCTTCTGCGCGTAGAATCTGTGAACGGGGTGAACCCGGATCAAGCTCGAAATCGTGTCAACTACGATGAGCTCGTTCCCATTTATCCAAACGAGCGGCTTATTCTTGAGACAGACCCCAAGAACTTAACCGCGCGGGTCATCGATCTCATCGCTCCTATCGGCAAAGGCCAGCGCGCCATTGTTGTGGCGCCGCCCAAAGCCGGTAAGACGACGATCCTCAAAAGTATTGCAAACTCCATCACCGAAAATCATCCCGAAGTCGTTCTCATGGTTCTTCTGATTGATGAACGTCCTGAGGAAGTGACCGATATTCGACGTTCCGTCATCGGAGAAGTTATCTCGTCAACGTTCGACGAACTCCCCGAGAACCATATGCGTGTAGCCGATATGGTGCTCGAGAAGGCAAAACGACTTGTTGAGTCCGGTAGGGATGTGGTAATATTACTTGATAGTCTTACAAGGTTGTCGAGGGCGTCTAACTTGACGGTGACGCCATCCGGTAGGACATTGCAGGGCGGACTTGATCCGGCGGCGATTTACAGGCCGAAACGATTTTTTGGTGCAGCACGTAATATAGAGCATGGTGGCAGCCTGACGATTATTGCTACGGCCCTGGTAGAGACGGGCTCGCGGATGGATGACATCATCTTCGAAGAGTTCAAGGGTACAGGAAACTCCGAATTGAAGCTGGATCGAGAAATTGCCAACAGGAGAATATTCCCGGCAATTAACGTGAAGGAATCGAGTACCCGCAAAGAGGAACTTCTTTATGATGAGGAAAGTCTAAAAGCTGTATACCAACTCCATCGAGTTTTGGCAGGCTTGGGTGCTGTAGAAGCAACTGAGTTGCTTATGGACCGGCTGAACAATAGTAAGAGCAATAAAGAGTTCTTAAAGACAGTCAGTAAGACAGGGCGTCGGGAAGACTAGCCTTTCCAGTTAAACTGGGCGGCAGATACAGTCTAAAACCCTGCAGCCGTCCATGTGAATGCTGGGAAGAGAGGTACCTGGTGGCAAGCGATTTCGACAAACTGTTTGGAGATGATTGGAGACCTCAGGATGCTGGGGCGGATAATCCCGGTGTACCGCAGAGTCGAGACGATGAATTTTCTGAACGCAACCTCTTTGACTCCATAGAATCCCGTTCCCAAGAAGGATTGTTCACGTCCGAGACTGAAAACCGCTTTCCCCGTGCGCTCAATGAAAAGGAAGTCAAAGTGGACAACGTCTACCTGCAGCAGCAGGAAGGCGGAGGTCAGCATTTTGTGCTTTTGCGAGACAACAGAGCCCGTCGTGTGGTGATCTATGTCGGGCAGTTCGAGGCCCTGGCTATAAAATTAGCCATGGAAGGGGAAGATCCTCCCGCTCGGCCCTTTACTCATGATCTCACCAGGACCATTGTAGAAGCTCTGGACGCCTCTATCGACCGTGTTATTATCGACGATCTCTGGAACGAGGTTTTTTACGCAAAAATCACGCTGCAGAAATCTAACGGGACTACCGTGGATATCGATGCTCGCCCGTCCGACGCAATTGCCCTTGCTATTAGGACTAAGTCTCCTATATACATGGCGGAACTGGTTCTGGAGCAGGCGGTTCGGTCGGAATAGCCTTTATCGGCGCGCGCGCCCTGCAAAGTCCATGATCCGCCAATCCTCCGGCGTGATCTGCCAGATAAGCCCGTCACTCGGAGCCTCCATGCCGAAACTCCCCATTCTACAGTCCATGTACATCCTGTCCATTGTCAGCACATTTACCGTCCTTTTCCCTTTCGCACTGCACGCGGATCCGATTGTTACAGTAAAGAGGATCGCTCCTGGAATTACGCTAACTCAGGAAATAGACCAGAGCCCGGCGCTGATCGTCAACGTCCTCACCGTTAGCCTTAAGGAAAGCGGAGTGCACCTCGGTGTTGGCGTAGGCAAGGATTATATTGACGGACCGGCTGGCGGCCGCGAGGAAGTGACCCACGCCGCACGGCGCCACGGGGCGATTGCCGGCATAAACGCGGACTATTTCCCGTATACCGGAGATCCTCTGGGACTGGGAATAAGGGATGGCGAGTTATACTCTGAGCCGTGGACGGGGAATGGAAAGCCTGGTCCAAGGACGGCGTTTGGAGTGCTTCCCGATGGACGTGTGATCCTCGATCGCGTTTCCTTTCTGGGTGATTTACAAACAGCAGACGGGCAGCGCCACGATATCACAGGGATAGATCGCCCGATTGGGTCAAGCGATACGATTGTTTTCACCTCCGTGTTCGGGCCTCAAACGGCAGGGAACCTGAGCGGCGCCCAGGTTGTCGTAAGCGGGGTGAACCTCCCCGTACGCGCCAACAAGACTATGACCGGTACGGTGGAACAGATTGTTTCCACGACAGGCCAGCCTGTAAACATCCCCGCCGATGGCGTAGTGATCGGGGGTCCGGCTGGAGAGGCCGGCTCCTTTCTGCTGCAGCATCTTCACGTTGGAGATAAAATTGGCTTTGTACTGGGGGTTGGACCTCCAGGACATGAAGCCAGGGCTATTCAAATGGCAAGTCTGCCCAGGGAAGTCTCCGATCAACCTTCCCGAAGCGGTCAGTTTGTGGACCGGTCAGCCTATCTCTGGGCTCAGGTTGTGCAGGCCGTTGGCGGAGGGCCCAGGCTGCTTGTCGATGGCAGGGTTAATATCGATGGTCCCGTGGAAGGCTTTGGCCCGGAGTTTACCGATGCCGACTATCCCAGAACTGCGGCGGGGATATCGGCGGATGGCAAGACCCTTATTCTGGTGACGGTCGATGGAAGGCAGACTCTCTCGCATGGTGTGACCTTGTCTCAGCTTGCCGCTATTTTGCTGAAATACGGAGCAGCCCAGGCGATCAATTTTGATGGCGGAGGATCGACGGCCCTGTCCGTCGCCGGAGTCCAGGTCAACAGTCCAGGAGGAGACGGCTACGAGCGGCCTGTTGCGGATATGCTTCTTGTGTATTGCGACCATCCGTATGACCCCATCGCACCGCTTGGGCCAGACGCGCCGGTGACAGCACCCGCAGGCAAGGGGACCCCACCGCCTGGGACTATTACGATAACACAAGACAGCACGGATTCCGAGGCTTCGCAGCAGGGCACGCCCATTTCCGTCCATGTCGACAAAGATGGAGATATTAAGCTTTCCAATCAGCCCACGGCTCCCACGGCCGGTCCGCACATTGTCGGCACACTAAGCCCGATTTCAGTGGGAGGCGTTACCACACTACATGTCGTCGATGAAAACGGTCACACGCTGGATTCGGATTCATCGAACGTCCTCTGGCAGGGTAAGGTAAGCTCGGGGATAGCTTTTGTTAACCAGCGCGGCCAGTTGACCGCCATGACCACAGGGAGCGGTACGGCAACCGCACTGTACCAGGGGAGGCTTCTCACGTTTCCTGTCCAGGTGGTCGCGTCCAATGCGGCAATTGCGCCGCCCAGGCTAACGCTGGAGTTCGCTGCGGCGGCCGCCGGTGCTCCGCTGCAAAATCAGCTTACGGTTCGTCTGTCTACGGCGGCCGGAGCCCCGATAGCTCGGGCGACGGTTATTATTAACTGCGTCGGTGGAACCGCAGACGATGCTTCAGTCGTCACGAATCCGGATGGATACGCGACAACAACGATTACGTGGTCGGATGCAGCTACTGGCAGCGTCAGCGCAACAACAGGCACCTTGCCGGCAGTTTCCTTAAACAGACCGCAATAGGTAAAGCTACATGGAGAAGACTTATTCAGTCACTCCGCTATGATAGATATAAAAGGGGCCGCCCGCACAAGGATGTCGGAGGGGCCAAATAAAGATGATAAACGAAACAACATTGATTACACTTAAAGAAGTACGGCACGACCATCGTGTGCGTACCTACGTTACACGTGCTAACGAACAGATGATGGCCATTGGCTATACAGAACATGGGCACAGACATGCCGGGGTCGTTTCGACGATAGCCCGCACTATTTTGAAGCAGCTCAGCATAGATGAGCGCACGGCCGAACTGGCAGCGATCGCCGGCTACCTGCACGACATGGGATGCGTCGTTAATAGAGTCGGCCATGTGGAAGCCGGAGCCATGATGGCCTTTTCCATCTTAACGGACCTTGGAATGTCCCCCGAGGAAATCGCGACAGTGGTTGGGGCGATAGGCAACCACGAAGAGCCCAACGGCCTTCCGATTTCGGATGTGTCGGCGGCGGTGATTATTGCCGATAAGTCCGACGTCCACTTTTCGCGCGTACAGGTCGTGGATAAGCTGAAGTTCGATATTCACGACAAAGTAAACTTCGCTGTTCAGCGGTCTTACGTTAAGGTCGATCCGATCGAGCATGCCATTATGCTGGAGTTGCAGATCGATTCAGAGCAGGCATCTGTAACACAGTACTTTGAGATCTTCGTACAACGGATGGTACTGTGCCATCGTGCGGCCAACTTCCTTGGCTGTAAGTTCAATCTAAATATTAATGGAGTCAACCTGTAACTCCAATCCAGAGCGCGCGCGCCGGTTGATGTCTGGAGGTATAATTGCAGGATAATCCCAGTAAGCCATTGCTTGCTTGAAAGAGCTACCGTGTCGTCTGAAACAATAAACGTACTCAAGGATCTTATCGATGCCCCCAGTCCGTCTGGCTTTGAACAGCCGGCACAGGAGGTCTTTCGTGCGGCTATCGCGCCCTACGCCGATGATGTTCAAACAGATCTTCTGGGGAACGTCTATGGCATCGTAAATCCGGGTGGCTCGCCGAAGATTATGCTAGCCGGGCATTGCGATGAGATCGGGTTCATTGTCAACTATATCAGCTCTGAAGGGTTCATTTATTTCGGACCCATCGGTGGACACGATCCGAATATTGTTGTCGGCCAGCGCGTCTACGTGCATACTCATGGAGGCCCTCTTCTTGGGGTAGTGGGAAGAAAACCCGTTCACCTGATGGAAGAAGAAGAGCGCGGCCGAAAGATCAACCTACACGACCTTTTTATAGATATTGGCGCCAAGGGAAAGACTGCCGTTGCAGATCGAGTGGCCATCGGCGATCCGATAACTTTTGCATCGGGCTTTGCCACCCTGCGAGAAGACCTTGCTGTCTCGCACGCCTTCGATAATAAGATAGGCGCCTACATCGTTTCCGAAGTAATACGCCTGCTTAAGGGTAAGACGATAAGCGCTGCTGTGTATGGTGTGTCCACGGTTCAGGAAGAAGTGGGCCTGCGCGGCGCCAGGACATCGGCCTATTGGACAGGAGCTACCGTTGGTATTGCCATCGACGTAGGGCACACGTCGGATTACCCCTCGGTCAGTAAAACGAGGGTGGGCGACCTGGAACTCGGCAAGGGGCCTATTCTGACCCGCGGGTCCAATACTAACCCTGAAGCCTTTAAGATTTTGCGCGAGGTTGGCGACGCCCACGGCATACCCTATCAATTGAAGGCCGATGGCCGGCCCACCGGAACCGATGCCAACGCCATGCAGGTAAACCAGGCCGGAATGGCGACTGCAAACGTAGCTATCCCGCTGCGCTATATGCATACGCCCTGTGAAGTGATTAGCCTTACCGACGCAGATAACACAGCCCTTCTGATTGCGTTGTTTATCGAGGCGATCACGCCGGATACCGATTTCACTCCTCGTTTGAGCAACTTACACTCCCTGAGCCGAGGCAGTGCGGCAACGCCTGCTGCCGGCTCAGAAAAGGCTGAACACTAGAGGATGTCTATTAGCTCCGATCAGAAGCCAAAGCCGCCGGCTTCAAAGCTGGCAGGATGCTTCCAGGCAATTACATTGACTTTGGGGATGCTGGCACTGCTATTCATTGTGCTGCTTCTAATCGGTATCAAATTACTGCAAAATATGGGGCCGAATCCCAACGTTCACACGAGCCTGGGAGCTGTGTCCGGTTCGATTACCGCGTTGCAAAATGGTCAGGAGATCTTTGCGGCGATAGATCATTACCATGCAAGCGTAGGCGATTACCCCGACACTCTATTGCAGCTTGTTCCCAAATCGCTTCCCGATCGAGCAATATTGCACAGCGCTCTGGATCCTGTAACTGATCCCAATCATGTCACGTGGACCTACATTAAGCCGAAGCCCAACGCCTCGCCGAGTACCATCGTTCTGAGACTAAATTACGTGATACCAATTAGCAGCGGCGCTCAGGGCCAGGTTATTCCACAGGAAATAGAGTTTGCCGTTGATGGAACGCCGACGGAGCATTGATTAAATCGATCGTTCTCACACAAACGAGGCATTAGACCTCGAAATAAACGTTAAAGGTACAGGTTTACTATGTCTGGACACAGTAAATGGCATAACATTCGCCTAAAGAAGGGCAAGATGGATGCCGATCGCGGGAAGATTTTTACCAAGCTGGCACGTGAAATCATCGTTGCCGCCAAGGGAGGGGCTAATCCCGACAATAACATTACGCTGCGCAATGCTGTAACGAAAGCTAGAGAAGCTTCGATGCCCGCCGATAATATAAAGAGGGCCATTCAGCGGGGATCCGGCGAAGTTGACGGCGCAAATTACGAAGACCTTACCTATGAAGGGTACGGACCCGGCGGTGTAGCGGTTCTGGTATCCTGCCTCACAGACAACAAGCAGCGTACGGTTGCCGATGTACGTTCCTTCTTCAACAAGACGGGCGGAAGACTTGGCGAGTCTGGAAGTGTAAGCTACCTGTTTTCATCCAAGGGCCAGATTTTAGTCCCCGAAGGGGCTGCCTCCGAAGACGATGTTACCGAGGCCGCCATTGAGGGCGGAGCCGAGGATGTGGCAGCTCAGGAAGAGGGCGGCTTCGAAATTACCACGGAACCTGGCGATCTTCTTTCCGTACAAAAGGCGCTGGATGCCAAAGGCATCAAGTACACGTCCGCTGAATTCACCATGGTCCCACAGACAACCGTGGAGATATCGGGTAAAGAGGCCAATCAGGTTCTGCGCCTTCTAGACTATCTTGAAGACCACGACGACGTTCAGAAAGTCTACGCTAACTTCGAGATGTCTGATGAAGAGTTCGAAGCGGCTTCTTGAATGAAGTGATAAGATAAGAATGAAGAGTAGGACCACCCCTAACCCCTCCACTTCGTAAAGGGGGACCAGATAGCCCACAGCACATTGCAGTACTGCACTAAGGTGGGCCGCTCATGTCCCCCTTTACGAAGTGGAGGGGTTAGGGGTGGTCCTTGCTTTAACGTCCTCTTCCGTTGTTCTAACTTCTTCTCCCTCGCTCTAACTCTTCCCATTCACCCAAACAAGAAAAAGCGCCCCGATCATTAAATGATCGGGGCGCTCCTTATTTCTTTACGCTAACTTAGCTAGCTCGTACAACTTGCTTGCGTCGCATTGCGAGGAAGCCAATTCCAAGGGCGCCAATCGCTATAACAGCAACTGGGGCTGGCTCAGGAACAGCTGGCGGCGTGCCGCCTGGGTTTCCGTTCGGGTCGTTGTGCTGAAGGATGGCAATCAGCGCCGCAGCTCCGATGAAACCACCAGCTACGTAGCCAATCGGGATGAATGGTCCAAAGATTTGGTTGCCCGACTTGTCGAGGAAGATGATTCCTGAACTCGTCTGCTTGGCGCCAACTTCCTGGCCATTGTAATCGAAGTAGCTAATTCCGTCTAGTCCTGTAGGCGTCGTGTCGTTATCCACGGTGCGTAGCGTGCTAAGGTTTACAGTGGGCTGCGAGAATCTCGCGAGGCCGACTGGACCTGAATTGTTGCTCTGCAGCACTGGGGGCAGGTTGTTTACCAGAGGATTACCGTCTACCTGGTTAATCACAGGCAAGCCGTCTTGCTTGCGAACAAATACCGGGGTGCCCGCCGGCAAGTTTTCCACGAAGGAATACTCATGGCCCTGGGATGTCACACAGTAGACGTGGAACTGATGTGCAGCGCTCAGCGGCTTAAGAACAAGATCGTTCTCAATAAAGCTGGCCACTGCAGGCCCTGCCATATGGAAGTGGCGGGCAAAACGGTTCTGCACGGTAGTGTCCACAGAAACTTCTCGTGCGAACTGCTGTGTGCTGTCAACGTGGTAGCGGAGAAATGCAAACGGAGGCACCGAAAGCGAAAGCGGTGCAGCCGAAGAGGCATGCAGGGCTCCGATGAGACCTACGGCAAGTGTAGTACCAAGAACGTGGGTTATTTTCATAATTGAGAACCTTTTCGTCTCTAGTTAAAAGATACCAGTTTGTTTCGTGAGACGCAAACTCGGCCAGCCCGCACTATTGCTTATCTGCTGGAACCGATAGACGGTCATCAAACTGCACCGTGGGCAATACTACTCTTCCCATACAAAGCAGGATGTTCTATTCTAGCCTAGTCACGACATCTTTGTCAACGATTCATTCGAAATTTTATCTACAGCGTACATTTTTTTTTAGTGTGAGCGATTCGGCTGTCAAACCGTACTCATTTCACCAAAGATTGCAGAATAAAACCGATTCCAGTTTATCCTACTTCCTCCTGATTTAAACATCACTTCGAGGAATACTGTTATTCTACCCTGATTACATAAATAATGGGCGATTCTTCGGTCACTATTTCCTAAAAAAATATTCCTTGCCGCGCAGGGTTTTTCCTTGCGCGGTATCGCCGCAGTATGATAAAATGACCGTCGTTATAGCTGAGCGAGGTGTCTTTGATGACTGATGATAGTAATGGATTTACCGTTGTAGACAAGAGAAAGACAGTGATCGAAGCGTCTGGGGATGAATCTCCTTCTGATGAACAAGATGCTGTCTCCGAACCGGCTGTGGAATCTGTGGAAGCTGCAGAGACTAATCCTGAGGCGGAACCCTCGAATCAAGCTCCTGATGTATATATGCTGGTAAATTATGCCCTGCAAATGTTTATCACAACGGCATGGCAGCGCTTGGGCTTGTGGGCGGATCCCGCTTCTGGTGAGGTTAAGGAGGATCTTGAGCAGGCCAGGATTGCTATTGATGTTGTGGGGGATTTGGTTGGAAGACTCGACTCAGCGCCCGAGTCCTCCCTTTCCGAGAGAGACCGGCGCGAATTGAAGCGTATCCTTAACGACTTGAGAATGAATTACGTGTCGAGGCGTGCGGAAGCATAAAATCCGCACCCTGGACCTCTGTCATAGTTGACAGTTTTGCATATACTTTGGAAGTACCTCTGGCGGCAATTGAGTTATAAATGATTAAGAGTAATTTGCCGGTTCCCTTCCTTTACAGACTGCGTTGTCGCGATAGGGCGTTGAGGCCTAGTCTCTACAATCCCGGCGGTCCGACATCGCCCCTGAATACTGGCTGCCTGTGTCGCGTGCGCGGACGCTCTGCTGGTAGACGGACTGCTCGGCCTCGTGCCACGGAACGATTCCTTAAGGATTTTATTCGTGAATATGAACGTTTTACAGGGGTGCTCTGCGCGGCAGCCATGAGTGGCTGCGGCTCACGCTGTGAACATGAGTATATCCGGGCCAGGAGATGGTTCATCGGACATTACTACAGAATTGCTCCGCGGCTGAGGCCCTATTTAGTGGACCTGAACGGCGCTGATGATCTACTTTCTGGGGATCGAGTGGTTATTCGCGACTATGCCGGGCAGCCCAGGGCTGTAGATGCTCTGGAGGAGCTCTTTTTGCCACAAACACTTAAGGATTTGTTGAATAAAGACAACGGATGGCTTTTGCCCCGTCTGGCGCAATTGAGTGAGGCGATCTATCGCTGTTTGGATGATATAGAGAAAGATTGATGGGGTATTCTGCGGGTTGCGTTTTAAGACATGCTTGCCCAGAGCTGCAAGCATGGAACTCGTATACGATTGTTTCAGTCGAAGTTTAGGCGACGGCAGGGCTGTGTGTATCTAGCATCGCGCTGGACATGTCATCGTAGAGCTTG
>Ga0302315_10002565_pt1 | contig 17018 bp, 14 predicted proteins | sample III_Palsa_N3_1_FD_200532 | JGI IMG/M metagenome (GOLD analysis project Ga0302315, IMG submission 200532) | Peat permafrost microbial communities from Stordalen Mire near Abisko, Sweden - III_Palsa_N3_1 | ecosystem: Environmental > Terrestrial > Soil > Palsa > Peat permafrost | place: Sweden... | reverse complement strand
GACAATCCGACCGTTTCGCAAGCTCACCTTGGGCTGGTAATACAATTGCAATTCGCCTGCAACCATGGCATGCCGCAACTCGCCTTCAATGCGCAAGTGTTCCTTGGCGCGTTGATTCATTTCTGTGCTATAGAACAGGAAACCTGTTTCGCCGCTTTGCTGGACACGCATCATTGCAACGTCGGCATAGCGAGTCAGCATCGCTGTATCCAAACTATCTTCCGGGTACACAGAGATGCCGATACTGGCACTGATGTGCAGCTCATGCGATTCGACAATAAATGGCGTATTCAAGGTTGCGAGCAGTTTGTGCGCGACGATACCGGCATGTTCACGCTTGTCAATATGAAGCAAGGCCACCACGAATTTGTCACCATCGATGCGCGCCAGCACATCTTCGTCCCTCAGGGTTTGCCGGAATTGCGCCGCAATCTGGCACAACAACGCGTTACCCACTTCATGCCCAAGCGTGTAATTGATCGAGGACAGGCGGCTTAACGCAATCACCATCAAGGCGCCGTGATCGTTGTTGCGCCGTGCCGCCATCAACGCCTGTCCAACCAATTGATTCAACAATGAACGATTCGGCAAGCCGGTGACCGTATCGTAATTAGCCAATTTCTGTAGCCGCGCCTCGGCCTCCTTGTGGCGACTGATATCGGAGAAAATTGAAAAAGCATGGGTGATCACATTGTCTTCGTTACGGACAACGCTGATCGTCACCGATTGCGGAAAAAGCTCGCCACTCTTGCGTCGACCGACGATTTCTCCCTGCCATGGCCCGGAGCCGCGCATGGCGTCGCGCACCTCGGCACGAAAATTCGCATCATGCAATCCCGATCGCAGCAGGTCAGGTGTTTGCCCGATGGCTTCCATCGGTGAATACCCTGTAATCCGAGAGAAGGCGCGATTGATAGAGACAATGCGTTCATTGGCGTCGGTGATCAGGATGCCTTGATCACTGTCTTCGATAATGCGAGCATGCAAACGAAGCTTATCCTGGTCCGACAAGCGATCATAGATTTCCGTCAGAAAAATTTCCAGGCCAATTGGGTCGTTCTCCGCATCATGAACAACCTTTAAAGAAAGCCCCGCCCTAAACACTTCTCCAGATTTTTTTCTTCGTCGCACCTCGATAACCGAAGTGCCTTCATCGAGAAAGAGCTCCGCAATTTCTTCGTCGTCATCGGCATAAAGAATCAACACATGCTGCCCGATGACTTCAGCCTCGGCATAACCAAACATCTGTTCCGCTTCCACACTCCATGCGGTGAGATATCCAGTCAGGTCAAGCTTGATCAGCGGTTGCCGATTCGGTTCAGGCATCTGCGCCGGAATTGATTCTCGCGAGGTGGTATTTTCCGTCTCTTGAGGCAAAATGCTGGTCAACCGTTCAAGCGCATTCTGCAAATCCATGAGCGCCTGTGCTTGCGGAGCCCCTTTCAAATCCCTTGCCCGTCGGCATAATTCCAAGCATGTGTTGAGCACGTTGTCACGCATGGCCATCCCCGTGACTGTCGCGCACCACACCGAGCATCCAGTTGCAAGCCTGCACCGCAAATAAATTGAAATCCATCGAAGCGACCTGAATCGCATCAAGTTGTTTGCGTAGAGAAGAAAAATCGCCCTGCTCAGCGATTTCCAGCAAGTTGAGCAAATTTCCCAGCTCACCATCACGAGCAAGCACGGCAGCCCGCATCGCGTCGCTGATTGTAAGCGGACGCAATACTTCTTCTATCGGCGTGCCGAAGAGCGTACCCAGCTGCGAAAACATGCCAACCATGAACGCCTGGTCTTGCAAGGAAAAATCCAGGCCCGACGCGCGCGCCAGTAATTCCATCATGCGAGCGCGGATTGCGACGTTTGCCAGCAGCATGGTCGAACGCTTGTCGCCTTCTCGCGACGCAAACACCATTAAATTCAACCAACGCCGCAATTGCTTGCGGCCAAGCATGACGATCGCTTGGGAAAAACTGGTGATGCGCCGACCGGCGCCAATTGCCAGCGAATTCACCAGACGTAGCAATTGGTAGGAAAGTGCAGGATCGCGTCGAAATATTGCTTCGATTTCACGATTTTCAGCATCAGCCGACACCAACTGTACCAGTTGCAATGCCAGCGCCCGCGAGGCAGCTTGGTTGCCTATGGGTTTGGCCGGTGGCGACAAATACCAGTTTCCATCCAGCCACTCGATTTCGGCGTCGTAGGCTTCACCAATTTGTTGATCTGCGCGCCCAATCCGGTCCTGGGCAACCAGCTTGCAACCAGCCAACACCAACGCACTCGCGAGTTCCTCCGAAAATTTTCCGGCATCCGCAAGGTAAAACAAACAAGGAAATTGACTAGCTAAGCCCAGAAAATCGGGATGTTCGACAAACGACGTCAATGAATCAGCCGCGCCGCCGGCTACCGCTAGTCTTAAAGCGGAAAACGTGCCTTGACGATCGGCAAGCAAGTGCAGAAATACCAATGGATCTGTTACCGAAGTGCCCATCGTACCCCCCAACTGAGTGCGGATTTCGGGACCCGTCTATAAACCCAGGCAAAACCGGTTTTTAAGCTTGTAATTCGCTTGTATTTCTTTTGATTCTATCTTACTGCAGGATTTCGGTCGACAATTCCAATGTTTCCTTGATTTCTTCCATCACCACGTAACTCTTCGATTGTGCGGCGCCCGGCAACTGCAGGAGTATGTCGCCCAACAACTTGCGATACGCAGCCATTTCCTGAATGCGAGCCTTGATCAGATAGTCGAAATCACCTGACACCAAATGGCATTCCTGCACTTCAGGAATGCGCGACACCTCGTGGCGGAATTTCTCGAAGGTCGAAGCGGATTTATGGTTAAGCGTAATTTCCACAAAAACCAATAACTTGGCCCCCAATGATGCAGGGTCGACTTTTGCGTAATAACCCACAATGATGCCATCGCGTTCCATGCGCTTTACGCGCTCAATGCACGGCGTCACCGACAAGCCGACGCGATCACCCAAGTCTTTCATGGAGATACGCCCTTCCTGCTGCAGGATACGCAGGATATGACGGTCGAGTTTATCCAGCCCCCGCGCTGATTCTTTGTGAATTCTCATTAAAAACAACTAAATAATAATAAATATACGAGAACAAAAACTACAATAACACCAATACTATAGCTTCTAATCTTGAAAAAAGGTTGATTTTTAAGGTCTCAGGCAGGGTACTTCGTTGGCAATCTCTATTGTTCAACCCCTTACCCTGCTTTACGAGTACGAATATCCATGGCGGGACATCACCGCCAAATAACGACAATGGAGGAGTGACATGTTAATCGGCGTTCCCAAGGAAATTAAAAATCACGAGTACCGGGTCGGATTGACGCCTTCTTCGGTACGCGAACTGACGTCCCGAAACCATAAGGTATTGGTGCAAAAAGGCGCAGGCACCGCGATCGGGCTGACGGATGAGGAATATGCTGCCGCTGGCGCAACCTTGGTCGACACCGCCAAGGAAATCTTTGCGAGCGCGGAAATGATCGTCAAGGTCAAGGAACCGCAACTCGCTGAATGCGCGATGTTGAAGAAGGGCCAGATTCTCTACACCTATTTACATCTTGCCCCCGATCCTGAGCAGACCAGCGCATTGCTTGCTTCCGGTGCAATCTGCTTTGCCTACGAAACCATCACCGGAGCAGGCGGCGGCTTGCCATTATTGGCGCCGATGAGCGAAGTAGCCGGCCGCATGGCGATTCAGGCGGGTGCAGCACATCTGGAAAAATCCAAGGGTGGCATGGGCCTGTTGTTGGGTGGCGTTCCTGGCGTTGCTCCCGGTCATGTTGTGATCATCGGAGCCGGCGTGGTCGGCACTAACGCATTGCAAATGGCGGTAGGCGCTGGCGCCCGCGTCACGGTATTGGACAAGAGCGTTGATCGCTTACGCCAGTTGGACTTGGTCCATGGTAATCGCATCAGCACCCTTTACTCGAATGCGCATTCAATCGAAGAGTCCGTCCTCAGTGCTGATCTGGTGATTGGCGGCGTGCTGGTACCGGGAGCAGCAGCACCCAAGTTGGTTACGCGCAACTTGATCTCCCGCATGAAACCGGGCGCTGTGGTGGTAGATGTGGCGATCGACCAAGGCGGCTGCTTTGAAACCTCGCACGCCACCACACACGCCGAGCCGACTTTCGTGGTAGATGGCGTTGTTCACTATTGTGTAGCGAACATGCCGGGTGCCGTCGCCCGTACCTCAACCTTTGCGCTGAATAATGCGACCATCGGACATGCGATTGCGCTGGCCGACAAAGGCTGGCAAAAGGCAGTACGCGACGATGTACATCTACGCAACGGTTTGAATGTCTGCATGGGGAAAGTGACCTATGAAGCAGTGGCGAAAGCCCTGGGTCATGAATACGTCCCGGCGACCGCATTGCTAGACTAAGTTGAACTGAATCAGAATCTTCAAACCACATCAAAAGCGGGATTCGACCAATCCCGCTTTTTCTTTTTTTCGCTAAAACGTCCCCGGAATAAAAATCTTCCGATCCACGTTCTTGATATCGGTCAAGCCGCAAAACGCCATCGTCAAATCCAGTTCGTTCCTGATAATATCGAGGCACTTGGTCACTCCAGGCCCGCCCATGGCGCCCAGCCCGTACAAGAAAGAGCGGCCGATATAGACGCCCTTTGCTCCCAACGCAATGGCTTTGATGACGTCCTGACCCGTGCGAATCCCGCCATCCATCTGAACTTCGATCTTGTCACCCACGGCGTCAACGATCGCGGGCAAGGCACGGATACTGGAGAGCGCGCCATCCAATTGGCGACCGCCGTGATTGGACACAATCAGTGCGTCTGCCCCGCTATCGACCGCTAGGCGCGCATCCTCCTCGTCCATGATGCCCTTGATGATCAATTTTCCGCCCCAGCATTGCTTGACCCATTCAACGTCCTTCCATGACAGCGACAAATCGAATTGCTGAGCGGTCCAGGACGACAATGAAGACATGTCTGAAACATTGCTGGCGTGACCGACGATATTGCCGAAGCTACGGCGTTGGGTGCCCAGCATGCCGAGACACCAGCGCGGCTTGGTCATCATGTTGAGGATATTGGCAATGGTCAGTTTCGGCGGCGCCGACAACCCATTCTTCAAATCCTTGTGACGCTGTCCCAGGATCTGCAAATCCAAGGTCAACACAAGAGCCGAACATTTGGCCGCTTTCGCCCTGTCAATCAGACGCCTGATGAAATCGCGATCCTTCATTACATAGACTTGAAACCAGAATGGCTTGCTGGTGTTTGCTGCTACATCTTCAATCGAGCAGATGCTCATGGTCGACAAGGTAAACGGCACCCCGAATTTTTCCGCCGCCTTGGCAGCCAGGATTTCACCGTCGGCGTGTTGCATGCCGGTCAGCCCGGTTGGCGCCAGGGCAACCGGCATCGAGACGGCCTGCCCCAGCATAGTGGTAGCGAGGGTCCGATTTTCCATATTGACAGCAACCCGTTGGCGGAATTTCATTTCCGCGAAATCCGTACTATTGGCGCGATAGGTCGACTCTGTCCACGAACCGGAATCGGCATAATCGTAGAACATGCGCGGTACGCGGCGCTGAGCCAAAACACGCAGATCTTCAATACTGGTGATCACGGACATTGAGGAGATTCCTTTTCGCAAAAATGACAATGCTTAACAATTACCTTGAGCAAGAGGTAGATTATAGGCGTTGCAGAATAAAAATAAACCATCGAAGCGGGACTGTCAGGGCTTGCAAGCAGCGAACCGACTGCAAGCGCAATGACACAAAATTTGTTCTAATGAAGCCTTCCAGCTTGTCTTTTGCAGAATCACCCCTATTTGGAACCCATGACACCCTTTTCTATACTGGACCTTTCCCCAATCACGGAAGGAAGCGATGCGGCGCAATCGTTCCGCAATTCACTCGATCTTGCACAACATGGCGAGCGTTGGAACTATCAACGTTACTGGCTGGCAGAACATCATGGCATGCCTGGCATTGCCAGTGCAGCAACTGCCGTCTTGATGGGCCATGTGGCTGCAGGCACTACAAAAATCAGGGTCGGCGCCGGTGGCATCATGCTACCGAACCATTCACCGCTGGTGATCGCCGAACAATTCGGCACGCTCGAATCGCTTTTCCCAGGCCGGATCGACTTGGGATTGGGGCGCGCGCCTGGCTCCGACCAATTCACTGCCCGCGCGTTGCGACGCAACCTGTCGTCCAATCCCGATGAATTCCCGCAAGATGTCATCGAGTTGATGAATTACTTCTCGGAAGCTCAAAAGCAGCCGGTTCGCGCCATTCCCGGCGCGGGGCTACATGTTCCGATCTGGATTCTCGGGTCGAGCCTGTTCGGCGCCCAGCTTGCCGCAGCGCTCGGCTTGCCGTATGCCTTTGCCTCGCATTTCGCCCCGGCGCAGATGATGCAGGCGATCGAGCTCTATCGCGCCGCGTTCAAGCCCTCTTCGCAGTTGGCCAAGCCTTACGTCATGCTCGGCTTCAACATATTTGCCGCCGATACCGACGAAGAAGCGAAATTTCGCGCAACGTCGATGCAACAGGCTTTCGTCAACTTGCGCAGCGGCCGCCCTTCCCGCTTGCCGCCGCCGATGGCCAATTACCTCGATCGCATCGGCCCGCAGGAACGCGCATTGCTAGATCAGGTTTTACCGTGTTCGGCAATCGGCTCTGAAGAAACCGTATTGCGTCAAGTAAAAGACTTTATTGCCCACACTGGCGCCGACGAACTCATGATCACATCTCAGATATTCGATCACGCAGCACGCTTGCGTTCTTATGAGATTGCGGCAAAAGTACGGGATACCTTGAACGCATAGCGGTCAATCCGATCAGACTCGTCCGCTAATCAAGCGGACGAGCCTGCTATTTCACCCTGCGATCATGCGGGTGATAAGACACTTTTCAACTGCGGTTTCTGCGGCAGCACAGCCGATAGGCCAAACGTCAGCACCAGATTGACGATCAGGGCCAACACGCCGATATAGACCGGATAGTGATCCCCAGCGACATTCAGCACGAAAATCGGTTTCAACTCTTGAATGATCGCCAAGGCCGTCCCGCAACTGATCCCTGCAATCCAACCGATAAAGAGCGCGGGCAGTTTTAACCACCTTGTGTACAGTGAAAACACAATCGCCGGGAAGGTTTGCAAGATCCACACACCGCCCAGCAGTTGCAGATCGATCGCAAACTTGGTCGGCAGGAATACGATGAAAACCAAGGCGCCGAACTTGACTGCCAGCGATACCAGCTTGGCATTGCTCGCTTCCTGGCTCGGTGTAATGTTGGGATTGATCAGTGGCTTCCAAAGGTTGCGCGTGAACAGATTGGCGGCGCCGATGGACATGATGGCGGCCGGCACCAGGGCACTGATTGCGATCGCCGCAGCCGCGAAACCAACGAACCATGCGGGGAATATTTTCCCAAACAGCGCAGGCACAATCTCGGTCGCGCTATCAACCTTGACACCGGCTGCAATCGCCATGTAACCCATCAATGCAATCAAGCCCAGCAAGAATGAATAGGCTGGCAGCAGAATGGCATTTTTCTTGATCGTCTTTTCGCTCGACGAACTCAAGATAGCGGTCATCGTATGCGGATACATGAAAGCCGCCAATGCCGAACCGAGTGCCAGCGACGCGTAAGCCAAATACTGTGTCGGCTTCAGGATCGTGCCGGTCGCCCCGCCTTTAACGGCAAAGAAATGATCCGCTGCATCGAATACCGACGCATAGCCGCCCAGCTTGCTTGGAATCAGGCAGACCGCGGCAATCACCACAATGTAAATCATGATGTCCTTGACGAATGCAATCATGGCCGGCGCCCGAATGCCACTTGCATAGGTATAAAACGCCAGTATCAAAAAGGCGATGATCAGCGGAACTTCACCTGGAATACCGAGGCTTTTGATCACGACCTGCATACCCACCAGTTGCAATGCAATGTAGGGCATGGTCGCAATGATGCCGGTCACCGCAATTGCCGCAGCGAACCATTTCCCACCATAAATTCCCTGCACAAAATCCGCTGCGGTAATGTGATTATCCTTGTGGCATGCCTTCCATAATCTCGGCATGACCAGAAATACGAATGGATACACAATGATCGTGTATGGCAACGCAAAAAAACCATACGCACCGACTGCATATACCAGTGCAGGGACAGCTATCACTGTATAGGCGGTGTAAAAGTCGCCACCAACCAGGAACCAGGTAATAAGCGTGCCGAACTGGCGACCGCCCAGACCCCATTCATGCAGTTGCGTCATATCGCCGGCTTTCCAGCGCGCCGCAAAAAAACCGATGATGGTGACGAAGGCGAAGAATGCAAGGAATACGATGCTTGCAGTGAGGTTCAATGAGGTAGGCATTACTCACCTCCCTTGTAAGCAATAAACAGGATTAGCGAGGTGAGCGGCACCCAAAGCAATTGATACCAATAGAAAAAAGGGAAACCGAAAATAGCAGGCTGGGCATCGTTGTAAAACGGAAGCCAGAGCAGCGCCACGTAAGGAATCAGCAAAATGAGTTTGGGGAATGCAGCGCGAAGAAAGGATTTGCGTTCGCTGCCTGGAGGCGCTTCGTTTGACATGTTTGTCTCCTTTTTTATTTGTGTCCATTTGCATTGTTCCACAAATGAAATTTTCCTGTCCTGAACATTGGACGGCTTAGCAATTATAGGCAGCCCGCTCTCTGCGAGTAAATACGAAGTACTACCTAGATATTGTTGCGCAAATTGAACAATGGGTTTGCTGTTTGGCCTGGATGGATAATTTTCGCGTGTCATTGCTTTGCGCAGCGAAGAAGCGGAAAGTAAATGGGATGCTTACTTGTCCACCTATTTACTCACCTATAATCGCATGGCGAATGCATCGACAAGTTACGCCCATCGTTTTGCCTGGCACTGCTATCGACAACGAGAATCAAGCATAAATTATTGCCATTTAACAAATGATAACAACACGCCAGAAAATTATTCTATTTGCAATAACGCCGCTGTTTTTGGCTTTTTGCGCGATTGCTTTTGCCGTCCAATACCAGGCGCAGCAATTGGCGGAGCAACAGCGCGCGGCGGTGGAAACTGCGTATCGGGCGAGCAAGGAAGCTGAACTCAAGCACTATGTGTCGCTGGGAATCGATGCGATCTCTGCTTTGTACCAATCCGGAGCCAATGACGAAGAAACGCAAAACAAGGCCAAGGCGATCCTATCGCGGCTGGAATATGGCGATGACGGGTATTTCTTCATCTTTGACCTGAACGGGACCAACCTGATGCATCCGCGTATACCGGAATTCGTCGGAAAAAATTACTGGCAAATGCGCGATACGCAAGGCAATTTGACAATTCAGCAGTTGATTCAGCGGGCACGCAACGGCGGCGGCCTGATTCAATATTTGTGGCAAAAACCGTCGCTTCATAAGGAAGTACCAAAACTTGGCTATGTAGTGATGTTGGACCGCTGGGGTTGGATGTTGGGTACAGGAATCTATCTGGACGATGTTGATGCTGCGTTGAAAAAGATAGACGAGCAAAGCTCCCGCAATATCCATAAGACCATGATTTTGCTGGCTTCGATCGCAATCGCCAGTGCCCTGCTGATTGCTGCCTCCGGTTTCTTGCTGAACATTAGTGAATCAAGGGTAGCCGATGCCAAACTGCGGGTTTTGACGCAGCGCGTAGTGAGTTCGCAAGAAGACGAGCGCGCGCGCCTTTCACGTGATCTCCATGACGGCATCAGCCAGGAATTGGTTTTTGTGAAGCTGCAGGTCGAATCTGGCCTGGCACAAATTGCCGATAATGAGGATGTGCCGGCGCGCCGCATGTTCGAGCGTGCCGCGGATCAGCTTAATCATGTACTTGGTGAAGTCCGCCGCATTTCGCACGATTTGCGGCCGGCAATCCTGGATGATCTCGGCCTGGCGGCCGCGCTTGATCACTTGACCAAGGAATTTGGGACCGACTCGGGAATCGAAACGCATTTTCTTGCAAGCGGACCGGTAGACGGTTTAACGTCCTCCGCGAATACCGTTCTTTTCCGGATCGCGCAAGAAGCGATGACCAATATCAAGCGTCATGCTGATGCGAAAAAAGTTGAAATTCGATTGGCAAGAAATGCGAAAGATATCGAATTGACGATTACCGATAATGGCAAGGGATTTGTGCCCTCGATGATAGACGAGCACCCCAAGCGGGGAATCGGCCTAAAAAACATGCATGAGCGCGTGGAAGCAGTCGGTGGAAAATTATTTCTTAGCTCTGCCCCAGGGCAAGGGACGCAAGTCAGCGCAATATTACCGTTGGCATAGGAAAGCATGCAAGAATCTTCCCCAATACGAATACTCATCGTTGACGATCACGAATTGGTCCGCGACGGCTTGCGCTTGAGGTTGGCATCGATACCGCGCTTTTCGGTGGTTGCGGAAGCAACGAACTCAGCCGATGCCTTACGTGAAGCAGGGAAACAGCATATCGACCTGGTCTTGATGGATGTCAATCTCAAGGGTGAGACGGGCATTGTCGCAACCGCGCGTTTTCATGAAACACACCCGGATATCGCAGTGATCATCTTGAGCATGCATGACAAAGCGGAATACGTTTTACAGTCGATTCAGGCGGGTGCTCGCGGTTACGTGTTAAAAGATGCGCCGGCAACCGACATCATCACCGCCATCGACACGGCCATGGGTGGCGGCGTCTACTACAGCGCCGCTCTGAGCAGGCAATTTTCGCGACCAGTGGCGTCAGCCATGCTCCTGACACCAAGGGAGAAGGAAATATTGCAGCGCATTGCGGGTGGCCTATCGAATAAACAGATAGCGCTGGAACTCAATCTCAGTGTCCGCACGGTGGAAACCCATCGTTGGAACATCAAACGGAAATTGAATATCGACGGGCAAGCGGACCTGATCCGTTTCGCGCTGGAAAATGCGCTGGATCGATAATTGACCGGCACTTGCCAGCCCTACTTCGGTTGAAGAATTATCCGATGGCTGGAAATTGACGAGAGAAGAATATCGCTCAAGCCCGCTCCATGCTGATTATCCACATGGGCCAGCAGTTGGGAACGCATGCGCGGCTCCCAGAATTTCTTCAAGTGATTGGCGATTTCATTCGAGGCTTCGACCTGATCAGGATAAGATTCGTAAAAACCGCCAATTTGATTGGCCATCTTGACCAAATTTTCCATATCCATTTTCTTAATCCACTTTTCTTAATCCACTTTAATGTTTTGGCTGTTTGCATAGGCAACGAATTCTTCGCCACGCGCAAATGCCAGCAGAGTCATGCCGCAACCTTGCGCCGTACGGACCGCCAACGCGGTAGGGGCCGAAATCGCCACCAAGGCCGAAATGCCGACGGTTGCCGACTTTTGCACTAATTCCACACTCGCCCTGCTGGTCATCAACACGAAACCGTCTTGCAGATTGATGCAGCGCCTGGTGATTGCTCCAATCAATTTATCCAGGGCATTGTGTCGCCCGACATCTTCAAACACCGCCAGCAATTCACCGTTACCTGTACACCAGGCCGCAGCGTGTACTCCCCCGGTCAATTGATTCAGCGGTTGCAGGCCACTCAGATTCGACAATGCGCGTCGCACGCCGGCGGCCGATAACATCTGGCTGGCACTGCACGGCGGCAAAGGGCGAATTACCTGATCGAGGCTCTCGGTCCCGCACAGTCCGCAACCGGTTCGCCCGGTCAGGTTGCGTCGTTGCCCCTTCAGTTTCATGAATGCTTCGCTACTGATCTTGATTTGCAAGGTAATTCCGGCGGCGCTTGGAGCGACTTCAATTTCATAGAAGTCCTTGGCACTCGCGCAAATACCTTCGCTGAGCGAAAACCCCAGGGCGAATTCTTCCAGATCCTGCGGGCTTGCCAACATCACCGCATGGGAAATGCCGTTGTATTCAAACGCTATCGGCACTTCCTCGATCAAGTCATCGTCGGTCTGCAACCATTCGCCGGCACGCAGGCGATCGATAGTAAAACGGCTGGAACTGCTGCTATCTATTCTCTCCATGCGAAATCACTCGGCGGGGGTCAAAGTCGCAGCCCCAAGCAAATCAAGTTGAACCCGGTTGAAGCGCGAATATTCCTTTTGCCATTCGGACGGCTGCTGCACCGGCATCACCTGTACTGCCGTCACTTTGTATTCCGGGCAATTGGTCGCCCAATCCGAATTTTCCGTGGTGATGACGTTGGCACCCGATTCCGGGAAATGGAAGGTGGTGTACACCACGCCTGGTTGCATCCGCTCGGCAATCTGGGCGCGCAATACGGTTTCACCGGCCCGGCTTTGAATTCCGACCCAATCCATATCCTTGATGCCGCGTTCTTCGGCATCGTGCGGATGAATTTCAAGCCGATCTTCCGCATGCCAGCGCACGTTCTCCGTCCGGCGCGTCTGCGCGCCGACATTGTATTGCGACAGGATGCGTCCGGTAGTCAGGATCAACGGATATTTGCGCGTCACCTTTTCATCGGTGGCGATATATTTGGTGATGATGAATTTACCCTTGCCGCGCACGAACTGCTTGACATGCATGATCGGCGTGCCCTCAGGCGCTTCGTCGTTACAAGGCCATTGTATGCTGCCAAGGCGATCCAGTTTTTCGTAGCTGACGCCATGGAAAGTCGGAGTCAGTGCAGCAATTTCATCCATGATTTCCGAGGGATGCGCGTACGGCATATCGTAGCCAAGACGCTTGGAAAGCTGTATCGTCACTTCCCAGTCGGCATAGCCGGCTTTTGGCGGCATCACCTTGCGTACGCGGGAAATCCGTCGTTCGGCATTGGTGAAGGTGCCATCCTTTTCAAGGAATGAAGAACCCGGCAACAATACATGCGCATATTTCGCGGTCTCATTGAGAAAAATATCCTGCACGACGATGCATTCCATGGCCGACAGCGCAGCCGACACGTGTTGCGTATTCGGGTCCGACTGTACGATGTCCTCGCCCTGGCAATACAGCCCCATGAAGCTGCCATCGAGCGCCGCATCAAACATATTGGGAATGCGTAAGCCTGGCTCTACCTGAATTTCCACGCCCCATGCTGCCTCAAAATCCATCCGCGTGCTGGTATCGGATACGTGGCGATAGCCCGGCAACTCATGCGGGAAGGAGCCGATATCGCAGGAGCCCTGAACATTGTTTTGACCGCGCAGCGGATTGACGCCTACGCCTTCGCGACCTATATTGCCGGTCGCCATGGCGAGGTTGGCGATTCCCATGACCATGGTGGAGCCTTGCGCATGCTCGGTGACACCAAGACCGTAATAAATTGCCGCATTGCCGCCTGTTGCAAACAACCGAGCGGCGTGCCGCACTAAATCGGCCGCTACACCCGTCATTTTCTCCATGGCTTCCGGCGAGTTTTCCGGCAACGAGACGAAGGCTTTCCATTCCTCGAAGGCTTTCGGCTCGCAGCGCTCCGCAATGAAGGCATGGTTCACCAAGTCTTCCGTGACGATCACATGGGCCAATGCGCTGATCATGGCAACATTGGTTCCCGGCAGCAATGGCAAGTGATAATCGGCTTTTACATGCGGCGACTTGACCAGATCGATGCGGCGCGGATCGATGACGATCAGTTTTGCGCCTTGCCGCAGGCGACGCTTCATCCTTGACGCAAACACCGGGTGGCCGTCGGTTGGATTGGCGCCGATGACCATGATCACATCAGTATGTTCGATCGACTTGAAAGTCTGCGTACCAGCCGATTCTCCCATTGTTTGCTTCAAGCCGAAACCGGTTGGTGAATGGCAGACACGGGCACAGGTATCGACATTGTTGTTGCCAAATGCGGCGCGCACCAGCTTTTGCACCAGATAGCCTTCCTCATTGGTGCAACGCGATGACACGATGCCGCCGATCGAATTGCGGCCGTGCTTGGCTTGGATACGCTTGAATTCCGAAGCGGCATAGTCGAGCGCCTCGTCCCAGGACACTTCCTGCCATGGGTCGCTGATTTTCTTGCGTATCATCGGCTTCAGGATGCGATCCTTATGCGTCGCATAGCCCCAGGCAAAACGCCCCTTGACACAGGCGTGCCCCGCGTTGGCATGGCCATCCTTATGCGGCACCATGCGCACTACCTGATTCCCTTTCATCTCGGCGTCGAGTGAACAGCCAACACCGCAGTAGGCGCAGGTAGTGGTGATACTATGCTCGGGCTGGCCAAGCCAGATGATCGACTTCTCCTGCAAGGTTGCGGTGGGACAAGCTTCCACGCAAGCCCCGCAAGACACACATTCGGATTCCATGAATGATTGGTCTTGCCCGGCCGAAACACGCGACTCGAAGCCGCGCCCGGAAATCGTCAAGGCATAGGTGCCTTGCGTTTCTTCGCAGGCGCGAACGCAACGATTGCAGACGATGCATTTGGAAGGGTCGTAGGTAAAATAGGGGTTCGATTCGTCCTTGCTGTCCTTCAGATGGTTGGCGCCCTCATAGCCGTAACGCACCTCGCGCAGACCGGTTACGCCAGCCATGTCTTGCAATTCGCAATTACCGTTTGCGGGACAAGTCAGGCAGTCCAGCGGATGGTCGGAAATATATAGCTCCATCACGCCCTTGCGCAAGGCCTGCAATTTCTCGGTCTGCGTCCTCACGACCATGCCCTGCTCCACCGGCGTTGTGCAAGATGCCGGATAGCCCCGCCGCCCCTCAATTTCAACCAGGCACAAACGGCAGGAACCGAAGGGTTCCAGGCTGTCGGTCGCGCACAGTTTCGGGATATTGACGTTGTTTTCCGCCGCCGCCCGCATGACCGAGGTACCGGCTGGTACACTAACCTGTACGCCGTCGATTTCAAGCGTTACCATGTGCGTCGACAGCTTGGCTGGCGTGCCCATATCTCGTACCAGAATCGTTTCAATCATAATGATCTCCTAGACCGGGCGTTCATCGCCGGGCCGTTGGCCAAAATCTTGCGGAAAATGCTTGAGTGCGGAAAGAACCGGGTATGGCGTCATGCCGCCCATGGCGCACAATGAGCCGTTGAACATGACATCGCATAGGTCGCGCAGCAGCACGATCTGTTGCGGCCTATCCTTGTTCTCGATGATCTTGTCGATCACCTCGACGCCGCGCGTGGAGCCGATGCGGCACGGGGTGCATTTGCCGCAAGATTCAATCGCGCAAAATTCCATTGCATAGCGCGCCAATTTGGCCATGTCGGCGGTATCGTCATGCACCACGATGCCGCCATGCCCGAGCACCGCCCACAAGGCGGAAAACGCTTCATAATCAAGCGGTGTGTCCCATTCCGATTCAGGCAAATACGATCCGAGCGGACCGCCGACCTGCACCGCCTTGATGGGGCGGCCGGAAGCACTGCCGCCGCCGAAATCGTAAAGAACTTCGCGCAGTGTGATCCCGAATGCCGTTTCGATCAAACCGCCATGCTTGATGTTTCCGGCCAATTGGATCGGCAACGTGCCGCGTGAGCGGCCCATGCCGAAATCCTTGTAGAAGGACGCGCCTTTTGCCAGGATCACCGGCACGCTGGCCAGGGAAAGCACATTATTGATGACGCTCGGTTTACCGAACAAGCCCTCAATCGCGGGCAACGGCGGCTTGGCACGGACCACGCCGCGCTTGCCTTCCAGGCTTTCCAGCAAGGCGGTTTCCTCGCCGCAGATATACGCGCCTGCGCCCTTGAATACTTCCAGGTCGAAGTGTTTACCGGAACCCAGGACGTTAGATCCAAGATAGCCGTGCTCATAGGCGCTGGCAATGGCTTGCTTGAGAGTTGCGATCGCGTGCGGATATTCGCTGCGCACGTAGATGTAGCCCTTCGATGCGCCAACCGCGATGGCCGCAATTGTCATTCCCTCGATCAACACAAAAGGGTCGCCTTCCATGATGACGCGATCGGCAAAAGTGCCTGAGTCGCCTTCATCCGCATTGCAAACGACATATTTTTGCTGCGCCGCCGCATTCAACACAGTTTTCCATTTGATGCCAGTAGGAAAAGCGGCGCCGCCGCGCCCGCGCAAGCCGGACTCGATCAGGATATCGACAATCGCCGCGCCCTCCAGCGTCAACGCCCGCCGTAGACCTTGGTAACCTCCGTGCGCTTCGTAGTCTGGCAACGAGACCGGATCGGTTATGCCGGAGCGGGCAAAGGTCAGGCGCTCCTGCTTCTTCAAATAGGGGAATTCCTCGACCAGACCGATTGATGCGCTATGCGTGCATGGTCCCAGATGGAACCCGGCTTCGAATAGCGCCGTGACGTCATCGACCTCGACTTCGCCGTAGCCGACTCGGCCTTCGGCAGTTTCCACTTCGACCAAGGGTTCCAGCCATAACAGTCCGCGTGTGCCGTTGCGCACGATCTGGACATCAAGCTGACGCCGGGACGCCTCTGCTGCGATGGCCGACGACACGTCATCGGCACCCAATGCGATCGCCGTCGAGTCTCGCGGCACGAAAATCCGAATCGTCATGGCTCGCTCCTGACTTTGGCAATCAGCTTGTCGAAGCGCGCCGGCGTGAGCTTGGCATGAAGCTTGTCGTCAATCATGATCGCGGGTGAGGTAGCGCATTGGCCGAGGCAATAAACTGGTTCAAGCGAGAAATTGCCAGCTTTATCCTGTCCATGTAAATCACATCCCAAGATTTTTTTTGCATGCGCCAACAAGCCTTCGGCACCCATGCTCAGGCAGCTTTCCGCTCTGCAAATTTGAATCAAATGCTTGGCTGGCGGCGTAACGCGGAAGTAATGATAGAAACTGACGACGCCATGCACTTCGGCACGCGAAAGGTTGAATACACGGGCAATGTCAGCTACGTTCTCGGTTGGGATGAAACCGATTGCATCCTGAATTGCATGCAGGGCCGGCAGCAAATCCGCTTGGTCGGTCCCGCAACTGGTCAGAATCGACTTGACCTTGTCTGACGCATCGATGCCTGGCACGGCGTCCTGTTTCATGATGACCTGTCAAAAGTGGTTATATCCTCAAATCATTATAAAACACTTTAACATGTTG
>Ga0302315_10002564_pt1 | contig 17027 bp, 20 predicted proteins | sample III_Palsa_N3_1_FD_200532 | JGI IMG/M metagenome (GOLD analysis project Ga0302315, IMG submission 200532) | Peat permafrost microbial communities from Stordalen Mire near Abisko, Sweden - III_Palsa_N3_1 | ecosystem: Environmental > Terrestrial > Soil > Palsa > Peat permafrost | place: Sweden... | reverse complement strand
GGGGCGATTGGTGGGTGGAAAAAATCGATTGTGCGCCCGCGTTCCGTAGGAACGCATGGTGGATATACCAATTTTATTCGCTATTCAATTTTATGGGTTAACTTAAATCTGCCGAGAGACCCTGCGGCGACATTAATTGCAGAGATAACGGCGAGGGCGAATGGATTATAAATGTAATCTGTTATAGATAGTTATTTTTATTCGATGGGCCTATAAACAAAATTCCTGAACCTAACCTTTCCATCTCCTACTGAACAAAGCCCAATTCGTAAACTCAAAAAACCGCTGAGCACGTTATGATTATAGCCGGAAACCTCTAACGAGTTTTCTATCTTAACCCATTGCTGGCCATCAAGGCTGTAATACATATCAACTGTATTGTTGATGTTTTTGAGCCGAAGGAATACGTGCCTGTTTATTGCCGCCCTTTTGGTAGGAAACTGCCAGCCCCGAAGGTTCGCCAAAATATTTTCCTTATCTGCTAAAATACCCGAATAGGCGCTTTTATTGTAGAACAATACCAGCCCGCCAACGGCATCCCCTTCAATTTGCAGTTCCACCTGGGCAATATAGGAATGGTTAGAAGGGATACAAAGTAACGGGGAACAATCGGCAACCGAATGTCCTTTTGAATTGATCACTAAATGCCTATCTATAAAATGAAAACGACTGGTATCATATTCACCGAAGAATTGCCACTGGGGCGCTAATACATTCTCTTCAAATTTATCACTTAATAAAAACTCCCGGCCCGGCACAGTTTTAAGCGGATTTTTAATTGGTTTATCTGTTTTAATGCCAGCAGGTGTTCTGTACCAGCCATCCTTTGTCCATTCTATCGGTTGTAACAGTGTTTGGCGTCCCATACCGTAAAAGCCGTTTTCATAACCGTGAAAAATGATCCACCACTTACCCTTTGCATCTTCAAATATAGTACCATGCCCTTTTGACCACCATTTTTCTGAGCTTTGCTTTGTTCGGATAATAGGATTATACGGGGAATTTTCCCAAGGCCCAAAAGGTGATTTTGAACGCGCCGAAATCACCATATGGCTTGTTGCAGGCCCCGCCGTTCCGCCTTCAGCCACTGTGAGGTAGTAATAGTCGCCCCGTTTGGCCATCTTGGGGCCTTCCATACAGAAACACTCTATCGACCAATCAGAGGGTATCTTCCATCCATCATACACGTGCTTAAATTCACCTGCAACTGAAAGTCCATCATCTGACAAGGGTATATACCCGCCGTTATTGAAATACAAATAACGTTTACCCTGCGCATCGGTAAAATGGCCCGGATCAATATAGTTTATCTTCAGGTCAACCGGGTCGCTCCACGGCCCGGCAATGGAACCGGCTGTTACCACATAGGTTGTATTACCGGCAGGAAAATAAATATAGTACCTGTTATTATACTTAACCAGGTCAGGCGCCCATACCGAACCTATATATTTATGCAAGGCATGTGTTACCGGTTCCCAATGTATCAAATCCTTCGAATGCCATATCAGTAACCCCGGGTAATAGTCAAACGATGAATGCACAACATAATAGTCGTCACCATCGCGTAATATACTCGGATCAGGGTAATCGCCCGGAAAAATCGGATTTAAATAATATCCTGCTTCTTTTTTTGTTTGCTGTTGTGCATTTGATTGGAAAGCCAGCAAAATGAGCATGGCCGATACAATAATTTTATTCATGCAGGCTGTATTTAATCTTATATTTTTATTATTCCACGAGTAACCCATCAGTCCGCCTTTTTTATTTTAACCAAAAGCACATCATTTTGCCTGATGTTCAGTTGCTTCTCAAAATTGCCGGATGCATTAACGGTTACGGTACTTTGCGCTATGGGAATGTCAGCATCCAGTTGCTTAAGCCTTTTTACCTGTGCTACCGAAAGCTGCGATGGCGAACCCATTTCAAAGTATGCCGAGTAGGGATCATTCGCATGGTAGCCGGTTTTATAAATACTTACTGTGTATTTGCCCGGCTTTAAGCCATGCAGTTTGAGTTGAATTGGTGGTAAAATTTTGGCAGGTAAATCTCTTTTATAAAACACCTGGTTATTTATACTGTCTTTGGGGCGGTCAATCGTAAAGTTCCATACCAATGCCTGTACACCGCCCTTTTCATCCTTACAAATTATAGCGCTTGAATCGGTGCAACTTAACTCCGTATTACCCAATTCATTTAAATATTTAAAGGCATAATAGGCAGGTTTTTTAATGTCCTGGTAATTCATTAAGCCAAAACCTCCGTGAAAAGGCGTAGTTCTTGGCCCTGCTTCTTCAAAAATATCGGTAAACGTCCAGTACGACATGGAGTTTACATAGGGCGCGGCCCATTTAACTGTATTTAAAATATAGGCAGCTTCATGGTAGCTATCGTGAATGGGATCCGCGGGCGTATAGGACGCACTCCATTCGGTATAATGTAACTGCAGGTGTGGTAAGGCGGAATGTTCTATTTGTTTTTTTGTATTTCGCATATCATCCGAAATACAATTCCTATCCTGGCTAAGTATCGTACCTGTGTTACCTGCCACATCCAGAAATCCTTGCTTTACCCCATAATCATGTGTACTGATAAAATCTATAGGCACCTTTTGCTGTACGCAGAAATCGATCATTTCCGGTACCCAGGCATTCCCGGCAGTAGCCGGGCCGCCTACCCGATAACCGGCCGACACACTTTTAATAGCCATAGCCGTTTCCTTGTAAAGCTTGAAGTAATCCTGTTGCGTACCTGTAAAGAACCCGCCTTTTAGGTTAGGTTCGTTCCATACCTCAAAAAACCAGCTGGCAACTTCTTTTTCGCCGTAGCGCTCCGTCCAGTGCTCAACCAACGCTTTTATCAGGTCGTTCCATTTTTGGTAATCTTTTGGCGGCGTAACATTTCCCCGCCACCAAAAAATGGTCTGGCTTCCGCTTGCCAGGGCGCCGGGCATAAATCCTAGTTCAACAAAAGGTTTCATGTTGATAGACCGCAAAAAATCAAACAACTCGTCGATATACTGCCAGTTGTAAACAGGATTTCCTTTTTTATCTTCAAAGTAAACGCCCATATCGTCAGATAACAACCCGTGAAAGCGGATATATTTGAAACCACATTCATCATGTGCTATCCTGAGTTGCCGCTGCCAGTCCGCCCGAAGGCCTTCGTTGGCCCGTCCTGCCCCCACACACAGGTTGATACTTTCGGGGAGTTGGCCTTTTACCTGGTTAACATTAACATCAATGTATCTTTTGTAGGTAGTTTCCTGGGCTATTGCTGTGGTAAAAATGAAACCAAGTAATATGATTATTATGTACTTTTCTTTCATGGGTTGTCAGAATTGGTTTTGAATTGAAAAATGATTGTGTGCTTGAAAGTCAATAAAACGCAATCTATTTTTCGCTAATATAGATGAAAAAACAATATCAGCAATCGATTGCAGATATTATCCGGCTCATCAACCATTCAATTTATCAAATCCCACCGTATCCCTAAAAATTTGCGGTGAAATACCGACATTCTTTTTAAAAAACCTACTGAAATAAAATTCGTCGTTATAACCCAATTCATAAGCGATCTGCTTTACCGGTTTGGCCGTTAGATAAAGTTCGCGTTTGGCCTCAATAGCCATACGTTCGGCGATAAGATTGGTTAGGGTTTTATTAAAAAACTGCTTACAGCTTTTGTTGAGTGCTTTTTCTGAAATATGTAGCAGGTCGCTATAATCGCCCGGCATCCGCAATGTTTTAAAATGTGTATCTATAGCCTGTTGCAACTCGGTAAGCATTGAGGGTGATTTGCTATTACTCATAGCTTTCTGTTGCCCGGTCTTAGCCCGCGAGGATTCTATTAGAAAGATTTTTAAATAAGAGAGAACAACGTCATGGTCGGGATTTTCTTGTTTAAGTTCATTAACCATCTGCAGTGCAATCGTTCGCAGCGACTGCATTTGAGCATCTTCCAGTTTGACTACCGGCGTATCGTAGAGATTATTAAAAAGTACACCATTGCAGGAAACTTCGTTGCGATGCTTGAAAAGGCAAAAAAAACTTGGGTGAAAATTGATCAATATACCCTCAAACCCTGCTTCCGGGTAAACGGCGAACGGCTGATAAAGCGAGAAACAAAGCAGGCATCCGGCTTCAAAATTATATTCCGCATTATCACGGAGCAGTCTTCCTGCTCCGCTATTCACCAGCAGCATTGAGAAATAATTATACCTGTTCAGGCTATTGAAGTGTTCACTATCAGAAAAAGGCGCGATAGCAAAGGCCATCTCATTGGTCAACGGATCCGTAAGTGTATAGCAGCCTGGTATCATCCCGTTTAATTCTGAAGAATGCTAATATATCAAAAGGGGGCAAACTGTCCATGCGGAAACTGCTTTGATCCATGTTATGGCAAAAGCAGCAACCGTAATTTTGCTGTACAAAAATAAATAATCAATACAATGACAACAGTAAGCAAATTTCCTACACCACCGTGGGATATGGACACAGCAGCAGAACGCCTCACTTTTGAGGAAGCCGCCTGGAATACACATGACCCTGAACAGATACTTAAAGGTTACGCAGACGATATTGAAATGCGCGACGGAACGACGTTTATTGCCGGGAAAGAGGCATTTAAGCAGTTTCTTACCAGCAAGTTTGAGCAACAGCCGGGCTACAAATTAAAACTTGTCCTTTGGGGAGCATTAAAAGGCCGCATGGCTGTACGTTTTGAGGCAGAATGGCATGACAATGCCGGGCAATGGCATAAAAGTTTTGGCGTCCAGGTTTTTCAGTTTAATGATAATGGCCTGGCCGAAAAACGTTTTGCCAGCCAGGAAAGTATTACGATAGAAAGACCGGCGTTGGCATAACTGATCAATATACAAACTCCTGTTTGCGCAGGGTTTCTCAACAAGGGCCGTGCGCAAGCAGATATTTTAAAATGCGCCTACAAACTCTTATTCTTAAAATAATCCAACACCCTTTGCAAACTATCGAGCCGTCTCTTCGGCATGGTATTTACCGGGATATCGAGATGGGTTACCATACTGTCGAGATCACCATCGGGGTCATTAAAGGTTTGTGAGATAACATCGTCGGCATTGGTTTTAAATTGTAAGGTATCCCCGTCGGGGTTGCGGATATATTTTATTTCACTCAGGCGGTGTAATTGAAAGGAATAATATTCCTGTTTGCCATTCTGATAGGTTTTGAGCAGGCGGATGAAGGCGTTATGGGTAAGCACCAGGTCGTATTTTTTTAGGCTGGTATCGCCGGATGCATCGTACGACTCACAAAAGCACCTGTTGCCCCAGTCAAGCAGTTTTTGTTCGTCAGTGTCCGCTATAAAGCTCAAAAACAATAGCGCCTGCAAAACCATTACCGGCAGCAACCAGTATTTTTCAGGCTTTATCAGAACTGATCTTCTCATGACAACAACACGCTTTTCAAAGCTAATAAATTACTAATTTTGCGCATGCAATTTTCACAAAATTCAAGGGTTTGGATTTACCAGTCCGACCGGGAACTAAACGCGGATCAGGTAAACAAGTTGCAGCAGCAGCTTAACACCTTCGCTACCAGTTGGACGGCTCACAACCACCAGCTAAAAGCCAAAGCCGAAATACGCTATAACCGTTTCATTGTTTTAATTGTGGACGAAAACCAGGCAGGCGCAAGTGGATGTTCAATCGATAAGTCGGTGAATTTTATGCACCAGGTAGCTCAGGAATATGGTATCAATTTGTTCGACAGATTCAATATGGCTTACCGTAGCGGCGATGAAGTGCTTTCGGCCAACCGTGTTGAGTTTGAAGAGTTGCTGAAAAAAGGTGCCATCCATACCGATACCATTGTATTCAATAATTTGGTGCAAAATCTTGCCGAACTGGAAACCAAATGGGAAGTACCGTTTAAGGATAGCTGGCACCCAAGATTGTTCCAGGCACAGGTAGCTCAATAATCAGCAGGCGATGGATTACGCCCAAACCCTTCAGTATCTGTACGATCAGCTGCCCATGTTCACGCGCATTGGCGCGGCGGCCATAAAAGCCGACCTGACCAATACGATAGAACTTTGCAAGCGCATCGATAATCCGGAGAATAAATTTAAAAGCGTACATATCGGCGGCACTAACGGTAAAGGTTCAACCTCGCATATGCTTGCTGCGATATTGCAAACCGCAGGCTATAAAACCGGGCTGTACACCTCCCCTCACCTGCGCGATTTCCGCGAACGCATCCGCATAAACGGCAAAATGATCAGCGAACAAACGGTAGTTAATTTCGTGGCCGATCACCTGCAGGATTTGGAAGAGATACAACCCTCCTTTTTTGAGATGACCGTTGCCTTAGCCTTCGATATTTTCGCGAAGCAACAGGTTGATATTGCCATAATTGAAGTGGGTCTGGGCGGAAGATTGGATTCCACCAATGTAATTACGCCGCTTGTTTCTGTCATCACCAATATTGGCTGGGACCACATGAATATTTTGGGCGATACGCTTCAATTGATCGCCGGGGAAAAAGCAGGCATCATTAAGCACGGCATCCCGGCTATCATCGGCGAATACCAGCCCGAAGTGGCGGATGTTTTCCTGCGAAAAGCCGCGCAAATGGAAACCGATATTAGTTTTGCTTCGGATGAATGGGATGTGGAGACCATAGACCACAGTCCATGGACCATAGCAGAAAAGGATACTGTTGTTCAGTTGCTGGATATACATATTACTCACCACTCACCATTCACTACCCAACAATTACAACTCGACCTAACCGGTTCGTATCAGCTTAAAAATATAAAGACTGTGCTTTCGGCAGTTGAGGAATTACGCAGGCAGGGATTTATTATCACTGACGAGCACTTGCAAACAGCACTATGGCAGGTAAAAACCTTAACAGGCTTACATGGCCGCTGGGAGATTTTAAACAACAACCCACTAACTATTTGCGATACCGGCCATAATCCCGATGGCATACAGGAGGTTTTAAAAAATATAGCCGCTGTGCCTTATGAACACCTGCATTTTGTGATCGGCATGGTGAATGATAAGGATATTACCAAAGTGCTGAGCATGCTGCCCGCTGATGCTACCTATTATTTCTGCAAGCCTGATATTCCCCGAGGGCTGGAGGCCGAAACCTTAAAGCAGAAGGCAGAAGGCTTTGGATTACATGGCGAAATCTATCCTTCCGTAAAAGAAGCCCTAAAAGCTGCACAACACAACGCCCAACAGCACGACCTCGTTTTTATAGGCGGCAGTACATTTGTGGTGGCCGAAGTTGCGCCGGATTAGGCTTAAAGCGATTCTACAGATTTACACGATGATATTCCATCGGCATTTCTTTTCCGCCTCAACTGGATGAAGCCCCATGTTTCCATAACTATCCCTGCTCCCATCAATGCTCCGCGAAAAAAATCGGGCGTTTTTATATACACATTAAACAGGTTTGGCGTGGTTGTCAGCAATAATCCGCAGGCAATAAACAACCGTTCCGGCCAGGGCAACCTTCTTATTTTCATATATCAATTTGTTTTAACAGTTTCTCAAACTTTTCAATTTTTTCCTTCATCTTTCGTTCCTGCCTTTTAAACATCCGGGGCCGAACGATCAGCCAAATCACCAGCAGGTAAACTATTAATACCGCGTACGAAACAATACCCACTACCAGGTTTTGGCGCATAATTTCGAAAAAATAAAGCAGCAGGCCAATGCTGCCAAAAGTTAACCCCGCCACCTGCGTCCGCTTATAATAAAACAGCTGCCTTTGCCTTGTGCGTTCCAGGAATAAAATAAAATCCTTGTTGTTGAGGTCCTTCAGGTAATAAAACCTTACCAGTGTGCTCATGTTAGCCACAACCGCTATTAAACCGCTGATAATGATAAATACTTCGCCAAGCCTGGTGGTGAACATTGCTGATTTATAGGTGAACATCACCATTACCATTACCGTCATTAATGCCAGTAGTGTTAATATCATAGCAACTTTCTTCAACAACTTGTTATTGCGAAATTTCCGGACAATACGCATCATTTCGGCAGAGTTGGGCAAGCTATCGGTTTTTGCCGTATGCCATATCGCTTTTAAGTCATTCAAATTGTCCATCCGCTGCAAATTTTATAGCAAGTTTCTCTTTTATCCGGTGAATTTTAACCCGTACATTCCCGGCACTTATACCGATAATCTCGGCAATTTCCGCCTGCGGCAGATCTTCCAGCAGCAGGGAAATAATAATACGGTCGGTTTCTTCCAGTTCGGCAATACAGTTATATAAAAAAGTTAGTTTTTCTTCCTGTGTTTCCTCATGCGGCGCGGCCAGGTTAAAGGGTAATTCCGTTTTAATCATCCGTTTGGAGCGTTCAAGTGCTCGAAGACAATTATTGGTGGCGATACGGAATATCCAGGTACTGATTTGCGACTGGTTACGGAACGTTGAAAGGTTTTTCCATACAGAAATGAACGTTTCCTGCGTAAGGTCGCGCGCCTGCTCATGGTCGTTTATATAACCCATACACACGCGGAATATCTGCGGCGAATAGCGGTTATATATTTCTTCAAAATCCATATTTAACTAAAGGATATCGCCATTAATTTACTGCCTGTTTTTCTTTAATGCCGGGTTAGATACGACCCTCCTGCAAATGTTACAGATATACTTTCCGATAATTTTCGCCGGATAATTTAAAATCCTACTTTTACTGTCAATCACACATTAAACCAATACCATCATGACTTACCAACCTGCTGCCGACAGATATAAAAATATGCAATACCGCCGTTGCGGCAAAAGCGGCATTAAATTACCGGCAGTTTCGCTGGGCTTGTGGCACAATTTCGGGCATGTGGATGTGGCCGAGAACTACCGCAAAATACTGCACCTTGCATTCGATAGCGGCATTACACATTTCGACCTTGCCAATAACTACGGGCCGCCGCCGGGGTCAGCCGAGGAAAATTTTGGTTGGCTGCTAAAAGAAGATTTTAAAGGCTATCGCGATGAGATGATCATCTCATCGAAAGCAGGTTATACCATGTGGGACGGCCCTTATGGCGATTGGGGCTCGAAGAAATACCTTGTTTCAAGCCTCGACCAAAGCCTTAAACGGATGGATTTGGATTATGTAGATATTTTCTACCACCACCGACCCGACCCGGAAACACCATTGGAAGAAACCATGATGGCGCTCGACCTCATCGTTCGCCAGGGCAAAGCGTTATATGCCGGTATTTCCAATTATCCCGCCGATAAAGCAAAAGAAGCCATAAGGATACTGAAGGAATTGGGTACGCCATGCCTCATCCATCAGCCAAAATATTCTATGTTCGAGCGTTGGGTTGAAGGCGGTTTGCTGGATGTTTTGGAAGAAGAAGGCATAGGATGCATACCATTTTCACCACTGGCGCAGGGCCTGCTTACCGATAAATACTTGCATGGCATTCCCGAAGATTCAAGAGCAGCAAGGCCTAGCGGCTTTCTGCAAAAGAATCAGATAACCGAAAAAAGGCTCGATGAAATAAAAAAATTAAACCACCTGGCCAAAGAACGCGGCCAAACGCTGGCCCAAATGGCGCTGTCGTGGATATTAAAAGATCATCGTGTTACTTCGGTGCTTATCGGCGCAAGCAAACCGGAACAATTGGCCGATTCGCTCAAATGCCTGGACAACATTGAGTTTTCTGCTGAGGAACTGGAAAAGATAGAGGCTATTTTAAAATAGAACCTCGTGCAATTGATTGGCAATTGATTTACGAAGTTTCAAAAACTTCGTAAATCTGTTATTTATAGTACCTTTATATTAAATCCCTCTCATGAAAAAGTATTCGTTAATACTTCTAACTACTTTATCAGTGCTTTTTTCATGCAAAAAAGATCATACACCTGCACCAGCAACCACAACAGGAATGTGGAAAGGGACGACCGCGCTTTATTTTGCCCCTTATATCAACATAAATCTCAGGAGTAACGGCACGGCGAGGATATTTAAGTCTATTGATGCGATCACCGATACCAATTCAACTAACGTAACAATATCTGAAGGTACATATGAGATAAAGGGCGACACTATACAGGCCAACTTCCCAACAGCCATAACTTTTTTTATGGGCTTAAGTTTTCAGGCCACTATCAGTACAGAAAAAAATAGTATGAGTGGAACAGTACACGATCTGGAATCCGAATACGGTAGTACTTCGAGTTTTTGGGGTGGCTTTACTTTAAGCAAATAATAAATTCACAAGAACAGGCCTACGAAACGGCAATGATTTAGAAGTTTCAAAAACACTTCGCAAATCTGTTATTTATCACCCATACGTCACAGAACAGACTTACGAAGTTTTAGAAACTTCGTAAGTCAAGTCTTGGTCAATTCAATTATCAATCTTTCTTCTTCGGCACTTTATCGCCTTCTTTACGCGCTTCGGATAGGCCTATCGCTATAGCTTGTTTTCTGCTGGTAACCTTTTTACCGCTGCGGCCGCTTTTCAGCTTGCCTTCTTTCATTTCGTGCATGGTTTCTTCAACTTTCTCCCCTGCTTTTTCTGAATACTTTGCCATAATATTTATTTTAAGTAGATGATATTAACCAAAGCAAAACATTTGCCAAACTAAAAAGCACTTCCGGTTTTGCCGATTATAATATGTATAATTTTTAGGTTTATTGTGGCGTAATATTTCTATCTTCAAAACATATAAATATCATTCATGTTAGCAACTTAAATTTTTGATATGCCGGCAAAAAAAACCCACCACCCCTTTTATGAAAAACTTGCTTTAGTCCTTGTCGGCCTGGTAGCACTTGGCTATCTTGTCATCCAGGCGAAAGATGTGCTCGACCCTCTGATGTTCGGGTTCCTGTTCGCCATTCTTTTAATGCCGGTTTCCAGCTTTTTCGAAAAGAAATTGCACCTGCCGCGCAGCGCATCATCCCTGCTCTCTATTTTGCTTTTTATAGGTTTTATTTTTGGCATTATGTATCTTATCGGGTCGCAGATATCGGGCCTGGCCAGCGATTGGCCACAATTAAAGGCCCAGGTATCACAATCCGTCAACGACTTGCAGGATTGGATAAGCGCCGCTTTTCATATCAATGCTACCAAACAAATGAGCTATGTGCACGATACGACTAAAAAAATATTAGCGGCAGGCAGCGACGTTCTAGGCACAACGTTCGGCGCCATATCCGGCCTTATGTTGTTTTATGCATTTATACTCATTTTTACTTTCTTTATCCTGTTTTACCGCAGGCTGTTGCTCCGTTTTATGGTGTGGGTTTTTAATGATGACAATGAGGCAACCGTATATGATATTATCGAGAACATACAAAAGATACTGCGCCAATATATCCTCGGCCTGCTGCTTGAAATGGCCATAGTTGCTACGGTGGCTTGTACCGTATTCTGGATAATAGGAATAAAATATGCAGTGCTGCTGGGGCTTATCGTAGGTCTGTTCAATATCATACCGTATCTCGGTATTTTTACAGCATTGCTGCTGAGCAGCCTCATCACATTTGCCACCGGCACTATAAACCAAACACTTTTTGTGGCACTAAGCGTTATCGGTATTCATGCTGTTGATTCTAATTTGCTGTTGCCAACGGTTGTTGGTTCGAAAGTACGCCTGAATGCATTAGTAACCTTTTTAGGGATAGTTTTCGGCGAAATGATATGGGGATTATCAGGCATGTTCCTTTCTATACCGGTTCTTGCTATCCTGAAGATAATTTTCGACAGGATAGAAAGCCTTAAACCCTGGGGATTTTTGCTGGGCGGCGCTTACGAGTATAAAAAGTCAGCCGAAAAAGCGATGAAAACAGAATGAGGAATAAAGATTAAAGCCGAAAGCTCAATGCAAAAAAAGCTTTCGGCTTTAGTCTTTTTGCCTTCAGCTTTTTGCTTATCAGGCAACCGCGTGGTAAACACGTATAAAAACAGCTATACCGTAGGCCATTAAAACCAGCGTATTTACTACCAGTAGCCAGTTAAGATCGATAACTTTGTATTTTTTGATGGTGCAGGTGATTAGCAATCCGACAAAACCGCCGATAAGCAAAGCAGGAAAAATGAGCGTCCATTTATCGTAGAACACAAAATCAAAATGCTTAAGTTTATCATTACTGCTTACAAAATAAGGCACTGTTGCCGCTACAAGTAAAATAAGAAATAAGCGCACAACTATTTTTGCCGCGATCTGGCTTGTTTTCATCAATGCCAAAATTAAAATAAAATCGAACTAAAAGCATGTTTAACAAATACCGTTTTCTCATCGTACTGTTTTTTTTATTGATGACTTTTGCCGGATTTTCACAGTCGAAGGCTAATGCTTCATTCCAAATTGTTCCATTAGGAGTTTTGGGAGGAATAGATGAAAGCAACCTTTCTGCCTACATGGTAGCTGCCGGCGGCACTAACGATTATATTTGCCTTGACGCCGGTACGCTGCATTACGGCATCGAAAAAGCGGTGAAAAACGGCGTTCTCAACATCCCAACGGAACAGGTGTTGCGCAGGTATATTAAAGGCTATTTAATTTCGCATGCCCATCTCGACCATATAGCGGGACTTATTATTAACTCGCCCGATGATACCAACAAAACCATCTACGCATTGGGCAGCACCATCGAAACCATCAAAAAAGATTACTTCACCTGGGAAGGCTGGGCCAATTTTGGCGATGATGGCGAAGCGCCAGCCCTAAAAAAATATCACTACCAGGTATTGCCGCCTGATAGTACCATCAGCTTAAAAAACACAGGGATGACAGTGCAAGCATTTCCGCTGAGCCATTCCAACTTAACCAGCACCGCCTTTTTGATTAACAGCAATGGCGCATACATTTTGTATTTGGGCGATACCGGCGAAGATGATATAGAAAAAAGCCATAACCTGCAAAACCTGTGGACCGCCATTGCACCGCTTGTAAAAAGCAAAAAGCTGAAGGCGATCATGATAGAAACCTCATTCCCTGACGATCAGCCAGATAAAACACTTTTCGGCCATCTTACACCGCATTGGCTCATGGCAGAGATGCACAGGCTGGCAGCTTTGTGCGGCAATGGTTCGCTCAAAAACTTCAACATCATTATTACCCATCTTAAACCACCCGTTAATAAAATAGCTGCTATAAAAACACAACTAAAAGCGGAGAACGACCTGGGACTTAACCTTATCTTTCCGCAGCAAGGCCGATCATTAAACCTGTAGCCTGGTTTAATGATGCTATTTAGAATCCAACGCTAATAGATAAACAATCTTTTCGCATTCGTTAAAAAACAAGTAACAACCACTAATTTAAATGCTAAAACCATCTAAATGCCTTATAATAATTAAAAACACAATTACGGCAGCAACTTTTCTACATTTTAACCGTAACAAGTATGTGTATGAAGGGCTATGTGAATATTCCAAAAACAATATATGTTAAACCGTGCGCAGAATGCGGGGCGCGACCGGTTGTTGCAGTCGCAGGAGAAGAAGGGTATGTAGTGAAATGCCCGAATAACGACCATTATAAAACGCCGGCAGGTATGATAAACCTGGATGATTGGAACTTGCACAACAAAAACACATCACCAGGTGACTACAATATAGGTAAATTATCGTCAGTTCAACAGTAATGTTTACCTTAGTACTAAACCTGCTATAAATTACTGATGAATAAATTAAAGCGGCTCATTGGATTTAATGATCCCGAAATGGCATTGGAAAATAAGCTTTTCAATGCAATAACCCTGATGATCGGGCTCTACATGGTTGCGTCATTTATCAGCAACGTCCTGTTGGGTTTTCCGGTTTACCTCGATCTGATTACGCTGATGATAGCAGCATTATCGGCATTTGCCTATTATTACAGCAGGTTTAAAGGCTATAGTGAAACAACGGTTATTATTTATGTAACAGTAGGCATATTGTGCTTTATACCGGGCTGGTTTTATAACGGCGGCGTAGAAGGATCTACGCCTGAAGAGGGCGTTTTCCTCATCGCACTGATCGTTATCCTGCTCAAACGTAAATATCATCTTTACTTTATCGGTATTGTAATAGCAGTATTTTTAGGCTGCTATTTTACAGAAATGCACCACCCTGAATGGGTTTCCCTGCCGAAAACCGTCGAAGCAAAAGACACCGACCTTATTACATCAGCAGTAATGGATATCCTCATTATCGGCTTGCTGATAGGCGTGTTAAAGAAAAGCCACGCGACAGACAGGGCGCTGCTGATTAAACGCAGTGAAGAGTTATTATCATCACAAACAGAACTTTCGGCTGCTAAAGACCAGGCCGAGGCAGCAACATTTGCCAAATCGAACTTCCTGGCGAACATGAGCCATGAGATACGTACACCGTTGAATGGCATCATCGGCACGGTGGAATTATTATCGCGCTCCGATCTGCTTCCCGAACAAAAAGAGCTTCTTCAAACCCTGCAATCAAGCGGCAACCTGCTGATCAACATCATCAGCGATATTCTTGATCTTTCAAAGATCGAAGCTGATAAGCTTGTATTGCACCCTACGGTTTTTAACCTTCGCGAATGTGTAAAAACGGTAATTTCCATCTGTAAGCCGGGTGCCGAAAACCCCAATAAAAACATCACCCTAAATTATATCCTCGATAATAAACTGGCTGATTTTGTACGTGCTGATGAAAGCCGCTTGCAGCAGATACTGGTAAACCTGATAGGCAACGCCATCAAATTTACCGACATCGGCTATGTAGCGGTAAAGGTGTATGCAACAAGCAATAAAGACGGCGTACAGCAAGTAACCTTCCATGTAAGCGATAGCGGTATCGGTATAAGTGATGAGGCACTTGGCCAGCTTTTTAAACCATTTACACAGGTAAACACCACCGCGCTACGCAAATACGGCGGTACAGGCCTGGGGCTTTCCATCTGCAAAAAGCTTATTGATATGATGGGTGGTACCATTTGGGTAAAAAGCAAGGTTAACGAAGGGTCGGTTTTCAGCTTTAGCATACCATTTCCAGTGGTAGACCATGTATCAGTGGCGGTAAACGTACCTGAAACCAGGCCTTCAGTAAAAAACAAGCAGCTGCGCATATTACTGGCAGAAGATAACAAGATGAACCAGGTTATTGCGGGCCGTATATTTAAAAAGATAGGTTACCCGGTTGATATTGCCGATAATGGTTTAATTGCCCTTGAAAAACTTGAGGAGCAGGATTATGACTTGATATTTATGGATATACAAATGCCCGAGATGGATGGGCTACAGGCAACACGCCTCATTATTGATAAATATGGGGAAAAAGCCCCGCCAATTGTAGCCATGACCGCAAACGTGCTTAGCGAAAATGAGGCTGAATGTCGAGAGGCCGGGATGAAGGACTTCCTGAGCAAGCCTTTCACCATAGACCGCCTTGAAGCCATTATTGAAAAATGGGGTTGATATTTTAGTAACTGAAATTAAAACGTATTGCCATTAAAACTGTTTATTTTTGTATAAAGGGAAGAAAAAATGGCAAATTTTAAAGAAATTATAGCCTCAGATAAACCTGTTTTGGTTGATTTTTCGGCAGAATGGTGCGGGCCCTGCAAAATGATGCCGCCAATATTGAAACAAGTAAAGGACAACCTGGGCGATAAGGTAACGATCATAAAAATTGATGTGGATAAAAACCCGTCGGCCGCCAGCGCTTACCATATACAGGGTGTGCCTACCTTAATTATTTTTAAGAACGGCGAAACCAAATGGCGCCAGAGCGGCGTGGTGCAGGCTAACCAGCTGCAAAAGATTATTGAACAATTCGTTTAGCGTTAAAATTCTTTCGGTCATTCTTCATTAAAGTCCTGCGTAAAAATAGTTTACTGATTAGCAACCCTTTGTTACAAACATCCTGCCGGCTTTGGCGTTGTCAATAATAAAAGCCCAATTATCCTGTTTTAACTAATGAGAAAATTACACTGATTTTCAACAAATTATTTTTAACTTGTCATCCAATCAATACCCGACCCCATGAAAGCAGAAAACCGTAACACACTACTCGAAACCATTTTGGTTAAGTTGAACCCTTCTGACCTGGTAAGCCGCGAGAATCGTCAACTCGTTATCATGCGTATTGAAAGGCTGCGGGAGCAGACCGGCATGAACCACCGGCAGTTCGGCGACCGCATACGACAGGAAATTGTTGGTTTGAGGAACTGGTTAGGCGGCACCCGCGATCTTACGGTAGAAACCCTAACCGATATTTGCCTCATATTAGGCATTTCCCTTGGCGACCTGGTACTTGAACGCTAAGTACACCTTCAAAAAAATTTACTAAAAGAAAAGGCAGCCTTTTTGAGACAGCCTTTTCTTGCTAAACTTTTATGTTTATTAAATCTTACCGGTATGTTTTGTTGCCGGGACAACCATCGAACGCTCGTTATATTGCCTTTGCAAACGCGGGCTGTGGTTCAGTTCCTTGTGGATATGCGGCGCAATTACCAATGAAACGATAGACATCAGTTTGATGAGAATATTCATTGATGGCCCTGAGGTATCCTTAAATGGATCACCTACGGTATCGCCTGTTACCGATGCCTTATGTGGCTCGGATTTTTTGTAATAGGTTTCGCCATTAATAACAACACCTTTTTCAAATGATTTTTTGGCATTGTCCCACGCGCCGCCTGCGTTGCTCTGGAAAATACCCATCAGCACACCCGATACGGTTACACCAGCTAATAAACCACCCAAAACTTCAGGGCCAAAAATAAAGCCTACAATAATCGGCGTGATCAGCGCTACCAGGCCCGGCGCAACCATCTCACGGATGGATGCTTTGGTTGATATGGCCACGCATTTTTCATATTCGGGTTTGGCTTTGTATTCCATAATGCCAGGTATTTCGCGAAACTGACGGCGTACTTCTTCAACCATCGCCATAGCTGCACGGCCTACCGCCGAGATTGCCAATGCTGAGAAGATGAACGGTATCATACCGCCCACAAACAAACCGGCCAATACATCAGCCTTATAAATATCGATATGGTCGATACCCGCAACACCTACAAATGCTGCGAACAAAGCCAGC
>Ga0302315_10002563_pt1 | contig 17036 bp, 15 predicted proteins | sample III_Palsa_N3_1_FD_200532 | JGI IMG/M metagenome (GOLD analysis project Ga0302315, IMG submission 200532) | Peat permafrost microbial communities from Stordalen Mire near Abisko, Sweden - III_Palsa_N3_1 | ecosystem: Environmental > Terrestrial > Soil > Palsa > Peat permafrost | place: Sweden... | reverse complement strand
CGAGGCTATCAAGCATGTCGCGCATTATCAGATACGCAACCGCGGAACCGTCGGCGGCTCGTTAGCGCATGCCGATCCCTCCGCCGAGATGCCGGGCGTCGCCATGACTTGCGAGGCGCGCATGACCATCGTTGGCAGCGCGGGCACACGCGTCGAGATGGCGGACAATTTCTTTACGGGCCCGCTGCAAACCAGTCTGGAGCCGGACGAAATTCTGACCGAGGTACATCTCCCGGCGTGGCCCGTGGCGCGACGCTGGGCGTTCCTCGAATTTGCCCGCCGCAAGGGCGATTTCGCGATGGCAGGTGTTGCGCTCTATTATGATCTGGACAGCCGAGGTCGCGTTAGCAACGCGCACGTGGGTGCCATCGGTGTGGCCGATCGGCCGATCCGCCTGACCGAAGTCGAAGCGGTGCTGAATGGCAATCCGATGAGCGAAAAGCTGGTTGCGACAGCCTCGGCCAAAGCCCGGGAAACCGTCGATCCGCCGACGGATATTCATGCCCCCGGCGCTTACCGAGCGGCTTTGGTCGCAACCTTGCTTGGACGCGGCCTGAAGAAATCGGCTGCTTAGGAGTATCAGATGCAGATTGAATTCAACCTCAACGGCCAGCTGGTCGGTGCCGACGTCGAGCCCCGCACGACACTCGCCGATTGCATCCGGAACGATTTTGGCCAGACCGGCACGCATTTGGCGTGCGAGCACGGCGTCTGTGGCGCCTGCACGGTATTGTTGAATGGCGAGGCCGTCCGATCCTGCCTTATGCTTGCGGCTCAGGTGCAGGGCGAGCAGGTTGTCACGGTCGAGGGGCTTTCCGGCGACGAGCTGACGCCATTGCAGGCGGCGTTCCGCAAGCATCACGCGTTGCAGTGCGGTTTCTGCACGCCGGGCTTCATTACCACTGCCCATGCACTATTGAGCCACGAGCCAAATGCCGACGAGGAACGGATACGGGAGGTGCTTTCCGGCAATCTCTGTCGATGCTCGGGTTATATTCCGATCGTCGAAGCCGTGCTCGAATCGCGGAGTTTTTACCAGGATGCTGGGAGCAAGTGATGAAGGTCTTCAATTCCTATATCGGCCGTCCGATGGAACGCGTCGAAGACCTGCGCCTGCTCCGTGGCAGGGGAACTTTCGTCGCCGACGTCAACCGACCAAACCAGCTCTATGCGGTGATATTGCGCAGCTCGACGGCGCACGGCCTGATCAAGTCGATCGACAGCAGTGAAGCGCTCGCGCTGCCGGGTGTCCACCGCGTCCTCACCGGCAAGGACCTCGGCAATAAGGTTCCGACGATTCCGCTGCGGTTGCAGCCATTGCCGCAGCTCGAGCCGTTCCATCAGCCGGTGCTGGCCGACAAGAAAGTTCGCTATGTCGGCGAGCCGGTTGCGGTGGTGATTGCCGAAAGCCCGGCGATTGCCGAAGACGCGCTGGAGCATATTTCCCTGGATATCGAGCCGCTTCCGGCGGTTGCAACCCGCGGGCACGCGGAGGCCAGGCGGTCGGTTTTGTTCGAGGATCATGGCTCCAATGTCGCGATCACTTGGAAGGCATTTCGCGGTGACGCCGACGAAGCGTTCAAAAGCGCGGACTACATCCGCCGGGAGACATTCAAGGTTCAGCGTCACGCGGCCATGTTCATGGAGCCGCGTGGCTTCGTCGCCGAATGGGATGAGGCGGCTGGAAAATTGACGGTTTGGGGGGCTGCCAAGACGGCCTGGCATAATCGCCGCACGCTTGCCGCTCAGCTCGGACTGCCGGTTGAGGCGGTAGATCTCATCGAGGTCGACGTCGGCGGCGGCTTTGGCTCGCGTGGCGAGTTTTATCCAGAAGATTATCTGATTCCGGCCGCGGCGCGGATCGTAGGCCGGCCGGTGAAATGGACCGAAGACCGCCGCGAGCATATGATGAGCGCGAACCACGCGCGAGATATGGAGTGTGATGTCGAGTTCGCTGTTACGCGTGATGGCCGCTTCATTGGCCTACGCGGGCAGATCTGGTCGGATATCGGAGCCTATATCCGGACCAACGGATCGGTGGGGCCGCGCAACCTCGCGCAATATATGTCGGGTCCATATTGCATGGAACATGTCGACCTGAAGAGTTCGATGCTGACCACCAATAAAACCCCGTGCGGAACCTATCGCGGTCCTGGGCGCTATGAGACCGACTTCGTCCGCGAACGTATGATCGATCTTGCGGCGCAGGACCTGAAAATCGATCGGATCGAGCTACGCCGACGCAACTTGGTTGCAGACGCGCAAATGCCATACCCTCTGGCCTCGATCACCCCGTATGACAGCTCGACGGAGCTTGATAGCGGCGACTATCACGCTGTGTTCGATCGCTGCGTGAAGGAGTTCGGCTGGGAGGAAAGAAGCAAGATGCGCGGCCGGATGATCGACGGCTATTATCACGGCCTTGCGATCGGAAGCTTCATCGAAGGCGGCGCTGCTGGCCCGAAGGAAGAAGTACGTCTGGTACTGGCGACGGACGGTGCACTCTCAGTCTACATGGGATCGTCATCGGTGGGGCAGGGACTGGAAACGATCATGGCCCAGATCGCGGCCGATGCGATGGAAATGCCTTATCACAAGATCACCATCTTTCATGGATCGACCAGCTATGTGAAGGACGGTTACGGCGCGTATCACTCACGATCGACGGTGATGGGTGGTTCCGCGATTCTGGTGGGCGCTGAGAAGCTGAAAGAGTTGATCAGGAAGACAGCAGCGGGGCGCCTGGGCTGTAAACCGGAAGAAGTCATCATCAACGACGAGCAGGCAAGTCTTGGCGATACCCACCTGCCGTTCGCCGGGCTCTCGGATACGCCGCTCGAAGTCGAGGCCGAGTTTTTCAACAAGAAATACACGTGGGCCTATGGCACGCAGGCGGCGCACGTGGCGGTCGATCCCGGCACCGGCCACGTCAAGGTTGTCGACATCATGTCGGTAGAGGATGTCGGCAGGATGATCAATCCGTTAACCTTGCATGGCCAGGCGATCGGCTCGATCGTGCAGGGCCTCGGTGGTGCGTTCCTCGAGCATCTGGTGTACGATGATGAGGGTCAGTTGCTGACCGGCTCGTTCGCAGACTATCTCCTGCCGTCTGCCACGGATTTCCCCAGCATCCATTCGATCACGCTCGAGCTCAAGCCGTGTCCGAATAATCCGCTCGGCGCCAAGGGCGCCGGCGAAGGCGGTCTCATCCCGGTTGGGGGCCTGATGGCCAATGCGGTGGCGGATGCGCTGTCGCATCTCAATGTTCAGCCGATGGAATTGCCGCTTTCGCCGCCGCGGATCTGGCAACTGGTGGAGAACGCGGAGGCCGCCCGCGCCAAAGCTTAACCATTTTCGATTTGATTTTCGCGGGCGGTTGCGCTCTCCTGACGCTGAAAGCAGGCGGACCCGCAGTCCGGTTCCTGGTAAGACGAGTGCAAAACCACTCGCCAGGAACTGGCCGGCGAAATGAGTAGTTGACGGTTCGCGCTTGCCTCATTGAAGAAGGGAGCGCATTTTGGCGCGTCGTAGCAGCGATCCGGCTCGAGTCCGCGAGAAGATACTGAAACTGGCTATCGAAGAATTTGGCCGCATCGGGTTTGAAGGGGCGCGTGTCGACCGCATCGCCGAGCGCTGCAATGTCAGCAAAAACATGCTCTATTATTACTTCAAGTCCAAAGAGGGCCTTTTCGTAGCTGCGCTTGAGCGGATGTACGAGACTTTTCGGGATCAGCAGCGAGATCTGTCTGTGCGGGCAAGCGATCCGCTCCTGGCGATGGAGCAATTGATCGAGCACACCTTTACCGCGCTCGAAAACAACCCGAATGCCATTCGCCTGCTGAACGAAGAGAACAAGCACCGCGGCAAATATATACGTAAGTCAAAACGGATCCGGGATCTCTACAATCCGTTGGTCGAAACCCTCAGCTTTATACTTGATCGCGGTGCCCGGGATGGCATCTTTCGTGCTGGCCTCGATCCCGCGGTAGTATATCTGACGCTTTCATCGCTGTGCTACCACTACCTCTCGAACCAATACACGCTGGAGAATGCCCTCAACAAGGACTTGAGCTCGGTCTCTTCGCGCAAGCAGTGGCTCGAGCATGTCACTGGCCTCGTACTGCAATATTGCGTGTCAGACCCGAGCGTGACGCTGGAGCGAAAATCGGCTGTCAAATTATTCGCGGTGTCTGCGAACTAGACGCTGTCAGGTTCAATTGCGCTAGAGCTGAGCAGCAGTCTCGATCGATTGGCGCTGTCGCCGAGCGCTGGCATCAATTCTGCTCGAAATAAGTCCGCTGGATTGGCGCAGATGGTACTTCCGATGGCCCGATCGTCCTTAGGCGCGGGGAGAAAATCGGTGCGACGTATCCGGCTGAGCGTTTGCGAATATGCCCAAGGCCCACTGGTCGATCGCCGGCATTGACCAAATAGTCAACAAGTCGCCGCAAATTGTCGCAGGTCGAAAACTCGCTGGGTCGTTCCGTTGCGACGCAAAAAGGCAACGTGGCTCGCTCCAGTAGCAGGCGGATGCGGCAAGGCCCGTTGTACGCGCTTATTTATTCGGACCATCTGCCGATTCCCGTTCTTTGCGCGCTGATGTGCTCTAGCGCCGATCATAGCTAGCTTTCCTGACTTTCGAGGCTCACGGCTGCCCGGAGCGATCGCCTCGGTGCGGCGATCGTCGAGAAGGGCCTCAATTTCGGGCTGGACAAATTCCAAATTTCAGTTAACTAGATAGTCAACAAGAAGAATGCCTGCGCATATGGCGCTCTGGCGCAGTTCTTGCTCCTTCGAGAGCGATTGTGTGCCGCTTTAGGTGAAGGAAATGATGGCTTCTTTAAAAGTTAAACGGGAAGATAGTGCACATCTCGCGCCGGTCTCAGGTGCAGACATCGCGAAGCCGGCCATGATTCGTATTGCCGGTCTTGAAAAGCGGTTCAAGACGCGCTCCGGCGAAACCGTCAACGCGCTCACGAGCGTTGACCTGGACATTCGAGAGAACGAATTCATCTCGGTTGTAGGGCCCAGCGGTTGCGGCAAAACAACACTGCTGCGCATCCTCGCCGGTTTGGAGAACGCATCTTCTGGCATCGTCCAATGCGATGGTGCGCAGATCTCCGGACCACGTCCGGACGTAGGGATGGTGTTCCAACAGGCGACGTTGCTTCCGTGGAATACCGTGCTGACCAACGTGTTGCTGCCGGCTCATTTGAAGAACGACAAGTCCGGGCTGACGGTGAAGCGGGCGGAAGGCCTGCTCGCCTTCATGGGTCTGAAAGACTTCGCACAGAAATATCCGTTCGAGCTTTCCGGCGGCATGCAGCAGCGTGTCTCGATCTGCCGGGCGCTGATGCGCGAGCCCCGCATCCTGCTGATGGACGAACCATTCGGCGCGCTCGATGCGATGACCCGCGAATCCATGAACATGGAATTGATGCGGGTATGGTCCGAGGAAAGAAAGACGGTCATCTTCATCACCCACAGCATTCCCGAAGCCGTCCTGCTCGGTGATCGGGTTGTCGTCATGTCGCCACGACCGGGACGAATCTCCGAAGTCATCGATGTGGATGTCGGTCGTCCTCGAACCCTGCAGACGATGGCGACGCCACGCTTCGGCGAAATCTGCGATCACATCCGAACGATCTTCGGTGCGCAATCTTTGACGGCGACAGCCCTGTGAGCGCTTCCATGAAACAACCGAAAGCACATCTATTGCAGTCGATCGCTGTTGCGGTGATCCTGATCGCGGTGTGGGAGGGCGCCTGCCGGGTATTCGATATCTCACCGATTGTGCTGCCGACCCCGAGTTCGGTCCTGGTCAGGCTGTACGCGCTGTTTACGACCGGGATGATCTGGCCGCATTTATGGGCAACACTGATCGAAGTCCTGAGCGGATTTGTGCTCGGCTGCGTCGCCGGCCTGGTCTTCGGCGCCATGATATCGTTAATCCCCGTATTTGAGCGGCTGGTCTACCCTTATCTCGTCGCGTTGCAGACCTTGCCAAAGGTCGCGATCGCGCCGCTCTTCATCATCTGGTTCGGCTATGGCTTGACGTCGAAGATAGTGATTACAGCGCTGGTTTGCTTCTTCCCGGTGCTGGTCAGCGTGATCGCCGGCTTTCATTCCACCGACAAGGATCAGCTCGACATGATGAAGGCGTTTGGTGCCACCAAGTGGCAGACGTTGACGCGCCTGCGTATCCCATCGGCCCTGGTTCTGATCTTTGCGGGACTCGAGATCGCTGCTGTGCTCGCGGTGATTGGGGCCATTGTGGGTGAGTTCGTCGGCGCCCAGGTCGGGCTCGGCTATCTCGTCGTGACCCTGAATTTCGGCATGGATGTACCTGGCGTCTTTGCTGTGTTGATTGTGTTGTCGGCCATCGGCCTCGCGATGCATGGGCTGATGCGATATGCCGCGCGCCGCTACATTTTCTGGATTCGGCGCAGCGAAGCGCCGGTCATGACCTAGAACGCGTGGGAGGTCGCCATGTTGAGTGCAGCTTTTGGACGTCGGCTGTTGTGGATAGCGCCCGTGATCCTTTTTGCCCTGGGGGGCGTCCGGAGCGCGAATGCTCTGGAGAAGGTGCGGATACTGATTCCGGTCCGCACCATCGACGAGGCGTTCTCGCCATTCGTCGTTGCGAAAGAGAAAGGGTATTTCGCGGCGGAAGGTTATGACGCGACGCTGATCGCTGTCGGCGGCTCCAACGAGTCGGCCATTCAGGTCTCGGCGGGCAATGCCGAGATTGGCGCCGCCTCGCCGGGGGAGGCCCTGGTCGGGATCCAGTCCGGAAGGCTTGGCATAAAATACTTCTACGGTCTCTATTATTCAAACATCTGGTCGGTCGCGGTATTGCCAGATAGCCCGATCAAGACGCTCGCCGAGCTCAAGGGCAAAAAGCTCGGCGTGCAATCGATGGGCAGCGCCGGCACCACGTTCGGCCGAGCGTTCGTACAGGCGGCAGGCCTGGATCCCGACAAGGACATTGCCTTTCTGCCGATCGGAGTCGGAGCGCAGGCCGTGACATCGATCCGCCAAAAATTTATCGATGGTGCCGTGTACTGGGATGCTGCGCTGGCCAAGTTCAAATTTTCCGGCCTCGACCTTCGTGAACTTCCGGTGCCGGATGAACTGCGATCGCTGCCAGACGTCGGCTTGCTGGCCCGCACCGAGACCATCAAAAACAATCCGAAGATGTTGGTCGCCATTGGTCGGGCTATCGCCAAAGGCTACGACTACTCAATGGCCAATCCCGAAGCCGCGGTGCTGATCACCTGGAAGGCCTATCCGGAAGCCCGATCGAAGAACCCTGATGCTGCGGTCGCGCTCAAGGAAGGCGTTACGGTCAATCAGGTGCGGCTCGGTATCTGGAATTCACCAAAGATAGGCGAAAAGCACGGAACGCTGATTGATGCCGACTGGAGTCGCTTAGTCCAGTTCTTTGTCGACCAGAAGGTTTTGCCTGCGGCGGTGCAGGTCGATCATGTCGTCACCGGACAGTTTATCGACGACATCAACACCTATGACCGGGCAGCGGTCACCGCGGACGCAAAAACAGAAGATCTGTCGAAGCTCCATTAATGCGCTTGCGGACACCGCGGCGCCGCTCTTTCCGGAACACCTCAAGTACTATTCGGCGCCGGCCTTGGATGGTCAAGGCACGCTATCGCCATGCCCGATCACCGGATGACGTGGCAGCGCATCGGAAGCGAGCAGTCGGAGTGGGCGTCAGAACGACATTTCATTTATCGTACATTCGTACGAGGTATTGTACGTATGTACGCAATGTGCGAAAGTGCTCGCTTAAGGTTGTGGCCAACTGGATTTTGAATTCATGAAAGACGTTGCAATCGTTGGTTATGCGGAAACGAAGATCGACGTCCGAACGGGTCGGACATCCTACGAATTGGCCGGCGATGCGCTTGATGAGATCTTGAGTCGCACCAAGGTCGAAAAGTCCGAGATCGACGGGCTGTCGGTTTCGGAAACGATGAGCGAAAGTGCCAACCCGTTCTGGGCCCAATATATGGCGGACATGCTCGGGATGTCGCCGACCTGGCTGGAGCTGATGGGGCTCGGCGGCGTTTCGAGCATCGGCGGCGTTGCGCGAGCTGCGATGGCGATCCGGAGCGGCATGTGCTCCATTGCACTGATCCTGGCGTCCGATGCGCAATCGAGTGGGCAAACGCCGGAGCAGGGCGCGCAGCGCCATGAATTCCAATACCCGACTGGGCTAAGGGGGCCGGTCGGGGCCTTTGGCATGATCATGCGACGCTACGATCATCTATACGGACTTAAAGATGAGGCTTTGGCCCGTTTGGCTGTCACCCAGCGCGGTCACGCTTTGCTCAACGAAAATGCGTGTCCGCGCCTGCGCAAGCCGTTGTCCGAAAATGATTATCTGTCGTCCAAGTTGGTTTCCGATCCCCTGCGTGTGCTCGACAGTGTCATGGTCTGCGATGGCGCAAATGCCGTGCTACTGATGTCGGCGGACGAAGCGGCAAAGCGTGGACTTAAAGCCGTCTATCCGACCGGCTATGCCGAATTGACGCATTACAATCTGACCGAACCGATGGCGGAGATAACCGATTCCGGCTTCCTCGAGGCCGGGCCGAGGGCGCTGAAGCAGGCTGGTCTGGAAGCTTCGGACATTCAGTCGTTTCATCCATACGACGACTTCATCATCGCCATTATGCTTCAACTTGAGCACATCGGTTTCTGCGCACAAGGCAAAGGCGCGGACTTTGTGTTGAACAAAGATATGACGTTTAAAGGCGATCTTCCGCTCAACACCGGCGGGGGACAGATATCGGCAGGACAGCCTGGCCTTGCAGGCGGCGGCCTCAATCTTGTGGAAGCCGTTCGGCAAATGTTTGGCGACGGCGGCGCGCGGCAGATCAAGCGGACGCAGAACGCCATGGTGACGGGCATTGGAGGAATTCCATACGCCCGCAATTGGTGCAGTTCCGCAGTAATGATACTGGAGCAATAAGATGGTGGAAGACGTCAAATCACATCGCCCGCTGCCGAAGATTGGCTCGTACCTCGACACCAAGGAATTTTGGGAAGGTGCGAAACGTGGAAAGCTGATGCTGCAATTCTGTACGGCGGCTCAGAAGTATCAACACTATCCCAGGCCAGTCAGTCTCTACAGCGGGCGGCATAGCATCGAATGGCGTGAGGCATCCGGATTCGGGACAGTTTATTCGTGGACCGTCACGCGATCGCCCTGGCCCGGCCACGAGGCGCGTGTGCCATACATCTGCGCTTACATCGATCTCGACGAAAACGTGCGCTTCCTGTGCAATCTGGTTGATTGTCGCGAAGATGAAGTGAAAATCGGCATGCCGGCCGAAGTGAGGTGGGATCGTTTGAGCGAAAACATCTTCTATCCGGATTTTGCTCCGCGTAGGCGGGCGCACCCGTGAAGCTCGCGGCTTTCCTTGCATCGCAGGCCAGGGGGTTTCCCGACAAGCCGGCAGTTGTCTGCGGTGTGACGTCTGTGACGTTCCGTCAACTGCATGACGACAGTGATCGCATTGCGACCGCGATGCGGCGCCAGGGGGTCATGACCGGCGACCGCGTGGCAATGTGTCTGCCGAACTGCTGTGAGTTCGTTACCATCTTCTTTGCGATCATCAAGAGCGGAGCGATCGCCATGCCGATCAACATGCGGTTGTCGGCGAATGAGATTGATACGATCTTTAAAGACGCTGCGCCTGCGGCGGTGTTTTTCGGCGTGGACGAGCGGGAAAACATCAGCAGGATCATCGGCGACGGGACGATACGGAGCTTTGTGATCGGCGACGCAACTGCCGCCGCCGAGGTGTCGCTCAAGACCATGCTGGAAAGCGAGCCGGAGCCCATCGAAGTGCCGGCCGAAATGGATGACTGCGTCATCTCATATACATCAGGAACGACCGGGCGGCCCAAAGGAGTGATCACCACACAGGCCAATTACATCGTCGCAAACGGGTTCCTGAATGCGATGCACTGGCATCTTTCCGCCGATGATCGAATCATCGTTACGACGCCGTTAGCTCACCGCACGGCCTTCGCGCGAATAGGCAACATGGCGGTGATGGGAGCCACGCTGCACATTCTCCGGAAGTTTGACGTCGCCGACGCCGTGAAGGTGATCGAAAATGAGCGCATCACCTTGATTTCGATCGTTCCAACCGTCGGTCGGATGCTGCTGCCGGCGATCGAGGCCGATCCGTCGCGGTTCGCGTCGCTGCGTATCATGGTCGCAACCGGCGAAGCGTTTCCGGTTGAGCTCAAGCGTCGCTTGCTTGCCGCCCTTCCGGGATTGCAGATATTCTCGTTCTTTGCGATGACCGAGGCCGGTGCTCTCGCGATGTTGCAACCAGATGAACAACTCGACCACAGCGCCTCGGTCGGGCGCGTAACGCCCGGGGTCGATTTACGACTGGTCGGTGATGACGGGCGTGACGTTAGCATCGGGGAGGCTGGGGAGATATGGGTCCGTTCCGGCCTGCCCGGGCAGTATCTTCTGTTCCGAACCTACTTTAATCAGCCTGATGCAATGCAGGCGGCGTTCCACGCAGGTTGGTTCAAGACCGGCGATGTCGGTCGCTTCGATGAAGAGGGCTATCTTTATATTGTCGATCGGAAAAAAGACATGGTTCTGTCCGGCGGGTACAACATCTATTCGAAAGAGGTTGAAGCGGTGCTTATGCGTCATCGCGCCGTTGCCGATGCGGCGGTGATCGGCGTTCCGGACGAGATCTACGGCGAAGCCGTTGCGGCGTTCATCGAACCGGCTGAGGGCGCTATAGTTGCCGAGGACGAGTTGATTCGGTGGTGCGCGGAGGAGCTTGCCGGCTACAAGAAGCCGAAACATGTTGTCTTCATGCCCGAGTTGCCGAAGAATAGTACAGGCAAGGTCATGAAGAATGAACTGAGAGCGCTGTTTCGATCGCCTTCCTGATCGGGTGTGAGTGTTGTCACGAGAAAGAGTTCGATATTTCGATGCCCGTGAACGACGGATTGAAAAGATTGCCGCAGCCACCGGAAGCCCGGAGCAAGGTGCAGCAAAAATACATTGCTGGTGTGGTGTACGACCTCATTGCGGAATCGGGTATTGAGAACGTCACGATGCGGCAGGTCGCCGAAGCTGCCCAGGTGAGCCTGGGCACGATAACCTATCACTTCAGCACCAAGCAGAATTTGATAACTGCCGCGCTAGAGCTTGGTTACGACTTGCCGGACGATTGGGATCAGTACAAGGGCTCGCCCGTAGCGCAACTGCGCCGCATTGCTTTGTCGTACGCCCAGCAAACGCCGAGCAATCGTTGGTGGCGGTTCTGGGTTAACTATGTCGCGATGAGTACGCGCGACGACGAGATCCAAAAGACGCAGGCGGAGCGGTTTGACAAGCAGCGCCGCTTTTGGATCAAGCTCGTGACGGAAGGAAAGGCAGTTGGTGAAGTTCGCCCTGACACGCCGGTGGAAGAGACCGTCGATCGCATGCTCGTCGAGGTCCACGGTCACATTATTCTTCAGATGCTGAAACCAAACGCGAAGATGCGTGCCAGCGCACGCGACGCAATAAATCGGATGGTTGACGGGATACTGGTTGGCTCCAAAATCGGCAGTGCCCCGTCCGATTGAAGCTTCTTGCCTCCGGTCCGGGTTGGTCGTCGAACCGTGTGTCGCCGTCGATGACTTCTGTCTACCGCTATTGCAGCTCCGTCACCCCCGAACGGTCGCGTCAGGCGTGATCACTATTTATCTCCAGGCGGTCCTGGAAATATTTTGCAGGCGATTTTCCCAAGGCCTTTTTAAACATGGTGATGAAAGCCGTCGTGGAATCGTAGCCCAACGTTGATGCTACCTGGTGCACCATTGCGCCCTCCGATAGCTCGCGCAGAGCAACCAAGATGTGTATCTGTTGCCGCCAGCGTCCAAACGTGAGGCCTGTCTCCCTTTCGATCAAGCGCGAAAGAGATCGCTCGCTCATCGCTACACGATCGGCCCATTGAGAAAGTGAAGTGCGGTTCGCAGGGCTGCTGGTCAAAGTATCGGCGATCAACCGGAGTTTTGGATTCGTTGAAACCGGCAGGGAGAGATTTTCGACCGGTCTATCGATCAATTCGTCAAGCAGAACCCTGGCCAGCCGGCCACAATGACTGTCAGACTGATAGTCCCGAGGTAGATCCGCGAGGTGTAAGATCATCTCGCGGATCATGGGACTGATCGACAACGTACAGCACTGCGTTGGGAGCGCCGCTGAATTTGGTTCGACCAGCAAGAAGCAGATTAGCGCATTTGCGGTCGCTCGGTTGCTGTGCGGCAAGCCGCCAGGGATCCACACTCCGGATCTGGGAGGCACCATCCAGCGCGTTCCGGGAACGTCGCACGTGACGCCACCGCGAAGCGCGAGAACGAGCTGGCCCTTTCTGTGTCTATGGACCGGCGTTTCATTCTCATTGTCGGATGCATTTACTCTTATAGCGATCGCCGGCGCGAAACTGTCGTCCGGATCAAACTCGGAAAGGCTCGACAGCAGCGTCATCGGACGATTGTCTCAATTTAGCGATGATTTGGCAAGATCGCTTAGTCCTGTCGGCGGATGAAGAGAGTAGGAGTGGGCATATCGCCATGGAGTAGCCGCCCACATGCGTACGCCGATTGCCAGGATGCCCAGCTCGACGCGTCTGATGAAGAGCGCTCTCTTCATCGCAGCGTCGCTCCGCGCACCGATCACGATCATTGGTCCGTTGACCGATGGGCTCCGCGCGACATTCCACCTGGGAGCCGCCGAGGCCGGTCTCTTGACGGCACTGCCGCTGCTGGCTTTCGCAGTCGTCTCGCCATTTGCAGCTTGGTTGGCAAAGTACGGATTGGAGAAATCACTATTCGGCGCGATGCGATCATAACTGCTGGCATATTGGTCCGCTCGGCTGGATCTTTGTGGAGTTTGTATGTCGGAACGTGCGTGATCGGGTGCGGCGTTGCCGTGGGCAATGTGCTTCTTCCAAGTCTGCTGAAGCGGGAGTTTTCGGATCATATGGCGTCGCTGACGGCGACATATGTTATAATCATGGCGCTCGCTGCGGCCTGTGCATCAGTCGTTGCAGTTCCGCTGGCACGAGCGTCGGGTTTCGGGTGGCCAATAGCGCTAGGATCAACTGCCGTATTGCCCCTGCTCGCCGGTGCCTGGATATGGAAGTTGGATAATTGGGCAGCGTCATCGAACTCGAATCCGATCCAGCGAAAGTACCGAATCTGGTCTTCCGCGATAGCCTGGCAGGTGACGCTTTTCCTGGGCTTAAACTCCTTCGTCTACTACGTGGCGATCGGGTGGCTTCCGTCGATTTTAATTGAATTCGGCTATTCGCCAGAGCAAGCAGGTTCGCTGCATGGAGCCATGCAGATTTCCGGCGCAATACCCGCTTTATTGCTAATTCCAGCCGCCAGCCGAGTGCGTGATCACGGAAAAATCGCCGCCGGGTCGTCTCTGCTATCGGCTATCGGGATCATCGGATTGATCCTCGAACCGAACCGGGCAGGGCTTTGGATCGTTGCGTTCGGTGCAGGAACGGGTGCTGCGTTGGTTCTCGGATTGTCATTCCTTGGACTTCGAGCGTCTTCGTCGCACGGAACGGCGGTGTTGTCTGGTATGGCGCAGGGTGTTGGATACGGGCTCGCGGCAGCAGGCCCGCCGCTGATCGGCGCGTTTCGGCAAACCCAGAACGCGTGGACTCTTCCGTTGCTCGCTTGTGCGGTCCTTTGCGTCCTCATGAGCGTCTTGGGGATGCTTGCCGGTCGTTCCGTGACGATTGAATCGCAACACGACGAGCCGAGCGGCCGCGAGAGTGAGCCTGGGCGACGGCCTGCCGATGACGCCCAGGTAACATGAGCACGATCAAGGTATATCCGTTGCCCGCGCACTTCGTGGGTATCCCACTGCGCCGTTGGCTTTACGCGGTGCGGATTTGGATCGCGACTGTTGTCGCGCTGGCGATCGCCTTTTGGTTGCAGATCGACGGCGCCTCGACGGCAGCGGTGAGCGTCAGCATCCTCGCAGTGCAGACGCGAGGACAGACGTTCCAAAAGGCCGGCTATCGCGTCGCTGCAACCGGTTTGGGCGTCGTGGCATCCATTGTAATTACCAGCCTATTTTCGCAAACGCCCGACCTCTACATTATTGCCGTCGCATTATGGCTGGGCGTATGCGTCTTCGTAGCGGGAATGTTCGACGGGAACCGCGCCTATGGCGCCGTGCTTTCGGGCTACACTGTCTGCATCGTCGCCGTGGTACAGATTGACGCGCCGCAAAACGTGTTTTTATCAGGCCTCAATCGAGGAGCGGCGATCGTAGTCGCCATTGTTGTGCTGGCTCTGATCAATTCCGTGACGGGTGCGTCAAGCGTCTATGCCGGCCTCGAACAAAAATTCGTCGCTGCGCGAGCTGCGGTTGCTGTGCTCGTGCAGAGAACCCTGGATCAAGGCGAGAGCGAATACGCGACGGTCGCGGCGGACCTCATGAAGAGCGTCACTGGACTACATCCCGAGATGACCGCCTTGTACTTCGAGTCGGCACAGGGCCACTATCAGGGTCGTGCCGCCCGGAGAGTCGCCGCCGCACTCGTCTTGGAAATCGAGGCAGCCTATGCATTGACTGTGATTTCGCCGGGCGATCGGGCATCGCATCAAGAGATCGCTCGCGTCCTCCAAGACGGCGACCGTGATCGGATTACCGCGATCCGCGCGAGATTTGCCGAAAACACGGCCGACGCGTCAGATGTCGTCGCGGCGAGCTTGGTGCATCTATTGGATGCAGACGTAGAGTTATCGGAAGCCATTTCCGACTTTCAGCTTGGTCGCGTTTCGCGTGGCACGCGCTTGCGACTCTATCGTTCGAAGCGTGTCGCCGCGTGGAACGCTTGCCGGCCACGGGGTTTCTTGCTGCGGCAACGAACTGGCCAGCGACTTCGACACTCTACGCCTTTGTGGGTGTCATTGTGGCTCTCGGCGCCAGCACACCCGATGTTCGCAGCTTCAGCAAGATCGCTCTGATGGGTGCGCCGCTTGCTGCGGCTGTCGTTGGCACCATTGAGTTCCTGATCCTCGATGGCGCCAACCAGTTTGAGCTCCTAGCTCTCAGTCTCGCCCCGGTGACGATAGGCGCGGCACTCCTCCAGTCCAGCCCAAAAGTGCCACGCGCCGTGTTTGGCTTCATGCTGCTGGTGTTCGTGCCGATGATTTTGTCACCCAGCAATCCACAGACGTACAACCCGGAGAGTTATCTACTTACGAGCCTGTTTACCGTCGTCTCTGCCGCGCTGACCTATCTCTGTCTGATCGTCTTCCCACCGCCGTCGGATACGAGACGTCTGCGATGGATTGTGGCCGATGCGCGCGAAGACACTCGCCGTGCGTTGCAGGCCTCGACTTTGATCGTGTCCGAAGAGGCAGCATTCCGAGACGCAGACCGCATCGGCCAGATTGGTGCACTTTGTGGAGGTAGCGCGGGATCGGTGGTCACCCAGCTTAAGGAAGCATTCCTACTTGCCGCGATCAGCCGAGCCGCGTTGGCGGCTTACGTCGTCATTGCCAAGTTGCCAACGTTCGGCGCAGCAGTTTGTACCACGCTGGCGACGTTGGATGCGTCAGGCCTGCGTGATGCTGCGAGCCTCGCACTGATCGGTGTGGACCAAGCAGCGGGAACGTCCCGCGCCAGTCGCGACGCGTCGGCGGCCTTAATGTGGTTGGCCATGCTGATAGATATTCGCGCGTCGAACGGCGGTGAGGACCTTTAACATGCTCCATAAATTTTCGGAACTTACAATCGGCGGCGTCCTTTTTGCACCTTTTGTTATGTACGCGTTTGCCGCGCTCTGCGTCTACATCGCTTTGCGGCCGGTCCTAGGACGCCTTAGAGTCGAGCGAATATTCGCTAACCCGCCGGTCGCCGGGTTGAGCCTTTATCTTATCATTCTTGCAGGACTCATTGTCTTCACTTGAGGGGGCCTCCGTCATGACGCTAAACGAAACGACCCGCGCTGTAAGCTCCGGCGAACATGGCGTTGGTCGGTCGGATTTGTTACCCTCCGACAACACGATGGAACGAGCGGAGCCGTTAGGAGAAGTCATGCCGTCCGATGGGCCGGCCCGTCGGCGTCACGCCAGAGAGGCTACGCTCGGTCATATCCGTACGAAACGAATTACAGCATTCGCCCTTGGCGCCGGACGCATCGTTGCGACTGTGTTGATCTGTGCTGGAGCATTCCTCGCCGTCGTCGTGATCTGGGATTTCTATATCTCCGCGCCTTGGACGCGTGACGGCCGGGTCCGCGTTCAAGTCGCAAGTATCGCGCCGCAGGTATCGGGCCAGATCACGCGTGTCAATATCGTAGACAACCAGTACGTTCACAAAGGCGATGTACTCTACATCATCGACCCGTTCGACTTCAAGAGCGCACTTGATCAAGCGCGGGCTCAGCTCATGACTAAGGCGGCCGACCTGCAAGTGAAGCAACTTCAGGCTCGCCGCCGTCAGGCGCTGACTGATCTTGCTGCTACTGTGGAGGAGAAACAGCTTATGGCCGGCGCTGCAACCCAAGCTGACGGCGCGTTCCAGGCCGCACAAGCGCAGGTGCAGCAGGCAGAAGTCAACCTTAGCCGGACCGAAATTAGAAGCCCCGTGAACGGCTACGTCACCAACCTTTTGATGCGCGTCGGCGACTACGCGCATGCGGGTATTACCAACGCAGCAATCATCGATGCGGACAGCTACTGGATCGACGGTTACTTCGAGGAAACGAAGTTGTCGCACATCTGTGTTGGGGCCGCCGCCGAGGCTCAGCTATTGGGCTATGACGAGCCGGTACTCGGAAGGGTCGAATCCGTTACCCGGGGCATCAGCGTATCTGACGCTTCGCCGAGCACACAAGGATTACCCAATGTGGATCCGATATACACTTGGGTACGACTTGCTCAACGGGTATCCGTACGCATGAATAAAAGCGATCAGAATGATGCTCGAGGTCTGGCCGAACTGGTGC
>Ga0302315_10002559_pt1 | contig 17048 bp, 17 predicted proteins | sample III_Palsa_N3_1_FD_200532 | JGI IMG/M metagenome (GOLD analysis project Ga0302315, IMG submission 200532) | Peat permafrost microbial communities from Stordalen Mire near Abisko, Sweden - III_Palsa_N3_1 | ecosystem: Environmental > Terrestrial > Soil > Palsa > Peat permafrost | place: Sweden... | reverse complement strand
TTGACTGCGCTTGCGCCATATCGCGCCGCACCGTAAAATCCGCGGCTCTTTGCCGGAATAGCTCAGTTGGTAGAGCGGCGCATTCGTAATGCGTAGGTCGTAGGTTCGATTCCTATTTCCGGCACCATTTAATCGTCCAAGCAAGTCCAACTTAGGCCGAGAAACCTAGCAAAAGCAAAGGTTCCGGCCTTTTTTGTGTCCGAAGCGATCCGGCCTGATCTGTTGCAGTCCGGGGGTAAGCGGGGGTAGCTTTAGGGGTAGCAGGATCATCCTAGAAGGGTGTTACCCCCAATGACACTGACTGACGCAGGTATCCGCAAGGCGCCCACTCCGGAAAAGCCCCAAAAGCTCACGGATGGCGGCGGTTTGTACTTATTGCACAACCCCAGCGGGTCGAAATGGTGGCGGCTCAAATACCGCTTCGGGGGTAAGGAAAAGCTACTGTCGCTGGGCACTTACCCCGAGACAGGCCTGGCCGATGCGCGCGCGAAACGCGACGCAACTCGTAAACAGGTACAGGCCGGGATCGACCCCAGCGCACATCGCAAAGCCACGAAAGCCGCTGGCGAGGAACGCGCAGCAAACAGTTTCGCGGTCGTTGCCGAGGAATGGCTCGCCAAGCAACACAACATGTCTCCCGCCACGCTCAAGAAAGCACGCTGGACTCTCGATACATTGGTAAATCCTTGGATAGGCGCCCGCCCCATTTCTGAGATTGATGCCCCCGAGATGCTCAAGCTGTTGCGGCGAATCGAGGAGCGCGGTGCACATGAAACCGCTCACCGCACGAAGCAAAGATGTGGACAAATTTTCCGTTATGCAATCGCCACAGGACGGACCAAGCATGACCCCACAGCTGATTTGCGCGGTGCGCTGACGCCGGTCAAAGTCACTCACCGAGCAGCAATCACCGATCCGACAAAAGTGGGTGAGCTATTGCGAGCTATCGACGGGTATACGGGCAGCTTCGTAGTGCGCTCCGCCCTCAAGCTTGCGCCCTTGCTATTTGTACGCCCCGGCGAACTTCGGCGAGCTGAGTGGTCGGAGTTCGACCTAGATGGCGCTCAGTGGCGCATTCCTGCCAGCAAGATGAAGATGCGAGAGGAACATATCGTTCCTCTGACCGACCAAGCTGTAGCCATATTGCGCGAACTAAACCCGCTCACCGGTCGAAGCCGGTATGTGTTCCCCGGAGAACGTAGCCGTCAACGCCCCATGTCCGATGCCGCTATTAATGCTGCCTTGCGCCGTATGGGTTTCGATAAAGACACCATGACTGGCCATGGCTTTCGCGCGATGGCATCAACTCGCCTCAACGAGATGGGATGGGAACCTGACGTGATTGAGCGCCAGCTGGCCCATGCAGAAAGGAACAAGGTGCGTGCCGCTTATAACCGTGCCAGCTACTTGGACGAACGCAAGCGCATGATGCAGCGCTGGGCTGACTACCTAGACGCATTGCGCGCCGGGGTGGGCAACGTTGTGGCATTCAATCGCAAGGCCCGCTGACATGCCCGAGCAGCCGATTGTGGATTATGCCGACTTCGTCGCGCGGGTGAAGAAAAAAAAGTGGAACAAAGACCGCGTATTGCGTGAGGCATATGAGTGGCGCCAGCAAGCCGATCTGATCCGTCGCGCGCTACAGCAGCTAATGCACGTAAACGTTACGCTGGTGGCGACGAACGATCATCTAATCGACCTATTGCAGCGGTTGAACGCAGTGGACTTGATCGAGTCTGCTGTCCTTGAGCAATACAAGAGTCTGCGCATGAATGAGATATGCGAGGGCGAGTCCCTCATCAGGCAAGGCATGGAGTTAAATGCGGACCTGGCGGCGACAACGGCAGTTTCCGAAAAGCAGAAGCATGCCGCAGGTCATCCGCGCAGCCGCTCCGACAACGTAAGGAATCCAGTCATAAAGGCCATGCGCACTTGGCGGCGACGCCCAGGCGTAACACTCTATGACTTCATTGCCGCCCACGCAGATAGTGTCGTTGGCATTCGCATATCAAATCCAACACCCACCAACGGCGAACGCTATACGGTTGACCGTTACGATGACGCCGGAAAAAAGGTTGCAGGCAAACCGGCTCCGTTGCGTACCTTGCAGGGATGGTGGACGTCAGCCGGCAAACCAAAACCATCAAAGCACTGACTTGTCCCGCGGCTGGGCGGCCTACCTTGTGCCAGTGGTACAAGTCGCCGGCCTCCTCTGCTGCGGATTCCGATCACGTTGAACATCAATTCCGGCGAACGCTGAGTACCCTGCGGGTGCTGACCAAGGGCGGATGGCCGCTCTATCCGGCGCTACCACTTGTACGCTGAGGGGCCGCTTCCGACCTGATAGCTGCCAGTCATCGTTCTGTCGCACTAAGACATGAGGAGGCTTATTGTGGGACGATCCCAGCCGGGGTTTGCTGTGGATGTATAACCCGACGCAGGGTCCGCAGCGTCGAGTGGCAAAAAGGTGACAGCATCTGCGAGCATCGTTGACGCGAGATGTATAACTAACTGTGCGCTCAGGCAGATCGTGTGGGGTGAAGTCTCCGATGCACTCATGCGCTGCGGCCCGCACGGCCGCTTGGCTTAGGCGTTAGGCGTCAAAAGAACATGACCGAGCTTTGGCTGATTTGCCTAGCGGTAGCCACGCCCATTGCTGGAGTGGTTGGCTTTGCTATTCAGATTCGTACGGTACGAAAGGTTAGGTTGGAGAATGCCAAGCTCGAACTAGAAATAGTCCTCCTTCAAAAGGAACTGAAGGAAGCAGATAGACGGATAGTGCTAGCAGAGCCGAGGGAAATAGAAAAGTACGGCGGGGTTCAGTTCAGTCTTGGGGGACCATGCCCCGGGCCTGTTGAAGAGCCTATGTCTAACCCTAATCCATCCGTATGGTCGTCAGTTGCTTCTGCCGTCGCGCTGTTCGCGATACTGGCAGTTTTCATCCTTTTTATTTTGTATCTGGGCTATGACGTCTACCGGGTTGGAGCTTGGCTATGGTCACTCGTCTGACTAATGACAGAGCTGGCCTCAAACCGTTCGCCCAAATCGCCACACCGATCGTCAAGGAACACGCCATCGCGATCGACGGCGAAGTCAGGCATGTGGGCCTGGAGGACTTGAAGTTGCTGCTCTGCGGAGTCCCTGCGCGATGATCGGACTGCTGGTACGTCTTTCGACGTGGCGCGCACGTCGCCGTTCAAGGCTTAGTGCGGAGGCCGGGAGGGCCGAATTATTGGACGGCGGAATTGGGGCGGACGCGCCGATCCGTACGGTGTCCGAGGATCGCCTGAGGAGGGCGAACTTCGCCGGCCGCATAGCCGGCGTGCTCTCGGAGCTCAGTCTGCGCGAGGGCAGGGTTTTTGCAATCCGCGGTGGGTGGGGCTTCGGCAAGTCTTCCCTTAAGAACCTAATCACCGAGCGGCTCGACTCGAGGAGCGACGGAGCTGACTGGCTTGACTTCAATCCTTGGCAGTGGGGCGACGGTGACGCGATCGCCCGCGCCCTCTTCGGCCAGATAGCGGATCACCTGGGAGGCGAACATTCGAAGGCAGCGCTTGCCCGCGCCGAAGCGCTGCGACGCTACGGCGCGATCCTCACAGGAACCGCCGCGCCGCTCAAGGAGGCTGGGGGCTCGAACCATCTAATCTCGACGGTGCTAACAAACGCCTCGGTAATTGCCATCGCCTCGGCCATAGGCTTCAACCTCCCAACAGTAGCGAAAGCGGCGGTTGTTCTCGCCGTTCTCTCGATTGGCATGTCCCTACTCGGACGCGTGCTGTCGCATCTCGGACGTGACCGCGGCAACGAGCCGCTCGACAAGGTGCGCGAAGCGTTGGAGGGTCGCCTTCGCGAACTCGACCGGCCGTTGGTCGCCTTCGTCGATGACATCGATCGGCTCGAGCCAGAACAGATCAGGATGCTCCTCCGCCAAGTGAAGGCGAACGCCAACCTGCCCAACATCGTCTTCGTGCTCTTGTTCCAACCCAGCATCGTAGAGCGGGCACTCGATCCGGTCGCCGACGGCGACGGTCGCGCCTTCCTTGAGAAAGTCGTGCAGGCTAGTTTTGACTTACCGGCAGTCCCGGTGTCGATTGTGCATCGTATATTCGGTGAGGAGCTCTCCGAGCTGGCGGGACCCTACGCGACCGAGGCGAACGGGTTCTCACAGACGCGCTGGGGTAATGCTTTCATCGGATGCATCCAGCCCCTGCTGCGAAACATGCGTGACGCGCGCCGACTGATCTCGTCCATCGCCGTGCACATTCCGTTGCATGCAGCCGGCGATGTGTTCGAGGTGAACATTGTCGACTTCCTTCTTCTGGAGGCGCTTCGGGTCTTCGAACCAGACCTCCACGAGGTGCTCTTCCAAGAGAGGGATCTGGTTCTCCAGAAGGGACGCTTCCCCGGCTATGGCGGGCGGGATGCGGACAAGGCGGCGGCCGAGCGGCTTCTCGAGATCGTGTCGGAGGAGCGCCGCGTCATTGCCCGGGATGCGCTCAAGGAGCTCTTTCCGTCTCTCGAATGGGCATACGGGGGCACGAACTACGCAGACGGCTTTCATCGCGGCTGGCTTGCGGCAAAGCGAGCGTGTTCCCCGCGCTACTTTCCACGTTACTTCGAACTCCAGACGGCGGTCGGTGAAATGTCGGAGCGCAGTTTCGTGGCGTTCCTTAATGCGACGGCGACGGAGGATGGGCTAGCTGCCGCGATCGCCGAAGTCGAGGCCGGCGGCCTACTGCCCTCGCTCGTCGCGAGGTTCGACGAGTCCGTCGATCGCCTCCCGATCGAGAACGCCGCCGTGCTGCTGCCCGGGATGTTCGCAATCGCCCAGAAGCTCGCGGGTGGGCGCGACGTCGACCCCTTCAATTCGCCTTGGCTTTCAGCATGGCGAGCGACGAGTTGGTTCCTAAAAGGGATTCCGGGGAACATGCGAGGTGGCCTGGCACTCGATGCGCTCCGCCAGACAAGGGCGCTATCCGTCGCTGCGATCCTGATCCATCTGAACGATCCCGCCGATCGGAAGGAGGGTGAGGGCGGCGCATTCGATCCGGCACTCGATCTCGACACCGTCGAGGCGATGAAGGCCGAATGGCTGCGGTTAATGAGAAGTCGCGCCGCGGACTGCGACGCTCTGATCGGCGAACCGGATCTCATGTCCCTGCTCTACCGGTGGAAGGACTATGCGGGTTCATTGGAAGAACCCCGCGAGTGGATGTCGGAGGCGATTCGGCCCGACGGGGGCTTCGCAAGCATGGCCACACGCATGATGAGCCGGGGCACGAGCCACTCGTGGGGTGATCGGGTCGCCACGCCGCGCAACAGTTTCAATAGAGCGACGATCAACGACTTCATCGGCATCGACGTGGCGAAGGCGAGGTGCGATGCGATCGATCCCGCCCAATTCCCCGAGCATGAGGAGGCCCTACGAACATTGCAAAGCTCTCTCGAGGTGTGGCTCGGGCTGAGAGAGGGCAACCCATTCGATCTCTAAGGCACGTCGCATTGCACTGGGGACATTCGCTATGAAACCTTAATGCAGAGTGCGCTTTCGGGTATCTGCTGCTGGCCGGTTTCGCCCGGTAATTTCTCGCTGATCAAGATGCCGGCATGCTGATCATGCCGAACCCTGCAATCTCGTGCTCTGGTCTGCACCAGCGAAGAGATCAGAAGCTGCCGAAACGGTGATCAGTCATCGCCAGAATCCGCACTCTGCCGACCATTTCGTCTCTACCCTTATCTTTTCGAACCGGTCGAACCGGTCGGCCCCACCCCGGCAACACCCGCGGCACGACCGGCAAATTTTCCGCAGCCGGTCGAGCCGGTCGCAACTCCCTTCCTCCGGCCTCTCAGTCGCCGTCAAAGAAACGCGCCGCAGCCTATGCGCCGCAACGCTTCTGCACGATTCCGCCGCGAGTTAGCCGGCTAAATTGCGGCCGACACGGATGCTATGTCGACCTAATCAACCCGAGATGGTCGCATGCAATCCCAAGTAACGCAGCAGTACCTACGAATCTCCGACATCGTACGAAATCGCAATTCCGGGCAGCCCGGTGTCCTCTCCATATCCACCTCGACTTGGTGGGATTGGGTTAAGAAGGGCAAGGCACCTCAGTCCATCAAACTCTCAGGCGGAGTGACCGTATGGCGGCGTGATGACGTCCTCGCATTTGCCGAGTCGCTGGCGGCGGGAGGTGCGCGATGAGCGATTTCCGATTTACCCACATGCCGTACTGCATCAAGAAGCTCCCTAGCGGCAACCATATAGCCCTCAACAGGGAATACAAGCCAATCGGGTTCCACTCCAATGCTCGGGTTGACTATGAAGCGACCCGTGCAACGTTCAAGCTTAATGGCCTTATCAAAGCACTCGCCGCCAAGATTTCATACGACGGCCGAGGCTTCAGACGCTCACCTATCGACGGCACTGAGTGCCTGTGGCTGTACAACGACGGCTGCATCCCAACCAATAGTAACGCCGACATGGAGGACTACCTCCAACGACTCGGGCTTCTTCTCAAGCTCAAGGTCGAGTCGCCCAGCATCAAGGTATCGCCACTGGCGCCAATGGGTGATCCGGCATGAGCGACCAACTCCAGACAGATATAGATGACGGAACGTGGTGGGAGTGGGCCCAAAGGTCCAAAAACAATTCCGATTACGTGCCGTCTCCGGGTCTGCAAATGATGATGGCGGCTGCGGGGAAAGCTGCCGGCGACTCCCCGGCGGCGTCCGACGTTTCTAGCCCCGCAAGAAACGGCCAAGGCAATGTCGAGAGTGCCGGACCCCATTTCGAGCTAATAGGGCAATCCGGTGGCACGCGTAACGCGGGCGTGTATTGGATCGGCGTTGACAAAGATGGTAGCCGTCAGCCGCCGCGCTGGATTTGCTCGCCGATGCGCATAGCCGCTGAGACGCGCGACATGCAGGGCGGTGAATGGGGTCGGCTGCTGATCTTTCCCGACCGCGACGGCACGGAGCACCGCTGGGCTATGCCGATGCGAATGCTGGCGGCGGGCGGCGAGGAACTGCGCGGCGAGTTGCTGGCGGCGGGACTGACAATCACATCGAGCACTGATCGCGGCCGACTTGCCGACTACATCCAGAACGCGGTTCCCGATGGCAAGGCGCGATGCGTAAACCGCACCGGCTGGCACGACGATGTATTTGTCCTGCCGCGCAAAACGTTCGGTGAGAAGGACGGAGAGAACGTTCTATTCCAGTCTGCAAGCTTGGACGGCGCATCTCTGGGACAGGGCGGCACATTGGACGGCTGGCGTGAGCACGTAGCTAAGCCGTGCGCAGGCCATTCGCGGCTGGTTCTAGCTTTGTGCGCAGGATTCGCTGGGCCGTGCCTTGGCCTGCTGGGCATGGATGGCGGAGGCTTCCACCTGCGCGGCGGGAGCAGCATCGGCAAGAGTACAGCGCTCGCGGTAGCCGCTTCGATCTATGGGCCGCCCGCGTTCCTGCGCACGTGGCGCAATACCGACAATGCGCTAGAGGGCGCGGCGGCGTTGCACTCGGACATGCTTCTGATTCTGGATGAGCTCAGCCAGCTCGACCCCAAGCACGCTGGACAAGTCGCCTACCTACTGGCGAACGGACAGGGCAAAGGACGTGCCGCAAGGGATGGCTCGCCGCGTGCGGTTATGACATGGCGCATCCTGTTTCTGTCGGCGGGTGAAATTGGCCTCACCGATCTGGTGACCGAGTCGGGCGGCAAGGTTCGCGCCGGCCAAGAAGTGCGCGTCATCGACCTTCCCGCCGATGCTGGCGCAGGGCACGGCATGTTTGAGTCGCTTCCCGAAGGCATCGCACCGGGTGCAATGGCCGACGCCCTGAAGGCTGCCAGCGCCAAGCACTACGGCCATGCTCTGGCTGCCCTTGTGCGGACTTTTGTGGATGAGCCGGGGGCGGCGCGCGCAAAACTGGCCGAGATGCGCAATACAATCGCGGCGAAACTGATCGGCAAAAACCAAGCCGGCCAAGTGCGGCGCGTGGCCGAGCGATTCGCCATCGTCGCGGCGGCCGGCGAGCTGGCAACTGAGCATGGACTGACGAACTGGGCGCAGGGTGAGGCGACGCGAGCGGCGGAAGTCTGTTTCGCGGCGTGGTTGGATGCACGCGGCACGGAAGGTGCAGCGGAACCGGCCGCGATGCTGGGGCAAGTGCGGGCCTTTCTATCGGCGCATGGCGAGTCTCGATTCTCGGCATGGAATGCTGATGAGCGCTCGGCGCGGACGATCAACCGGGTCGGCTTTCGGCGCGATGCGGACGGAGACTTTAACGCCGGCCAGAGCGGCCCAACGTTCTACATCGAGCGGGAGGCATTCCGCCGCGAGGTGTGCGCAGGCTTCGACTACAGGGCTGTAGCAAAGGTACTGGCCAATGTTGGTGCGTTGATGCTGGATGGCGACGGCGGCACGACTCACAAGGCGCACCTACCGGACGGGAGGCATGTGCGGGTGTACGTCTTAACGCCGGCCCTTTGGGAGGAGGTATGAGCGCTTTTGCGACCGGCTCGACCGGCTTTGAAAAATTTGCCGGTCGCGGCGTAGCCCTCGCCCCGCCACAGCGACCGGTTCAACCAGCTCGACCGGCTCGAAAAGACACGGGTAGAAACGAAACGGTTGGAGACACCCGATGATAAGTCCACCAGACGACCACTTCAAGGCGATGACGCTCATTGCGCTGAACCCGAACCATAACGCCGCCGCGGTCGTGAGGGCATTCAGTCAAGACACCTTCGGCGAATCAAACCCCCTTGTTGCCGCCGCCGAGCTAGAACGTCTATGTGATGAGGTGAACTGTGGCGATACGGATCGCATCGAAGCCATGCTGCTATCGCAGGCGGTAAGTTTGGAAGTGATATTTGCCGCCCTGGCGCGGCGCGGCAGTCAGCAAGAAAACATGAGGCACTTTGAGTCGTTCCTGAAATTGGCGTTGCGGGCGCAGAGTCAGGCTCGCGCCACGCTTGAAGCCTTGGCCGCCATCAAAAACCCGCCCATGGTATTCGCCAAACAGGCCAACATTGCCCATGGGCACCAGCAGGTGAACAACGGCATACCAATGCCGCCGCGCGCGGAGCAAATTGAAAGCAAGCCAAACGAACTATTGGAGTACGGACATGGCGAACGGCTGGACGCCCGAGCGGCGGGCACGGCAAGCGGAAGCGATCAAACGTTGGCAGCCGTGGAAGTCATCGACCGGCCCCAAGACCATTGACGGCAAGAGTGCTACCCGCCGTAACGCATGGAAGGGCGGGACAAGGCCAATGCTTCGCACACTTGCTAAGACACTTCGCGACCAATGTGATTGGTTGGATGAAATTGATCGCGATAATGAAATTCCTAACGTAGCTTGCGGCGATCCGGTATCACCTGGCCTGATTGGCGCCGAACCTCAGCTTGGCCCGGTATCAGGCGGTGCTCTGGGCAATGGGGCTTAGTGCGTGTTTCCGGTTGAGTGGTTTCCCTCGTAGCTAGCGTCAATATCGCTTTCCGCTTGCGCCGGCGTCTTGCCGGTAGCCATCGCATGCTCGGCAATATACAGCGCGCGGCGCGCATTCATTGCATCCATCGTAGCCTTCATCGAGGCGCGCTCAGCATCTTCTAGCGCTGCTTTAGCGCGATTTTCGTCGCGTGAAGCGTCAGCGGATTTTAGCCTGGCAGAAAAAACAGCCCACTCCGCAGCGGTGATCGGCGCATTTGAGTAATTCGCAGGGCCGGCAGAAGGATCGAACGTTGTTCCGCTGGCGTCGAAATTGAAGGTGGGTTTGGGGTTTGGATCGTACGCCTCACGCACCAATGCGTTAGCGTTAGCGGCCGGTATGCTGCCATTTGCGATGGCTCGCTTAAGTTCTGATGCGCTGGCTGGGGCATGCTCAGCAGCCGCGCACGTTGAGAAGACGAACAGAGCTGCGAAGGCGATTGAAGCTAAAGTGCGCATGAGTTTTATCCTAGAGACCGTTCAAGTCGTAACGCTTGGAGGGCTGAAGCTCGATCCACGTTGCGCCAGCTTGCTCAGGCCTTGCGCCAACAGCGGAAGCATTTGCGTAAGGTGGTGGCTTGCTCTCAGGAGGACTGTTGACTGGTCTTCCTGAGAGCAAGCCGCTACTTCTTGCTTTCGAACCTGTTCAATTCGTCGTTGCGGCTGACAATCCACTCTCGCAGGCTGCCCCCCAATGAGTTAGTCACATCCTGCGCCTCGGCCTGAGTTGTTGGACAAGCCGATGCGAAAACGACGAGCAAGAGGGCGAATGACAGCTCAATTTTCGATCTCATACTGATCCCCTACTGTCCAAACACAATCATGGCTGTTGACATCAAGCTCTTGCGACCATCGCTAAACTCATGTGACTTATAGTCCGTGGTCTTATAGTCCATAGCAAGCAAATGTTGAGGGGTGGACATCACCCCTTACGTCGGATCAGCGTTCAGGCAGTTGCGGGAGCGCGTAGGAATCAGCCAAGAAGAGCTGGCCTTTAGGGCCGGGCTGGATCGCACCTATGTCAGCGGGATTGAGCGGGGACGGCGGAATCCCTCTCTTAAGTCCATGCAGCGAGTGGCTGCTGAGTTGGATATCTCTCTGGACCAAGTATTCAATTTAGCTCACAAACTGACCGTGTCGGGACCAGAGAAACTGACACCGACGAGGCGTCCAGCCAAGAAATGATCCTCTGCATGCACTGGGGCGAGACGTTGGTTACTCTCACTGGAAGTGCACGAAGGTCGAGCGGCTGGCACGCTACTAAGGTCTGCTTGCTGACGCGCCGAATCGTCAGCAGCACAGAGCGGGGGCGCAGATGTCATGAATCCTGCGTTCACTAAGGTTGCGCGACGCGTCAAGGCATCCACCTGTCTCATTCCAGGTGCCCGGCCGCTGGAGAAGTATCACCGTCTATGGACGAGCGCACGCACCCTGGACGACACTCTGGAGCGGAAGAAGACACAGTGTCACCCACCAATGCCCGCAAGGAAGAAACCATGAATTTCAACGAAGCCATCGCGTACGCTCTCGATGGTGAAGCTGTCCTCTTTACGGGGTCTGGCTTTGGATACGGGGCAACGAATCTACAAGGGATCACGCCCGTCACGGGCCGCGATTTCGCCGAAGAGCTGTGGACCCTGTCAGGCCTTTCCGGCGCCCCTGACTCCCTATCTATTGCCTCACAGGTCTTCATCCAGAAGCAAGGCAGGATGGCGCTGGCTGACTTGTGCCGCAATGCCTTCACGATCAAGACGCCAGCTGTGCATCACGTGGATATCGCGGGACTGCCATGGCAGCGGATCTATACAACGAATTACGACGACCTTCTGGAAAAGAGCGCTCATGAAGCCGGTAAGGTACTCAACGGCGTCGTCCTAGACGATGCCGTTGAAAGGCATCTTGGGCCCAGGATATGTGTCCACTTGAATGGCTCGATCTCCAGGATGACGCCCGCAGATCTGGATTCGACGTTCAAGCTCACTCAGGCGAGCTATGTCACGGACACGCTTCGGCAATCTCACTGGATGAGCGTGTTCACCCAGGATCTTCGGCTTTGTCGTGCCGTGATCTTCGTGGGCTATTCGATGTATGACCTAGACATACAGCGCTTGATGTACCGGGAGGACGTCAAGGACAAGGCGTTCTTCGTAACTGCTCCGAATTTGAGCCCTGATCATTTGGACGCCCTGATGCTGCCGATGTTCGGCCAGGTCGTGGATATCGGCGTAGCCGAATTCGCCAATCGGATTAAGGCTGTCCGAGCCACGCATGCGCCTGTTAAGCGGCCACCACCCTACGTCGAGCTGGAAAGAGTGACGGCCACCGTCGAAACGGAACGTCCCTCAAATGCGCAGTTTGAGGGTCTATTCCTGTATGGAAAGCTTAGCCCGTCGCTCCTAGCAGCCGCCGCAATAGACGGCGTGCAGGGGGTCATTATCCGAGACAAGGTCGCCAGCGTTGTTGACACGATCAACGCCGGTCAGGATGCCGTCGTCGTGGCTGACCTTGGCAATGGAAAGACCATTGCACTGGAAGAGGTTGCGCAGAATCTGTTGGCAGGGGGGTGGACCGTCTACCGTTTCCAGCGAAACAACAAGGAACTGATCAAAGAGTTGTCCCGCCTGATTTCCGAAACGGACAAGGTCGCCCTTTTGGTGGACGGTTACGTCCCTTTTCTCGAAGCTATCGACTACGTCGCTCTTCGTCGCAATGATCGGCCCATCCGATTTGTCCTCGCGAGCCGTTCGCCGGTTCACGAGGCGTATAGAGACCGGCTCGAGCAGGCACTGCGCAAACCGGCTGTCGATGAATTCGATCTCAACACCCTGTCCAGGAACGAGGCAGAAAGACTGATTCGGGTCATCGACGAGTTCGGCCTGTGGAGTGAATTTTCCGCCCTTTCCGACATCGACAAAGTAAGGCTGGTCCGTACCGAGTGTGCCGGTCAGATACATCAGGTCTTACTGAAGGTCTACAAATCGCCCCATATCTCTGCACGGATCCAGGAGCTGTTCCAGGGTATCCCGGTGGCAGTGAGCCGCATCGTGACGGCGGCGTTCCTGATCCGCGCATCGGGCCTGTCGAGCGATAAGCGCCTGATCGACGAACTGCTGAGCGATGCACCCCTGACTCGCCTCTCGAACATGGATCGAGAAAGCGTTCGGTTTCTGTGGGACGATGTCGGAGGACAGCTTCTCATAAGGTCTTCGGTCCTGGCGGAGTTCTACCTGACGACGCTCGCGAATGCGGGAAATTCGGTACGCGTGCTTATTGAGATGTTTGAGAACGCCCATGCTTGGCGTACGAGCGCGTCGGAGTACCAACATTTCATGCGAAGCGTCATGAGCTTCTCTGCACTGCAGAGGATGTTGCCGGCGGCGGGCTTTCGCGAAGCGACGGTAAAGTTCTATGAGGCGATTCAAACGCTGAGCTTCGTGGCGAAGAACCCACACTATTGGCTGCAATACGCGATCGCTAGACTTTCGTTCAATGACGATCTGGACGAAGTAAGCATCTATTTCACCTCGGCTTACGCGCTTGCCCGAACGACCAATTTCGACACTTACAAAATCGATAACCACTACGCCAGATTTCTGCTCAGGAAAGCAGAGAATGCCGCTGACCTGCAGGTTGCTTTCAATCATTTTGAGGAGGCCCGTCGGATCATCGAGGGGCAAATGGCGAAGGAGAAGAGCCACTACGCCTTCAGAGTCGCGGGCGGGGCAGCGACGTTCATCAATGCGCGAGCAGACGAATTCTCAGACTCCCAGAGGCGCATCCTCACACGGTTCTGCGGGGATGCCCTGGAGCGGATCCACAAGCTCTCGCAAGATCTTCGGACGCATACGCATGTCACTGCATGCCAGCGCCTACTGAGGGCCGCGGCAGAAAGGCTCGCAATGCCGATCTAGTTCGGCACGTTTCGGGCAAGACTGCGGGTGCTGGTAGCGAATGAACAGCGTACCGGTTGGATCTGGTCAACCTGAAGCAAATGCTGGTCAGCTTGGACGTCGCAATCTCGAAGACTTGAGTACTTATAAATCCATACCCCATACAGAGGGCAAGTAGCAGCATGCCGGGGGTAACTTTGGGGGTAACGTCAAATTTCTCATTAGAATAAGCGTTATAGGAAAAGGCTTTTCCAGTCGCGTTTCGATTCCTATTTCCCACCAGAACTTCAGAGGCCCGCGCAAGCGGGCTTTTGTTTTTGTTGGGGTTTCCAGTTGGATCACCCTTGCTTGCGGATGCTCTTCATCCGAATACCGTTTCTCGGGCGGTCCTGGTTTGCACTTGCGGTCACCTATGAGAAACGCGGTGCGTGTCCAGTTGACCCTTGATCAGGCGCGCGCGTTCCGATGCATGAGGTCAACCGGCAGGGATTCCCAGCATCGCTAAATCGGAGTGGCCCAACTGCGCGCCAAGAGCAATCCTGCGACGATCTTAAAAAAACCCGCAGAGGGGAGTCTGCGGGTCGGGGGGTTCCATCTAATTGCATGGCACGGAGGGGAAGCCACGCCATACGGTGGGAGCGATGTCTCACGACATGGGTTTAATGTACCTGATAGTTCGTTAATGAAGTGTGACCGGCTTAGAAGGTGGGCTACGGCGCTCAAGCAGGTTGATCCGCCCGCGTCGCAAGACGGCAAAGCATGACTGTCATCGATTGGCAAGTATTTTGCTTCGTAACTCAGGTGCCGAGTGAGAAATTGATGCTGACGCGGACCATTGGCGTAGATACGAGCAAGGAAAATGAAGAAGGCCACCTATACGCGCTTTCAAGGGAAGCGCTACACCTATGAGATCGTGTATGACCATGCCGGGTACGAAGTGACCAGGAATGGCGAAATCAAACGAATCGGCTTTCTGCCGAAAGCTTATGACAGGGCACTCCTGACGCTCGACGAGGCGATGGATCGAGGCCTTTTCTCTGCCGAGATTGATATCGAGGGACTGATTGGAATGGATGAGTAGGTGAACCGTCATTCCTCCTCAATGCGCGAATCCGGCAAGTAGTCCGAAAGGTGTCACGCCTGTAACAAGTACGCATTGCAAAGGCTCCCAGGGAGAGTGCCGGGATTTTTCGCGGGTATGTACGGATGATCGGGTTCTTCCGGTGTCCCGTGGAGGTGCCTGCAGCGGGCTTGGGTACTTCTGGCGATCGAGCTAGCGAGCAACTGCCTGGCGCGCTTTTCCTGGGTGGTAGAGGCTTTTAAGTCGTTGGTAAACCGTCAGCACGGCGGTGCCGTAATCCTTGGCCAACTGCGGCGTATGACTGTGGTAATAGCCCACGCCCAAGACAGGATCGCGTGTTTCGTGCATCCCATCGTGCAGGATCTTGGCTGCAACCGAGATGTTCGTTCTCGGGTCGAGCAGGGTCAGCGGATCGCGAACTGCATCCCTGTGCATCGGGTAGTAGACCTGCATGATCCCGACATCCTGAACTGCGGAGCCAAGCTGGCTCGCGGTCGCCATTTCGAGCTGCACATGATGCCGTTCACCGAGAACCAGGTGATCGTTGACTCTGAACAGCCACGGAGTCGGTCCGACCTTGCCGCCGGGAAGCAGCGATCGTGATTCAACTAGCGCGACACTGTATAGAAGCAGTGGATCCACGCCGGACTCCTTGCCCACTTGAGCCCACAAACTCTGCTGGGATGCGATGTCCAGATCAGGCTCGGCGATGGGCATCGTCAGGTCCATCGTGCTGACATCGGATAGCAGCGCGGCTTGAGGGTTCGTTTGTTTAGGCTCAACTGCGAGCGGGTCGGGCGGCGAAGCAGATGATGCAGGCGTCGTCAGACGCGATGTAGGGGCAAGCACGGCCACCGGCGCGATGGTGTTGCGGCTTGAGGGGGCTTGCCACGCGCCCCGTGCACGCGCGATGGAAGGTTTCCCCGGTTGCCACTGGGAATAAGCCACACCCATTGCAACCGGGATAGCTGCGACACCAAACACTGCGCATAACGAGATCGCAGTCAGCATCCTTCGCCGACCAGTCTGATTCCAGGTCAGCCATCGCGTCGCGAGAACCCTTGGGACAGATGCGATTTTTGCGAAGTTCAGCTGGCTCAAGCTCAAGGCGGAGAGAGTCCGCACGCGCAAGCTTTCAACCCGAGATGCCGCGAATATGCGGAGCACCATCAGGCTCCCTATACGCAAGGAGGGCGCAGACCGGTGGGACGGCGTGCTCCATTCATGGGTACGCCGAGCTGGAGGCGATACCGCTGTCGACCAATTCATTGCCTTGGTACGAGCCGATCTGGCAGATCGCCAGTTCGCAGGCGCCATCAGATACACGCGTTTCGGCTCATGCCCGGCTGTGATTGGACCCACGCGAGTTGCCGTCAGCGGCTCGCTCAATGTAAGGCGAGGGACCTTGCTCCCCGGCTGGCGGCTTCTCATACGTTGGGCAATGACGGGCTTCACGGGCGCCAAGTGTAGATGCCCGGGCCCGTTTTGAGTCGAATGTGGCTGTTGGAAGCGTGCTTATGCTCGGCCACCGGCCATTGCGCGTGACTCCAAATCGTCTGTCGGCAAGTGCTGCTGGCCGCTTGTCGGGCAAATGCTACCGCCTGTCACGTAAAATCTTGACGTAATAAGTTGCGACAACTAGGGTGCATGGCTTACCTCTGGGAGAGCCTTCATGCAAGTTTTGTCGTGTCAGCGAGGAGTCTCGTTGATCGAAGTGCAGAAGCCGCAAAACGCGGTTGCTCACTCGAGTGGACGCGGCCCCGATGCTGACGACGCACTGCGGCGCACTGCGCTTGCACAGGTCCGCGCACGGCGGCATGCCTATGGCTTCACCTTGGTCGAGTTGATGATCACCCTCGTCGTGGCGTTGGTGTTGATCATGATAGCGGTGCCGAGTTTCAGGACGATCACGCTATCCAACAAGCTCACCACCACCGCCAACGATGTCGTCGGCGCGATCAATATTGCGCGGATGGAAGCGATCAAGCGCAATGCCAGCACCCAGCTTTGCAGCAACTCGGCCAGCGGCAATTCGAGCGACCCATCGAGCAGCGCATTGGGTGGCGGGTGTGGCACAAAAACCGGGGCGGTCTACGCGCTGAACGGAACTGCGCCGGTGGAGGTGCTGGCCGGCACGGTCGGCATCACCTCGCCGATCCAGCTCAACGGGGACATGACGGCGCTGCGTTTCACGGCGCAGGGGTTGGGACGAAAAGTCGGCGAGACAACCCCGTACGGCAAAACGGTCGCGGACATCTGTACCAGCCAGATGAGCACCAATAACCATCGCGTGATCATGATGACGGCTGGTTCGATCCTCGAGACGAAAACCATCAGCGGAGACTGCCCTTCGTCATGAATAGCCCGATCGCGCTTACCTCCCAGATTCAAGCAAGCATGCACGGTGCGTCGCGTTGCGCTCGCCGGCGACCCAGCCAGTCTGGCGTCGGTCTTATCGAAGTACTGGTAGCCGTGCTGGTGCTCTCGATCGCTTTCCTGGGCATCGCTGCCTTACAGGCCATGTCGATGTCCACCAACAACAGTGCAATGGCGCGAAGCATGGCCACGATCGCCAGCTACTCGATCCTCGA
>Ga0302315_10002558_pt1 | contig 17059 bp, 10 predicted proteins | sample III_Palsa_N3_1_FD_200532 | JGI IMG/M metagenome (GOLD analysis project Ga0302315, IMG submission 200532) | Peat permafrost microbial communities from Stordalen Mire near Abisko, Sweden - III_Palsa_N3_1 | ecosystem: Environmental > Terrestrial > Soil > Palsa > Peat permafrost | place: Sweden... | reverse complement strand
ATATTGGCGATAACCTGACCAAGGTGTGGGGCAAGCACGTGGTGAAGATTGGGATCTTCAGCCAGCGCACCACCAACAACCAGACAGCGACCAATCCGACCACCAACGGCGCCATCCAGAATTATTACTACGGACCTGCGGGGAACTACTTTGCGGATTACAACGGAACGTATCCGGATGGGTCGCCCGCTTACGGCAACCCGCACTTCAACAGCGGCAATGCGCTGGCAAACTTCTTCGAAGGGCAGATCCAGGACTGGCATCAGCAGAACTTCAACCCTTATACGAATCTGTACTTCTGGAACACGGACTTCTACGCGCAAGATACGTGGCGCGTAGCTTCTAACTTTGTCGTGACCTACGGCGCGCGCATCAGCAAACTAGGCGCGTGGCAGGATGCGCATGGGATTGGCGCGTCGGTCTGGATTCCGGCGCTATACACGTCCGAATATAACGCGACAACTAATCCGCTGCCCGGCATGACATGGCACGGGAATAATTCGTCTATTCCGAACTCGGGTGTAGGCACGCCACCGGTGTACTTTGAGCCGCGAGTTGGGTTCTCGTTCGATGCTTTCAAGAACGGCAAGACAGTGATACGTGGTGGAGTCGGTGTGTACCGCTTCCATGATTCCGTAACGGACGTCGCGAACGAATTTGCCTTGGCGGAAAACGTTCGATTCACGGATCTGCAAGGCTTCGGTGGTAACACGCTCGAAGGCGTGAGCACGCTCCAACTGGATCCCTACACGTATGGCAACGCTGGCGGAACGGAGACGTACATCTCGCCATCGACGATCTATGGGCTTGATCCGAGCGATAACAAAGAACCGGTGACGAACAACTACAGTCTCAGCGTGGCGCAGCAGATGCCAGGCCGCTGGATTCTGCAGGTGTCCTACGCGGGGAACAATACCAGCGACATGATGAACAATGGCACGACGCAGGCAGTTGTGCTCAACAACGTGAACGCGATTCCCGTGGGCACGTTGTTTACGCCGACGGCGGCAGCGGCCATCAATGCGGGCGCCGGCTATGACGCCTGCAATCCAACTGGATGCACACCGCAACAGGCAGCGAGCCTGGACAACATCTACAACTACCCGGGGGATAAAGCGGTTCAGAAGGCACGGCCGTTCCCGAACTACAGCCAGATCCTGGTGCCACGTCATAACACGTATGCGAACTATAACGGCCTGCAGATTGTGGCGGTCAAGCAGCTTGGAAAGCTGAACTTCAATGTGAACTATTCATTCTCGAAGGCGCTCGGCATTCTCGGGTCGGCAGCGGACTTCAACTGGACGGCCGGCATGGATCCTTTCAATCTGCAGAACAATTATGGGCCGTTGAACTTTGACCGGTCGCAGGTTCTGAACCTGAGCTACTCGTACCAGACTGGCAGGTTCACGGATCAGCGCCTGCTCGGTGCGTTCATCAATGGATGGCTGATTTCCGGCATCACGAACCTCCAGAGCGGGCCGAACATGCAGACGGGCGTGAGCGCTTCGCCGGGCTATTACCTGCAAGGAAATATCGGGCAGGGAGCGACAGCATACCCAGTGGAGTCGCAGTCGATCCTGGGAACACCGGACGTCAACTTGCAACCGGTACTTACCTGCAATCCGGCAAAGGGACTGGTGTCGCATCAGTATCTCAACCCCAACTGCTTTGCGCTGCCTTCGATTGGAACGAACGGCCAATACATCGAGCCGTACGCTCACGGACCGGCGTTCTTCAATACGGACCTGACCCTGGAGAAGACGTTCCGTCTGGGCGGAAGCAGGGCCCTGCGGCTGCGCTACGCGGCGTTCAACTTCATCAATCACCCGCTAAACAGCTTTGGCACCGGATACGCATCGCAAACCACGTTGCAGTTGAGCGATACGTCGCCGAATGGATCGCCGGAAACGGCAACCTATAACCCTAGTGAAGGGTTCGGGTCAGCACCGCTGAAACTGGGGCGGCGCTTGTCTGAAGTGTCGTTGAAATTCGACTTCTAGGCTGGGCTTTGGCTGCGGCGGTGGAGACGCCGCCGCAGCCTTTGCTTTTTTGATTGCGCACGATCGCGGTTCGGCGGTGGCGCTGGTGGAACCATGTTGCATTTCGTGGAGAAGCAAATGCCCGGACGAAGAATCACAGGTTCGTTCAGTTCCCTGTTTCTGTGTGCTGTCATGGCAGGTGTGTGCGCATGGGCGCAGACGCAAGCGCCAGGCGCTGGGGGAGTTGCTTCATTTTCGTCCGTTACCAGCGCAACCTCGATGCCGAACGGCGTGGAGTTGCATGATGGGAATCTGGTGATGCAGATTACGGCATTGCGCGAAGACGTGTTGCGCATCCGCGCGTCGGGTACGGGCGCGCTGCCAGAAGATGCGAGTTGGGCGGTACTGCCTGAGGCACGAAGAGCGTCGGTAAGCGTGGCCCAAGACAACGATGAGAAGGAGGTGGGATTTCACACGGCGACCCTGCATGTCTCAGTCGATCGGGGCAATGGGCTGATGACGGTGACGGACGCGGCGGGAAAGGTGCTGCGGCAGGACACGAAGCCGATGTTGTTCGATGGCGACGGATTTCGGATTACGGAGGCAATGCCGGCCGATGAGCATTACTTCGGTCTAGGGGATAAGACTGGCGCCTTTGATCATCGCGAGGCGGCGTTTCGGTTGTGGAACACGGATGCGTATGGGTGGCAGGAGTCGACTGACCCGTTATACAAAAGCATTCCATTTTATCTGACGTATCGAGCGGGCGTGTCGCTTGGAGTGTTGATCGATAATACGTGGCCGTCATCGTTCGACTTTGGCAAGACGGTGGGAGACACGTTGCAGTATCGCGCGGAAGGTGGGCCAGCGAACATCTACATTCTGTATGGGCCGTCCGCAAAGGACGTATTGAAAACGTATGCATGGCTGACGGGGCCGACGCCACTGCCCCCGCTGTGGACACTGGGCTTTCAGCAGTCGCGCTACAGTTACATGACGCAGGAAAGAGTACTGCAGGTGGCGGAGCGGCTGCGCAAAGACAAGATTCCTTCGGATGCCGTGTATCTGGACATTGATTACCAAGACAAGAATCGCCCCTTCAGCATCAATACAAGCGCGTTTCCGGATATTTCCGAGATGGTGAAGACACTTCATGCAGAGAAGTTGCATGTAGTCGCAATTACGGATCTGCATATTGCGTACCTGCCGGGGCAGGATTATGCACCGTTCAATAGCGGCACCTCTGGCGATGAGTTTGTGAAGAATTCGAATGGGACGACTTTCGTTGGCAAGGTATGGCCGGGCCCGAGTGTGTTTCCGGATTTTACAAGGGCGCAGACGCGAGCGTGGTGGGGAACGCTTTACAAGAACTTTGCACAGATGGGGATCGACGGATTCTGGAATGACATGAATGAGCCTTCAGTGTTCAACGATCTGAAGACCATGCCGTGCTCGGCAGTGCACCGTATCGATGAGCCAGGATTTGTGAAGCGCACGGCCACGCATTGCGAGATCCATAACGTCTATGGAATGGAAAACTCGAGGGCAACGTTTGAGGGACAGCTAGCACTGCATCCGGACGTGCGGCCGTTTGTGCTGACGCGGGCTTCGTATGCGGGAGGACAGAGGTATGCAGCGACGTGGACTGGGGATAACTCGGCTACGTGGAACCATCTGAGGCTGACGACGTCGATGCTGAAGAATTTGGGGCTGAGCGGATTTGCGCTCGCGGGAGCAGATGTTGGAGGTTACGCGGGCACACCTACGCCCGAGTTACTGACCAAGTGGATTGAGATTGCGGCGTTCCAGCCAATCGATCGGGATCACGCGGAGAAAGGGACCGGCGATCATGAGGTGTGGGCTAATGGGCCAATGCAGGAAGACATCCGACGCCGATTCATCGAGACGCGATATCGGCTGCTTCCTTACCTCTATTCGGTGACGGAAGAGGATACGCATACAGGACTGCCGCTGCTGAGACCGCTGTTTCTGGAGTTTCCGGAGGCGGCCGCGGATCGCCATCCGCTTGATGTTGATCTGAATACTTCAGGGGAGTTCATGTTGGGACCAGATTTGTTGGTCGCCGCACCGGCCTTCGAGGATAAGTCGGGCGATTACGAGGCGACACTTCCCTCCCATGGGTGGTATGACTTCTGGACCGGTAGAGAGGTGGAGGAGGATGGGGTACAGGAGGAGGCTGGTGGACTCCAGCCAGAGTCGGCGGTGGGGCCGGCTCTGCCGGCAGTGCGGATTCATCGCGAACTCTCAACGCTTCCGGTGTTCGTGCGGCCGGGCTCGATCCTACCGATCGAGCCGTTGGTGCAGAGTACCGAAGAGCAGCCTTCAGGGCCACTGACGTTGCGTGTATTTCCAGGAGCAGACTGCGGCGGACACCTCTATCTGGATGATGGAACGAGCTTCGCGTATAAGCGTGGAGAATTTTTGCGGATGAGCTTTTCCTGTCAAAGCTCGGGAGATCATCGCGAGATAAAGGTACACATCGGGAATCATGAGGGGAGCTTTCCTGCGTGGTGGAAAGCGATCGCGATCCAGGTGAACGGGCTGCCGGCGAGGCCCTTGTCGGTCACCGTAAATGGGGAAGCCGCAAACTTCAGCTATGCGGATGCGTTGGCTACGATCGTTGTGGAGGATAGCGGGGATGGCATGGATGTTGTCGTGAAGTCCGGTGGCATTCGATAAAGAGCCCTTCTCTCATCGCCTGACTCCGCACAAAAGGACACGTCCGCATTCGCAACGTTCTGCTACGGCCGATCGGCACCGACGTTTGCTGATATCTGCTCGGGTGTTCACGCAGGATATCGAACCACCACGTGGACCACCGTAGAGTAAGCTTCATTCGAATGGTCGGGGCGGAGAGATTCGAACTCCCGACCCTCTGCTCCCAAAGCATAGGGGCCTTAATTTTCAACGATTTAGCCAGCTTTACCCCTGAAGGGACACATGGGTCCCCACAAATTCCCCCACAATCCTGAGGTCAAGGGCGAAGCAGAAGGGAGCCCTTTGTGGTCCTGAGAGAGTGCTGAAGTGTGGTCAGGGACAGGTCGGTGGCACACCGGTGTGTCCCGCCAGGGAAGTTTATCCGTGTTACCTCGATTCAGGAACGTCTCGATTCCTTTATTGGACACATCAAGATCCATTTGGAAGCGTCAATCCAAGACACTTTCTTCATAATTAGCTTACATACCCGCTCTTCGCTTCCCGATTCCCACGTACCTCCCGGGAGGAGATGTCGACCAACGCCCACTCCAATCGACCTCAGCTCTGTAAGCGTAGCCCTCTGAGCCCCTCGTAATCGAAGATCTTTCATGCTCAATCCACACAGTGGCCCGCTGTGTAGCGAGCCGCTTTCTACATACCCCTATTCAACTCGCAAACCCACTTTCCGAAGGAGTATCAATGGTGTACGCAATTCGGCTCTATGAAGTCCCATCTGTCAATGTCCCAGCCTTTACTGCAGCATTTGAGGAGAATCCACCATGGCAGCGTCTTTCATACCAACTAGATGGTCATCTCCATACCGGCTTGCTGGTTCGCTCCATGCTCCCGCCCTCGTTTGTGTCTCTAGCCATCTGGCAGAACGAGGAGAAATTTGTTGCAGCGGAGAATTCTGCGGACTATCTCAACTTCAATCGGTCGTTACGCATTCTGTCTGCTAGCTATCAGAGTGTCGGTATCTTCCGTTATCGGTGCCAGCCAGAGGAAGAGCAGATCAGTGACCGCCATATTCGGATACCGTACGATCTTTCAGCACACACGGTGCGGCAGTGAGCGACTCACGTCAGTTGGCCCTACGGCTGGCAATTTACCTGGAATGCGGCGGCGTGACACCCATCACGACTGGGTACAGCTATAAGCAATACTGCATTGCATTGAACAATCAACTGATGGTGCTTGAAGCCGAGTTGAGGAAGCGCGGTCGGAGAGACGGGCGCAAGCTAATTCGTGAAGCCCCCGGCCTGGAAAAAGCGGCCGGACACCTAGTTCCTGTTCCTCCGCCTACTCCACCCCTGAGCCGCAACTCGGAGCTGCGGTATGAGCAACACAAGCGCAGGATGATGCTCTGGTTGGTGAAGACCACAACATGCCCAACCTGTCGCATGTGGGGTGGTTTTCCAAAGAAGCTGTGGGGAAGTTTCGAGATCGCGGACGCGGTGCGGAGGCGTCAGGGCGATCCGGATTTGCGGGTCTATCAGTGTCCTGCCAAGCCCGAGTACTTTCACCTCGGTCACGTACGCAAGAGGAAGGATTCTGCACCCGTGAGCGACGGCATATCCTCATGACTCGCCTACCAATGCCCTATGGATGGGTAAAGCTCGGAGGCGAAGGCAGGCTAGGCACGCACGTCGATGTGGCCTTTTCGCACAGAACCTTCGATGCGCCAAGTTCCGAGTTTGGAAGCTATCAGTTCCCTGGATGCGACCACTCTCTGTGGAGTTGGAGCACACGGTCCTCCGTGATGTGTGGGAGAAGGGCTATAGGTCTGTAATATCTGGCATCGGCGAAGACGAGGTATTGGGCGGGATCCCGGATGGGATGCCGGAACTGGCCGATTACCTTGTCTGCGGGAGACTTGGAACCTTCTTCCGTCAGGCTGTCGCATGGTCGCTGAATGCAACACTGAGCCTATTTGTGTTCTTCTTCTCTGCTGAGACGATAGGCTTCTGGTGTCTCGATGAGAAAGGCAGTCTCGCCTGCCAACGCCAGCAAATCGCCATCTCCGCTGACAACGTTCGCACGGATGCCGTCAAAGACAGAAAGGGGGAGGCTGCCAGCTCATCGGCACTCCTGGATCGGGCGTCCTTACTGCATGAACTGCCCTGTCAGAGGAAATATCTGTATCCGCTTTGTGACGCGTTCTTTCGCTTCTGTACTCATCACGAGGTCTTCCCGAATCTGCGGCCAGACGATAACAATCCGCTCTGCGGTTTGCGTGGCGGCATCCATTATCAGGCGCTCGGGGACAGGAACCTTCGCCGCAAATCTTGTCAAGAGCGCTTTGTCGAACTTCCTCACGTCTTTCTCTTTGGAGACCGAAAGCGCCATCGTAAAGTCGTCGAGATAAGCAATGGTCGAAACCAAGTCATATGCCGGCGAGAGCTTCGGAGTTCGGCCATCTTCGTAAAGCAGAGTCCAATTCTTAAGATGCATATCGGCGTTGCCGATTGCAGCACTAAAGATGAGACGGCTGACAAACTCTCTCACTGCCTCCAGATCTGCAATACTCGCCAGATCTTTTGCCATGTTTCCATAGCTATAGTTGTCATATTTCTCTTGCGGAAATTGCCGGTAGAGCTGGTTGAAGTCTTCCATGTGGATGCGAGTATTTTCGTGCGTTCTGTCAAACCGACGCACCCAGAGAGAATTGGCCTTTGATCGGAACGGTTCCGGAAGCCCTTCAATCTCTTCTGTGGGAACGAGCCCTGTCTCCGCCGTGTTGATTTCCACAGCACGGGCGAACTGCATCATCGAATGCTCGTTTTCGGGAACCAGCGGGTATCGTTGCGAGGGAAGTTTGACGATCCAATGTCCTCCCCTACCCTCGACGGGAATGGTCAGCCCTTTCTCCGGGGAGCCGGCGGCCGAGAATTTCATCTGAACTCCGGCAAGTGAGAACCTTAGCGGTTGATCTTCGCGAATCGGGCCTTGGGATGCCAGGTCTTCCTCGAATTCCTCGGGAGGGGGACCATCGCTCTCGGAGCGAACGATCACAGCGCCGGGGAGGTCCTCGCCAAGAAGCTGGAGCAAAGGCAAATCTCGAACCTCCTTGACATTGGCGCGTCGAGCCACGTAGCGACGCAAATCTTCTTCAGGAAGGAGATTCGAAAAGAACGGAGCGACTTTTGTTTGGGTCTCGACGGTTGCCGTATTGAGGTCGCCCTCGGCATTGAGAAAGGAGAGACTGAGAACGGGACGATTCCGGTTCTCGATAAAGCTCTGATCGAAAACGAAGATATTTCTATCGTTGGGCAGTTCCGTGATGCCGCCCACGAGGGTCTGCCCAAGCCAAACGGACAGTCTTGCCAGAGGACGTGTCTTACTCATCGGCGTCCTCCTCTCTATCTTCCGGATCATTCCCGACCAATCCGAGGATCTCACTCGGTGGGAAGGAGCGTTCGTGGGATTTGAGAAGATGCCTGACTGCAGATAAGAGGCGCACAGGCACAGGAATGATCTCTGTACCTAGGCTTCTTGAGACTTGCACTACACTGGACAGGCGCGGGTCATCGAGACCGGCCTCTAGACGGGCGATTTGAGACTGTGTTTTGCCGCTGAGCTCTGCTACCTGAGATTGAGTGAGCCGAAGCTGCCGGCGCCTATCTCGGATCGTTCGGCCCCACGAGTTGGATATTGTCTCCATATCGAATACGCCATATCTAAATGAGAATTATACCTCATTCGATATATATCAGCGACGACCGTCCTTTGGGGGCCACTGGAAACAGTTTCCGATTCTCTGGTCTCCTCCTCGTCAGGGATCAAGGATCTTTGAAATAAGGAGATTAATAGTTCTCCAAAGCCTCTCCCCCAAGGATTCACTAACGTTGGCGGTAGTCACGCCCTAGCTCAGCTCGACTTCACGCAGCTGGCCGATGATCTCTTCCGGTTTGTACTCATTGCTCGGCACTCACCTTCTCTTCCCTGCCTATTACCTCTGATGACACGACGCGACATAACTGATAGAGTTAATGTCACGTCGCGACATCAGCGTCAGCAAAGGAAAAGTAATGAATGAGAGCATGGGCATTGGTAAGGGTTTATCGAGTGACGATGAGTCCGGCGGAGCGTTCCTCATGAAGCGCGTCCAATATCACCATTACGGCGGACCTGAGGTACTGCGTCTGGAGGAGTTCGCACTCGCCGCGCCGGGCCGCGGTCAAATCCGCGTTCGAGTAAGGGCGGCGGCGGCTAATCCGATGGACTGGAAGATCCGCAGCGGCGAAATGAAGATGATGACGGGTCGAAAGTTTCCGCGCGGCCTCGGCCATGATTTCGCGGGCATAGTCGAGGCGGTTGGACCGAATGTGACGCGGTTCAAGGTCGGCGACGACGTCTTCGGCGCTACGGGATTGAAGGAAGCAGGCACATTCGCAGAGGCGCTGGTGACCGAAGAGAAGACGGTCTTCCTGAAACCGCGGTCCCTTTCGTTCGAAGAGGCTGCCGCGTTGCCGATTGTGAGCGCTGCGGCCTGGACCGCGTTGATCGAAAAGGCGAAGCTGCGAGCCGGCCAGCGGATCTTCATCACGGGCTGTCTCGGGGGAGCCGGGCGAATTGCGGTGCAGATTGCCAAGATGCGCGGCGCAGAGATCGCCGGCAGTTGTAGCGAGTACCGGCGCGTTGAAGCGCTGGCGTTGGGCGTCGGGGAAGTCGTTGACTATCGCTCGTTCAATGCGAATACCTATAGAGGTCGCTTCGACGTGGTATTCGATACGTACGGCTCGTTGTCGCTGGGGCAGTGCGGCGCGAGGCTCAAATCCGGCGGCGGCGCGCTGCATCTTGTTCCAACGCCGCTCAAGATGATCTGGAGCATGTTCTCGCCCCAGCATAAGACGATTTTTGCGCACCTGACGCCGCAATCCCTGGCGGACATCGCTGAGGCGGTCGAACACGGCAAACTCGCGCCGACGATCGGCCGGATCGTGCCGCTGTCAGAAGCTATACCGGCCATCATCGAGCTTGAGAAAACCAGTTTACCCTCGGGGAAACTGGTGGTCATTTCCAATGTGTGAGTTGCACTGTCCGATAAGGACGGCGCGTGCCCGCTAAGTACTAAGGTCGACATACGAGCCTTTCATCCTCAACATTTCGCCGGATTTTACCGGTGCAAGGAGCCTCCAATGATTATTGAACTTTGCGACATTCGTATTCACCCCGGCCAGAACGCCGCCTTTGAAGAAGCCATCCAGCGTGGTATCGCCATAGTGGCCGCAGGCGCCAAGGGCTTTCATGGCTGCAAAGTGCACCGTGGCATCGAATCCCCCGAGCGCTACCTCTTGCAGATCTTTTGGGACAAGCTGGAAGACCACACCGTGGCTTTCCGGCAAGGGCTGCTGTTTTCCGAGTGGCGTGCCATCGTCGGCCCCTTCGCCGTCGCTCCGCCCGCGGTGGAGCACTTCGAGCTAGTGCCTTAAGTCGTCGATTGACCTAGCATGACTCATGCCGCTCGGGCCGCGTCGAGGCTGCGCGGGCAGGCTTATATAGGATACGCCTATGCCCCGTTGGGAACACGGCAGCGAAGACCGGCTAAAGAAGGCCGCGATAGAGTTGTTCGATGAGCAAGGGTTCGAGAACACGAGCGTCATTGAGATCTCGGAGCGGGCTCGTGTCACGACCCGCACGTTTTTTCGGTACTTTTCGGACAAGCGAGAGGTTCTGTTCGCTGGATCAGACGAACTGCGCGCAATGCTCGTCGAGAAGATTCTCCAGGCGCCAGACGTTGGGGAACCGCTCAAGGTAGTCACTGCCGTCCTGTCGGAGTTCGACTGGGAAAGCCTGGGATCACGGAATTCCCAGCGCCAACGGCAAGCAGTGATCGCAGCGAATCCGGAATTACTTGAACGCGATCTGAGCAAGAACCACAGCATTGCCGTCGGGTTTATGGATGCTCTCCGACAACGCGGAGTTGACGCGGATATCGCGCGACTCGCTGCCCATGTGGGGATTCAATTGTTTTGTACGGCTTACATACATTGGCTTGAGGCGGGTGTCAAATCAGATCTGGCATTGATGAGCGAGAGTGCAATGTCGCTCCTGGCATCGATCGTGCCTACCAACGCTCAGCTCCCTTTCCCGGGGGAGAAGAGTGCTCGGGTGGCGGCTAAGCAGGCAGACCGATCGCCACTCCGGAGGACAGGCCAAAGATGACTACTTGCCGACGGATCCCACGATCAGAAACGCGAAAGCTATCGTGAGGAGTACAACACGCCAGCGGGGAAGCAGATCCCATCTGCGCCGGTACTTCTTCCAATCGGGAGGCGGATTGCACTTAAGACGGTCGTTGATCGGCACGAGGGCGGTGACCGAATACAAACTCGCCAAGAGCCACAAAACGGCCGATCTAACGATCCAGATCGGTAAGCGGCCAGATTGGTGCCATTGGATGACAACCTCGGCTAAAGTAAGCAAAAAGACAAGAATGTACCAAATCGGCATGCCTGTCCCCATCACGCGAGCGAGGGCGCTTGCGGCTAGCAGATGAACATCATCCGGAATTTTATCGAGCGTTGGATGGACAAACGCGGCGATCGCCAGTTCAGATCCAACCATCAATCCAGCGACCATAATTGCAACGACATATAGGACTTCCATGATCACTTCCTCCCGTAAAACAAACCTTGGAGCGAGTTAAGGTTTTCTCGCCCGAAGAAGCGACGCTGGCACCTAACCGAATTGCGGAACGAAAATTGCGTGACAGGCAGGCCCGCCGGGCACAGATACTCAGTGCCGCACGACGAATCGCGGAACTTGAAGGGTGGTCCAACGTAACCGTTCGGCGGCTATCCGACGAGATCTCATACAGCCAACCTGTCTTGTACTCTCATTTTAGAAGCCGCGAAGGAATTCTAGCCGCGGTTGCTGTCGAGGGTTTCCAGGAGATGGGCCTGGCTTTGGATAAGACAAGGAAACGGGTTAAGCGTGGAGGTAATGTCGAATCAGTTGCGACCGCATACTTGGGGTTCGCCGCGTTTTCACCAGCACTGTATGAAGTGATGTTTTCGCTCAGCCTGAGCGTATCGTTCGATGACGCGGCTACTCCTCAGGAGCTGCGATTCGCGTTTTCCCAACTCCTGGAGTTGTTTCCGGGGCCGAGATCTCGGTCAGATGTCTTGTCTGAATTGTTTTGGGCGAGCCTCCATGGTATCGCGGAGCTAACAAGAACCAAGCGATTTCCGTCCGTCCGTCAGAAAGAGCGCGTGAAAGCGCTCGTCGAGCTCTTCACTTTACCACGATGAAACGGCACGGGTGCCGAAAACTGGAAGGCAGCACATCCCGAATTCCAGATGGTCTCCGCACGCGAAGTTTCACAACGGCCAAACGATAATGATGGGACTCATTCAGGGAGTCATCGGGCTCGTCCTCCTGTTCGAGCCCGGCCGATTGACGCTGGGAGGCTTCTCCTGGGAGCAATCATCAGTTCAATCTATCGGCTGGCGCTATTCGGAGCCCGGCTCTTCCCCGGCACGGCCTGGACTGATCCCGAATTTGAAGTCGAGACTACGAAGCCACTGGGTTTCCACCTTCAATAGCTCCTAGGCACTGTTCTATTGGCCATCTTGCGGTAGCTATCGCATCGGATTTCCGGTCAGGACGTTCATGAGAAGAACGACTTGTAACCCAAGGCCGGCGCCCGCATAATACCATTTTGGCGACAATCAGGCTTTGATGTCTGAACCATGAACATGAATGACCGGGAAGCAAGTGAACTCTTCTTCGTCGACCTGCCAATACGGCATCAAGACGATGTTTGCATTCCCCTTCACCGTATAGTGAAGGGGAGCCCCCGCCTTCGGCATGAGCTGCCGCAGAAGATCCGCCGCGTCGGTCCCGTCTGTCACTCGAAGTATCCCGTCCTTGGAACCAATTGCAGCGTAAAGCAATGGTCCGTACGTCAGCGAATATCGCTTACTCCCGGGCATCTGATTGACACCCGTGTATTCCCTAAGTGATAACGCCGCAGGAAGCGTGAAAGAGACGAAATCCCCATCGGACCAAATGCGGTCGAGCGTAAGGTACGTACCCGGTTGCCCAATCATTGGGCTCAACGCGTTTACAGTAACTGCCATCTCCTTCGTGGCCCATGATGGCACGCGTACGCGCAGCTTCATTTCCGTCGGACTTGCGGCCGAGATCGTGAGCTTGACTTGCGTGCCGAATGGAAACTGAGTCTCCATACGCGCGCTTATCTGCTGTCCACCAAGTTGCCACGTGAGAGTCGAGGGCTCAAACAGATTCACATAGATCCCGTCCTGTGCGATCGAATAGATGTGTTCCGGTATGGACCCAATCAGCCGTGTTCCTTGCCCCTCGCAGCACGAATTGCCCCGTGTGCCCTTCTCTTTCTGTCCAACCAGGACGGTATGATATCGAAGTCCGTAGGACCCATCCTGATTCGCCATCGCAACGTTATAAATCGACTTCTCAATTTCCGCCGCATACCGTTCTTCGGTTGGATTCATGAGCTGAAACCGCTGACTGAGGAAAGACCAGAATGAGCTCCCACACAACTCTCCGAGTTTCTGCGTAAGCGAATTCGAATTCGGAGGATCGTAACTATATTCAATAATGGAAATTGATCCGCCCGGCTGCTCCCAATGAGCGTGATACATCTCCCACGCAGCTTTCACGCCGTCATACAGTTGTTGATCGCCAGTCGCGCGATACAGGTCAAGGTACGCCTCCAGGTTTGTGAGCAAATAGCAGTGCGGACGATCGTAGGGATACTGCCAAATCTGATCTTCTTCCCCACGCGCCAACGCCTCAAGCCACTTATCTTCAAGGAAGTAACGTTGAATCACCTGGATGTCCATCGGCTTCCCAACCGGGGTGAAATACATCCGCGTATTGGCAATCATTCCCTGGCCACCCTGCACTCCCCCTCGCATCAGGTAGGGCAAATCGTTGCAGCGATCGAACCAATCGTAGTTTCCTCGTAGCAGCTCAAAAGCCTTTGAATTGCCAGCGTAACCCGCTTCGATCAGGCCATGCGTGAGCCATGCACGGGTATACCCACCGCGCTCCGAATAAAACATGGTGTCTTCCGGATACGCCATCACATAACCGTTCGCCTGGCGACACTCCGCAATGCCGTCCACCACCGCTTCGAATCGCGTTCGCAACTGAGGATCATCAATCCAACGCAGCGTGTTTCCCGCCCCCATGAGGAACCTTCCTGCGTTTGACCCCGCCAGATCCGTCTCCCAGAACTTATCCGGCTTATGCGAGTTCGGCGGAATCGGCTTCCCGGCCCGCTCCCGAAACTGTAGAAGCAAATCGTCCACCGTGAACGACTCGATTAAATAAGAAATGTTGTTTCGCATCGCTGTCTCAAATACACCGCCATGCAATGTAACACCGGAGAGCGGAACCTCTGCCGAATAAGCCGTCCTCTTCCAACTCGCTGCATTGGTTACGGCGAGGCGATGATCTCTGCGCACATATTCACCTTCAATGCGTTCTGGTCTCGTCAATTGCTCCAGGTCAGCTCCATTGCAATACATATCGTCCGAACTCAACTCGCGCCCAATCGCGATATCTCGCCCCCCCGACAGAACTCCTATCTTGGACAGCGCAAACCAATAGGCCCCGTCCGCAGCACACGCTTGTACAGATGCTGGAGCGTCAAAATCAACCGCAGCTCCATCGCGCCGCGAATAAAGCGGCTTCGGAAACTTGGTAACCGTCAACCGCACATAACGAGCATTAATCGCTTTGGCAGGAAAGTGAAGAATATGGTCTTCGGGATTCTCGAAATCAGCCTTCGTCTGATCGCTAATCGCCTCTGCGCGACGGAAGTCAGGATGGTTCGAAGCCTCAATCTTGAAACGCACAGGAAACCCTTCGCCGACATAGTAGGCATCCTGTCCCGGGAGCGTGGTCTGGTTCGCCGGATAGAGCCTCACGGCTTCAATCCGTTGCGATTGCTTCAAGTCAATCTGAACCCAGGAAATGGCGTGCGGAGATTGCGCCGCCTTAGATTGATACGCTCGGTATTTGAAAGCCGGTGTGGCGGCAATTCGTTCCCCTGTAAAATACTGGCCTCCCGTGACATCAATCGGCAGCCGATTGAGTGCACTCGCAAAAGGGCTCTGAAGGAAAAGGCTGCTTCCCGTTGCCCATGCAGTTGACTGGATGAACTTTCGCCGGCTGAGGTCTTGATGCTCTTTTGCAGCATCTGCATCTCTGCCGCGTCGTGTTTTCTCCCCGTGCATCGTTATACCTCGCGTTACCAACTGGGATTTCTATTCTGCTCGCGGACATCGGTTAAGGGAACGCCGTCCTGCCGTCCGCGACGGGACGCGATCAGGGGGGAACCAAACGCGGCTCCCCCCTTGATTGATCAGACTACTTCCCTCGCTTACGGTTTCGGAGGATATAGCTTTGGGCTTCGTCGCCTCCTCCTTGCGCGCTCACCGCTTCACCTTAAGGCAACGGCGTCGATTCTCGCCGTCGCCTGATTCGGGCTAGTAAGTCCTTACCAGATGACCTTCATAGCAACCTGAAGGATGCGCCCCGGAGCTGCGGAGCCGATCGTTCCGAAGCTGGGGTTCGGAAGCACGGCGCTCTGTGGAACGGTGTTATTTGGGAACCCGAAGTTGGTGTGATTGAACAGATTGAATGCTTCAAACCGAGTTTGCAGCACAACTCGACCGACCAATCGGATGTTCTTGAAAAGAGACGCATCCACGTTCTCAACACCCGGCGCACGAAGAATGTCCCTTTGAGAATCTCCAAAATTCCCTTGCGCGGGGTTAGCAAACGCTGCAGTACTGAACCAGTCATTTACGCTCTTTTTGAAGCCACTTGGATGCAGGGGTCCGACGACATCCGCTCGCTCACCGAATGCCTGATTCACGAAGCCAATATCAGTTGCGGCAATCGAAAACGGAAAACCAGTCCGCAGCGAGACAATCCCGTTGACCTGCCAACCTCCGACCAAGAGATCAAGGGCCCTTGAGCTATCACCGAGGAAGCGCTTGCCTTTCCCGAAGGGTAAGTTCGCCGTGAAGCTGCCTACAAAGTTTTGGGTTACATCGAAGCTGCTCGAGCTGTAATCCGCATTGAAGTCATATTGATTCTGAGGGCCGTTACCTGAGGTGTCGCCATTGATGCCCGCTTCCGACGACTTGTCATCCAGACTATGAGAGTAGGTGTAGCTGATGATCGCGCTGTAGTTGCCTCCAGAGTGTTCGAGCTTCGCTTGCAACGCGTTGTAGTTGGAATAAAAATCGTAAAAGTGGTCCAGAATGAGACCGATGTTTGGGTAGGGGACGCGGTCGATTACGGGCGTGGGATTCGAAGCCTGCCACTGGGTCGGAGCATTTTCCCACACTCGTCCAAGAAGATGTGTGCCCTTGGATCCGAGATAATCTATTTCCGCCTTCCATCCCGGAAAGACCTCGTGTTCGACAGAGAGTTGGTAGTCTTGCATGTAAGGCGTGTGAGTCCGAGCGGTTTGGATGAAGAGGAAACCGAGGTTAGCGGTCGTCACCGGAGCAAGCGGTGGCGAGGCTGGAAACAGGGTTGCAGAGTTCACATCCATAAAGCTGTAATTTTGGGCGAATGGGTAGCCTCCACCGTCATCTGCTTCCTTAGTCTCGGTCGTGTCATAGAAGATGCCATAGCCTGCGCGTATCACGGTCTTATCATTGCTGCCGGGCCTGTAGGCAAAACCAAGACGCGGTGCAAATGTGAGAACCTGCGCAGGACCCGGGAAGTGTTCGCCACCGTAAGCGTACAGGGCACCTCCAATGCCGTTGTCGATAATTGACTTGTTTGCAGTGTAAAGACCGCCTCCTGCAATGTTGGGATCGATCCAGAAGACGCGATCCAAGTCCTCGACTGGCTTCTTGTTGAAGTCGTAGCGAAGTCCAGCATTGACGGTGAGTTTTGGAGTGACTTTCCAGTCGTCCTGGATCCAAGGGGCAAAATACCTAAAGCTGTAAGCTACTTCATTGGAGGTAGCGATCGTAGGGGCGTAGGGGGTGGGCGCCAACGAGGTTGCCATCGCCACATAGCCTGTTAGATAGTCTGCGAATGGATCGCCCGATCCAGATCCGTTATAGCCGAATGAGGCAGGGCCGGGATTGTTTTGGTAGGTGTGCCACCAGCGCACATCCATTCCGAAGCTGACGGTATGCCTTCCGACGTTCCAGGTAGCCGCGTCCGAGATGGAGTAAGTCTGTTGGTTATACTGCTGAATAACTCCGTCGCCGCCGATGGTACTAAGGTTGACGCCACTAAAACTGAAGTCCGGGTACGGGAGGTCGGGAGAATATGGGTAGATGTTCTTAATGCCTAATGCGTCGAGAGCGGCAGCGGTGGTCGGTTGCCCTTCGAGATTG
>Ga0302315_10002557_pt1 | contig 17061 bp, 18 predicted proteins | sample III_Palsa_N3_1_FD_200532 | JGI IMG/M metagenome (GOLD analysis project Ga0302315, IMG submission 200532) | Peat permafrost microbial communities from Stordalen Mire near Abisko, Sweden - III_Palsa_N3_1 | ecosystem: Environmental > Terrestrial > Soil > Palsa > Peat permafrost | place: Sweden... | reverse complement strand
ACCCGATTAAGCAAATTATTTGGCGATTTTGTTGCGGTGAATGATATGAATTTCGCCGTGAATCGCGGAGAGATTTTTGGTTTGTTGGGACCCAATGGCGCGGGCAAGTCCACGGCCTTTAAAATGCTCTGTGGTTTATTAAAACCCAGCAAAGGTCGCGCTTTGGTTTCAGGCTTGGACTTGCAAGTCGCCAGTAGCATGGCCAGAATGCGTATTGGTTATATGGCGCAAAAATTTTCCTTGTACAGCGATTTAAGCGTGAAGCAAAATCTTGCTTTTTTCTCCGGCGTGTATGGTATTTTTGGCGCAAAACAAACAGAAAAAATTGAGCAGATGTTGGTCGCTTTTGGTTTGAAAATGTATGAAAATATCACGACACAATTATTGCCTTTGGGTTTTAAACAACGCGTATCACTGGCTTGTGCGGTGATGCATGAACCGGATGTATTATTTTTGGATGAACCCACGGCAGGCGTGGATCCGTTGACCCGACGAGAATTTTGGTCGCATATGCGCGCCATGACAAAAAAAGGCGTGACTATTTTGGTGACTACGCATTATATGGATGAAGCAGAATATTGTGATCGCATTGGCTTGGTTTATGATGCAAAAATCATTGCCACGGGTGCACTCAATGAACTAAAACAACAGGTACAATCAGCCGCATTGCCAAAACCCACATTAGAAGACGTGTTTATTACCCTGATTGAACAAGCCAAAAAACAAGAGGTCATCCGATCATGAAGCCTCTCTTTCGCAAACAACGTCTTTGGGCTTTTATGCGCAAAGAAAATTTACAAATATGGCGTGATCCCAGCAGTATTTTAATTGCCGTGATCTTGCCTTTATTATTGATGTTTTTATTCGGTTTTGGTATTTCTTTGGATGCGAATAAAATACGCATTGGTTTGGTGTTAGAAGATCAATCGCCCACCGCACGTCGATTGGCCGATACTTTTATCAATACGCCCTACTTTGATGTTCGCGTGTCAGGTGATCGCGCGATACTTGAACAAGCCATGATTAATTCACAATTGCGCGGTGTGATTGTGATTGAGCAAGATTTTTCACAAAAATTATTGCGTGGTGTACAAGCGCCCATACAAATATTGGCGGATGGCAGTGAAACCAATACCGCTATTTTTGTAAAAAATTATGCACAAGGCGCAATAGCGAATTGGGTCGCTGCAGAACAAGAGGAACATGGTGACTTGCGGACAACCCCCATTGTGTTAGAAAACCGCGTGTGGTTTAACGCGGAATTAAAAAGTCACAATGTATTTTTGCCAGGTTCTGTGGCCATTATTATGGCGTTGATCGGGATCTTATTAACCGCATTGGTGGTGGCCAGAGAATGGGAACGTGGTACGATGGAAGCCATGATGGCAACACCTATTCAAAAAAGCGAAATTATTTTAGGCAAATTAATTCCTTATTTTTTATTGGGATTGGGTTCAATGATCCTGTGTCTATTGATCGCAACATTGTTATTTGACGTTCCTTTTCGAGGCTCATTTTTTGTATTATTGTTGAGCACGTCGATTTTTTTAGTGGCGGCTTTATCGCAAGGATTATTGATCTCAACATTAACACGCAATCAAATGGTGGCCGGACAAATCGCTGTGATCACTGGTTTTGTTCCTTCTTTTATGTTAACGGGATTTATTTTTGAATTGCAATCAATGCCAACGTGGTTACAAATAGTGTCGTATATATTACCTGCGCGTTATTTTATTGCCATTTTAAAAACCAGTTTTTTAACCGGCACGGTATGGGAATTATTGATCCCCAATTTATTGTGTCTGTCATTCATTGCCGGTGTATTTTTATTGGTAGTGGCGCATCTTATGAATAAACGAGTGGACTAAATCATATGTGGAAACAAATGCTCGCGTTGATAATTAAAGAAGCGCTCGTGGTTTGGCATGATCGAAAGATCCGTTTTACGTTGTTATTATCACCGATTATTTTATTATTATTATTTGGTTACGCCGCCACATTAGAAGTGAAAAATATATCCATTGCCATTTATAATCAAGATCAAGGCTGGTATAGCCACGAATTGATAGAACGTATTAAAGGTTCGCCATCGTTTAATCACGTGTACCAAATGCACAGTACTGCAGACATAGAAAAAGCCATTGATGCTCAAAAAGTCATTATGGCGCTGCAGTTTCAACCAAATTTTTCCGCGCAAATGGCCAAAGGTGATGAAGCGCATGTGCAAGTGATTTTGGATGGCCGTCGCACCAATTCATCACAAATTGTGCAGGGATATTTGACGCAAATTTTACAAAGTTATAATGAAGAGATACGACAACAGGATCCACCGCGGCGTGCATTGAATGTTGTGGCGGTGTTTCGTGCGTGGTTTAACCCGAATTTGGATTATATTAATTATACCGCGCCGTGTTTAATTGCGCTATTAAGCATGATTTTGGCGTTGGCCATTACCGCGTTGTCGGTGGCCAGAGAGCGAGAAATGGGGACGTTTGATCAATTATTGGTCTCGCCATTGTCGCCATTACAAATCTTGGTGGGCAAAACCGTTCCGGCATTATTCATTAGTCTCGTTGAAAGTCTGTTGTTGCTCGGTGTTACCTTTTTTATTTTCCGCGTGTCTTTTATTGGGTCGTGGATATTGTTTTTTGCAAGTTTGATGGTTTTTTTAATGTCGGTGGTGGGTGTGGGTTTGTTTATTTCTTCACTGGCCAGAACGCAACAACAGGCTATTTTAGGTGTTTTTGTGTTTATGGTGCCAGCGATTGCCTTATCGGGTTATGCAACACCGATTGAAAATATGCCAGATTGGCTACAACCGGTGTGTTGGTTATTGCCGACCTCTTATTTTATGATTATTGTCAAAGGGATTTTTATTAAAAATCTATCGGCCATGCAAGTGTTATTGCATTTATGGCCGATGTTATTGATTGCTTTATTTACATCCAGCGTGGCTGTGTGGATGTTTCGGCGGCGGTTGGCATAATTATTTTACATAGTGTGTTGGATCAGACACCCCGGCCTCTTCAAATCCTTTTTTACGTATGGCACAACTATGGCAATCATGACATGCGCGCCCTAGTTCATCGGCTTGATAACAAGAAACGGTCATACTGTAATCCACCCCATTTTTCATGCCCAATTCGATAATTTGCGCTTTTGTTAAATCGATGATTGGGGTTTCAATCACCACTTTCTCGCCTTGAATGGCTGCTTTGGTGGCTAAATTGGCCATGGCTTGAAAGGCTTGGATATATTCAGGGCGGCAATCTGGATAGTTGGAATAATCGATGGCATTGGCGCCGATAAAAATATGGCCGATTTTATATACTTCAGCAAAACCCAACGCAATTGACAAAAAAATAGTATTGCGTGCGGGAACGTAAGTCATTGGAATGTCAGTTTTACTATAAGAAGCTGCCGTGGGGACGTCGATATTGGTATCGGTTAATGCAGAGCCGCGATATTGATCGATGTCAATTTTAAAAATATGATGTTCTACGTTAAAGTAAGCAGCGACTTTTTTGGCGGCATCTAATTCTGAGCGATGACGTTGTCCATAGTCAAAGCTTAAGGATAAGCAGGTATAACCCTGGTTTTTGGCATAAGCAATGCAAGTGGTGGAGTCGATACCACCGGACGACAGGATGATTGCGCGTTTCATAATCATAATGAATTCTCTCTAGTTGACAGTCACGGCAACAAGGCCGTAGAATGGTCCTCCTTGCCTGATCTTCATGCATTGCGCCCGTAGCTCAGTCTGGATAGAGCGTTGGCCTCCGGAGCCAAAGGTCAGAGGTTCGAATCCTCTCGGGCGCACCACAATGATCCGATCGTCTTATTTCCCTGAGCGTGCTGCTGCTTTTTGAGCATTGGCTGGGGGCGTCTTGTTGACCAAGTCGTTTACAATTTCAATCAAATGCGCGGGGCTTTTGGCCAATTCTAGATCAGTGACGTAACGTCCACCCACAATGACCGTTGGCACAGCGAACACTTTGTAATGTTGCATGAGTTGTTTGCCTTGTTGCATGTCATGATCCACGGCAAATGAACTAAAGGTTTTATCAAAATCAGCGCCATTGGCACCATTTTCAACAAACACTGCACGCACGCTGGCTGCATCGGTTAATTGACGTTGTTGTTTGTGGATGGCATCGAATAAAGGTAGGTCGACTTTATCCAAGGCATTCATTTGAGCCGCCGTATAATAGGCTTTGGCCAACACATCCCAGCCTTCAAAAAAGATCACGGGAACTCTTTTAACCACTACATTGGCGGGTGCTTTTTCAGCCCAAGCATGAAAGCTGGGTGCCAGAGAATTACATGCAGGGCAGCCATAGCTAAAAAACTCTAAGACTTCAACACTGCCAGGCGCCGCTTGTACCAATTCACTTTTTGTAACGCTATCAGGTAGAACGCGATAGTCTTTATTTTCTTCAATATCCGCAGAAGCACACAGCGCCGCTGAGAACAAAACGATGCCACAGAGTCCTTGTTTAATTGTCTTCATGCGAGGCTCCTTTTAATGTAATCCTGAAATATAGCTACTCACGGCCGCCATTTCATCATCGGTCATGGCTTTTGCGACCCCTTCCATCATGCTATTGGGATCATTTTTTCGATCGCCGCTACGAAATGCTTTTAACTGTGCGAGCACATAATCCGCATTTTGGCCGCTCAAACGTGGATAATTGGCTGCTTCATTGCCATCACCGTTGGGACTGTGACAAGCGATACAGGCAGGAACGCCTGTTTTTATATTGCCACCACGATAAATTTTTTCACCCAATGCCAGCAATTTTTCATCTGCTCCGCCAGGTGTCATGGTTTGTTTGGCATAATAGGCTGCTAAATCATCGATGTCTTGATCGCTAAGACTCACTGCCATGCCGTACATAATAGGGTTATTACGTTGACCTTGGGCGCCTTTACGAAAGGCGATCAACTCTTTTTTCAAATAACTGGCATATTGCCCCGCCAATTTAGGCGTTGCTGGCATATTGCTATTACCATCCAGTCCGTGACAAGCCGCGCACACGGTGGTGGCTTTATTCTTACCATTTCCATCGGGATCAGCAGCGGACCAGGCAGTAACACTTAAACCCAGGCCGATCAATCCAATGAATACTTTCTCTATCGTCTTCATGAAAATATTTCCCATCAACTTATTCATTATTTGTGGCATAATACAACATCTTAGCACAGCATGGTACTGGTTTTTATACAGTGATTAATTATCAACAAACGTTATTTCTAAAAAGTGCAGCAAAACTATCCCAATTACTGCCAGATAACGTGGCTGAAATCGCGTTTGCAGGTCGTTCTAACGCAGGAAAATCAAGTTGTTTAAATGCCTTAACAAAGCGCAATCTTGCGCGCACGAGTCGCACACCAGGACGGACTCAGCTGATTAATTATTTTTCTTTGTCGGAACCCGATCGTTATTTGGTTGATTTGCCTGGTTATGGTTATGCGAAAGTACCGGTGCAATTAAAGGCAGAATGGGATATTTTTTTGGGCCAATATTTGGCCACGCGACAAAGTTTGCGCGGTATTATTTTAATTATGGATATTCGACATCCTTTTATGCCATTTGATGAGCAGTTGCTGGATTGGATTTATCCTCGTGGTTTGCCGGTGCATATTTTGTTAAACAAAGCGGATAAATTGTCACGTGGCGCGCAAATGAGCGCATTAAAACAAGTACAAAAGCATTTACAACAGCATTATGTCGCAGAGCCTTACACCGCACAATGTTTTTCAGCGCTACGAAAAGTCGGAGTGGAAGAAGCCGAGCAGGTATTAAATCAATGGTTGGAATAGGAAAACAGCATGCGAAATTCAAGGAATATGTGTTTTTTGAGTGTATTTTTTTTCAGTATTCTGTCTTTTTTTGTCCATGCGGCGCCCGCAGAATTTATTAATATTGGTTCGGGTAGCATGACGGGTGTTTACTATCCTGCCGGTGCCTCTATTTGCCAATTGATAGCCAAAGAAGCGAAAAAAGAACAATTGGCCGTGCGTTGTGCAGTAGAATCCACGGGTGGTTCTGTGTTTAATTTAAATGCAATTGAAAACCAAACACTAGAATTTGCATTTGCACAGTCGGATTGGCAATATCATTCGTACATGGGATCATCCCTCTTTGCTGCTCGTGGTCCTGATCGAGGATTACGCGCCATTTTTTCTCTTTATAATGAGCCTTTTACTATCGTGGCAAGAAAAAATGCCAATATCAAAAACTTTGACGACTTGGTTGGTAAGCGTATTAATGTGGGTGAACCCGGTTCCGGTCAACGTGGTACCTTAGAGGTGTTAATGCGTGCCAAAGGGTTGACCATGTTTGATTTTAAATTGGTGACAGAGTTAAAGCCCGCTGAGCAAGCCAAAGCACTCTGTGATAATCAAGTGGATGCCTTTTTATACGCCGTTGGCCATCCTGCGGAAGCCATCCATGATACGGCTGCACAATGCCCTATCAATTTGGTCAGTGTACAAGATGCAACGGTGGAACGTTTAATTGCACAAGCCCCTTTTTATGCGCATGCTGTGATCCCCGCTGGATTATACGAAGGCGTTGATACACCAACTTATACATTTGGCGTTAAAGCAACCTTGGTCACACATGAACAAGTGTCGACGGAACACGTGTATTTATTAGTCAAATCTGTTTTTGATCATTTTGAATCGTTTAAAAAAATGTATCCAACTTTTAATGGATTAACCCCTGAGAAAATGTTGCAAGCCAATACGGCGCCGTATCATCCTGGCGCAGAAAAATATTATCAAGAGCAAGGTTGGATCAAATAATTGATAATATTTGTGGTGATAGCATGGATAAACCCATCCCTGTCACTTTATCAGCCAATGATATTTGCCGTTGTCCTGGATAAATAATATACAAATGATCAAGCGATAAATCCTGTAAAGATTGATGTATCGATCGAGTCATATTAGGCGCGTCTGAAAATTTAAATTCAAAACCAATTCGCTTGCCGTTATATAAAGCAAACAGATCCAATTCAACACCATTATGTGTTCGCCAAAAAAAAGCTTCCTCTGTCCGTAAATTTAATAGATCAATCACTTGCTCTATTGCCACGCCTTCCCAGATAGCACCCAACTTAGGATGTCGCATTAATTCCTGTTCGGAATGGATGGTCAATAAATTTAACAGTATTCCATTATCGCGAAAATAAATCTTTGGTGTTTTTGTTTGGCGTTTATGAATATTTTCAAACCAAGGTGGCATGATCCGGATCATAAAGGTCCCTGCCAATATATCCAAATAATGTTTAACCGTATGTCCTGAAATACCTAAAGAAGTTGCTAGTTCATTCATGTTTAATAATTGTCCATGGACGTGTGTTAACATCATCCAAAAACGACGTAGCATGAGCGATGGGATAGAAAAGCCCAAATTGGGGATGTCTCTTTCTAAAAATGTTTGAATATAAGCATCGCGCCATAAATAACTTTCTTCCGCTGAATCGGCTAAATAAGATCGTGGGAAGCCACCACGCTGCAATAAAAGTGATAAATCCAAGCTTTCATCGAGTTGAAAAGGGGTTAATTCGACATACCCAATACGTCCAGCTAACGTTTCTGATGATTGACGGATCAAGTCTCTGGATGCGCTGCCTAAAATTAGGTAACGTGCCTGATTTCTGTCCACCAAAACCCGTAAAATAGGAAATATATCGGGTAATCGTTGGATCTCATCAATGACTACTAAACCAGATAAGTTTTCTAAAGCACGTAAAGGTTGTGATAAAGCCAAAAGATCTTCAGGATTTTCCAGATCAAAATGATGATAATTTTCTCCATATTGCTTGGCAAATTGGAGTGCTAAGGTTGTTTTTCCACACTGGCGTGGCCCTAACAGAGCACATACGTGGTGAACTTTCATTTGTTTTTCAACAAGCTGCATAAATTTGGTGCGAGTTAACATATAAAGTATGTAATTATGAAGTGTATGTTCATAATTACATACTTTAGAGGTGGGCGCAACTTTTTAACAATGATGGATGGCAAGGCTGCTGGCCATTGATCGGAACTGTTTTGATCCGCAGATCCAAAAATTAGAATAGAGGGCGGGATGATGGATGGTTTTTTTTAATTTGATAGGCAGCATAGAAATCTTCTCCAGTATGTATAGATGTTATAGACATACTGGATAGATTTATCTAGACGGATTAATGGCGTTCCTTACTCTTAAGATGCTTATGCAAAATCGCCAATTGCGCAGACGCTTCGGCCAATTCGGCCAAGGCTTTGCTGTAGTCAATGTCGCTGCCTTTGTGATCATGTAGCAGCGCTTTGGCTTTGGCCAAGGCTTCTTTGGCTTTTTCTTCATCCAAGTCATCAGCACGCATGGCGGTGTCAGCCAAGATGGTGACGCAGTCGGGTTGTACTTCTAAATATCCACTGGACACATAGAAGATTTTCTCTTCATTGGGATTGTTGTCATACAACAAACGGATGTGTCCTGGTTTTAAAGCAGCCAAGAGCGGGGCGTGTTTTGGTTTAATGCCGATTTCGCCAAAACGCGCTGTTGCCACGACCATATCTGCTTCGCCAGAAAAAATTTCTGTTTCTGCACTGACGATTGCCACTCGCATTGTCATTTGTGTTGTTACCTATTCAATGATGTACTTACAAATTCTTTGCTTTTTCAGCGGCTTCTTCAATACCACCGACCATATAAAACGCTTGTTCAGGTAAGTGATCACATTCGCCGTTTACAATGGCTTTAAACCCTGAAATCGTGTCTTTTAAGGACACATATTTACCTGGTGAGCCAGTGAACACTTCTGCCACGAAGAAAGGTTGTGACAAGAAACGTTGGATTTTACGTGCACGACTTACCGTGAGCTTGTCATCTTCAGACAACTCATCCATACCTAAAATGGCGATAATGTCTTTTAATTCTTTATAACGTTGCAAGGTACCTTGGACAGCACGTGCTACATCATAATGTTCTTGTCCAACAATCAATGGATCCAATTGGCGACTGGTTGAATCCAAAGGATCCACCGCGGGATAAATACCCAATTCAGCAATTTGACGTGACAATACAACCGTGGCATCCAAATGCGCAAAGGTGGTGGCAGGGGATGGATCGGTTAAATCATCCGCTGGTACGTATACAGCTTGAATCGAGGTAATAGAACCTGTCTTCGTTGAAGTAATACGTTCCTGCAACGCGCCCATTTCTGCGGCCAATGTTGGTTGGTAACCCACGGCAGAAGGCATACGACCTAACAACGCGGATACTTCTACGCCTGCTAAGGTATAACGATAAATGTTATCAATAAATAACAACACGTCACGACCCTCATCACGGAAACTTTCTGCAATGGTTAAACCGGTCAACGCCACACGTAAACGGTTACCCGGTGGCTCATTCATTTGGCCATATACCAGGGATACTTTATCCAATACGTTGGAATCTTTCATTTCATGATAGAAGTCATTACCTTCACGTGTCCGTTCACCCACACCGGCAAACACAGAATAACCACTGTGTTCAATAGCGATGTTACGGATCAATTCCATCATGTTAACGGTTTTACCCACACCGGCACCACCGAACAAGCCCACTTTACCACCTTTGGCAAAAGGACAAATCAAATCGATCACTTTAATACCGGTTTCTAACAGTTCGGCTGAAGCGGATTGTTCATCATAAGAAGGCGCAGCACGATGAATAGGCTTCATGTCTTCAGAGCCGATATCACCTTTCTCATCAATGGGACGACCCAACACGTCCATAATACGGCCTAGGGTTTTTTTGCCCACAGGAACCGTAATAGGCGCGCCGGTGTTGTCTACGCGCAATCCACGTTGTAAACCATCGGTCACACCCATGGCAACGGTACGCACAACGCCATCGCCCAATTGTTGTTGGACTTCTAGCGTGAGTCCAGCTGCTTTAATATGAAGAGCGTCATATATTTTAGGCACCTGATCACGTGGGAACTCCACGTCAACCACCGCACCAATGACTTCCACCACTGTACCTGTTGTTTTTACCACTGTATCAAGACTCATCGAGGTGTCCTCTTAAAAACATTAAAAATGAAAAAGGCTTAAACGGCTGCAGCCCCGGCAATAATTTCTGACAATTCTTGTGTAATCGCCGATTGTCTGGCTTTGTTATACACCAATTGTAGATCCGTAATTAAATCACCCGCATTATCCGACGCGGCTTTCATCGCGACCATACGAGCCGCTTGCTCACACGCTAAATTTTCTACCACGCCTTGGTAGACTTCCGATTCGATATAACGCGTAAATAAGCCTTCCAATAACTCTTTGGCGTCGGGTTCATATAAATAGTCCCAATGACCTTCTGATGCGACATCGGTGGCTGGTTTAAACGGTAATATTTGTTGTATGGTTGGCACTTGCGTCATGGTATTGGCAAACGTATTGTATACCAAAAACAACTTATCAATGCGACCATCTGCATACGCATCCAACATGACCTTAACAGATCCGATCAAATCATCGACTTCGGGTTTATCACCTAAATGTGTGCGATGAGCCACGATATGTGAACCCAAGCGTTTGAAAAAATTCTCCGCTTTCGCGCCAATCACACATAAGTCGATTTGCACATCCTGTTCAGACCAGTCGCGCATGGATAGAATGGTTTTTTTAAATAAATTAATATTTAAACCACCACATAAACCACGATCCGTTGAAATCACAATAAAGCCAACGCGTTTGCATGGGCGTTCGGTCAAATACATATGATGATATTCGGGATGCCCTTTTGCCAAGTGTCCAATCACTTCGTCAATACGCAATGCATAGGGACGGGAAGCGCGCATACGTTCTTGCGCGCGTCGCATCTTACTTGCCGCGACCATTTCCATGGCACGCGTAATTTTTTGTGTATTGCGAACACTTTTAATTTTGGTGCGGATCTCTTTTGCGCCAGCCATTGTGTCAGTGTCCTCTTACGCTTGCGTTGCTTTGAACGCTTCTAAAGCGGCCTTTAATTGTGCTTCAATATCATCGTTGTAATCGCCTTCCTCATTGATCTTATCGAGCAATGTCTTGTATTGATTACGCATAAATGCATGTAACGCTTGTTCAGTCATCACCACGTGATTACGTGACACGCTGTCAAAAAAGCCGCGTTCCACCGCATATAAGCTCACCGCCATTTCAGCAACGGATAAAGGCGAATATTGCTTTTGTTTCATTACTTCCATCACACGTTGACCGCGTTCCAGCTGACGACGTGTTGCATCGTCCAAATCAGAGGCAAACTGTGAGAATGCTTCCAATTCACGAAATTGTGCAGAAGCCAAACGCACACTACCACCCAATTTTTTGATGATTTTGGTTTGTGCTGCACCACCCACACGAGAAACAGATAAACCGGAGTTAATCGCGGGACGAAAACCAGCGTTGAACAAATCGGTTTCTAAGTAAATTTGACCGTCGGTAATAGAAATCACGTTGGTGGGAACGAACGCAGATACGTCGCCTGCCTGTGTTTCAATAATCGGCAATGCTGTCAATGAACCGGTTTGGCCTTTAACAGCGCCGTTGGTTAATTTTTCTACTTCAACGGTATTGATACGTGCTGCACGTTCCAATAAACGTGAATGTAGATAGAATACATCACCAGGATACGCTTCACGACCTGGAGGACGACGTAATAATAAGGAGATTTGACGATAAGCCCAGGCTTGTTTGGTCAAATCATCATAAACGATCAAGGCATCTTCACCACGATCGCGGAAATATTCGCCCATGGTGCAACCGGCATACGGTGCTATAAATTGCATTGCCGCAGAGTCAGCAGCGGTGGCAGCAACCACGATGGTGTGCTTCATCGCATCATGTTCTTCTAACTTACGAACCACGGCGGCCACAGAAGAGGCTTTTTGTCCGATAGCAACGTAAATACATTTAATCCCGGTGCCTTTTTGATTAATAATGGTATCGATGGCAACAGCGGTTTTACCGGTTTGACGATCGCCAATAATCAATTCACGTTGTCCACGACCCACAGGTGTCATGGCATCGATGGCTTTTAAACCTGTTTGTACGGGTTGGTTGACGGATTGACGTGCAATAACGCCAGGTGCCACTTTTTCAACGGGGGCTGTTTGTGTTGCATTAATGGGACCTTTACCATCAATGGGTGTTCCCAATGCATCCACAACGCGACCTAATAAAGATTCGCCGACAGGCACTTCCAAAATACGACCTGTACATTTAACAGGTTGTCCTTCTGCAAGATGTTCATATGCACCCAAAATCACCGCACCGACAGAATCACGCTCTAAGTTAAGCGCCATGCCATACGTGTTTTGTGCAAATTCAATCATTTCGCCTTGCATGACATCCGCAAGACCGTGAATACGTACGATACCATCGGATAAACTCAAAACGGTACCTTCGGTTCTGGCTTCAGAAACGACTTGGAATTTTTCAATACGTTGCTTGATCAATTCACTAATTTCAGCTGGATTTAGCGACATGTGGTCTACCCTCTATAAAGAACTCAAACTATCGGCCAATTGGGCAAGTTTGCCTCGCGCGGAGCCGTCGATGACTTTGTCACCAGCGCGGATAATGGCCCCACCTATTAAATTGACATCCACATGACATTGTAATGTCACATGACGTCCCAAACGCTTTTCAAGAACAGATTTGAAATGGTCTTTGCCTGCTTCATCCAAAGCAAATGCAGAGGTGACCTCTACATCCACACGCTTTTCCGCTTCTGCGCGATAGGCTTCAAATAAAGCCGCCACATCTGGCAACGTTTGTAAACGATGCGCCTGGGCCAATATTTGAATAAAATTTGCAAAAGGGTCGGAAAAATAGGTTTTTCCTATATCCAAAAACAAAGCGCTCAATCGCTCGCTATTTAACTTTGGATTATTGATCAACGCATTGATACGATCATCCAAAGCAACATGGGCAGCAAATTGTAACATATCAGACCATTGCACCACTGCCGCATGCTCGCCGGCATATTCAAATGCAGCTTTGGCATACGGTCTGGCGTAAGTGGTTTTACCTGTTGTTTTTTCTGTCATAATTTCATCACAATTGTGTTGCTAACTGATTCAACAAATCACGGTGTGCTTGTGCATCGATAGAACGGTTGAGCACTTTTTCTGCGCCCATCATCGCAATATTGACGACTTCCACTTGTAATTGTTGTTTTACACGTAATTTTTCTTGTTCAATTTCAAGCTTTGCAGCGTGAATTAAACGTTTACCTTCTTCCACCGCGAGGTGTTTGGATTCTTCGACTATCGAGCCCGCTTGTTTGCTGGCTTTATCCATCATTTCGGAGGCTTTCGCTCTGGCTTCTTGCAGAATATATTCTGCTTGTTGCTTCGCCTCATTTAATGATTCCACCCCTTGTTCCGCCGCCGCCAAGCCATCTGCCATTTTTTTCTGGCGTGCTTGCATGGCTTGCGTAATGGGTGGCCAAACATATTTCATTGTAAACCAAACGAATATTGCAAACGTAATCGCTTGGCCAAACAGTGTGACATTAATGTTCAACGCGTCTTCTCCTCAACGTACCTATGTGCCAACATTAAACGCCCAAAGTGGCTTTAACAGCACCAACGAAGGGGTTGGCAAAAGTGAAGAACAATGCAATACCCACACCGATCATGGTCACCGCATCGAGCAAACCAGCCACAATAAACATTTTTACTTGTAACATGGGAACCATTTCAGGTTGACGCGCTGCGCCTTCCAAGAATTTGCCACCCAACAAACCGAATCCAATTGCTGTACCCAATGCGCCCAAGCCGATCAACAATGCGACTGCAATCGCTGTCATGCCTTGTACATCTGCCGTTAACTGCGCTAATAACTCTTCCATCATGCCTCCTAAGTACACTCAATTTAAAATAAAAAAACACAGACAAAAAACACACTCGTTCACTAATGATCCACTTGCTCATGCGCTAGACTGACGTACACAATCGTGAGCATCATGAAAATAAACGCTTGCAAGGTAATGATCAAAATATGGAAAATGGCCCAAACGGTACCTAATGGCCATTGGATCCACCAAGGTAATAATGCGATCAAGATAAATATCAATTCACCCGCGTATAAGTTGCCGAATAACCGTAAAGATAAAGAAATCGGACGGGCCAATTCTTCAACAATTTTAAGAACCAAATTCACTGGGAGAAACTTAATACCAAAGGGGTGTGTTGCAAATTCCCATGAAAAACCGCCTATCCCTTTGATTTTAATACTGTAATACAGGACCAAAAAGAAGACAGACAATGACATGCCAAAGGTTAAATTTAAATCAGTGGTCGGAACGACTCTTAAGTAATTAACACCAAACAATTTCATGACGCTGGGCAAGAAATCAACAGGGATTAAGTCCATGAAATTCATCAGGAAAACCCACATAAAAATCGTCAATCCCAAAGGCGCAATGACTTCATTTTTGCCATGGAAACAATCTTTAACTTGTGTATCGACAAAGTCGACCATGATTTCTACAAAATTTTGTAATTTACCAGGTACACCCGCTGTTGCATTTTTGGCTGCCAAGCGAAATAAAAATAAAAACACCACACCCAACAAGGTGGAAATGATAAAAGTGTCTAAATGGAAAGACCAAAATCCTTCACCCACCGTATTGTTTTGCAAATGATGGACAATATATTCTGATGCGTTTGCAGGTCCGTGACTCGCGCTCATGCTCTGTGCCTCATAAACATATAATTCAATATTCTTGAATCTATTCTAATATAATGGGTGCAACCCAAAATCCCATTTGTGCCAATGCGTATGCTAAAAACAATGGCAACGGTTCAACACGACCTAAAATAAATACCAGACTAAACAGCAAAGCAGTAATCATTATTTTTTTTGCTTCGCCCCAATAAAAAGCGCGCACAATTTTTTGTGATGCGCGTGCACCATTGGGTTTAAATAAAGTGCGGGCAAACTCTAAATTTGCCAACAGGCAAATGCCACCACCGATGAGCGCAGAGTATGCAGCCATCCATCCACTGACAATACCAGACACCATTGCTACTGTTGCTGCCAACCCAAGTTGAGCTGCCAATAGCTTGCTGATACCTCGCCAGACGGTCGCATTTTTCATAATCACATAACTTAGCCAATGACGCACGACATTATATGAGGTTACCGGATAAGATGCAAGCGTTTTGGGTCGTGCGCAGAGCAAGATCATTTAATTACGCGTATTCTCGTTACCTGTTTCCCCCCTTTGAAAAAGGGGGGTTAGGGGGGATTTGCTCGCTAATGCTGCTGAACTTTATTGTTATGCTATTCCGACACAGCGCTCTTTTCATTGCTTGGTTCATCGCGTCATCCTGTAAATCCCCCTAACCCTCCTTTTTCAAAGAGTGCTGTTGCATAAATGGGATGCTGTCACCCCGCGGTATGACAACGGCTCTCATATCTCATATTTATACAACGACGCCTTTTCAAATTCAAAGGGGGAAAATATATAACATAGTATAATGAAAAGATATTTAGATGCGGTTGCCTTATTTTTCTATCTCTTGACTATCAGGATAGGTTCTTTCACAATGAATATTCCTTCCTTTTTTCTCCTATTAGAAAATATGATGTCATTGTCTCATCTTTCATTGGTTTTGCTGGTGATGGCTATTTGGGGCTTTAGTTTTGTGGTTATTAGCCTGGGTTTAGCGGAAATATCACCATTGATGTTGTGCTTGGTGCGATTTTTCTTTACGTGTTTTCCAGCGATTTTCTTTGTTGCGCGCCCATTGGCACCTTTTCGGCTGGTCATGATGTATGGTTTGGTGGTGATGGCGTTGCAATTTTCATTGCTGTTTATTGGTATGAAGACAGGGATGACAGCGGGATTGGCTTCGCTGGTGATGCAAGTGCAGGTATTTTTCACCATGATATTGGCGGTCTTATTCCTAAATGAAAAGATAAACGTATGGCAAGTGCTGGGTGCACTCGTGGCTTTTTTTGGTTTGGGTATTATTGGTTTTAATATGGGCGTGCAGGGATCCTTGCTGGGATTTTTGTTGGTGTTCATCGCAGCAGGCATGTGGGGCTATGGTAATATGCTTACAAAAAAGCTGGGTTCCATTAACATGCTTTCCTTGGTGGTATGGGGCAGTTTGTTTGCGTGGCCGCCGATGTTGTTGATGGTGGTTTATGTAGAGGGCGCGCAGAGTATTATTGTTGCCACGCAACATCTTTCATGGACGTTGGTGGGTGCTATTGTTTATATGGTATTGCCCAATACATTGTTTGGGTTTTCAGTGTGGAGTTGGTTGCTAAGTCGGCATCCTATTATTACCATTGCGCCATTTACGTTGCTGGTGCCAGTTGCAGGCATGTTAAGTGCAGTATGGATATTAAATGAACCCTTACAAACGTGGAAAATGTGGGCGGCTGCTTTTATTGTTCTGGGGCTTTGTATTCACTTATGGGCGCCCTCTAAAAATAAAATTTGTTATGATTTAGAGTCAAAAGGCTAGGCATAAGGAGTTGTGCATGAATATTTTGATCATAGGCGCCAATGGTTTTCTTGGGGCGCATATTACCGCTGGATTGTTGGAACAAAATTATCAACCAGTTTGTGCTGTTAGAAATATGGTCGATGCGCGTATGAAATTTCCAAGCTTGCAAGTAGTGTATTGTGATTTTAATGCGGATGTAACGGCGCAAGCATGGTTGCCGCGGTTAAAAGACATTGATGTGGTGATTAATGTGGCGGGTGTTTTAAATTCTGCGCGTGGCAATGATATCCAAAAAGTGCATTTTGCCGGACCCGCAGCATTGTTTGATGCGTGTGTGATGGCGAATGTTAAACGCGTCATTCATATCTCAGCATTGGGCATTGATGATGAACATACCACTAAATATGCATTAACCAAAAAAAGGGCGGATGATTATTTAAAAAATACAACCGGTGTCGATTGGGTCATTTTACAACCTTCTCTTGTGTATGCAGAAGGATGCTATGGCGGCACAACGATGCTGCGAAGTCTTGCCAGCTCGCCATGTATGGTCCCGTTAATTGGCAATGGT
>Ga0302315_10002556_pt1 | contig 17061 bp, 9 predicted proteins | sample III_Palsa_N3_1_FD_200532 | JGI IMG/M metagenome (GOLD analysis project Ga0302315, IMG submission 200532) | Peat permafrost microbial communities from Stordalen Mire near Abisko, Sweden - III_Palsa_N3_1 | ecosystem: Environmental > Terrestrial > Soil > Palsa > Peat permafrost | place: Sweden... | reverse complement strand
TCCCAGGGGCTGGCTGCAATATTGGACATGGCTTGTGCGGCGCATTCCGGCTGGATCTCCACGGCGGTAATGGCGGCGCTGTTCTGCTGGGCCACCATCAGGGATAACAGGCCCGTTCCGGTGCCAATGTCCAGGATGCGGCCGACGCTGTGCCGCTCCCTGATCACCCGCGCCATCCACGCACCAAATACACAGGCGTCTGTGCTCACCTTCATGGCGCACTGGTCCTGGTAGATGGTGAATTGCTTAAACTGGAAATAAGGATTTGGCATGGCGACGGGTGCAAACCTACAAATTGTTTCCCGGCCACGCGCAAGGGCCGCCGTGCCGATCGATGCGTCGCGCGGCACGAAGCGCTTATTTCTGTCCCACGATGTGATCCAACACCTGGGCATAGCCCGCCCCTATAGGAACACAGAAATCACCCAGCCAGAGCTGCCCCTTCTCTATGCGGTCAATACGGTTTCGGTTGACGATATAGGAACGGTGGACCCGGTAGAATTGCTGGACCGGCAGAATAGCCTGGGTTTCGGACATGGTGAGGCGGGAAAGAATCTTTCCACTGGCGGTAATGAACTGCATATAATTCCCGGCGCTCTCTACGAACAGGATGTCAGGCAATGAAATGCGTACCTGGTCGTAACCACTCTTGATAAAAATGACGGGGGCCGCGAATTCTTTGTTACTGCGCAACTGGATCTGATCGTTGACTTTATTGCAAGCCTTCAGGAAGCGGCTCAGAGAAAAGGGTTTGAGAAGATAGTCTATGGCATCCAATTCAAAGCTCTGCACGGCGTGTTCGGCATAAGCAGTGGTAAATACAACCATAGGTGGTTGGGGCAAGGACTTCACAAACTCCAGGCCAGATATGTCGGGCATTTTGATATCGAGCAATAAAAGATCCACCTTGTTCTTCTGAAGATAATCAGAAGCCAGGAAGGCATCGGTAAAGCATTCCTTGAGTTCGAGGAAGGGAACCTTGGCCGAAAGTGATTTTACTACTTCAAGGGCGATCGGTTCATCATCTATGGCTATGGCTGTGATCATTTCAGGTATTAAGGTATATAAAATGCGGCAGCTTTTACGGGATATAGGGGACGCCTCGCTATTCTGATCTCAAACTGTTCACGGGATTCCCCAGTGCCGCTTTCACGGCGTGAAAGCTGACGGTCGCCAGGGCTACTATCATGGTCAACGTCCCGGTCAGGGCAAAGACCCACCAGGATACGCTGATATGATACGCATAGGCTTGTAGCCACCGGTGGGTAAAATACCAGGCCAGGGGAACGGCGATGAGCAGGGATACCAGCACAAGACGGGAAAATTCAAGGGATAACAGCTGCACGATGGACGACACGGAGGCGCCCAATACTTTGCGGATGCCCACTTCTTTGTTCCGGTTCACGGCAATGAGGGCGGCGAGGCCGAACAAGCCCAGGCAGGCCAGGCAAATGGATATCCCACCGGCCCAGCCAATGAGCTGGCCCCATTTGGTTTCAGATTTATAATAGCGGTTCATCTCTTCGTCCAGAAAACTGTATTGAAACGGAAGCCCCGGCACATGCTGTTTCCAGGTACTCCCAAGGAACGCCAGGACGGCAGAGGGATCTCCGGAAGCCACGCGGACGTAGATATGGTTGGTGGTCAGGTGTGCGGGCCAGAAAAATAATTGCGGTCCTACTTTTTGACTGAGGGAAGTAAAATTAAAGTCTTTGACAACACCGATAATGGTGTAGGAGATATCCTTGCCGGCATCGTCCGGCTTTGATATCGACTGGCCGAGGGCCTGGTCCGGCGAAATTTTAAATTCCTGCAACAGGGTCTGATTGACGATCACTGCGTGCGTGGAATCGGACGATACCTGGCTGCTGAAATCTCTGCCGCTTAATAACTGGATGCCCAGCACATCAAGGTAGCCCGGGTCTACCGGGTATTCGATAGCGCCCCCACCCTGTCCGCGATAGGAATAACCACTCATCATATACCCGTTCCCTTCTCCCAAACCAATTTGTGTGGCGGTGACCCCCTTCACACCGGAATTGGACAAGATGGTTTGCTTCAGCAATGGATATAAGCGAGCAGTATTTATTCCTGAGGCATCAACGTCGATCACATTCTCTTTTTGAAATCCCAGTTTCATAGACCGCATAAAGGCCAGTTGCTGCAATATGATCACTGTCGAAGTCACGAGTCCCGCCGAAAGAACGAACTGAAGGACGACCAGAGAGCGGGTAAAGAAATTGGCGCCGCTCAGTTTGACTTTGCTTTTCAGGACTTCCAGGGGCTTAAAGCCGGAGAGTACCAGTGCGGGATAAGCGCCGGCCACGAAACCGGTCAGCAAGACCAGTCCCGCCAGCAACCAGATGAGTTCGGGCGACTGGTGGATATTGAAATAAAGGACCGATCCAGTAAGATGGTCTATGAAAGGCAGCAAAAGATACACCGCGATCAAAGCGAGCAAGAAAGAGACAAAGGCCAGCATCAAGGCTTCCGCCAGGAACTGATACACCAATTGGCGCCTGTTGCTACCGATCACTTTGCGGACGCCGATCTCTTTGGCCCTTCCCGCAGAACGGCCAATGGAAAGGGTGGTAAAGTTGATACAGGCGATCAGCAATACGCTTGCCGCCATTCCTATCAGCAGCCACACGTGGCTTGGATCTACGGGATCGCCACTACCATCTATTACAGGGTTGAGGTGTATATTGCGCAGGGGTTGAAAGCGGAAGGTAATCGGATAGCGACTTTTTCCATCCCATAGTTTATTCTTGATGAGATCGGCGGCTTCTCCAGGAAGATGCCTGGCCCTGAAGGATTCCATTCTCTTCCTGTCAGCGGCCAGGGTACTTCCCGGACGTAACATGACATAGGTTTCGTCTCCCGCCGTTTCATACCAGTCGGTGAGGGCCTGCTTGTCAGCATGCGCCAGTACGTATCCATAACTGATCACCATTCCAAAAGAGAAAATAGAATTCGAAGGAAGGTCTTCTGCCACTCCGCTCACCAAAAAAGAGGTATAGGTAGTATCTCTTTTGACCTGTACTATTTTCCCGATCGGGTCCTGATTCCCAAACAACTGAAGGGCTGTCTTTTTTGTCAGCACCACACTATTGGGGGCCTGTAACACATCGGATGCGCGGCCGCTGATGAGCGGGAAAGAAAAGACGGAAAAGAAAGAGGGATCTGCGTAGGAGACGGAGAGGCGGAAGGTATGATCTCCTGCCTTGACAAAACTATTATCCCGGGAACGGACACGGATGGAATGCTCTACATCCGGGAAATCCTGGGCCAGGGCGGGGCCCATGCCCATAGACAAGCCCGCTTCCCCGCTCGGTTCTCGTCCCGGCATTCCTTCTCCCCATTCGTACACGCGGTAAATATCGGCGCCCCTTTTATGGAACCTGTCGTAGCTGAATTCATGTACGGCATACAACAGAAATAAAATAAAGCAGGCCAGGCCTATGGACAGCCCGAATACGTTAATTGAGGCCAGCACTTTCTGCCTGGCCAGGTTGCGCAGGGCAACCTTGCAGTAATGTGTAAGCATGGCTATACTATATAAAAAGATGACAGATAATCCTTTGCCGGACACCGGTACAGGTGCGCTCCTATGATTCCTTCTTAGACAAGACCTGTCTCCTGAACTTTTGCCACAATTGGCTGTAGGAACGCCCGCCTGCCCCTTCCACGACGGCCCTGCCCATTTCTTCCTTGGCGGATTTAGAGGACTCGAAGAACTGGTCTATGGAAGCTTTGTCGGCTTCAAGGGCTTTCTCCGCATAGTATTCTTCCAGGGACCTTTCCCTATCCGATGCCAAGCCGGCCCTGTATACACCCAGCTCGGCGCCTTTCAATACCCTTGATTCGTACTCACCCTTGGGCAGCAAGAGCTTGCTGAGCACTGGCATGACTTCGATCAGGGTAATGATGAGGATAATCAGTTGATAGCGCGTACGCAAGGGCGCATGCCCTACCAGCAGGTCATTCAGGGCCTCTACCTGGGCCAGGAAGCCTTCTGAAAGATTGGCGGCATAGACACCTTCTTTCTTTTTATTCTCCCATTCCAGGGTGTCCAGTTTTGACTGGTATAAAACGATCTGGGGATCGGCGTCCTTGCGGAGCTGATCCAGGTCGGCCTCCCCTTGCAGGAAGGCGGTCTTTTTCACTTTCGCTACGGCGGCCTCGCCTATCTTGCCTGAACCACCGGTTCCGTCCGTTTCCTTAATATAGCTGTCCTTTAAGGCATTGACCTGGTCCGCTTCTACCTGCTCCTGTTTTTTCAACGCAGTGATATGGGATTGATATTCGGCTACCAGGGGGGCGTTCAGTTCGGTCAACTGGCCCCTGAAGGTCTCCATCTTCTTTTCCTTGTTAAGGGCTATCTGGGATTGGATATCTTTCTGAAATAACATCAGGACTATGGGCTGAGAAAGGAACAACCCTATCGTCACGGCCAGGGCTAGCCGGAAAACCACGGGGAGCCAGCTACCCGCTCCGCTTCCCTTGCCCATGGCGGCAATCAGATTACGATCAATGGCCAGGATGGCCAGTCCGAAAAACAGCGCCAGTCCTCCTATAATCAGTTCATCGTCCAGGATGGTGGAAAAGAAATAGCCCCAGGCCAGCGTTGCAAACATCCAGGTGACCAGTACCGACATACCGATGATCCGGTAGCGCTCCTTTTCGGAACCGCAGTTCTTGATAATTTCAGGGTCTACGGTCGCCAGCCACCAGAGAAAACGGGAGAAGCCGTCCGGCTCCTCCCTGTTAGAAGATGAGACACCCTGATCATTGCGGATACCGCCCTGATCATTCCTGACGCCCCGGTCCAGTCCGGTGTAATTATTGTTTTGCATGGGGAAAATGAATGGTTAAGTGGATGAAATATTCGGTTTGCGATTGGTGAATGGTGAGTTCATGACGCTTCGGATATAGTAACGCCAAACGCTGCCGGACATTGTCCAGACCGATACCGGAATTTTCCTGTTCGGGATCTTTCTGCATGGATTCATGCAGGCTATTATATACATCGAAATAGATACTGTCAGGAGTACAAGTGAGCGACACCTTGATCCAGGAAGGCCTGATAAGGCTGATCCCGTGTTTGAATGCATTTTCCACAAAGGGAATGAGCAGCATGGGGGCCACGGAATGTTGACAGCCCGCCTCTTCCAGCATTGTGTCGATGCGGATCTTGTCGGAGGCCTGGGTGCGCAGTTTCTGGAGGTCAATATAATTACGCATGTAATGGACCTCTTTCACCAGGGGAATACTATCCTGCATGTTGTCGTAGAGCATAAACCGCATCATGTCACCCAGTTTCTGGATGCCCTGGGCGGTCTTGTCGCTGTTCTCCTGGATGGCCGTGCCATAGAGCGTATTGAGGGCATTGAATAAAAAGTGGGGATTGATCTGGGATTTCAAAAAGTCCAGGCTGGCATTGGAACTGCTGAGTGCGGAACGGAGCTGATTCAGTCTGCCGGTCGCCTTATTGCCGTATAGGTACACGATCCAACTGGCCGGAGTGACCAGGATGACCAGCCACACCCAGGTGAGACTGAATATTTCCCCTACGTCGTGGGAATGGGAGCTGACGATGGAATCGAAAAGCAACACATAGGGTAAAACAATCGCCAGGGAGATGACTAGATAAATAGGCAGGTACACCCACCAGGCATATCCCTTTCGTTCTTTATAGGGAAGGAGTACAATATAATTAAACGTGTATAATATAAAGGCCAGGGGAAGGGCGCAAAAGGCGACGTAAAGCATGAACCGGAAGGCGTCCCTGCGGACAAAGAATACCCCGGCAATAGTGGGCATCCAGATAAACAGGAATATCTGGAAATGGGCAAAGAAAGACTGCACGCGGCTGTCCCTGATCCTTTGGGCCATTAGCTGGGGAACGAGTATTTCCCTCACCAAGAGGTACCCGCCCATCAGAGCGATGAACTGGATTCCCCGGGTCAGTCCCCTGCTAAGGAAATAGGTCAGGCGTCCCAGTGTTCTTTCTCTTTCAGTGAACACTTCTCCTATGCCCGGTTCCTTAAAGAAAACGTTCAGCGTGAAAAAAGCAGAGACGACTACCAGGGTGATCAGCATGAAAGTAATGAATACGTTCAGTCTCTTCTGCTCATAATACTTGGGGAAGGCCCAAAACATCACCACTAAAAATCCCACATAATAGATCAGGGAAGGAAGGATATTGGGCAGAAAATAATTCGTGACATAATTAAAAGACAGGCCCGCCGACCAGAAGCGCTGCCGTGCCTCAGCAACGGCGTACTGACCTTCTCCGCTCATCCAGGCCAGGGAGGCGGAAAGGGAAACGGTTACAAGAAGCGTGGCAATCCAAAATTCCAGTTGTCTGATCTTCATCCGGTAAACTTTATGCAATTTTACCTGCATCCACCGGAAGTGGCACATTCAATGTGACGAAATATGCAAAAGATGTGATGGGCCTTCGTTGGTAGGCCCCTACCCGCGCTAACCAGGCACCAAATCCCATTCGGCCCTCGCGCTGGGGCTGACGCTAAGGTCTGTAAACAGCCCTGCCTGGTATTTATACCAGGCAGTCATGGCGATCATGGCAGCGTTGTCGGTGCAGTATTCAAAACGAGGTATATACGTGTTCCATCCCTTCTTCATGCCCCATTCCTGTAAACCTTCCCTGAGACCGCTGTTAGCGGAAACGCCCCCGGCAATACAGATCTCCCGGATCCCGGTCTCTTTGCTGGCCCTGGATAATTTATGGAGCAGGATGGTAACTATCCTTCGCTGGATGGAGGCGCAAATGTCCGCCAGGTTATGTTCCACAAAGGCAGGATCAGCCCTCCGGCCGTCCTGCAGGAAATAGAGGATGGCGGTCTTTAGCCCGCTGAAACTGAAATTCAGGCCCGGTATCTGGGGTTCGGGAAAGGAGAACCTCTCCGGGTTCCCTTCCCGCGCATATTTGTCTATCAAGGGGCCTCCCGGGTAGGGTAACCCCAGCAATTTGGCGCTTTTGTCAAAGGCTTCCCCCGCCGCATCGTCCAGGGTCTGCCCCAGCACGGTCATATCCAAAGGGGAGCGGCAGAGCACGATCTGCGTATGTCCCCCGCTGACGGTGAGGCAAAGGAAGGGAAAAGAAGGAACCTTGTCCCCAATGAGATTGGCGAGCACGTGGGCCTGCATATGGTGAACACTGATCAGGGGCTTATGTAAAGACAAGGCCAGGGACTTGGCAAAACAACCGCCCACGAGCAGGGAACCGATCAGGCCAGGCGCCTGGGTAAAAGCAATGGCATCCAGCTCGGCTTTGGTCACGCCTGCATCCTTCAGGGCAATATCCACAACCGGTACGATATTTTGCATGTGGGCCCTGCTGGCCAGTTCGGGAACTACGCCACCGTATTGTTCGTGGATCGCCTGACCGGCTATATAATTGGTGAGGATCTTGCCGTCCCGGCATACCGAGGCACTGGTCTCGTCACAGGAAGACTCAATGGCTAAAATAGTCACGCTCATGCACCAAAGATACAACACCCTGCCCTTTTTGCCGAAAGCCGAAGATCCAAGGCCGAAGACCGAACGCTGAAGACCGTAGGCGGAAGGCCCGCCCCAACCTATGGGGACGGGAACAACTCCTTCAGCTTCTTCCCCAGGGCTTCTCCCCTGAGATCCCGGGCGACAATCGTGCCTTCAGGACCCACCAGGAAGTTCGCGGGAACGGCGCGGACACCGTATAGCGCGGCGGCATTGTTCTTCCAACCTTTCAGGTCGGAAACCTGGGTCCAGGGGAGGCTGTCGTGGGTCACGGCTTCCGCCCACTTGTCTTTTTTGTCGTCCAGGGATACCGAAAGTACGTTGAAGCCTTTGTCCTTATATTTCCCGTATTCCGCCTTTAGGTTGGGGCTTTCTGCCCTGCAGGGACCGCACCAACTGGCCCAGAATTCCACCAATACATATTTGCCTTTGAAATCCGCCACGCTGACCGGGTTGCCCTTCAGGTCCGGTTCGCTGAATACGGGGGCCGTTTTGCCTACCCCTACGACGGCCAGGGTCTGGAGACGGGCGGCTACTTCTTTGCCTTGAATGGACTGCCGGACCGGCGCGTCCAGTGCATCGAAGAGCTGCTGGCCCTCAGCCAGGTTATTTCCATCCACGTAGTGCATCAGTTCCCAGGCAGCGCCGAAGCTGCCGGGGTGGCCGGCAATGAACCGGCGCTGAAGAGCCTTGGCGGCGACGCCTTGCTTGCCGAAGGCGGAGTCATAGGCCGCTTTATCGGCCTTTTCGGCCTCGTGGTCTCCCGCCTTGTAGGCAGCTATCCATTGTTCGTAAACGACCTGCACAGGCTTACGCAGGTCCAACTGGGCCTGGTTGTAGTCGGCGTATTCGTTAGTAGCGGCCGGACCGCTGACGTGATAATCATAGAAGGAATCCACACTTCCGCGGATGCTCACGATACCCTTGTCCACCAGAAGATCCACCTTTACCCCAAAGTCATGGGTGAACAACATGGCGTAACTGGGTTCGATCACCGTTCCCGTGAAGGTAAAATCGCCCCCGTGTGCTTCCACTGTATCCGCCTTCATGGTGGCGTAGGAACCACAGGCCAGGTATAATTGTCCGTCGGGGAGTCCCTGTATATGCCCTGTCACTGTATAAGTCCCTGGCTGCTGCGCCTGCGCGGCGCCAGTTGTCAACGCCATCAGGCTGCACAAGCCTATGGCGAATGTGATTGTTCTACTTTTCATATTATTTAAATGTATTATGTTTTTATTAACTGTTTCTGATGGCCAGGTCGATAACCGTTCCTGGCAGCCCGTCGATGCGTTTGATGATGGTCCCGTAATTCCCCGTGCTGATGTTCAGGTAATAAAGGCTTCCGTTCACACCGGCATATAAGGTATTTCCGTCGGCGGAGACCTTGATCATCGTGACGGGCTGTCCTCCGAAATCGTTACTGAGTGTCGTTATCTGCTGGTTGATGGGATTGTACCGATAAATCTTGTCCGCGTTGGTGAAATAGATGATTTCGTTGGGAGTGGCCTGCCACAAGGTAGAGGCAGTGATGAGGTCCGGCCGCATGAAAGGTCGTAACCAGTATGTCTGGAAAGTGAATGGCCCGTTAAATTCCGCGTCAAACTTCATCTCGTAAAGGGTATCGCTGGCCCCCTTGCAATAGGCGTAGCACAAGCCTCCGTTGATCTGCTGGAGATGCTGTATATCCATGCCCAGGTTTGTCGGATCTACGATCGTATCCAGTACGGTATAGGCAGGTCCGAAAAATACGATGCCCCCATAGAGATTGAAGCGAACGAATTGCTTCTGGTTCTCGTCGAAGCCGATGAAATTCCCCGGTCCGTAGGTACCAGAATAGTTGAATACGACCTGGGGGGATAGACGGTAGTTGCCCGCGGCGCCATCGTCAAACATTCCGTAAGTGGGGGCTTCGTTCCAGGTTTCAGTGGTCCCTGAATAAAGGGTCCCGTTGATATTGCCCGAAATGACGCCCAGCGGATCCACAAACATGTTGTAGGGGATCAGCGCGGTATCGGGTGCATTGAAGAAATTATCGGCCAGGTTTTCTTTTTTCTGGAAGGTGTTGGCGTCAATTTGCACACCGGTATGGGGGCCGCCCATGCCGAACACCCAGTAGGTGAGGATATTGGGTTGGTAAGCCTGGGGGACTGCCAGGATCTGTGTGGGATTTAGCGGCAGCGCCTGGGAAGGATTGACGGCCTGGAAGATCCGGGGCTGGACGGAATCGTTGGGTTTGATAAACGATAACTGCGTGATGCCATTTTCCAGGGTCAGCACAGTGGTGCCCATAGAAAAGGCCGTCTGCCCGCTAATGATGAAGTCCTGGAAGTACTCCATCATATTGCTGCTGTCGATGATCGTCAGACGGGTGCTGTATCGCTCCGGCCCCAAACCGAAGATCATGCGCAGGGAGGGTCCGGCGTAATTGAGCCCTGTTAAGGTGCTGTCCGGGTCCGAGATGTTCCACAGAAAGCCCAGCTTGCCCGTCGAGCCTGGTATGGAAATATTGGGGGCGATCACCAGGCTGTCTCCCACGAAAACGTTATACACGGTGTCCAGGTTGGTGATGACGGGCTGGCCGATAGGATGGTAGACATAGTTCCCCTTATCCTTGTAACAGGCTGATACCATCACCAGCGTGAAAAAGAGGAGGAAAGAAGGGAGGATATATTTTTGGGTCATGGGAGCATATTAAATGGTGAATGGATCAATGCACTTCCAGGCCGCTTTCGTCAATAAAAAAGTATTGACCAGCCTGGGAATCGTATTGGTAAAGGATCTTTTTAGCGGGGTTGGCAGTGTTATAAAAATAAGCCTGCTCATTGACGGGCTGGGCCATCACGTACCCCGTGCTCTGGTTCTTCTGCAGCCAACTGTAGGGATCGGCCAGGAAAGAAGTCAGCAGGCTCACGAAGTACAGGTTCTTGGGCGCGTCCAGCCCGCTCATACTCAGGCTGTCCTGGCCAGTGGTGATGATGAACAACTGATACTTAACCTGGGAGAAATAGTCGCCCATCCACATGCTCCACCAGTCCGGCCTTTCCAGCTTGCTGGAAAAAACGCACTTCCCGTAGATCAGTTCCGGGAGATTCGTGCCCAGGTCTTTCGTGGGGAATAAACGGAATTTCAGGGTCACTGACCGGTACTGCAACATAGAGTCTGTGTTGTAGATGATCAGGGGCACCATGCAGATGCCGCTGTCTGCGGCCAGCGTATAGGTGCTGTCGAACGGTTTATAATGAACATAGGGGAGAGCGGTGGAGGAATCAGGCTCCGCCTCCAGCAGGAAAGTCCGGGGCCGGTTTTCGCGGATGCCCGAGAGCTGCACCGGCAAGTAAAGGGTGTCCGAAGCCTGGCTGGGATTGAATGCAAAGGTGTACAGCAGGCTGTCGCTCTGGGTGCCCGTAAAGGCAAAATATACGTTGGCGGGGCTGTTGAACAAAAGTTCGTTGTTCCTGGAGCAAGAACCCAGCACGACGACGATCGAGATAAGAATTATAAGTTGTTTCATTGTTTATCCTCCGAACTCTGTTTCGTTAATAGGCAGGGGCAGGACGAATATCGAGTCGCTCGGCGGGATGATGATCCCCGATGATCCGACAATCGACGTATTAAGGCGCTTGTACATATAGAAGATCTGGCCTTCCCCGAAGAATTCCTTCCGGGCGTCCTTCAACAGGTCCGTCAGGAACTGCGTCTTGGTCGAGTCGGTCAGGGGATTACCTATGCCCCGCTGCGCACGCACGGTGTTCAGGTAGCCCAGGGCCGTCGAAGGACTCTGGTCAAAGGAGCACTCTGCCGCGATATAATACATCTCGCTCAGGCGGATGGCGGGGGCCATCTGAGGGCAGATATTCGCCGTGGGATCATTAGGGGTGACACTGGGGTTCATCCGGTACTTCATCAATTGCACGGCGCCGCTGACGCTGACCTGCATCCATTCCTTGTAGCGCAGGTCTTCACCGCCGACGCCGTTGGCTTCGTAAATGAACTGAGCGTCTGCAGGCAATAGGAACAGGCCGCCTGTTCCGGATTGGAAAAGGCTCTGCAGGCTCGGGGTCTGCCAGGGAATATACCATCCGAAGACCAGTTCCTTATAGAGGATGAGGTCCTGCAGGGCAGGGGTGGCATTCAGAAAGTCGGCCTGGTTGGTCCAGGGGAATTTTTTAGCGTTGATGACTTCCAGGGCATTGGACAGTGCATCCGGATAATCCCCTTCAAACAGATAGGCCCTGGCCAGTTCCCCGCATACGGCGAAATAGTTCATCCGGTGCCGGCGATTCTGCTCGAACAAGTCTGAGGAAGAAGTTTCCGTCTGGGCAGGATCGCTGGGATATCCGACGATATAGTCCGCATTGCGGATGGAATCCGCAGGAGCCAGGATGGCCTTGGCCTGCAAAAGGTCCGCAATGACATCCTTGACCACGGTTGACACAGTGGACAATGAAGTCACTTTGTTAGAGTAGGTTGTCACATACGGGATCGCGGGAGCCGAGCTATTGCTGGCGTATGAAGGGGCGAACAGGCGGAGGGCGTCAAAGTGCAGATAGGCCCTCAGCGCCAGGGCTTCGCCTTTGATCAGGGCGTAGTCGTTGCCTGTGAAGATGCTCTTTTGCTGGTCCACATTGGCCAGGATCAGATTGCAGTTGACAACGGCGTTATACAGACCGCTCCAGAGATTGTTTTCCCGGTTGAGGAAATTGGCGTCGGTGTAGTTGAAGTCGGCCGACTGCAGGTAACTCAGGGGATCATTGATCGTGGACAGGCTGTAGTCCTGGGCCAGGACGTCGGGCAAGCCGCAGGTGAGCTCCTGGCCGTAGATATCTCCCTGGCCGCAACGGGTGTATACACCGTTCAGGGCTTCTTCAAAACCCTCCTGGGTCTTGAACAGATCCTGGGCAGCCACCTGCGATTCGGGCGTCAGGTTAAGCCACTTTTTACAGGAGGCGAGCGTGAGCAGGACCAGGGCCAGTAGAAGGATCGAATATTTTCTCATACGATTTATGTTGAAGAAAAAGCGTTAAAAATTGGCGAGTATGGAAGTCGTGAAGCTCCGGGCATAAGGATAGTCTATGCCCCTTTCCTGCTTGACGGATCCCCACCAGAAGAGGTCGTTCGTGGTGAAAGCGAACCGGAGGCCCCGCATACCCAACTTGGAAGAGAACCCGTGGCCGGCGTCATAGGACAGGTAAAAGGAATTGAGGGCAAGCACATTGTCCCGCTGGATAAACCGGGAAGACACCTGCGTCTGACCTAAGTCCGCGACATTCTTAAAGAACACGCGATCCCCGGGCTTCTCCCACCTCTGAGAAAGCACCCGGTAGTCTACGTTGTAGTGCGGATCGGCGTTCTCCACCCTATCCACCAGGGTCTGGTTATAAAGCTGGCCGCCCAGGCGGGTATAGAAATTCAGGAGCAGGTTGAATTGCTTATAGCGAACGTTGGTCCCGAAGAAGCCCTCTACCTTGGATTCGGTGTTACCCGCGGGGACAATGTCATTGACGCTCCAGTTATAGGTCAGCGTGCCGTTCTTCTTTACGAAAATCTCGTTCCCGGTTTCTGGGTCTATCCCCAGAGACCGGACGGCGTAGATCGCATCCAGTGACTGTCCTTCCTGGTAGCGCAGCAAGGGGGCGCCCATATTGGCGGAATTGGTCTGGGCGGAGTCCACTCTTTCGTTATAGGCCTTCAGGGCATCGGATATTTTGACGATGACATTCCTGTTGTGGGTAAGGTTGGCGGTGAGGCTGAGATTGAAGTTCCGGTTCCGGATGACATTGACCTGGAGGTTCAGTTCTTCGCCCGTGTTGCGCATATTGCCGACGTTATCCAGGTAAGAAGAAAAGCCCGTGGACGGGGGCAGCGAAACGCTCGACACCAGGCCTGTGGTCAGCTTGTAGTAGTAGCGGGGCATAATCAGTATCCGGTCCTGCAGCAACCCGATTTCCATGCCCAGGTCATAATCCCTGGTCTTCTGCCATTGCAGGTTCTGGTTACCGTAGTTGGAAACGATGGCGCCCGCGCCGGTGGAATACCAGCTCCCCGTGTAGTAGGAGTATGTCGTCTGGGCCATGTAGGGCGCAAAGGACACGCTGCCCGTGAGACCGGTACTGGCGCGGATCTTCAGGCGGCTGAAGGGAGAACCCTTCATAAAGTCTTCCTTGTGCATATTCCAGCCAATCCCGACGGCCGAAAACGGCGCGATCCGGTTGTTGCTGCCGAACTGGGAAGATCCGTCCTCCCGGAAGGTCAGGTCCATGAGATATTTGTCCTTGTAGGAATAGTTGGCCGACGCGAAGGTCCCGAAGAGACGCTCCTTGTCCACATAGCTGTTAGGCGTGGAGCCGGTAGCGTAGCCATAAGCAAAGCCGATGTCCGGGAACTGGTCGTTGGTAAACCCGGTAGCTGAAAAGGACTTGGTGTCCGTCAGGGAAGTTCTGAAGTTGGCTCCCACCAGGACGTTGAGGAAATGCCCCCCAAGCTTGTGGTTGTAATTAAGGGTCATGTTCCCGTCCGCCACTGTAGTGACGCTGTCGCCATATGTATAGCTCCCTTTTTCGTTGAGCTGGGTCGACGAATAGAAATAATATTCGTTGGCCATGGGGGAAATGAACTGGTCTGAGGAACCGCTGGTCCGGTTCACACTGATCTGCCCCCGGAGACGCAACCCTTGCATGATCGTCCAATCGGCGGAAAATGCGTCCACGAACTGAAAGTACTGGTCCTTGTTGAAGCTTTTCAAGGTGGCGTCGTACATGGGGTTCAACTCGTAATTGGTAGTCACTCCCCCACCCGAGCGATCGACATACGTATCGACCACCTGGGCAATATGACCCGTGGAATCGTACTTGGGATAGTAGGGATTCATTCGGGCATAGTTCGAAAAGTCGCCGTACGGAGAAGCTACGGAATTCATCTGGGTAGCCGAAATGTCGTTGCGGAACAGGAACTTGGAGCCCAGGTTATAGGATAACGTAAGGTCCGTGCTGTAGCGGTCCCGGCCGGAGCCTTTCATGACGCCGGGAGAGGTTTCGTATCGTGCCGCCAGACCTACCCGGAAGGGTCCTGAGCCGCCCTCGACATAGACGGAATGCTTTTGTCCGAAGGTCGTCTGCAATGGCTGGGATAACCAATAGGTATTGACCCCGCTCAGGATCATTCCCAGTTTGTGATAATATACGTCGTTCAACTGGTCCTGGCTCAGGGCGCCGTTGTTGTTGGCGTTGTAGAGGCCTGCCATGTTCTCGTAGGCCAGTTTTTGACTGGCATCGAGGACGTGGTACTGGGTCAGGTCAGGGGTGGTGGTATTGAGCTCATAGTTATACGACACCTGCAGCTTCCCGTTCTTCGGGGGATTGGTGGTAATGACCACGACCCCATTGGCCGCCCTGGACCCGTACACCGCTGTGGCCGCGGCGTCTTTGAGCAGGGTGATGGATTTAATACGGTTGATGTCCAGGTCATAGACCTGTTCCAGGCTCACTTCGTAGCCGTCCAGGATGAAGGTCGGAAGGTTCACGCCACTGGAAAGGGTGTTCCGGCTGATGACGTCGGTGCCGCTTCCGGACGGCAGAGCAGTGGAGCCACGGACGTTGATATTGGGCAGTGCGTTAGGGTTAGAGCCCGCCAGGTTATTTTCTACGATCTTGAAGGACGGATCGAAGCTTTGCAGGCTGCGCAGGACGTTCTGGGGATCCACCTTCTTCAGGTCTTCTCCCGATATGGTGACCGCGGTTCCGGTAAAGTTCTCCTTACTGATCTCCTGGTAACCGTTGGATACGGTGATGGCCACTTCAGATATTTGCTGGACCTTGTTCTTAAGCCGGATCACGAGGGTCGTCCTTCCCTCCAGCTTGATTTCTTTGGTCTCGGTGTTGGCGCCCGTCAGCACGAGGGTCGCCAGGGAGTCCAGGCCGCTGAGCGCAAACTCTCCTTTGGCATTGGTAACGGTTCCCTGGCGGGAACCTTTTACACTCACAGAAACACCCGCCAGGGGTTCCCCTTCCTCTCCGAGCACCTTTCCGTGAACGACAAAGGGGGGAGACACCGCTTTCGGCGACGTCTCCGCTTCCCGTTCCCGAATAGCAAGGATTGAATGGTTAATGATCTCATAGGACAGGGGTTGATCCCTGAAAATATGTGCAAGGACAGTATCCAGGTTGCCATTCCGGATATGAATGTCCACCGGTTTGCTCTTTTGCAGCAGCGCATCTTCGTACCAGATGGTTAACCCGCTTTGCTTGCGGATCTCTTTTAGTACTTTTTCCATGGGCGCGTTTTCCTCGGAGAGTGTGATCCCCTGGGCAAGCGCCCTGGCGCCTGCCTGGAGGCAGGTGAGGAGCACGAATACGGCGGTCAATTTGAACATGAGCAGTAGTTTGGTGATGAGCGCCAATTCATGGCGACGTGCTTTGCCATAAGCAGTTAATTGCATAGCTTTGGTTTGGTTTGCGGTTTGTTCAAAAATGGGCTTCGTTGTCAATTTTTTGAGGTAACCCGAACTTTCGCGGAATTCCGTTGCACCGGGATTCCGTTTTGTTTCGTCCACCCCCTGGATTTCTATGGCATAACAATTAGCTTTTTGTGTTCGGCATCTATAGAAAAGTGGATTTTACTGATTTCAAACAGCTTCAATAATTCAGACAGGTTGGCGTCCCTGGGAATTTCCCCCGTGAAAGTCCTTTCGGAGATTTTACCTTCGTACGTTACTTGCACGTCATACCAGCGCTGCACCTGGCGCATGATCGTGGTGATGGAAGCCTTGTGGAAAGCGGTAACTCCGTTCTTCCAGGCCACGGCAAGGTCCAGGTCGGCGTCTTTCACCAGCTTGATCCCTCCATTGCTCAGCAACAGGCTTTGCTGCCCGGGATCGAGCAGCACACTGTCCTTGTCCGTACAGAACCGGACCGAACCTTCCACCAGTGTTGTTTGTAAAGTATTTTCCTCTGGATAAGCCATCACGTTGAAACCGGTACCCAGCACTTCAATGGAAGCCTTCCCCACCTGTACAATAAAAGGCCTGGCCGCATCTTTGGCGACTTCGAAATAGGCCTGCCCCGTTATTTCCACCCGGCGTTCCCTGGCCCCGAAAAAGCCGGGAAAACGGATGGAAGAAGCCGCGTCCAGCCATACCCGGGTACCGTCGCTGAGGACTAATTGCTCTTCCCTGGCCCGGGGAGTAGATAGTTCATTGAGCAAACCTGGAGTGGACGGTTGGTCGGTAGCTGAGACGTCCACTTCGTTCAGGGTCTTGGTAATGGCTACCTGGCCTCCGGCAAATAGCCGGCCGTTCACGGCGGTATCCAGGAGGATGGTCTGGCCCCCTGCCATGGTGAGCAAAGCCCCGTTTTTGCCTCCCTTGATGTCATGGGCAAGAACAGGTTGATGGGCGAGAGTGGTGGAGGAAGGATGGGGGTGAGCCCAATGCCAATACACGGCAGCAGAACCTCCAAGGATCAGGAAGGCGGCCACGGCCCGGGTCCACACGAACCCAAGGCTGAAAATGGGGGGAGCAGCCTTCATCCTGGCGCGGATTCT
>Ga0302315_10002554_pt1 | contig 17073 bp, 16 predicted proteins | sample III_Palsa_N3_1_FD_200532 | JGI IMG/M metagenome (GOLD analysis project Ga0302315, IMG submission 200532) | Peat permafrost microbial communities from Stordalen Mire near Abisko, Sweden - III_Palsa_N3_1 | ecosystem: Environmental > Terrestrial > Soil > Palsa > Peat permafrost | place: Sweden... | reverse complement strand
TACCAACTGCTCGGGCTTAAACCCAAGCAGGAGCTTTGACAACAGCAAGTAACCCAGGGAAGATAGTAAAGTGACCCAGCCCTGCCTGGCAGAAACACGCGGAAAAAATAGCACTGACTATGCTTTAGGGTTCTTCTGGAAATCCGAGCCGAATATCTTGTCCCAAAGAACCGAACTCACTCCGTATCCTTTGCTCATATCATCGTAGTGGTGGAGCATATGGTGCTGCTTGATCCTTTTGAATATCCCGCTCTTAAAATTGGCATGGTGCATGGCATAATGCATCATATCATAGATCAGGTAGCCGAAAACAAATCCGGGGAAAAAAGCCCACAGGTGGCCCTTATCGGAAAAGAACAGGGTGAACACGAAATAAAATATAAAAGCCAGGGGGATGCTGGCGGAAGGCGGCATGACGAGTCGCATGGCGTCCCTGGGGTAATCGTGGTGTACCCCGTGAAAGACAAAATGCATTCGCCTGCCCCAGGGAGAGGATGGCTCAAAATGAAAGACGAACCGGTGCAGGATGTACTCTGCGCAGGTCCATACGAACACGCCCAGCATAAAGAACCCGATCAGGGGCAGCACCGGAGTACCTACTCCAACGGACCGGTATATAAAATACGCGATCACCGGGATATAGATGAACAGCGGCACAGTGAAGTGCACCTTGGACAGCGCTTCCATCCAGGAGCTTTTGAACATGCGTATGGATTCCGATGAATTGGAGACGTAATTTTTCTTCATTGTTTATACATTTATCCGGCCCATGACTTCCTTTCCGGTGGCTGGGTCCGTTCCTTTTAACTCTACATACTCAACGTGGGGCGACCAAAAGGTTCCCCCCTTAATTTGTACAAAGATCCGGTTCAATACAGAGATCTTCCCATTAATAGTGGAAAATACATGGTATTGATGATCCCCGGCCTTCATCAGGTACATATTATACTTCCGGAAAGAGACGAAATGCAGCTCATATTTTTCCGGGGCCAGTTTCCTGGTTTTGATCCCGTAGGCGAAAGTACGCTGTATATAACTTAATTCGGCATGCGCCCCATGCTGGTTTTCGGTATACCGGAGCCAAAATACATGGATAGGGTCATCCGGATCCAAATCTCCGCTGCCCCGGGTATTGACTTCACAGATGATCGTATTGGGATTGGGGGTCCGCTGCAGGTAAAACAACTGTTTGGGGTTCTGAGGAGGGATGGGCATGCTATCCACCGGAATAAAGGCGGCGGGGGTAGCCGGGGCCGTCATCGTTGGCGCTAAGGTCCCTATCCCTGGCGCCAGCGCCAGGGAACCACACAATATCGATAATACTAACAATTTCATTTTCCTTGTTCCTCTAAAACTTTTTTGGCGTCCATCAATCGCTTGATGGCCGTAATATTCGTAAGGACGGCCATGACCGTCAGGGGTATGGTAAAGATCGACATGGTTTCAAACAGGTGAAAGGGTATGCCCGGCACGTACCACTTATAATTACCCCCGATATATTTGGAGGCAATCCCACAGGCAAGGGCAGATACCCCTACCAATATGACGCGTTCAGGCCTCTGCATAAGGCCCCCCTTGTTCTGAATGCCCAACCCCTCGCTCCTGGCCCTTGTATAACTCACCATCATTGACCCTACCAAAGATAAGAAAGAGAACAGGGAACTCAGGAAGTAATGGTGGGCCACCAGGTAATAACAGATTCCCAGGAACATCAGGAGTTCGCTGTATCGGTCCAATACGGAATCGTATAAAGCCCCAAAGGTGGAGCTCATTTTGCCTAGCCTCGCCACCTGTCCGTCCAGCATATCAAAGACCCCTGCAAACAGGACCAGCGCACCGGCCCATCCGACATAGGAAAGATCTCCCCTGTTCCCTTCCTCCCCTCCTATTATAAAAATGATCGCGACCCCCACATTCAGCAAAAAACCGATAGTGGTCACGGCATTAGGCGTCAGCCCGATTTTCAGGAAGGCCCGGACGACGGGGTTAATGACGACATAAATCCCCTTTTGCAACTGGTCCCTGGTAGTCGGTTCTAGGGTTGTTCTGAGGCTGGGTTTCGCTACCGTATTGGTTTCCATACAATTAAAATTCAAATTTAGTCCTTACCCGGATCCCCCATTGCGCCACATCCGGGTGGCTCAGGTACGTAAGCCTTCTCACATAGTCCACCCTAAAAATCTTAAAGATATTCCCTACCCCGGCACTTACTTCTATATAGGGCCGGCTTTGCAGGGAATAAGTGGTGGGAACACCGGTGGTGGCGTCCACAGGGAATTTGAATACCGCCGGGTTCTTATCCGGGTTGTTCTCGTCCCTTACTCCTCCGTACAGGATCTTTGCGCTGGCCACTTCCCTCAGCTTCAGCTTCTTTAAGAGCGGGATCTTATTGAAAAAGAACCCGTTAAAGTTCTGATCAATATTGACCGCGGCGTAATGGTCACTCACAAACTCCATGAAATTCATAAGGTTATACGAATTCAACTGGTAAGCATAGGTTTGGTTGGCCCGGTGAATGTCGAGTAAAGGAAAGGGTAATTGTCCGAAGATATAGCCTCCTTCAAACGTGACGTCCGCATACCCCAACTGGGAAAGATAGAAACGCTTATACGCCGTCCCGGTAATGTTCTGATAATTGTACTGACCGTTCACCAACCCCTTCACTCCTTCTATGAACCGCAGCTCAAAGATCGGATACTTATTGAATATGGGAATACGGTATACTTTACCCTGGTAAAACTGCTCATTGGGAGCCCACCTGAAATCAACCGACAACTCGCTGGTCGTCACGGAAGGGATGGTCAGGAGTCCGGTCACGTCTTGTTTCTGGTAAATAATATCCCCTGCGGGAACCTGGTTCCAATACTTATACCCGAAGTTGTAAGAAAGCCCTTTGCCGAACTCCTTTACGTAATTCAGCTTGAAAATGTCATTGTACAGCCATTTATCGTCATCTCCCCGCTTGAACGACAGCAGGAAATTATCCTCCTGCACGAATTGCAGCTCCTGACCCGGGATCTTGGTATCGTGCTGGTAACTGGCCTGTATATAATTGAACGGGTAGGCATAGATGGACTGGTGATTCAGGGAATAGGTGGTGGACAGGAAGTACTTCCACTTCTCGTCCTTGAAGCCATACGCTCCATAGGTCTCTATGTAAAAGGTCTTGCTGAGTTGGGGCAAGGACCGTCCTCCGAAGCGCAACCGGAAACCTTCTACGGGATTGAAACTGTAAAACGAACTGACGGGTCCTATTTCAAAGGGACCGGCCTTCTTGTAACCGGCCAATACCAGCGTGGCATAGTCCAGGGTCCGTTTAAACGACTTCATGTTTTGCAGGCTGTCCACGTTGGTGTATACCTTGGATTCCACCTTGGTCAGGGGCCTGCCCCTGGTGGCCAGCATAAAACTGTCTGCCTGGGCGGGCGCCACGGCCAGTGTGACCTGCCCGGGTCCTTTATACACGCTGTCGGGGGCCGGTTGATTGACGATATAATGGGTATAGGTAACGGCTCGTTCCCCCATGACACCACCTGAAGACGATTTAATGATCGCAAATTCCGCTAATATGTCACTAAAGCTCACGTGGTAGCGCCCATCTGCCCCCCGTTCAAAGGTTTGCCTCACGTGTACGTCCCTGGCCCAGTTCAGGTTGGCGTGCTTGCTGACGGAAAAATCCACCTTTTGCACGGCGTAATGCCCGTCCAGGGTCACGGTCAGAGTCCCCTTGAACAACAGGTCGTTGGGATTGCGGGGATAGAAATTAAGTTTCACCAGTTGGATCCCATCCTGCTGGATGGTATCCTGGATATAAAAAAGATAGAAGTTAGGAGACAGGTCGGCGATCGGACTAAGGAACTGCGTAGACAACAAGGCAATATTATTGTCGTAAATATCTATAGGTTCATACAGCCTGTTCAAATAACTCTTGATCCCCCGCATATCGAGATATTCTCCGTAGTTCACTCCCCGGTTGGACAGTATATACGTCTTTGTCTTTTCCGGATCCTTACGGTAATAATATTTGGAAGCCGTTTCTTCCAGATAGATGGGCAAAAGGGATTTCCCAGGCAGGAGTGTCGAATCCTGGTTCTGGAACATAAACTTGAAATTTTTGAACAGCTTGCTATTCATCAACTTTTCAGGTTCCTTGGTTAACGAGCATTCCATTTTCTCATATTCGTCATACTGTATGTAATCATAATGAGACGCCCTGTTCGTCGACTTGTTGTCTATCACCTTCTGTATAAGTTCCACGGCAGGATTGCCTTTATTCCTGTATTTCCCCTTCCCATGAGCGGTAATCACAATGTTCTGCAATTGTCCTCCCGCAGGAAGACCGATATTTAATTCCTGCTGCTTGCCTGCGGCAACAGTTTTGGTGACCGTTGTATATCCCACGTGCGAAAATTGCACGGTGGTTTGCTTGTTGTTATTGGTCGTGAGGGAATATTTTCCATCTGGCCCCGTCACAACTCCCTTTCCCCCCTTGAAATACGCGCTGACGTCTGACACCGGCTGCCCGGAAGATGCGTCTGTAACTACCCCACTGACCACAGTTTGAGCGGATACGGGAGAAAAAGAAGCGGACATCACCCCAGCCCACAACAAGGCTAAAAACATCCAGTTCTTCATTCTATCAATTATTAGCGAACACGTACCGTTTTTGCAGCAGGTAATTATAAGATACCCCCACCAGTACGGCTACACTTACTTTAGCAATCAGGTCATGTACACCCCACTTAGTCACCAACAGATACACCCCCCCTGTATTTAGGATAAAATTCCCTGTCCAGACCAATGTATATTTCACTGCCTGTCCGTCAATCCGCTGTTTGGCCGCGCCGAACACCCATGTCCTGCTCATCAGGAAATTCAGGATCCCTCCGCACAGATTACTGACGATGGCCGCCATCAGGACGTTGATCCCCACTACCCTATCGAGCCAGGCGAAGATCAGGAAGTCCAGCGCGGAACCTGATAAGGATGCTATATTGGCTTTTAAAAAAGTGTACACGTTACTCCTGTTAATTATTTTACTCCAATTAATATACGAGCCGGTACCATTCCAGGATTCCCAAAATAATACTGCCATATACTCCCGCCACGATATCATCTACCATCACTCCCCATCCACCGGGTAATGCTTCGGTCTTCCGGATGCCCAACGGCTTAGCGATATCAAAGATCCTGAACAGCACCAACCCTACCAGGATCGCTGCCGGCTTCAGGGGGTGAAACAGCACGGTAACCAACATTCCCACCACTTCATCCATCACTACCTTGGAACTGTCCTTTCCCCAAACCGCTTCCACCCCATTCCCGGACCATATGCCCAGGACCGTTAAGGCTACGGTGATCAACGGAAGATACACGTACCTCAGTCCTGCCGATCCCGGCGCCCATACGTACGCCCCGTAAAGGAATACCGCGCAAACTGCCGCTGCCAGGGTGCCTCCCCCTTTTCCCACATATCCGATACCGCCCACGGAGCCTATCCATTTCTGTACTTCCAGTTTTCTCACAGGACGTCTGCCAGTTCCTGGTAATAGTCCAAGCCAAGGTGCGTGATCAGGTCTTCACCCATCATATGTCTCAGGGTGTTCTGCAACTTGATCAATTGCCTGAAAATATCATTGTCTGCATGAAGGCCGGGGGCCGTCTGCGGGGATTTCAGGTAAAACGACAACCACTCCTGGATGCCCGACATACCGGCCCGCTTAGCCAGGTCGGCAAACAAGGCCAGATCCAGCGCTACGGGAGCGGCAAGGATGGAATCCCGGCAGAGGAAGTTGATCTTGATCTGCATTTTATAACCCAGCCATCCGAAGATGTCGATATTGTCCCAGCTCTCTTTATTATCACCGTGAGGAGGATAGTAGTTAATCCTGATCTTATGGTAGAGATCCCCGTACAATTCAGGATGCAGGTCCGGCCGGAGAATGTCTTCGAGCACGCCCATCTTGGATACTTCCTTGGTCCGAAAATTATCCGGGTGATCCAGCACGTATCCGTCCCTGTTACCCAGGATATTGGTAGAGAACCATCCGCTCACACCCAAGGCCCTGGCTTGCAGGCCCGGAGCGAGTATCGTCTTCATCAGGGTCTGTCCCGTCTTGAAGTCTTTTCCGGCGATCGGCGCCTGGGTCTTCTTGGACAGGGTTACCAGTGCCGGTATGTCACAGGTCAGGTTCGGCGCTCCGTTCACATAGGGAATTCCCTGCGAAATGGCGGCGTACGCATAGATCATGCTGGGTGCGATCAAGGGATGGTTATCCTTCATCGCCTGTTCAAAAGACTCAATGGTCTGATGGATATCGATCGCTTCGATGTACTTCTCCGTAGAACCGCACCACAAGACCACCAATCGATCCAGCTTGTGTTCTTTCTTGAATTGCTGGATGTCCTCGATCACTTGCTGTGCGAGATCGAATTTGGTAGGCCCGGACTTGACATTCTTCCCGTCCAGGTTGGTCACATAAGAACGATCAAACACCGCTTTCATGGGCTTGATGGCTTCCAACTCGTCTTTTACAGAAAAGAGCAGGCCTGGTTCCAATACCTTAGCCTTGCTGGCCGCTTCAAACACGTTATCCTCATAAAGATCCCAGCCGCCGAATACGACGTCTTCCAGGTTGGCCAGGGGAACAAAGTCCTTTATTTTGGGTTCACGATTGTCTGTCCTTTTACCGAGGCGGATATGCCCCATTTGCGTGAGTGAGCCTATCGGCTTCGCTATACCATTTCTAACCGCCACCACACCGGCGATCAGGGTTGTTGCCACGGCCCCCAGGCCGGGAATCAAGATGCCTAGCTTACCGCTGGCGGGTAGAACTTCCTGGCGTTCTGTTCCATTGCTTGTGCTCATAATTGTATCCTTTAAATCTTGTTAATAATCAAATTTATGGCGGCCCTCCGGGCCGCCGCCCGAAGGGCCATCATTAGCGGTGATCCGCCATCGGGCTAAATTGCCCAAATAGTCCGATGGCGGATCACAACCAACCTTCTCTTAAATACCACTCTAACGTTTCTTCCAATCCATTCTTCAGGTCATAGTCCGGAAGGAATCCTAACTCTCTCCGGACGGCGTCTGTCTGGCAGATCCAGTTGGCCCCCGTGAGCTCCAGTAACTTTTCCCGGTTCAGTGCGGGGGCTTTCTTTCTCTTTTCATATATCCATTCCAGACCGCCGGCAATGACCCTGACCAGCGGCACGGGAACATGGAACTTCAATGCCTTTCTGTGGAAATATCCTTTCACAATATTAGCTAGCTCATAGCGTCCATAGGCTTTCCCGTCCGTTACATTATAGGCCTTGTGCACCTGGTCCGAAAACAAGGCATGTACGGTCAGGTCCGCAAGGTCTTTGACATACACAAAGCTCAATCGCTGAGGGGCTTTCCCGATATAAGGCTCCCACCCCCTGCTGATCATGCGCAGGATGATGAAGATGTCCTTGTCCCGGGGGCCGTAGACTGCTGTAGGGCGCAACACCAACCAGGGTAAGGGTTGGGCTGACAGGGTATATTCTGCAAGCAATTTGCTCCTGCCATAGGCTGTAACAGGATGCGGTAGGGTACTTTCTGTAATGAAGCCTTCGGGCTCATTCAAAGGCCCGATGGCCGCCAGGCTGCTGATGACAACCATCTTCTTCAGGGACGGCAGCGCTACTTTCGCCGCCTGCGCCAGGGTTTCCGTTGCTCCTGCATTCGCCCTGTCGTATTCCTGTTCTGAACTTGCTTTCGTCGCTCCGGCCGCATGAATGATGTAATCGTAACCACCCTCTTCCAATTCCTGCACCAATCGTTCCCGGTTATCAAAATCCAGGATGGTGTACTTGATCTGAAAACCAGCCAGGTGCTCCAGCTTACTGCTCTTTCTGACTCCGGCCGTGACTTCCAGGCCCTTAGCCAGGGCTGCTTCTATCAAATGATATCCGACAAATCCGCTGGCGCCGGTGATCAGCAATTTCTGCTTCATAACGCCTTTTCGTAAATACGATATTTTTTATACACCTTCCCGTTCACACTCTCAATCCCTTTATTCATCAGGTCGTTGTTCTCCAATATCCAGGAAGCTTCCGCTCCCTGCATTTTCCGCTCCAGTCCCCGCTTGATGATGGAAGCGTAGAAGCAGGCCTCAATCCCCAGTTTGCGGTATCCTTCCGTCACTCCCAGGGCCAGGACACGGATACTTTTCACCTTCTTCCTCCCCAGGAGAAGTTTTACAATCCCGAAGGGAAACAATCTTCCTTTCCGGACCTTGATCAGTACCTGGTTGATATCGGGTACGGCCAGGGCAAAGCCCACCATCTTGCCTTCGTGCTCTGCCACCAGGCAGAACTGCGGATCCAGCAACATCTTCAGGTCTTTAGCCAGATAGTAGAACTCCTTTTCCGTCATGGGCACAAAACCCAGGTTATGGTCCCACGCGTTATTATAGACTTCCCTGACCTTGGCAGCCTCATTCCAAAAGTCCTTCATATTCACCTGCCGGATGGTGATGCCATGCCTTTCCAGGCGCTGTTCGATGGCGGCCTGCAGGCGCACTGAACGGTCGTTATAGCTGGTGCTTTCTATCCACCAGGCCAACAGGTCCAGGTTCTTGCTAAAACCCGCTTTTTCAATGAGCCGGGAATAGTAAGGCTTGTTATAGGTCATCATCACGACCGGGGGTTTGTCAAACCCTTCTATCAGCAGGCCGCTGGGCTCATTGGTAGAGGGATTCACAGGCCCGATAAGGGTGGTGGCGCCTTTTTCCACCAGCCACCTGGCTGCTTCCGCCAGCAAGGCATTCGCGACTTCCTGGTCATCAATACTGTCAAAGAAACCAAAGAAGCCGTCCGATTTATGATTGAATGTATTATGATTATTATTCAGAATCGCCGCAATCCTTCCCACCAGCTTTCCGTGGTCGTACGCCATGAAAAGGCGGACCGACGAATGTTCATGAAAGGGATGTTTCCCCGGTGTCAATAAGTCCCGCTGCCCGATAAATATTTCCGGCACATAGTTGGCATCCCCCTCGTATAAGGCGTGGGGGAAATCTATGAAGGTTTTCAGCGCCGAAGGACCATCAACTGGCACCACTTCAATCATATCGCCTGGCTTTTAGGGATATATTGAACATTCAACTGCGCGGCGGCTTTCGATAGCTTTTCCACTGCTTCGTCGATCTGGCTGTGCGTATGGGTAGCCATCAGCGAAAAGCGGATCAGGGATTCTTCGGAAGCCACGGCAGGAGATACCACCGGGTTCACGAATATGCCTTCTTCCTGCAATGTCTTGGTCAGTTGGAATGTCTTGTGGTTGTCCCCGATATAGATCGGAATGATGGGACTTTGGGTAGCTCCCGTATTGAAACCTTCTTCTTTCAGTAATTCGAGCGCATAATGGGTATTACTCCACAATCGTGCGATACGTTCCGGCTCGGCCTGAATAATTTCCAGCGCGGCAAGCGTACTGGCCACACAGGCAGGAGGCATGCTGGCGGAGAAGATGAGGGACCGGGCCTTGTGCTTCAGGTAGTCAATCGTCACGGCATCGCCCGCCACAAACCCGCCCAGAGAGGCCAATGATTTGCTGAAGGTACCCATGATCAGGTCTACATCATTCGTCAACCCAAAATGAGAAGCCGTGCCTGCGCCTTTGACCCCCAACACGCCCAGGCTATGGGCGTCATCGACCATGATATTGGCCCCGTACTTTTCCGCCAGGGCGACAATACCAGGCAGGTTGACGATATCCCCTTCCATGCTGAAAATGCCATCCACAGCAATGAGCTTGATGGCTTCTTCCGGAAGGTTCACCAACCGGCGTTCCAGGTCTTCCATGTCATTGTGGGCATACTTGATGGTCCTTGAGAAGGACAACCGGCTTCCGTCAATGATGGAAGCATGGTCGAATTCATCCAGGATCAGGTAGTCATGACGGCCGGTGAATCCTGACAGCACCCCCAGGTTCACCTGGAAGCCCGTACTGAACAACAACGCGTCTTCTTTACCCACGTATTCGGCCAGCTTGGCTTCCAACTCCAGATGGATGTCCAGGGTGCCATTCAGAAAACGGGACCCGGCACAACCTGTTCCGTACTTGTCGATCGCCTTCTTGGAAGCTTCCTCGATTTTGGGATGATTCGTCAGGCCCAAATAGGAATTAGAGCCAAACATCAATGTCCTTTTCCCGTCCAGCATTACTTCCGTGTCCTGACCCGAATGGATAGCCCGGAAATAGGGATAGAGACCAGCAGCCCTGGTCATTTCTGCATCCTTAAATTGTAAAACTTTCTTTAGTAGATTTTTCTGCATGTATTAATCCTATAAGTCCTTAAGCAATGAATATTGAATATTCTGATTCTAAATGATTAACAAATTCCTTATCAAAATGACAATAAGGAAACAGGCTGGTGAAGCCCATCGTTTTGGTTGGGGAGGAGGAATAACGCCTTACAAAGTTTGAACAAATCAGAAGGATGACCAATGTCTAAAAGTCTTCTTAATATGTCCAAAAGGCGGCAATGTACCCTTCCTTACGCCACTTCCACCGGCGCGCGCCGGTATTCCGATGGGGTTTGCCCCAAATGCCGTTTAAAAAACTTTCTAAAAAAGAACTGGTCACTAAAATGCAATATCCCCGCCACTTCCATCACCGATATGGATGGATCCGCCAACAATAGCTTGGCTTCCTTCATCACCATCTCGTCGATCAATTCACCGGCCGTTTTCCCCGTGACTTCTTTAACGATCTCGGTCAGGTACTTAGGCGTCACAAACAACTTGGCCGCATAAAAGCGTACGCTCCGCTCCTCCCTGATATGTTCCGAAATTAATTCATGAAACCGGATATGCAACTCTTCTTTCCGGCTTCGCTTGACCCTGACCCCTGTGTGCTTGCGGTACAGGGATGCCAGTTCGTACAAAAGGGCCATAAAATAATGCCGGATCACTTCTTCGCCGTATGCCTTTTCTTTTCCATCGCGACTTTTTTGCTGTAGCATCAGCATCAGGTCCACCAATGTATCCGCATCTTCCTGCTCCAGCACAAGGTAAGGATTGCTTCTCAACAGGAAAAAATCAAAGGCCGCTACACTATTCCCGGAAAGGCCGCTCTTCATGAGGAATTGCCTGGTAAAGATGACACCGACAACGGCGGCATCCGCACTGGTATCCAACTTTTCCCTGACCGTATCCGGAGAAACCATCAACAACGTATTTTGCTGCAGCACGTATTCAACGTTGTTCAGGACAACGGAAGCATTTCCCCTGACCGCCACAAACACAGCGATATAATCCGTTTTAAAAGGATAAGGGATCAATTTCCTCCGGCTTCCCAGGGAGTCTGAACTGAGGACATAAAAATCCCTTCCCTTCCACTGTCCTTCGAAATTTGAAATGGCCTGCTCAATACTATGTACCGGTATACCTTCGTTCTTCATCAGCTTTCCATTAAACTAGTACCTAACGGTAATAGACATTATGTTTATGTAAAGACTTCAATTTACTAAAAAAAACCCTACCGTAAGACACCTACTCCTCTGTCCAGCCCATTGAATACCCACTATTTATACACGTCCGCCCTACAAGACAAGTTTCGAGCCATTCATTTTCGTTCAGGGAATGACCTGCCTTACGCCCTGATCGCCTGTATGACGAACCGCGCAATCTCCTTTTTCCTCCGTTGCATCATCTTCCTGTACTCGGACTCTTCCATCCCAAAGGCGTGCTGTACGTACTCTCTAGCGATAAAAGGGAACAGGATCAAAGAGATGATATTCAGGAACAGTTGCTCTCCCTCTATTTTGATGATCCGTCCGGCCTTATGCTCCTCCTGCAAAAGAACCGATAATTGTTCCAGGAAAGGGGTATACAACTTGTACAGATTCTTCTTTTCACAGATCGCCGGATTTTGCTTCATTTCGTTCAAAATGAACAAAGGATTGCAGGGTTGGGACTCCACCAGGTCCATTTCCGCTTCTACCAATTGTTCGATCTTTTCAAAGAAAGGAATGTGGGCATAAATGATGGGCTGCACTGTTCCCAGGAACCGTGTAAAAGCTTCGTCAAATACAAGTTCAAACAGTTTCTCCTTGGACCGGAAATAATAATGCAGGAGCGCGCGATTGATCCCCGCTTCGTCCGCGATGTCCTGCATCCGGGCTCCCGTCAGCCCCTTTTCGGTAAATACCTTCCGGGCCGCCTGTCGAATCAGTTCTTCCGTATTTTGTTCCATAACCACCTCCTCTTTTATCAGTACTGTTTAACAAGTTGGCTAACCAAAGATCTCATCCAGCACAATATACAGAAGCCGCCCCAGTCATTCGGCTTCCATTGACCTCCCAAAAATACAACTTTAACAACATTGTTAAACATTTTCGGTAAGTAATACCATTCTTTCCCTGTTTTTTACAAATGGCTTACAATGTGTTCAGGCTTGTTATATTTGCCAAACATGATCTCCCAGGATACGATACGACAGATACAGCAGCGCATTGACATTATAGACGTGGTGGGAGAATTCGTCAAGTTGAAAAAGAGGGGTGTCAGCTACCTGGGACTTTGCCCTTTTCATAATGAAAAGTCCCCCTCTTTCACCGTTTCCCCCGTAAAAGAGATCTATAAATGTTTCGGCTGCGGACGCAGCGGCAATACCATCGGGTTCCTGATGGAACACGAAAAATACAGCTATGTGGAAGCCCTCCGCTGGCTGGCCGCCCGCTACGGCATACAGATGGAGGAGACCGAAACGTCTCCCGAATACAAGCAACAGCAGCAGATAGCCGACAGCCTTTACATCCTAAACTCCTACGCCCAGCAGTTTTTTACGAAAACCCTCTTCGAATCGGAAGAGGGGCAGTCGGTGGCCATGACCTACCTGCAGGAACGGGGATTCAGGGAAGACATTATCCGGAAATTCCAGTTGGGGTACTGTCCCGAAAACGGGCATTCCTTTGCCAAGGCAGCCCTGGCGGCCCAGTTCAACCCTGAATTAATGGTTCGCAGCGGACTGGTCGTGCAACGATATGACCAGCCTTTCGACAATTACCGGGAACGTATCATCTTTCCGATCCACAACCAGACGGGCAAGATCCTGGGATTCGGCGCCAGGCAGATCCGCAAGAACGACAAGTCTCCCAAATACATCAATACACCGGAGAACGAGATCTATGTCAAAAGCAAGCTCCTTTATGGCTTGTATTTTGCCCGTCAGGCCATCGACCGCCAGGACGAGTGCCTGTTGGTGGAAGGATATACTGACGTCCTGTCCCTCCACCAGGCCGGGATTGAGAACGTCGTGGCCAGCGGGGGAACTTCCCTGACGGTGGACCAACTCCGGCTGATCAAAAAATACACCGACAACCTCACCATCATTTATGACGGGGATGCGGCCGGCGTCAAAGCTGCCCTGCGGGGTTTGGATATGGCGTTGGAAGAGCGCCTGCACGTCCACCTGGTCCTCATACCTGATAAGGAAGACCCTGACAGTTACGTCCATAAGGTGGGAACGACCGCTTTCCGCGAGTTCGTCAGCGCCAATAAGAAGGATTTCATCCTCTTTCAACTGGATATAGCCCTCAAAGATGCAGCGGGAGACGCGGGGAAAAAGGCGACCGTCGTCAACCAGATAGCCGAGACTCTTTCCCGTATCAACAAAACGGAAGACTTCACCCGCCAGCAGGACTATATCCGCCGGAGCGCAGAACTTCTGAAGATCGACGAAGGGGGGTTAAATGCGCTCGTCAATAAGCACATTAGAGATCATATCGCCAAGCTGGAAGCAAAGGGGGGTGCGGGAACCAAACCCTTTCAGGAAGGGGCTTCCAGCGGCGCCGGAACATTGGGCAATGCCGGCGCTTCCGGGGGCGTCGACGCGCTGGACGGGCAGGCCGCCCAGTCCCTGGAAGAGAAGGATGCCTTTGACCTGCTCAACAGAGAAGAGGCCAATGAACGTGCCCTGGTGCGCGTTTTGCTGGAGTTCGGGGACAAGCCATGGGAAGACGGAGGCGTGGTGGCCGATTATATTTTCAGCCATTTTGACGATGGAGATTTGTTTGAGAACAAAGCCTTGTATGCGTTACTGGACCTTTATAAGCAATTACACCGCCAGGGAGCCAAACCGAATGCCAAAAGCTTCCTTTATCATGACGATCCGCAGGTGTCAGCCCTGGTCATCAGCCTTACGGAAAATCGCCATGAGCTCAGCGACCGGTGGAATCACCGGGACGACGAGCTCCGTTACGATACGATCAAACAAGGATACCTGAAATACCTGGGGCGGGAATACATCGTCAAAGAGGAACAGGCGGACCTGGTGCGCTACAAAGAAGATGTGCGCTCCACCGTTACCTATATCCAGTTAAAGAAGATTAAAAAGATGATGAATGAGAACCAGAAGGACCTGGAAAAACCGCATACGCCCGAAGAGCTGACCCTCCTGGGAGACACCCACCGGCACTTAAAAGATATGGAGATCGAACTGACCCGGGCCCTGGGCACGGTCTACCTGAAATGACCTTCCAAGTACATAAATCCGGCAAACAGTTCAATGTAACCGCATGATCCTTCGAAAAGTATATCCCTTCCTGGTATTCGTCTTAATATTCCTCGTCGTCGGCGCCTGGTTGCTGATCACCTATGACAAAGCAACCCTGCTCCTGGCCGTGAATAGCCGGTACTATCCCCTGGGGGATGCCGTCATGCCCTACTGGACCAACTGGGGGGACGGGATCACCCATATCATCCTCGTCATCGTGTTAACCGTCTTTGCCCGAAGGAAGTACGGCTTCGCCGAAGCCGTACGCTTCGCCTGGCTCGGCGCCCTTAGTTTCGCTATTCCATCTCTCGTGTCGTTATACCTCAAAAGTGAATTCTTCAATCAGGAACCGCGACCGGTTACCTATTTTGAAAAAACACCTTCCCTCGTTCACCACGTACCGGGCGTAGAACTATGGACCTATAACAGCTTCCCTTCCGGGCATACCATTACCGCCTTTTCCATCGCCCTGCTGCTCATTTACCTGGTGGTCAAACGGCACCGGTGGGGCTGGTCGTTAGGACTATTCGTCTGGGCTTGTTCCGTGGGATATTCCAGGATGTACCTGGCAGAACATTTTTTTAAAGATGTATATGGCGGGGCCTGCATAGGAGTCGGTACTACCCTGCTCGTGCTATGGCTCGGGGAGTGGCTGGGTCCAAAAATCTTTCGCAAGGCCGGGTATCCCGGGGTGATGCCGCCGGCGCTCAGGCCGGGGTGACGGCGCTTCAGACCAGGCGACAGCGCTAGACTGGGTGACAGCGCTAGACCGGAGATAATTCGCTGTAAGAATGGGGCAGCATATCTTCCTCACGGATGCCCAGGGCTTCCTTGTAGCCTTGGCACTGACGGGCTAATTGCTCTGCTCCGATGGAGTCGTCTACGTCAATCGCTTCGATCTCTACAAAATCTCCCAGGCCCTGCACTTCGTCCAGGTGGAATTTTACATTCTCAATGAAATAGACCTCGCGTTGCTTCTCAATGATCCGGGTAATGCCGATCGCCTTATCCAGTAGGTTCTTCAGGCAATCCTGCTCCCCGGCTTGCACAGTGAACAGGGTCACGTGCCCGGAATTAGGATCGGGCAAAGCAGAGCCATCATGGTGGATCAGGACGTTCTCCATATTCCCTTCCCTGAATTTCAGGCGGCCATTGGGCACATTAAAGTAGGTATCTTTCTGGCAGTCAGTTCCCACAAAACGGGCGTTATGGGAAATCAAAAAAGCCCGTACTACATCAATATGTTCGCAACGGGCTTTCAATGCTATATTAAATTGTTGCATAGGCTATTTCTCAGTGGGATTCTTCTTCCCCGCGTTCAGCTTCTCCAGGGTGGAGTCCAGCCTTCGCTTGCGGGTGTCGTCCTTTTTCGCGCCCACGATCCAGGCTACGTATTCTTTCTTGTTGGTAAACGACAGGGCGTCGAAAAAGTCCTTGGCCCTGGGGTGGAGCGTAAAGAGCTGCTCCAGGTCTTCCGGAGGCGAAACCGTCCGCTTGCCCTGGTGTACGCCTTCTACAGCAGTAGCTACTCCATGGTTGGCAGAAGCCCTGGTAAGGACGGGGATCTGTTCCGTCTTTTTGAAGCGGAGCGCTGTCCAGACGTGGTCGATAGCCACGGAACGGACAATCTCAAACCCCGCATCAGACAGGCAAAGCCAACTACAATCCCGGTTCAGATCGCTGGCGATCTTGGACGCGGCCTTGGGGTAGGCAATCCACAGCTTCGCTTCTTCATGAAGCGCAGGTAACACTTCTCTCAGGATCGTGGTCAGTTGGTTTAGGTTCACCGCAAACACCAAAGCAAAGTCAATCTTCTTACTCCTCAACAGGGGGGTAACGTTCTTTGCAAAGGATAGCTTGACAAATTGTTTCTCAATAGCTGAGGGGATACCTTGAACCAACAGATTTTTTTCGTCCCTGAGTTGCAGTTTTTCAAACACCGTTTGCGACATACTACAACACTTTTTGTAAAAAGTTAGAATGGAAATGGAATGCGAAATTACGAAAAAATTACACGGATACGTGCAGGATGCGGAATAAAATTTAATTCAGGTCCCGTTTGCGGCTTCTTCTCCGGTCACGGTATTTGAGGATGCCCGCCTTGCTCTCATTTCCTTTAAGCAATCGTCCAATATTCTTCTGATGGGTCAGCAAGACCAGCAGGGCCACGGAAACGGCAAAGATGCGATACAACTGTTCCGGCTCATCGAAAATATACAGAATAAAAATAGCGAACGCAATACCCGCCAGCATTGAACTTAGCGATACGAAACGGGTGGTATACAGCACCAGCAAAAAAACGCCTACACAGGCGACTGCCACATTTGGCTGTATGGCCAGCACCATCCCAAAGAGCGTGGCGATCCCCTTACCTCCTTTAAAATCGGCCCACAACGGGAAAATATGACCCAATACGGCGGAAAGACCCAGCCCTATCTGAAGGTTCATCAAATCCACACTGTGTATAGGATCGGTATAATAAGGTAATAAGAGAAATAATTTCACGGCGGCAGTTCCCTTGAGCATATCCACTGCCATCACATAAG
>Ga0302315_10002553_pt1 | contig 17073 bp, 18 predicted proteins | sample III_Palsa_N3_1_FD_200532 | JGI IMG/M metagenome (GOLD analysis project Ga0302315, IMG submission 200532) | Peat permafrost microbial communities from Stordalen Mire near Abisko, Sweden - III_Palsa_N3_1 | ecosystem: Environmental > Terrestrial > Soil > Palsa > Peat permafrost | place: Sweden... | reverse complement strand
AGCTGGATCGCCAGGGCGAGGAAACCGAATAAGAGCGGTTCGCTGTAGATGGAACTCAAGGCGTCGCCGCTAAAGACTGAGCGCTTCAGATAGTCACGCAATGCCGCATCGGAGAAGCTAGTTTCCGGCCCGCGAAAGAGAACATCAAAGCCATTACGAAGAGCTGTCTGGCTCGGTACTAAAGGGATGGGCTTTTCGGCGTGCGCAGTCGTCAGACCCTCCTGAACATCAGCTTCGACGGGCATCTTCGGCGCTACTTCTACGCCGGTCAAGAAGAGGAGCCGATACTTATCTTGCCTCTTCGCTCCGAATTCTGACGCTACACTCGCCCGCAGATAAATCGGCGTGTAGAAACGCTGCAGTGGCGTGTTCCCGAGAGCAAAGCGCATGTAGAGAAATAGCCCGGTCAGAACCAGAGCGATAAAGGCCGCACCGTAAGTGTAGATCGGTGAGTGCGGCGGCCAGATGACTGTCTCTTTGCGTCCCCATTGTGTTGGCATTAGCGGCCTCCGTTCGGTGCCAGGAGTTCGATTGCGGCTTGTACTTTCTCTCGCTTGACGTGTTGTGCAAGAGCGTCGAAAGTCTCAGCAGTCATCTTTTGCCCACCAATGAGAGGCTTCAGTATGTTGTGCAAAAGCATCCGGAGACCGACGATCTCAGTGAGGATCGGTCCCGCATCGGGCGCTTCGCTGCTCTTTGTCAGTTCGCGGAGAATCACTTCGCGAACCCACTCGCTCCGTGCTTGGCCGATTTGGTTGGCATGTTCTGTGACGAGCCGGTGTTCGCTATGCGTGAACTTCACCGTCACGGGACAGACTCGGTTTGCGGTTTCGATTTCGGGTGCGAGCAGGCTCATAGAAGTCTCGAATCCTCAGGTGCACCTAAGTGCACCTGAAATCGGTATCTTGTTGTTTCTTCTCAGGTGCACCCAAGTGCACCCTGCACGACCCTCGGAGGGGTGGAGTGTCAACTTTTACCCGGTGCGCAGCACCGCTCACGTACCGGGCAAGATTCCGATGGAGGTTCATGCCTTCCGAACCGCCGCGGACTCGTTGGATTCCACCCCGGATACTGGCTTCTTTGGAGTGGGCGAAGGCTCAGGTACAACCGGAGTCTTACGAACACGCAGAAGAGACGGAACGGATCGTGCTGCATCAGTGCGAAGAAAGTCTTGGAAGTCGCGGTCTTTAGAGAAGACATAGCCAAGAGCTTTGTCGACGACATCATCAGGCGAAGCCTTGATGAAAGCCGCATACTGATCGACTTGGGTTGCAGTGACTTCCTCCAGTCGGATTGAGGCACTGATCTGACGGTTGGTGGTGACTTCGATAAGTGGCATTGGGTTTCTCCTTTGAGTGGTGATTCAAACTGTCAAAACGGGTTCGATCTGGAAGCGTTTTGCGTCGCGGTCGTAGCCGGAAATTGCGAGAGCCTCGCGCACGATCCGGCGTCCTGGTACACGCTCGATGTGGACGACGAAGTCGACCGCATCGGCGATCTCTGCCTCGATGTCGGCAAAGGTCGATTGGGCGTGGCTTCGCATGACGAGATTGGCGAAGCGATGCAGGGCTTTCTCTGCTGTGTTCGCATGGATGGTAGCCAGCGAACCGGAATGCCCGGTGTTCAACGAATCGAGCAGCGTGCGTGCTTCTACGCCGCGCACTTCGCCGAGGATGATGCGATCCGGACGCCACCGCAGAGCGGACTTCAAAAGGTCATCGAAAGTCACTGCTGACTTGAACGTGTCCGTCTGGCATTCGACCGAAAGAATGTTTGGCTTCTGGATGGCAAGCTCAGCGGTGTCCTCAATGACAACGATGCGCTGATGCTCCGGTATCGCATCAGCCAGGATACGCAGGAGCGTGGTCTTGCCAGTGCCCGTTCCACCGCTAATCAGTAGAGTCTTGCCCTCAGCAATTCGAGCTGAAAGAAAGTCCGCAAGCGGGCGCGTTAGCGAACCGCGAGCAATCAGGTCTTCAACCGTGAAACGGCGGCTCGTGAACTTCCGGATGGTGACGGCGGGCGAAGGCTTCGCCACTGGCGGCATCACCGCTGCAAGGCGGCTTCCATCCGGGAGCTGCACGTGCAGGAGAGGCGAATCGGCATCCAGCCGCTTCTCCATTTTGTTTGCGATCACTTCCAAGCCGACGCGCAGGCTGTTGGCGTCCATCTTCACGCCTGCTTCACGCTGGACAACTCCCTCCCGTTCCGACCACCACGAACCGTCAGGATTGCCCATGATCTCGCTTACGCTTTCGTCAAGCAGTAGCGGCTCTATCGGGCGAAGGAAAGGAAGGATCAGTTCGAAGCTCATAAGGGGCGCCTCAGCAGTGGTGGAAGGCCGGCATCAGCCGGCCCTCCCGGTTGTGGTGAGGATGCGGCCTAAGCGGCCACTTCCTCGGCGGGGACGTCCTCCGCGACATCCCCGGTCTCGTTGTCTTCCGCGCTGGCCTTGGCTGCCCGATCCAGCTTGAGAATCGAGTCCACACGAATCTCGGTCACGGACCCTTTCTGGCCGGTCTTGGTGCTGTCGTACTCCCGGCTGCGGATCTCGCCCTCTATGAGGATGTGAGCGCCTTTCTTGAGCGATCCGGCGAACTCTCCGAGCTTCCCGAAGACGACGCACTTGTGCCACTCGGTGTGCTCAATCCACTTGCCCTCCTTCTTGTAGGAGGACTTGGTTGCGAGGGAGAAACGAGTCAGGCTGCGGTTGTCGTTGGTGCGAACCTCTGCGTCGTTGCCGAGGAAGCCGATGAGCTGAACGTTGTTCTTGTACATGGTGGTGATCTCCGTATCGTTGATTTCCCGTATCCTGCTCGGGTCACACATAGCGAAGCGAGCGAGTGGGCCCGGCTCCCAAGTGCCAAGCTCTGCATTTACGGAGGGTCCGTCGTAGACGGAAACCGTAACCCGAAGGGCGACGCAGTCGAAGCAGAAGAGCGCCGAGCCGCAGGGCGCCGGATTGGTCCCGAAGCGTGATCCCGAGAAGAGGACGGGAAACGGGACGGCAGAGTGCAATCTGGACTACGTTTAGCCATCTCTCCTCGGCGGCAAAGGTTTGTGCCATTCGTAGCCCTTTCACCCAGCGCATCAAGTCTCCGGTCAGATGGCTTTGAGCACTCCAATGCCTGCGTCTGGAAGCTCGTTGCCACTCGCGTAGGCGCGTTTGGAGACGAGTTGGGCTTTGCAGCCGGGTTGGCAGCACAGAACGACATGGTGTGACCTCAGATTTGGGTTCGGTTTTCTAGCTGAATGCCTGGTCGGCACGGAAGCGGACGATGGTCAGCCCCAGAGGGTCAACCGCCAGTTCGTTGTTCTTCACAAGATCCCGGAAGACGTAGGTGACGCTGGCCGTCCATCGCTCCCGTTTGAGCTCGGTGTGATCCGCTGGGTTCGTGTACACCTTCTCGAACTCAATCCGAGCCGAATACGGGGACTGTCGAAGGTCGTCCAAGACAACGTTCTTTACTTCGACATCGACATACGGGAGCGTGCTGTCCGCTCGGTAGTTCACGATGATGTTGTCCTTGCGCTCTTGCTCGATGACGGCACGCTGGACATCGCTATTGAGGAAGTAAAGGGCGCTCGTCTGGTCACGCTCGATCGTGTAACGATTGCGACTGAAGTAAAGCTCCGCCCAGCGCGTCAAGTAGTACTTGTTTTCCGCCTCCTGGGGCCGGTAGGCGAAGTTGCGATAGTCCACCGCTTCCGCGTGTCCAACGTCGTTGATTCGGACGATCATCGGTTTCGCAGACGCAAGAGCCTTCTGACTCTTGAAGACGGCGGCGGCCAGCGCCACGCAGACCACCACTAGGCAGAGAATCGTGATCTTCAGGTAGGTGTTGAGGACCAACGGCTCCGCGTTCGATTCGAGGTAGCGTTCGGCGGCCCGTGTGAGTTCGGAAGACGGCGACATCGTTGTGCTGGACATGATCCCTCCTTAGCCCATCATTGCGGTGGTTGCGAGACTTGTGATGATGCCGGTGCCGGCGTCATGGCCGCCAGTGCTTCCGGAGAAAAGAGAAGCTGTCATTGCCGGGACTTTGAGCAAGATGAAGCCGCAGACAACCACCAGCAGAATCAGCACTGGAAACTGCTTGATCATCGTCCCTGGATCGACGAAGCCACCCATCATTGCGTAGTAGTGCGTAAGCAACTGAGAAAGGATGCTGAGTGCGGCAGCAGCAACTACCTTATAGAACGAGAAACCCAGGAAAGCTCGCAGCCAGCCCCAAAAGAGAAATTCGAGCTTGTCGAACACAAGGAATGGGATGAAGATGGGGCCGAGCAATCCGACTATGGAACTCGCCACCGCGCCGTAGGCGACGATCACGCTCACGAGAGCTGCCAGCACAGAGATAAGAACCTGAATAATGGCGAAGATGATCGCGTTGTAGGGATTCATCGCAGCGGACATCATGCCCGGTCCTGAACTTGCTTCGGCCTGCTGAAGCTGATTCAGGATGTTCGCCGCGCTGTCGGTTCCAATCTGGCTTACAAGGTACTGCGCACCGCCGTTAATGAAGCCCTTAAGGGAGTTCCCAATCCCCGGAATGCTGGAATCGTAAAACTTCACCATCACGTAGGCGAACGTGATGAGCATGAAAAAGTTTAAGAACTTCCCAACACTGAATCCTGGCCCCCCTTGGGCGGAGGCTAATGCTTCTTGAATGCCGAACCATACCAGCATGATGGTTGCGAGAGCGATGCAGATATGCACCCCCATCGAATCGATCGAAGGGCTGATCGTATTCGTCAGCGTAGTGCAGGCCTGGGTAATCCATGCAAAGAGATCCATATACCACCTCGCTCTCAGGTTGAATTAGTAGCGCATCGCCGCAGCGGCTCCGGACGAAGACGGAGCTACGGCGGTGTAGCCGGTTTGAAACTGCGTAGCCTGTTGAAACCCGATCTTCATTACGTCCTGCTGCTGCTTCTGCACGACGATCTGTTGAAGGGTGTAGGCCTGTGCGATCTGGTTAGCCTCCTGCTGTTGTTGCAGTTGGAGAATCAACGCCTGGTTGATGCGCTGAAGGGTGGCTAACTCTGTATGCTGTGCCGGATCACTCGACTGTGTCTGCGACTGCAAAGCGGTGATTGCTGTCTGCCGTTGCTGAGCGTTTGCCCGGATTGTGCCAAGAGTTTGCAGGTTGCTGGCGCTAACCGAATCGTTTAGATCCACTGTTGCACCGTGCGCAGCAATTTGCTGCTGTCCCGCAAGGCTCAAGTTCCCGTAACCAGCGACCTGTCCAGTACGAGGCACGGAAGCCTGTTGGTAGGCAGCCGACGCGTTTGAACCCGTATTTGCGGAGTTCATCCATGACTGTGAGTTCCCATAGGTGTTGGCAGCTTGGTTGAGCTTTGCCCAATATGACCACGGGGAGAGGTATGGCTGATAGAGACTGCTTGGGGCCATCGACATCTGATGAACCACGTTGTATGTGGCGATGGCGTTGTCGGCCAGTTTCACCGAATTGGTGAAGATGTTCTGGCCCTGCTCGATCTGCTGGAGTGCGTGAGCAGCCTGCGTCGGGTCATAGACAATGCCGGAGCCGAACTGGGCCTTGGCGGTCACAGGCGCGGCGACGACAACGAAGAGGAACGTTTTAAGAAAAAGGGTTCTCATGCTCTGCCTCCTGAGGCTGAGTTGGTGGACGTTGGATTGAGTTGGCTTACTTCTGTTGCAGCGCCGAGATCTGTTGTTCTAGGGCTGTTACGTTCTTCGACTCTTCAGCGCACTTCTTGTTGTGTGCGGCTTCTACTTCAGGAGTCGGAGCTTTGGCCGGGGTGCCGCTCATCATAGCGGTCGCCCCCGCTCCATTGATTGCCAAGCAGTCGTTCGAGTACTGCTTGTAAGCAGGGCCGTACTGAGCCTTCAGCGCATCAAGTTTGGCTTGTTTGTTATCGCAGCCAGCGCAGAAAGCAACGGAGAGTAGAGCGGATACTAGAGTGATTCTTTTCATAGACACCTCAAAACGACTGCGGAATCGTGTGGTTCTCCACCGCAGGCAGAAGCATGTCCTGGGTGATGTAGAGCTTCACGCGATGCCCCTCGCGGATCGTGATGGTCGGGGGAATCTGCATGAAGCGATCTAAGATCGTCGTTGCAGACTGGGAAACGGAACCAGAGGCTCCGCTAGCGAAGACCGCCGGACCGGAGGATGTAAGAACAGCTCCCCCTTCCGTGATCTCCGAAGCTCCGGCGATGACGCCGAGCGCAATGGACGCACCGAAGATCTGAAGGTAATGGTTATTGACCTTGTCTTTCAGACCTTCTTCTCCAATTTGATCCAGTCCGTGGAACTGGTCAAGATCGACCGAATAGCCGTCAGGCATGATGAGTCGGTGGAAGACCACGGCCATGCGCCGTTGCTGGCCGAAACCGCTTGAGCCGATCTTCTTGGCCTCCCCGAGGGCGATAGCACCTTCGGGAATGAGGACATGCTGATGGTCGTGTGAATACACCGGGTCCGACACAAGGACCTTGACCGGCCCGACTGCATCCCCATCCAGACGGTTCATGAGAACCGTGTCTACGGTCGTTCCTTCGTAGATGACATAGGGCTGGCCGGTGGCTGAATCCACGTTCACCTCCGGGGGACGCTTGTAGGACGTCGCATCGGCGGTCACCGGATGTGCTGATGCCGGAGACGCTCCCGCAAGCGCCGGAGGCGCGGAGGGCGGCGTTGGCACTTGAGACTGGACGGTCTGCTGAGCCGCAGGCTCTACATAGGCAAGATTCGAAGAGAACCGGCCATCAAATGCCTTGTCCCGCTCTTTCGACGCGAGCATTTGCGACTCCTGCTGGGCGGGCGAAGGCGTTCCTCCGCTTGAGCGATAGCCACCCTGAGGCGGACAAGGCTGCCCGGGAATGCAATTCACGCCTTGCCCGTTCGGACCATAGCCAGCAGCAGCATTTTGCTGCGCTGCGGTGGCGTTTGCCAGCGAGGGGTCAAGCGCAGCCTGGGCTGCGGCTTGCTGAGCCTGCTTTTGCTTTGCGGCGTCTACCTGATCCTTCAGGTCTTGGACGTTGTTCTCCGTGTTGTCCTGAACAAGAGGCTGCGGAGCGGCATTCTTTGCGGAAGCCGAGGCCGGGGTTTTCTTGCCGTACGAACTGAAGATTGCGGCGAGGATTACGAGCGCGGCAGCCCCGAGATAGAGCATCGGCTTTGTGTTCTTTCGGAACACGCCCTTGGGGTCGAAAACTCGGGACTGAAGAGATGGTTGGGACACGGTTTGCTCAGACATGGATCGCTCCTTCCTGCGGGTTCGTGGCGACTGGTTAGCTCTTGCGAGTGAAGCTCATCTTCTTCTTGCCGAGCTGGACGTATCCGTTGTCCATCACAATCGGAATGATGTACGTTCCATTGCGAAGGTCGTAGGTAACGAGATTCGGTTTCCCATCCTTCATGTCGTAGACCGCGAACTTCTCTGTGGCCTTGGTGGTGATGTAGGTGAACTTGTCGTCGTGGTAAATCGACTCGATATCGAACGGTGCCTTCATCGCGTTGAATTTGTAGTCAAAGCGAAGCTTGGTTTGGTAGTCGCTCTTGAACTCGTCTACCGCCTGGGTGACGTGGGATTGGAGAGCCGCGTATTGCGCCTTCGACTGCTCAAGCTGCGCCGCAGGAACGAACTCGGCAGGGCCACTCGAAGCGACAAGCGAAGAATGGTCTGCCGGCTCGACGAGCACCTTCAGGTCGGGCAATGCGGCTGAGCCCGAGATGTCTTGCAATGTGAAGGTGTAGTCGTTGCCCTTATCAGTCTTCAGGTGAAGGTCGGTGCTGATGCCCGCCTTCGCTGGATGAATGAAGCAATCGTTGTTGACCACATCGACAGCCCAGAACTCCTTGTCGCCAGTGGCGGCGAGGATGATCTTCTCTGTCTGTGGCACCTCAATCAGGGTGCTGTACTTCATCTTGGCCCGGATGGGAACGATGTCTTGGGAGTGATAGGAGACCTTGCGAGCTCCGGTGTTTTCCTGCGCGAGCAGAGAGACACTGGCTGTAAAAGCGAGGATGAGGGAGATGAGGACGCGCTGCATAGGACACTCCTTGGCTACCGGGTTGATGTTGAGGTGACGGCCAGCGAACGCGGCCGGAACGGATGGTCTTTGGCAAGTTGGCGCAAGCCTTCGGCTATGCCGAAGCGAGCGAAGTAATCACGCTTCACAAGGTTGTCGCGGGCATTGTTGGTCGCCGTCCAGTGGCTGACGGAATCAACGTTCAGGTGAACCTTCTTTGAGGTTTGCGCCTTGCGGACGAGCATCTGGCCGGGTGGCACGAGTCCGGCGATCAGTTCAAGCTCGGTGTCGTTCAAATGGAACGCTTCGCGGTAAAGGTCGCGATTCATTTCTGGGTTGGCGAGGAAGATCTTGGTCGGGCAGCTCTCCGAAACAATCTGTAGCATCCCCGACTCTTCCAGCTCTTTGAGGGATTGTGTAGCAAGTACCATCGCGGCATTGTGCTTGCGCCAAGTTTTCTGTGCCTGAACGATGTAGTTGCGAATCGTTTCGTTCTTCACGAAGAGCCATGCCTCGTCCAACAGAAAGATCTTGAAGGTCGCGAGCTTCTCGGGATTGGCGATCTCATTCGACGCCCGGTGGAGGATGTAGAAAAGAAGCGGTTCCAACACCTCGGGTGCATCACCCCAACCCCCGAAGTTGAACGTCTGAAAGCTGCTGAAGGTGAGGGTGTCTTCGACGTTGTCGAAGACAAACCCGTACTGTCCTTTCTCGGTCCAGCGGTGAAGCCGTTCTTTCAACTCGCCAACGATGTTGGAGAAATTGGAGATCGTCCGCTGCTCCGGTTCCAGGACATACGTGCGCTCGATGGCGTCCCAGAGCTTTCGCTCTTCTTTGAAGTCGAGCCGGTAGCGTCCTTCGGAGCCCTCAATCAAGACACGAAACAAGCTGAAGAGAAATTGCAGGTTTTCTTTGGTCGGCTGGAGGGAGAACGGGTTGATCGTGAAGTCACGAGACTCGCGCCCCACGTTTAGGTAGCTCCCGCCGAAGATCGTCGTCAGTGATTGGAAACTTCCGCCGATGTCGAAGATGTAAGTTTGCGGCTGATACTTCTGTGCGTTCTGGAGCAGGAAGTTTGCGAAGTACGATTTGCCGGAACCTGTCATGCCAAGGATGAGGGAGTGCGCCACCTCGCCGTTATGAAGGTTCAGGAAGTAGGGCGTGCTGTTGTCCGTCTCCATCACAGCCAGGTATTCGGCGTCAAGATGGGAGTTCTGCTTCTCGCCGGGAAGGATGGAGAACAGAAACGACAGGTCGGCATAATTGCTATTCAGCAGGTACATCCGGCGCAGATTCAGTGCGTAGTTGCCTGGAACTATGGCGAAGTAGGCATTGAGCTGGTTGTACGTCTCGGCATAGAGGTTGCCGTCAGCTGTGGTGAAGATGCCGGCGAATTCACCCGCAAGCCCATCAAGTTCCTGCTGCGTCTTTCCGTAGAGCAGGATCGTTAGGGAGAAGTCGCCTAGCAACTGCCCCTCACCCAGCACACGGAGACAGTCGCCGAGATTCTCAATGTCGGCCTGCTTCGATTCGTCTACCAAGACATCGCGGGGATTGGTCTTGGTCGCATCATTACCCATCTGCGAAATGAAGCCAGTTTTCGAGACATTGAAGTGACGGCGGCGCTTCGTCACTTCCTTGCGGGCCTTGTCGGCAGACAAGGGAGACCACTCCGTGCAGACGATGAAGCTGGCCGGAATCTTGAGCAGGGCGTCCAATACGAGCGGCTTAGTCTCCGTAATGGCTTCCTTCATCGTGAGGAGGCGCACGAAGTGATCGCCGACTCGAAGATGATCTCGTTCCGCTTCGATAGAGGAGTTGACCACTTGATAGTCAAGGAATTGAGTGCTCTGCGGCTTGCCCGCAATGCGCCACTCGTCGAAGTTCACAAGACGGCGGAAAAAGGTGAACTGGTCCTGTTGCCCGAGTGCAGCGATCTGGACAAAGTCCTGGAGCTGCCGGACAAAGACTTGCACCCTCTGCTCAAGCCGAGCGACGGAGGTCGCGATCTGCGAGCGCATGAGCGACTTCATGCTGTTGCTGCTGAACTGGCTCTTGAGTTCGTTCAGACCAGCGGCGGGGTCGCGGACGAGCATAGCGAGTCCAGCCCCGATGCCGCGTTTGGCTCTCTGGCCCTCGAAGAGAATCACGTAGAAAATCTCGACCTGGAAGAGTTCATCCCGCTTGCCTTCAAAGAAGGTCCGGCGTTGGTCGATGGCAGCGTCCACGACGGCGTCCTCGTAACGAGCAAACGGAATATCGGGCCTGTTTGTCTTGAAGAGGTATTGATATACACGGACGCCCGGGCCGAAAGCCTTCATTGCTGCTTCGAGACGCTTGACCGCGTATTCTTGCTCGCTCTGATCTAGGCTCTCGTAGTCGACGCCTTCAACCTTTAGAACCATGCCAACGTCACCGGCCTTGGTGACAAAGACCGTCTCGTTCCAGAAGCCGTACAGGCTGATGTGGTCATTCAACTCCGCTGTTTCTCGCCACGGCTTGATTGCTCTTGCGATATTGAACATCAGCGCACCTCCACCAGCGGAACGCGCTGCTTGGCAGCGTCGTAACGCGTTCTGAACTTCTCTGACTTTGCGAGGATTCGAAGATAGGCCGGGTCGGTGTTTGTGACCCAATGGCCAAACGCGAACCCGCATATAAATACACCGAAGCCCGCGAGGAGCGAATTGAAAAGGTTGAAAGTGCCGACTGCGGAGACGCAGACAAAGAAAAACAGAGTTCGTTCAACACCGAGATAAGTGAGGGGCTTATGCAGGCTCTTGAACACCTTGTTGCGACGGCGTGTTGTTCGCGGTTGGTCCGACATGAGCCCCTCGATTCGTGTTGACGTGGATCGTTGAAAGCGGACGGGAAGGTAGTGAGTTTAGGAACCCCAAAGCCACGACAGGACGTTGGTCGCCATGACAGCGATCCCTGTGCCGGCGGCAACGCCTGCGAGCGCTTTCTTCGCTCCTGGCTCACCATGGGCAAACTGGTAACCGCCGATCACAATCGCGATCAGAGAGGCGACCTTTGCCACGGTCCCCGTAAACAGGGTTTGCATGTTGGAGAATCCGGTATCGAACGGGGAACCGGACTGGGCGTGTGCAGCAACGGGAAGTAGCAGCAACGGGAGTATGAAGAGAAAGCGAGACCGAACCCAATTGCGAGCGGCCTGTACTGTTTGGTTGGGAATGATGATGCGAATACGACGGGACATCGGCACCTCCTGCGACCAGAATCAGTCGGGTATGCCGAGACATTAGGCGCAGGTTTGCCTCAAGTCCAATGGTTAGAAGTGATGGCTGAGCTATCTCTCGGAGAGATATCAACGTGGCATTCGAACTTTCTAACTTGCTTTCTTCTTCGAGGCGTCAAAGGGAAGGACTTCTGTGCCTGCTTGTTGCGGAGGCTTCTTCCGAGGTTTGGCGTCCGCCATGGGAAAGCGTCTGGTCAGATCACGCAGCAGCAAAGACAAGGCTCCACGCTTATCAGTGGGCCGATAGACAATCGCTGAATCAATCGTCCATGAGACACCCTTGATCGGGCGAGTTGTCAGAGAGTCTCGCAAGACTTCGTTCTCGCGGATGAGTGCCATACACATGTGCTCGCTCACCATGTATTGGATGTGTTCGAAGTTGAAGTTCGCTGCCATGACTTTCGGATGGATCGCCTGGCCCTCAAGCATCTCCAAAAGACGTGTATGGGCGCTCGGGTGATGTCGTGGATCACTGAAAATTGCCAATCGATTGTCGAGGTCTTCCGCACTGAGTTCTTCCTTATCAGCAAGCGCATCATCTTTGCAGAGGAGGACCACCATTCGCTCGTGCATTACGGGCTGCGCGCATAGCCCCTCGAAGCTGAGCGGAAGCGTGACCAATGCGGCGTCTAAATCACCGCTCTGCACTCTTCGTAGAAGGACGTCTGTATCGTCCCCTTCGGCTACTACTTCGCCCTTTGGAAAGAGCTCCCTATAAGCACGCGAAACAGTTTGAAGAACCAGATGCTCAACATACTGCGAGAAGCCGAGACGGAAGGGCCGTGAACTGATTTGCTGCACCGCTTGAAGAGAATTGACTGCTTCTTCGCGAAGCTCATCAAGTTGTCGCGCGAAGTTGTAGAAGCTTTGCCCAGCCTCGGTAAGGGTGGCCCCGCCGCGATTCCCACGCTTGAAGAGCCTCACGCCGTAGAGGTCTTCGATCTCATTGATCTGCTTGCTGAGATTGGACTGCACGACGTGTACACGCTCGGCAGCTCTTGTGAAACTGCCTTCTTCAGCGACAGCCATGATGTACTTCAAATGCCTGAACTCAAGATGGTCGTAAATGCTCATGCGCCACTCCCGGATCTCAACAATGCGGTAGGTGCTACTAGGCGAGTGGATGTTTCAGGCCCATCTTATAAAGACTCAAATTGGTAAACGGAGGTTGCCTTTTCCGAGGCAACGCGGAGAAGGTTAGGGGCGTCTGCCATCTCCCCGAGAGATGGTAGAGCCATCACTACAAAGAATTGGACTCCAGCCGTCTGTTGCGGCAAGCTCGATTGAACTACGGAGGTAGCGATGTCAGTTGACCCGACCCAGAAGAAGCCCGCAGGCCGAGAAGTGATGCCTCCTGAGCAACGCCTCTTGGTAGACCGCCGCAATGCGGCGCAGTACTTATCGATAAGCCAGCGAAGCCTGGACTACCTACTTGCGAATGGGGAGTTGCACATCCGGCGTATCGGAGCGCGCGTTTTGATTCCCATCACTGAACTGCAGCGCTATGCCCGGATCGATCACAAGCGACTCGCCAGCTAACATTCCGTCTCTGCACTCCTCAGGCCGCAGCGATCTGCTGCGGCTTTCTGCTGTCTTGATGTTTCAGTGAGAGGAGATTCAAACAGGTCCAAGTAAGGGGCGTTGCAGGCACGCGCAGACGGTTGCAGGGGTACCGGTGGAAAAGTATCCCAAAAGTATCCCAATTCAAAAACAGCACATTTGCCCGCTCCGGAGCGGCTGATGCAAGTCTTTCATTTGTAAAGAGATAAGTGGTGGCCCGGGCAGGAGTCCAACCTGCGACCTTCGCGTTAGGAGTGCGCTGCTCTATGCAACTGAGCTACCGGGCCACTCGCATTAGTGTATCGCGGGCTTGGGGTGCAAAAGAAACTCCCGCCTTAGCGGGAGTTATGGGGATCTTCCAGGTATCGATTTAGCTGTTGCCACAACCGTGGGAGATCACGATGGATTTGCGCCATTCTTCCATGGTTGCGAAGGCGATGCAACTAGAGCCGCTGGAGGTGTCGATGCGCCACGTGAGATTGCCCTGGCGGTACCACTGAAATTTGCCGGTGCCTCCAAAAGCCAGACCATTGGGCGCGTTTGGCGAAATAGTGTCGCTGACGGGAATCGGGCCGGCGGCAGAATCAGTGGCAATTGGTGCGGCAGACGTCGGCGTTTTCATGGCTACTGACGGTTGATTGGTGGTGCTACCGGAGACGGGCTCGCCGTTTATGGTGCCGGGAGCGTCGCTGCGGGAAGGTGTAGGTCCGACCTTGGCGACGGGACGACCGTCGAGATCGGTATCGGGGTTGTCTTTGGAACTGGAAGAGTCGGTCGAGAAAACGTCGCCGCTCCCTAAACCCGCTCTTTGTGCGTTGCGGGTGTAGAGCATCCATCCACCTATGAAGATGAGGACAACCAGCACGATGATCAGAATCCGTTTCAACATCAGTCTCTCCTCGACCGAGAGTGCTTCGAGCGATGGGTGGTCTCAATAGTTTGAAGCACTCGGCGGCAAATTTGATGCCTCTATGGAAACCGCACTCCAAACCTTGATCCTAGAATGAACTGTGCGAAGGCTTTACGGTATGTCAAAAGTGGCAGGATGTACACAAATAGGTTCCACCCGGAGGCTCCGGAAACACGTTAGGGACGCCTGAGGATGCGAGAGCGGGAGCGTCGGGGGTATCATCGGGATGTGCCGAAATATTCCATCGTCGTGCCGTTTCATAACGAAGAAGAGAACGTAACGAAGCTCTATGACCGCGTGAAAGACGTCATGGAGCAGGTTGGTTCGAGCTTCGAGATGGTCTTTGTCGATGATGGGTCGCGCGACCGCACCTACCGGCTGCTGGAAGAGATTGCGGCAGTAGATTCGCGGGTGCTGGTGGTGAAGCTGCGAAGGAACTTTGGCCAGACTTCTGCGCTGGCGGCGGGTTTCGATCATTCCTCCAGTGAGTACATCCTGGCGATGGATGGCGATCTGCAGCATGATCCGAATGAGATTCCGGGCTTTCTGGCCAAGCTTGAAGAGGGCTATGACGTGGTGAGCGGATGGCGTGCGCAACGGGCTGACAATATGATGTTGCGGCGGATTCCTTCGCGCGTGGCGAACTGGCTGATGGCACGGCTTTCGGGCGTAGATATTCACGACTTCGGGACGACGTTCAAGGCATACCGGCGGGAAGTGATTCACAATATCCCGCTGTACGGCGAGATGCACCGGTTTATTCCAGCGTTGGCGAGTTGGTATGGCGCGAGCATCTGCGAAATTCCGATTTCGAATCCGGCGCGAGAGGCGGGGCAGAGCCATTATGGATTGTCACGGACGTTTCGGGTGTTCTTCGACCTGCTAACGATCCGATTTCTGTTGAAGTACATGACGCGGCCGCTGCATTTCTTTGGGAGCCTGGGCTCGCTGGGTGTGCTTTCTGGCGGTGGCATTGCGATGTGGCTGCTGATTCATAAACTTCTTTCGGGGCATGATGTTGCAGGGGAACATGCGCCGTGGTTCATTATTGCGGCCGTGTTGATTCTGGCTGGCATCCAGCTGATCGGTGTGGGGTTACTGGGTGAGTTGCAGGTGCGGCACTTCTTTGCTCAGTCGCAACGTACGCCCTACGCGGTGGACCGCATTGTGCGGATGAAGTCGTCGGAAGAAAGCCTGTTGCACTAAGGGTCGGGAATCAGAAGATAACTGGATTCATCGTCCGTCTGTATGATGGGTGACATAGTAATGCGAGACGATCCGCGATCGACGCTCATGCCCTGAATTGCACGGTTTGTCCGATCTGTTGTGAATACGCTCTCTGAACCACCGTTGTCGTACGACAGAAGGTTGGGTTCGATCAGCGTTCATCTTGTAAATCCTAGTGACAATTCCTTTGGTACTGCGGTAATTACGCCGCGATGGCTGTTTGTGCTGGCGGCGGCAACGCCAGCGGTGGTGGGCGATCCGATTCTGGTGGATGAATCGATCGAGGAAATTGATCCGGAGACGATTAAGGCTGGCGATATCGTCGGCATCAGCGTGCATACGGGCAATGCTCTGCGTGGGTATGAGGTTGGCCGGATAGCACGAGAGCGTGGCGCCTGGGTGATCTATGGCGGTATCCACGCGACCTTGTTTCCGGAAGAAGCGTTTGAGCGTGGCGAAGCGCACGCGGTTGTAAAGGGCGATGGCGATATCGCGTGGGGCAAAGCGGTGATCGATTGCCTGGCGGGGAACCTGGAGAAAATTTATGAAGGCGGACGCATCGACGGCGACCAGTTTCTTGCGGCGCGATGGGACCTGATGCCTCCGGATAAGTACATGTGGGCCTCAGTGCAGACGATTCGCGGATGTCCGAAGCACTGTTCATTTTGCAGCGTATGGCGGACTGATGGACAGGCTCCGCGTCAGCGGCGGTTTCAGAGCGTAATCGATGAGATTGTGGACCTGCGGCGGATTGGGTTTCGGTTTATTGCGCTGGCGGATGACAACTTCTATCCGGTGACGCTGACTGATTTGCGGCTGGCTCGTGAACAGGGGAATCAAGCCAAGGTCGATGAGTTGATGGCGATTCGTACGGAGCGCTTCCAGTTGATGGAAGAGCTTGCGAAGCTGCCGAAGGATATGGTGTTCTTTACGCAGATCACGATGGAAGCCGGCGAAGATGGCGAGTATCTGGACGCCATGCGTAAGGCAAACATCAAAGGCGCGCTGGTGGGCGTTGAGGCGGTGACGCCGGAAGGTTTGAAGGCGGTCTTCAAGGACTTCAACTACTCGGGCGAAGCGTTGGCCAACCAGTTGCAGACGTTCAAGAAGCATGGTGTGCATGTGCTTGGGTCTTTCATCTTTGGGCTGCCGACGGACAAACCGGCAACGTTCGATGCGACGGTGGAGATGGCGTTGAAAGCCGGCGTAACATTTGCGCAGTTTGTGATGATGACGCCGTTTCCGGGAACGATCGATTTTGCTCGCTGGGAGAAGGAGCAAGCGAAGAACCCGACGATGGTGGGCGATGTGCCGATCACACGGTACTGGCTGATCCCGACAGCGGTGCGGCCGAAGATGTTTACGCCGCATCCTTCGATGAGTTCCGAGGAGATTAAAGAGCGCACGCAGAAGGTATGGGACAGGTTCTACAACTGGAGCGCTATCTGGCAGCGGTCGGCATGTACGCCAACGCTGAAGGCGCGGGTGGCGTTTATGTTGCTCTCGAAGCTGTACCGGCAGATGTATGCGGGGACAGGGATTTCGACCGACAGCGCACGGCGGAAGAAGGCGAAGAGTTCGGCACGGTGGATTGCGCGGCAGACGCGGAAGATTTTCCAGGCCAAGCCGATGCCGGAGCTGCAGTCGCCGGTGTGGGCGTTGCCCTCTACGGTGACGCTGCTGCGGAAGGCTTTGGTTGCGGGGATGCCTGCGGATACGACGCCGTTTGTGGTGTTACCGAGTGAGTAAGGACGTTCTAGCAGCTTTGATTTAGCGGAGCCGAAGCTTAGACTAGAGGCTCACCCGAAGTATGTGCGGCGCAGCGGTTGATGGCGTCGTGATTGCGAACTCGCTACCGCAAAGGAATGTTCGGGAAGCGCGGTGAAACTCCGCCACTGCCCCGCAACTGTGAAGTGCGCACCTTGTACTGCAAGGTGAAGATGGTCTGGAACTCTCACTGAATGCGGTTGTTTGGACGCGTCGGGAAGGGACGTTTCGAGGAATCAGGGCCAGCTTTGAAATCGCGCAAGTCAGGAGACCGGTTTCTCGCGTACCAGCCTGCCACGCTCCCGACGGGGGAGCGGAGGAGATCGT
>Ga0302315_10002551_pt1 | contig 17091 bp, 15 predicted proteins | sample III_Palsa_N3_1_FD_200532 | JGI IMG/M metagenome (GOLD analysis project Ga0302315, IMG submission 200532) | Peat permafrost microbial communities from Stordalen Mire near Abisko, Sweden - III_Palsa_N3_1 | ecosystem: Environmental > Terrestrial > Soil > Palsa > Peat permafrost | place: Sweden... | reverse complement strand
GCGCGGCCCCGAAGACTCGGTTTTGCCGCACACCTGTTCGAAGGCATAGACACGGACGAATTAATGGCGACACCAATTCCTGGAATTGAAGAGTATCGTTGACGCAAGTTGCGGCTAATTACGAAACGAACAAATGTTCAGTAAATATCACATAGTAATTCCATCGAAAATGCCCGTGAATGTTGCTGTGGACCGTTGTCCTGTGGACCGCGCTCAGGCGGAAAAGCGGATCTGTATCTTTCGTGTGGGGGCAGCGGGCGATATCGTGATGACTACGCCGCTGCTGGCTGCGCTTCGCAAAGCTTATCCGATGGCTTTTATTACCTGGGTTGTGGAGCACAAACACGCGGAAGCCATTACAGCGAACCCGCACGTCGATGAAATTTTCGTGTGGCAGGGCGGCCATTGGTCAAAATGCATGAAGCGCGGATATCCGCCGTGGTCGTGGGACTTGGGATGGCTCAGCCGCCTCTTAAAGTCCTGGGACCTGGACATATTTATTTCGTTTCATGGAGAGCAGTTTGAGTGGCTAACAGAAAATGCCGGCGCCAAGACGAAGATCGGATTCTTCGACGAAGACTTTGTGACGGAGAAAACGACTATAGCCCAGTCTGCTCTGGCTAAATACGGCCATGTCGTCTACAAGCAGGATTTAACCCTGCATCGCTCCGATCTTACTCTTTGTGCATTGGACGGGCTTGGCATTCCTAAAGACGTGGATCGGCAGCTCTACTTTGGTTATACAGAATTAGATAAAAAGAGAGCCGCTGAGATCCTGGCTAAACAAGGCGTTCGCAACCCAGGAAACTACGTCACCGTGGCTCCATTTACCACCTGGGAGTCTCGTAATTGGCCGGCAGACCGCTTTGGCGCCGTGTGCGATCGACTTATTGAACGATTTGGTGTGGATATCGTTCTGTTGGGATCGGGCAAACAGGAAGACGACCTGAAAGCCGTGGCTTCTTCCATGCAGCATAAGCCGGTGGCGCTTGCCGGCACACTCTCGCTTGCAGAAATGGGAGCTGCCATTCACAACGGAAAGTTTCTTCTGACGTGTGATACCGGGCCTATGCACGTTGCGGCAGGGGTTGGCGCGCCCTACGTTGCCATCTTTGGATCGACCCCGGCAAGCAAGCTTGCCCCTCTGGTTGGCAACGGCACGGTTATACAAAAGCCGATCCCCTGCGGCCCCTGCTATCTCCCTCAATGCCCTAACGGGCAGGAGACCTATAAAAAGTGCCTGGATATTGTAAGCGTGGATGAAGTATATGCCGCATGCGAACAGGCGCTTAGCCCTGAAGGTTTGTCCAGTCACATAAGCTAAATCCGATGTTACTACCGCTCTCTTCTCAGCCTGCCGAGCCGCCGTTTAATTATCGCGTCTCCAAATGCCCTGTAGATCGCTCAAGCGCAAGTCACAGGATAGCCATTATACGGACGGGAAGCAGTGGGGATATCATCATGACATCGCCGCTCCTTGCCGGACTGCGTCGAAGTTATCCCAATGCCTATATTACATGGTTCGTCGAGCCTAAATTCGCAGATGTACTAACAGCAAATCCCTTTGTCGACGAAATTGTCCTCTGGAAAAGCGGTCCCTGGAAGCGCTCCATGAACCGAAGGGCTTTTCCGCCCTGGTCCTGGGAAATTGCCGGATTGAAAAAGCGTCTCTCCGAATGGAACTTCGATGTGCTTATCTCTTTTCACGGAGAACAGTTTGAGTGGCTCACGGAGAACTGCGGCGCGCCGATTAAGATAGGCTTTTTCGACGAGTTTCCACAATTCGACAAGAGCGGAGAAGAAATTCTGCGCAAGCGCATCTTTACCTCGTCCGTTACTGCCGGACAGCAAAAGCCTCATCGCACGGATACTGCTCTGCTTGCTCTCAAATTGCTAAATCTTCCCAGTTGCGACGACAAGCAGCTCTATCTGGGATTCACGGAATCCGATCTTGAGGCCGGGCGCGTCCTGTTGAATGCGAGCGGCCTTTCCGCGGGATCAGCCTATGCCGTGATCGCACCGTTTACGACATGGGATACCAGAAACTGGAGTCTGGATAAGTTCGCCTCTCTGGGGCAAAACCTGCAGAGCAATCTAAATCTCCGGATCGTGCTTATAGGTTCGCTCGACCAAAAAGAGGGCATCCAGAAGCTCGCGCGTGATCTGGGCGAACAAACGGTGGTTGCAGCAGGCAATCTTACGCTTCGGCAGATGGCGGCCGTAATTTCAGAGGCAGGCCTGTTGGTCAGCGGAGATACCGGTCCCATGCACACAGCGGCTGCCGTTGGAACCCCGTATGTTGCCCTGTTCGGGCCTACTCCAGCGCCAGGACGCGCGCCGCTCCGCGGGCAGGGGATTATTGTAGATAAGCATGTAAGCTGCGCACCCTGTGATCTGTCCGTCTGCAAAAATTCAGGATCAGAGTATATCCAGTGTATGAGCTCGATCGGTGTCGATGAAGTTTATCGAGAGTGCGAGAAGCTAATTTACGGGAATAGCGGATCGGTTGGGAGTGGAAATTAGCTCATGGACTGCGCTAATGACTGATTCCGGGGACACGCCGTGCATGCAGGCCATGTGCTGAGATCCCTTTAAAGGGCATTTAGATTTGTAGCAGGGGGAACAGGCGAGGTCTTCCACAAAGAGTAGCTTTGACCTTCCAAAGAGCGGCGCATTGTCTCTGGGGCGTGTGCTTCCGAATATTCCGACCAGGGGGATGTCGAGTGCCGAGGAAACGTGCAGAATGGACGTGTCCCCCGTAACTACCACGGCAGCTTTTTCTATCAATGCTGCCGTTCCAACGATCGTTTCGAATTGGCCGCTAGTGATTATCGGCTTCCGGATGTCGTCAGACATGGCCTTTACGATATCCTGGGCAATGCCAAGTTCTTTCTGATTTCCCGTAATGGCTATGTTATATTGACCGCCGAACGCTACGGCAACACGGGCGAAGCTTTCCGCAGGCCAGCATTTACTCGCCTGGCTTGTACCGGGATGCAAAACGATAAGGGGCTTGGACGGATCGTACTCTTTAGACGCTTTAAGGATCTGATCCGCATGCAGTCGATCTGAATCGGAAACGCCCACTACCATCTGTTCATCGTAGGGAGCGGAAATATTAAGCGCCTGTGCGGGCAGCAGATAGTGCTGAGTGTTATGCAGCCAGGGCTGCTCCGTCCTGGGGATGGTCGTTGTGTAGACCCGCTTAATCCATCCAATTTTTAATGTGGGAAACAGGCCAATTCTAATGGGTGCTACTGTAAACCAGACGGACCACCATTTTTCGGCCGTCAAATTGATAACGGCGTCAAATTTCTTATCTTTGAGATCTTTTCTAAGCTCGGTGGACGTTCTTAGATAGGAAACAAACTGCCCATATCGAAATTGCCGTCGCCATGTGCCGGAGTCAAAGTCGATTACTTCATCGATGAAGGGGTTGCCTTTGAGAATGCCAGCCTGGTCTTTTTCAACGAGCCAGCTAATCGAGCAATTGGGATATTCACGTTTGAGGGCTCTGAGGAGTGGGGTGGCCATCAGGATATCGCCAAGGGCCCACATTTTCACGATCAAAATACGCTGCATGTCTCTGGTTTTCTACCATTCGCTTCCTGAACTAGGCACGGATTATACCACATCGACAGACACTGAAAAAAAGATCTGAAAGTCTAGCAGGAATGTAGGATGGGGGTGGGGAATATCTCCACGGCTCAAATAGAGGCCTGAAATTAAGGACACACTGATCTTTGCCGGAATTGCCTGAAGTTGAGACGCTGCGCCGTGGGTTGGAACGCCATTTATTGGGTAAGACCATCATCGGCGGACGTGTCGTAAATAAAAAAATTCTTGCGGGAACTTATATCGATCCTGAACAGTTCTTAAAGATATTATCAGGAAAAGTTGTCGAGTCTGTAGATAGACGTGGAAAACACTTGATATTCCGGTTAAACTCGGGGTACCATCTACTGTTCCATCTAAAGATGCGCGGACAAATCCTGATTGTTCCGCACGAGGAAGCCGATCAAAAATACCTCACAGTATCACTGGAGTTTGACGATTGTCGTGACCTGCGCTTCTATGACATGTGGACATGGGGAGAAGCGCGGCTACTAACGACATCTGAATTTGAATCCCACACAGTGCTCGAAAAAATGGGCGTAGAACCATTGTCTGATGACTTTACCCCTGCTGTGCTGATGGCTTCTCTTAAACACCACCCCCGGACTCGAGTCAAAGCTGCCCTGCTCGATCAGTCTGTTGTGGCAGGTGTTGGTAACATATACGCAGATGAATCTCTGTTTAGTTCCGGTATACTTCCTGAACGAACAGCAGAATCTTTAACAGTAGTTGAAATCGGTCGGTTGACCGAAGCAATTAAACAAGTTTTAGCCCAGGCCACCGAGGCCGGTGGCACACAGAGTGACAACTACGTAGACACAGACGGTACTGCTGGAGCATTTGTACCGCGTGTTTACGGGCGAGGCGGAGAACCCTGTCCTCGCTGTGGGAACAAACTCGAAAGAATTAAAGTCGTTGGCAGAGGAACAGTTTATTGTTCAGTCTGCCAATCCTAAAAGCGGAATGCGCAACCCAAAATCTATTACGCGCACCCGCTGTCTGATCGAATACTGGGGCTGAAGCCCTATTTCTGAGGAGCACTACGAAACTATGTCGGCTGTACCCGATGAGATTGTGACGAGCGAAGAGGCCGCGACGGCGGTGTCTGGAGCTGGTCAAGAGACCCTGGCGCAGGCTACGCCGCCCGCCCCGGAGGCCGCGGCAACACCCAAAGTTTCAGCAGGGTCCTCAGCGAACAAGTTCGATCAAGCGGAAAACCAATCCGATTTTGAAAGCATGTTCAAAGAGCTTACCGAGGGTGATGTTGCGATTGGCATTGTTGTCCATATCGACAAGGACGGTGTCCTGGTTGATGTTGGCAGCAAGAGCGAAGGCATAATCCGCCCCAACGAACTGTCCAAAGAGCCGTTTGACAACATCGAAGATGTGGTCAAGGTCGGCGATGAGGTCAAAGTTGTTGTGATCGGCCGAGACCACGAAGACGGCAGCCTGCTTCTTTCCAAGAAGCGTGCCGACTTTGAAAAGGTCTGGGAGAAGGTCATTGAAGCGCTGAGCGACGGTACTGTTATCCATGCCATGGTGAGCGAGCGCGTTAAGGGCGGCCTTGTTGTCGACCTTGGCATCCGAGGCTTCGTGCCGGCATCGCATGTTGGTTCCGGTGATTTCAAGCACCAGAACCTAGACAAGTATGTCGGACAGAGCATTCCGCTTAAGGTCATCGAAGTGGATCGAGATCGCCGCAAGGTGGTTCTCTCGCACCGGTTGGCCACGCAGGAAGAGCGCGAAACACGCAAGACTGCAACGCTGGACTCCCTCAAGGAAGGCGAGATCCGAAAGGGTATCGTTCGACGAGTGACCGACTACGGCGCATTCATCGACCTTGGAGGAATCGACGGACTGCTGCACGTTTCCGAAATGTCCTGGGCGCGTATCAAGCATCCAAGTGAAGTTGTGCGTAACGGCCAGGAACTGGATGTCATTATCCTGAAGCTTCGTCTCGATCAGGGACGAATCAGCCTCGGACTGCGCCAGATCCTTCCCGATCCGTGGACCGAAATTGGCGACAAGTACAAGGTCGGCGACATCGTCAAAGCCCCTGTCACCCGCCTCGTTCCATTCGGCGCCTTCGTATCGCTGGAAAACGGCGTCGAAGCGATTATTCCCAACAGCGAATTGGCTGACCGCCGGATAGCAAAGCCATCTGATGTCGTCAACCCTGGCGATGAAGTCGAAGCCCGTGTTATCGAGATGAGACCGGAAGAGCGAAAGATGACCCTTTCGATCCGCCGCCTTGTCGAATCGGCTGTTCCCCGCGAACCCTACGTTCCTGAACCGGAAATGGGCGGCCCTGGCGGTGGACGCGGTCGTGGCGAGCGTGTGGAGCGTGAGCGCGCTATTGAAGGCCCAGCCCCGCGTGGCGGCGAAGCCGGACGAGCTGCTGCTCCTCGGCCTGAGCGACGGCGAAGAGACAACGGAGCGCGGGGGCGTGATGTTGGCTTCTCCGGAGAGCAGGAAGATGACTACAAGGAATATCGAAACTATCGCGCCAACCAGCGTGAGGAGACCTTCGGTACCAGCCTGGCCGATGTATTCGGCGATCACTTTGGCGCTCTAGAGACCCGTGCGGCAGAAGCCGCTGCCGAGTCCGAAGAGACCGAGAAGGTCGAAGCAGTCGAAACGACTGAAGAAACCGCGGAATAGATCTAACAAGGAGAGGCCCCCGTCTATGGCGGGGGCCTTTTTTGATGACCAGACCATGTTCATTCTTGGAGTGACCGGCGGCATAGCCACGGGAAAAAGCAGTGTCCTGAGCTTCTTTGCCTCGCTTGGAGCTCCCGTTACCAGTGCCGACAGCATCGCACGAGATCTGATGGCTCCAGGCACCGTTCTAACGCGTGAAGTCCTGGCGGTGTTTCCTCAGTGTCAACTCGCGGACCAGGACGGACTGCCTACAATAGCTCGTCCTATTTTAGGGGAGCTAATATTTGCCGACCCAGAGTCGCGTAAGAAGCTCGAATCCTTGACCCATCCCCCCATAGTCGCTGCACTCAAAGGCTTTAGTGATTCGCACCACTCGGTTTCGGGAAAAGCAGCCGTCGTCGAAATTCCTCTTCTCTACGAATCTGGGTTAAGTTCGCTCGTCGATGCCGTTCTCGTGGTAAGCTGCTCGCACAATACCCAGATCGCGCGTCTTATGTCCCGGCAGAACCTCACCCGGATCGAAGCTGAGACTCGGATAGCCGCGCAATGGCCTCTGGATGAAAAGCGATCGCTGGCAGATTACGTCGTTGAAAACGAGGGAGATTTTGAAGAGACCGCAAACCAGTTGCGGGATATTTGGGATAGTTTGTAGTTGGTATGAATGTATTGAAAGTGAGATTAGTTGATGTCCGAGAATAACTCGCACCTGGGGTTTACGTTGTGGTTTACCGGTCTGTCCGGCGCCGGGAAGTCCACTCTCTCTAGTTATATCGCCAGGGACTTTCAGAATCGTGGATACAAAGTGGAAGTCCTTGATGGTGATGAAGTCCGCACCCATCTTTCCAAAGGCCTGACCTTCTCCAAAGAAGACCGCGATATCAATGTGGACAGGATTGGGTTTGTTGCGCGTCTGCTTGCACGCAACGGCGTCATTGCCATGACGGCGGCTATCTCACCGTACAAAGACGTCCGCGATGCCGTAAGAGAGGCACACGAGACAGAGGGCGTGGTGTTTGTGGAAGTGTACGTAGAGGCTTCGATTGAAGCCCTGACCGAGCGGGACGTCAAAGGGCTGTATAAGAGGGCTCTTGCTGGGGAGATTCCTCACTTTACGGGCATATCCGATCCTTATGAAGCGCCGGTTGCGCCTGAAGTGTCTGTGAGGACCGACAGAGACAGTATTGAAGAGTCGGCTGCTCAGATTATCAAGCATCTGGCTGAGAGAAAATTGATAGGGTAGGGCAGAGAATAGGAGCTGGACCACCCCTAACTCCTCCACTTCGTAAAGGGGGACCGAATTGCGCCTTCCTTCTTATTGTTGGCCAAGCAGTAATTGCTTAGGTTACCAAGGACGAGTGGAGGGCTGTTCATGTCCCCCTTTACGAAGTGGAGGGGTTAGGGGTGGTCTTCGCTTTGAATATCTTCGCTTGCTACTCCGCCGCTGTAGAGAATCCCGCAGCCCTGGCCTCGGAGATCACTTCGTGCATGACCGTTCCGGGCGCTTCCTCATAATGGGAGAGCTCGGCGTGGAACGCGCCCCGGCCTCGGGTTAATGACCTTAAATCGATCGCGTAGGTAAGCATCTCCCGCTGGGGGATCGTCGCCTTAACCTGCTGCATCGTGCCTGGTGCGTCGTCGCCCGTCTTGCGTTCAATCTCAAGCACACGCCCCCGTCTTGAGTTCAGGTCTCCTATCACATCTCCCATGTAATCTTCCGGCACGGTGATTATCGCCTTCATAATGGGTTCCAGCAGTGTCGGCCTTGCGGCCTGGGCGGCATTCTGGAAAGCAAGGATGCCCGCCATTTTGAACGCGGCTTCGGAAGAATCGACGTCGTGGTATTTGCCGTCGTAGAGTTTTGCTTTTACGTCTACTACGGGATTTCCACTGATTACTCCACGCAGCATCGCTTCGCAGACGCCTTTTTCTACGGCTGGAATGTACTGCCTGGGGATGGCTCCGCCGACGATATTGTTTTCGAACACGAAGCCTTCGCCACGGTCCAGCGGCTCCAACTCTATCCAGCAATCTCCAAATTGACCACGTCCGCCGCTCTGCTTCTTGTGCTTTCCTTCCGCCTTTGCCGACTGGGAGACCGTCTCTCGATAGGGCACTTTGGGGATGTGCGTGTCTACGCTGGAACCAAAGCGTTTAAGGCGTTCGACGAGGACGTCGATCTGCGTTTCGCCGCAGCCTACGAGCAGAGTCTCGCCCGTATCGTGGTTGCGGCGCAGCTCGAAGGAGGGATTTTCTTCTTCCAGACGGTGCAGGGCGGTGCCCATTTTGTCTTCATCGATTTTCGTGTGGGCCTGGATTGCGAGGGCGTATACCGGTTCCGGGAAGGGGATGGGATCGTAGGCAATGGGTTTGGAGCGGTCGCAGAGGGTGTCTCCCGTGTGCGTTTCCATCAGGCGCGCCACTGCGCCTATGTCGCCGGCAGCGAGCTCGGTGACAGGGATTTGCTGTTTGCCTTTGAGGACGAAGGGGTGCCCAATGTGCTCATCCTTGCCGGTGCGCGGGTTATAGGCGCTGCTGTCCGACTTGAGTACGCCGGAGTAGACGCGCAGGTAGGTCAACTTCCCGGCGAATGGGTCGGAGACGGTTTTAAAGACCTGGGCGCTGAAGGGTTCGTCGTTGCCGGCATGGCGAATCTCTTCATTTCCGGTTTCAGGTGCGACGCCGTGGCGCGGGCGGTGTTCTCCAGGATGCGGGAATTCGGCGCAGATCAGGTCAAGGAGGACGCGTACGCCCATGTCTCGGGTAGCGGCGCCACACATAACAGGGACAACCTTACCGAGGGACATGCCTTCGTGCAGTCCGCGCTCGATTTCCTCGTTTGTGAGTTCTTCTCCGGCTAAGTACTTTTCAATGAGTTCATCGTCGAACTCGACTGCAGATTCGATGAGCTGCTCCCGGTAGTTCTGGACGGCGGATTCGAGTTCGGCAGGGATGCCTTCGGGGTGGTCGACTTTTTCACCAGAGACGAAGTTGTAGGCTTTGCGGTGGACGAGGTCTACGACGCCGTGAAAGTCGGCGGCGGTTCCGATGGGGATTTCTGCGGGGGCGATAACCTTGCCGAAGCGGGCGCGAAGGTTATCGACGAGACGAAAAAAATCGGCGTTGTCCTTGTCCATCTTGTTAACGAACACGGCGCAGGCGATCTTTTCACGCCGTGCATACTGCCAGGCGGCTTCGAAGCCGACGTCGACGCCGGTGCTCTGTGCGGCCGCCACAAAGATAGCGCCGTCCACAGCGCGCAGGGCGGCCGCTGCTTCGCCGAGGAAGTCTGGGTAACCGGGTACGTCTAGAAAATTGATCTTACAGTCGTTCCATTCGCAGTTCGCGACGGAAGCCTGGATGCTAATTCTGCGCTTAATCTCCTCCGGGTCGTAGTCAGAGACCGTGTTGCCGTCCTCAATGCGTCCCTGGCGGTCTGATGCTCCTGAAACATACAGAAGCGCCTCCATCAATGAAGTTTTCCCCGATCCGCTGTGCGCAACCAGAGCAATATTGCGCAAATCCTGAGTCCGTTTCATCTCAACCCCCCTTTTTGTATTGCAGCGAAGCAAACAGTCCGGAATGAGTATGGTGGGATGCGCCGTCGACATTCCGCGTTTAAGGATAGTCTACCCATCAGGGATGAATTTGACGTATCGTCGGCGAATCAAGCGATGCGCACCAGATGAATTGAGGAAAATGATGACTTACGACCTAAGAACGGTAGGGAAGGATGATGCCACTCAGGTTATGACCCTGATGGGCGATGCGTTCATGCGAGGCAGGATCACTCCATCGCCATTTCAGGAGGAGATTGCCAAGTCGCAGTCGTTGACACTGGGTATTTTCGATGGCGAGCGCCTCGTGTGCGCGGCGACAGTCCATGATCTGGGCGTAATATGGGGCGACCAGTTCTTAAGGATGGGCGGAGTAGCAGGCGTTGCGTGCGCAGCAGACCAGCGCGGCCGGGGACATGTGGGCCGGCTTATACGCGAGTCGCTCGTGCGTATGCGCGAGGCAGGTCAACAGATCAGCGGGCTGTATCCGTTTTCGTTTGCCTTCTATCGCCGATATGGGTGGGAATGGGTTGGCGAGAAGCGCAGATACACGGTTCCTTTGTCCGAAGTGGCCTCATCCCCTGAAGGAGCGCGCGTTGTGCCCGTGCAGGTTGAGCAGGCACTGCCGGAAATTCAGGATTGTTACCGACGATTCGCGAGCCGCTATCGTGGTATGACGGACCGGAAATCGGTGATTCCCGACTGCTGGAGCGGATTAAACGATCGAGACGGGCGTCGAACGTATGTCTACGCCTATCGTCAATCCGATACTTCACCTATCGATGGCTATATGAGCTTCCGCTTCCCGGAACCGGGCGACACGGCGGACGTGGGGGATTTCTTCGCCAACACACCTGAAGCTTATAGTGGGCTGCTCTCGGTGCTGCACTACTACGGCACGCAGCTTAAAAAGGCGACGTGGAGCGCTCCGGTCAACGACATTCTCCCGATTCACGTCATGCATCACGACCTGCAGACGGTCGTTGCCCCGTTGTTCATGGGACGCATCGTAGACGTCGTTAGTGCGTTGGAAAGCTTGAATGCACCCTCTCATGTCCAGGGAAAGCTTGTCCTGTCTGTAAGCGATCCCACATGCGATTGGAACACTGGCCGGTTCGCTATCGAAGCAGAAAACGGCAAGATAACCGTACGCTCCTCGTCCGAAGAGGCCGGAGCCGCGGTGGATATTCAAGCTCTGTCCCAGGCATTTTGGGGACAGCCGTCGCTGAACATTTTGCGGCGCGCGGGCCGAGTAAGCGTCACGGATGAACGGCAGTTCGGTCTATTGTCGGAGATACTTCCTGAGGCTGTTTGCTATCTGCAGGATTTCTTTTGATATGGCGGATAGAGAAGAGTTCTGGTAGCCCGTACCGGGTTCGAACCGGTGGTTTCCTCCTTGAAAGGGAGGCGTCATAACCGCTAGACCAACGGGCCACATATTACGATCCAGGAGATGGACCATTCGTTTGAAGAACAGGCGACAGTATACCCTGCTGATACAGGGTTCGTCAAGTGGGATTTTACTGGCCGATTACCAGCGCCCGCTGGTGGGCAATCTCTGAGCTACCGCAGCCAAAACTCGCCGAGCACCGGCCCAGTGGTTGACGTAATAGGATTCGCTTAGGGACGATTCGACCACGCCGCGGCTTGGGTTGCAGGCGTGTATGAAGTTGCCGTTGCCTGCGTAGATGCCGACGTGGGAGATGCCGCGCTTATACGTGTTCTTGAAGAAGACCAGATCGCCGGGTTCCAGCTGGGCTTTGTCGATGGGCTTACCGTTGTAGTACTGATCGGTTGCTGTGCGGGGAAGGTCGACGCCGCCTGTTCCAAGGACATACCGTACGAAGCCCGAGCAGTCGAATCCCGATCTTGACGTACCGCCGAATCGATAACGGGTACCACGCAGAGAGAATGCTGCTGCGACGATCTTAGGCTGTTTGGGTTCGACGGAGGCAAGTTTCTTCACTGGGGAAGGAAGATGGGAAGTAGGAGCAGAGTGAGCCAGGGTTGGAAGGACCGTGATCAGAGCAAGACTGAGAAGAGAGCGCAGGGTAACAGCTACGGCTGTTACACGAGTGGGTGACTTTAATAAGGTCAAACTTTAATTGTTCCTTTCACAACCGAATTTGAAACTTACTCTTTCGAGCTGATTTCCTGCGGTTATGATGTCTGAACGCATTAGGTGGGGAGGTCTGAATCGAACAGAACGCCAGCCTTCAGCAACAGAAGATAACGTAGTTTAGCCTATTGAGGATCTCGAAGTCAACCCGCGATTCGAGGTAGGGGGAGGCCCATACACCGTAATTGTGTCGGGCAGAGATGGGGAATCCATAAAAAAGCGCCCACAAAAAAATGTGGGCGCCTTTTAAAAAAGTTACTCCTGAGATAGGGCCAACTCGGCCATAATCTCCTGGGATGGCAGCGCAGCAGCGCGGTTGTAGTATCCAAGTTCGACAAGAAGATCGGAAGGGTCTGTGTCGAAAAACTCGGAAATTGCGTGAATGTAATCGGCAGAGGGCGTTGTGATAGTGGCTGGCGTGCAGTCGTCGCTATCATCTGACAGGAATGTATCTGGTTTCATCGAGATTCTCCTCAGCGCTGATCGAATCAACTTCCCTAACTCTTTTTGCCAATGCTTACTACATTCTGGCAGCATTGGGCAAACCAGTTATATATACCCCATATCAACGCAAATAATCACGAATTTTTTATGTCTCGGGCACAAAATTTAATGATTTGGTATACTGATCAAATCATGCAGGGTGACATTATCGATCATACATCGACTGGGGTTTCGGAGAGGCTTGGAGAACTGTTCGGCTGCGGCGCCGAATCGGCTCGCTTCGCCGTCGGTTACCTCTTTTTTAAGGGCCTCGTGCCGCTTGCGGACGATCTGATTCGCTTGCCTGAAGTGTACTTGCTAATAGGGAACGTCGTAAATAGATTGACGAGCGAACAGATCCAGGAAGAAACGCTGCTTCGACCCAGGGGCGGCGAAGGACTGGTGAGAGATCAAGAAGATGTCGCGTCCACCTTGCGCACGGTTCACGACAGATTTTCCGTGGAGACGGCGTTAAACGTCCGCCGCACTATTGAAGGACTTGAACGTACGCCGGAAATGCGCAAGCTGCTGCTTACGCTGGCACGCCGCATTGCGGACCGAGGGCTAAAGGTCAGGGTGTTTCGTGAGGGCAGGCTGCACAGTAAGCTGTGCCTTGTAGAGTATCCCAGGCAAAGTGGCGCAGCACAGGGTGTTGCCATAGTCGGTGCAAGCAACGTCACACTGGGAGGACCGCCTCACCCCACGGAACTCAATGTCGTTGTCAGGGATGGGGAGTCGGTTCAGGCGTTAAGGTGCTGGTACTCCGACCTATGGGATAGATCTCAGGATTTCCAGAGGGAATTGTTTGATGAACTCGGGGCATCCTGGGCCTTCGCAGAAAAAGAGGATGTTTGAAATCCTCATTTCCCGAGTTGGACACTGTCACAAACCGCCGATTATCGCCGAGCGCTTCCCATGGAGAGAATTGCCGGTAGCCGTCTGTCCGTGTCGGATTCATCATCGTCCCAGGCTGTAGCTTCCGCCCAGTCGGTTGTGTCTATTCTATTCTGCGATTTCACTCTATACGCGTCTTCGCGCAGAGCCTGATCGTATAAGGCTTCCGCCTGTGCAGGCGGAATAAGCTTAAGTGGCTTGTTCATTTAGACCTCCTTGTCTTATGAGCCATCTAGAGTATACGCGAAAAATTGCCCGTCCAACCCTATATTGAGAACAAATTTTTTATTAATTTGGTTCTCCATTTTTCTTTAAGCCTGTTTAATCTCCCCGCTTGACGCCAGTAAAGCATGGTGTTATAGTGCCCGTACTATGTTCACTGGTAAAATAGCAGTTGAGCGTACCGAAGAGCAGCCATATGGTTCGAGCAAATTACAATCGCGCGATACCTTCTGCAGGCGTTGCGGCATTCGAGCTGCGGCGATCAATGCGAAGAGTCCGCATATAGAGGAAGCCCTCAAATTCCTGGAATATCTGGCCAGTCCGGAGTACAGTAAGATCGACGAGGAGATCCGAATGAACCTGGAACGCCGGCCGGATCTCCAGAAAGTCTATGAGCAGCAGACGGGGAAAGTGTATAGGTCGGACTGGTGGAAGTCGTAAAGTCTTCTCCTCTCCCCCATTCTGGTTGGAGAGGGTAGGGTGAGGGGGTTATCCTGGTAAATTTACAGCTTAAATCCTGTTATCGCAACGTTCCAGAAAGACCCCTTATCTCAATCTTCTCCCGCCATCGGAATGGGGGAGAAGAGGTAGGAATCGGACGAAGCCCCATGCTTCTAAGCCTCGTGCGGTCTTTCAAAGCCTACTCCAATGTCCAGAGAATGGCTGTCACGCCTCTGGGGTAGTACTTGCTGCCTTCGGCTTTGCCGGAGACCATCTGGTCGCTCCAGGCCCAGTAGCTGTTTGATGGATCGGTTAGCCAGGAGACGTGGGCGGCATCGGCGCTTTCGGTTACGTGGTTGCCGGTGACACCCAGGATTTTCCTTGCAACGTACTGGCATAGGTAGATCTTGGACAGCCAGGAGTTGTTGGCGGTCGAGGAGAGTTTCCAGCCGGCGTCGGCGAAGAGGCATGTTCCGGGTACGAGCACGGTTTGCAGGTGGCGCTTCAGCACCTGGGCGAGGGCATACAGACGACCACCAGGCTCCAGGGCATCCTGACAGCCGGTGAATCCTGGGAATACCAGGCCTTCTATGGCAGGAATGATGCGCGACTCATTGCCTTCGTCCAGTACGGCCGGGATATAGCATTCCGCCGTCATATGCGCAATGAGAGTCTTTGCGCATCGGTCGGCCTGATCGCCTGCCTGGCGCGCCAGATCATCGTGTCCTGTCTTATTCAGCAGCCGTTCCAAAGCCACGTAGCTAGCTGCGCACTTTACCGCCAGGTAGATATTTCCGCGAGACTGTCCAAGGGAAACGTCCAGACTGTCGTAGGTTGTGATCTCAGCTCCCCCCATGGTACGGCTGCTGTCCAGAGACATAACGCCATTGCGCTTTGCGGGATCGGGATGGTCTCTGTTAAGGAGGCTTTGCAAGCACGCTTCAAAGATCGGCATGTTGGCGTCGCGCCAGTCTGTGTCTCTCGTCCGCTCAACATAAACCGCGGCGCAGCAAAGCCAGTTGACGAGCTGTTCGTGGGTCATGTGCGAAAAGCAGCCGTTCAAGCGGTACTGCTCGTAGCTTGAGTGGTGCGGCCTGGAAAAAGTATTGGAGACGCCCATATCGTGCGTAAAACTTAAGCCTCCCGGATGCTCCGTGGTGTCGCCGGGAAAACGCACCGTGTCTTTGTAGCTGTAACGCGATGTAAAGAGGTCCAGCTCGTTTCGCACCGTCCAGGAGTTCATCTTCATCTCGAAGAAGAGTTGGTCTACCGTGAGATCGAATGTGTTCATCATCCGGTACTCGCCTTCGTTGACCACCCAGAGCGCCTCGCCTGCGTGCTGCAGTAATTGGGTGCTGCCGTAGTAGGAGCGGATGGCGTGCGCGAGCATGAACTTCTGGTCGCTGGACAGCTCGGTATCGTCTACCAGTGAGTTCGAGGCGATTGCCGCAGACTTCAGGCTGTCGAAGTTGTTCAGGGCGTAGCGAGCGACGTCTTCAATGTCGTTGAACAGACGCGTATAGAGATAGGAGGTGTCGAGACCCGACGTGACGACTCCGCCTTTATAGAAGCAGACGGCGAACCGGAATGTCTTCGTCTCGCCGGCAGGTACGTCCATAATTAGAGCCGCGCTTAAGCCAAGACCAAAGGTCAGGTTCTCTGTCGGGTCTTCCCCGAGGACATCGTTGATGGAAAACCCAATGCCGGAGCGCACCCCTGGATCGTCGGTTACAATTACAGTATTACGGCCCTGCCCGATACCTACGTAACCTGGCATTGTGTCTGCGATATGGCGCATGCCGGTGTAGGGATCGCTTCCCGTATATCCGAAGCACGCGCGCCGGGACCGTGTACCGTGCGTATTGTCCACCGTCAGTTCAGCGAATACGGCCGGCACAAGCACGACTCGAAGTTCTTCGTTGGAAGCTGTCGCCGGATCCGGTATGGAGACGACCGGCGAATACAGCGTGAACGAGAGATCGCCGCTGCTCCAGGTGTCGGTGGCAACGTGAAAGTCTCGCGTTATCGTTGCGGTTTCAAAGGGATGAATGCGGACGTTCCCTTTGTTGTTCTGCCCGTGGCTGCCTTCCACCTCATAACTATGTCGCGTACTCTCTGCGGAATGGGCGTAGAACGGGAACGCCTCGAAGCAGCCGGCTTCGGCGCTCTCAACGGCGATGGTGATATTCTGGTTGGCCGGTCTGTCGAGTTCAAGTCCCAGTCCACCGGAGGCGCCGCGGAATCCGAGCGTAAATGTGGCGAACGCCCCAATAGGAGAGTGGTGGGCGTTAAAGAAAATGTCGCGCATTATTTCTTGCAATTGATTGGCCCTTCCGCCAAATCGGTCAATGTTCAGCAGTTCTCAATTTAAGATTGCCATGTTGAATTTTACCGGTCAAAACTTACGGTTCTATTTTATCATAAACAGGAAGGGCTGTCAACGCGGTTTACTGGATTAGAGTCCAATAATAATGCTGCTATTACCCTGAAATGGGGGCAACGGTACCGCGTTCGACAAGGTTTGTTGTGTAAAATTCCTTGATGGGCGACCAAGTGGGGTCGGCCAAGAAGAGGTTCAAAATTTCAGCAGCACGGTACCCCATTTCCTGGATGGGCTGCCGCATGGTCGTCAAGTTTGCAGGCGCCGCGGCTGCAATGTCATCGAAACCAATGACGGAGATATCTTCAGGTACTTTTACACCCATTCGGGCGAGTTCCGAAAGAACAACCAGAGCTATTTGATCGTCGGCGCCGCAAATTGCGGTTGGCCGTTTTGAGGGCTCCAGGGCCAAGAGGGCTTCCAACCGCGGAGTAACGGTCGTCTCGTCAAATCCTCCGGGTAAGATCAGGGATTCGTCAATAGCTATGCCATGCTTCTTCAGGGCCATTCGGTAGCCGTCAGATCTTAGCTCTACCCAGCGATGCACGGATTCGCCTTCCATCATTGCTATGCGTCTGTGCCCGAGTCTCACGAGATATTCTACAGCGGCCATTTCAGACGGCCCGTCGTCCACGCATACGCATGAGACCCTCGGATTGGTGAAGTAAGCTCCCAGGCAAACAAACGGGGTGTTCCGTTCGAGTAGACGTGTTACGAGGGTG
>Ga0302315_10002550_pt1 | contig 17092 bp, 10 predicted proteins | sample III_Palsa_N3_1_FD_200532 | JGI IMG/M metagenome (GOLD analysis project Ga0302315, IMG submission 200532) | Peat permafrost microbial communities from Stordalen Mire near Abisko, Sweden - III_Palsa_N3_1 | ecosystem: Environmental > Terrestrial > Soil > Palsa > Peat permafrost | place: Sweden... | reverse complement strand
CTAGGCGTGCTGCAATGCGCCGGCCACAGCGCGCCTTAGAGCAGCGCTGCTTAAATAGATGCTCCAAGAATCAACTACGCAGACTTGGTCTCATCGCAAAGCTGCTGGTAATAATCCCGCCCGCGCTCGTACCCTCGCCGAAACGCTTCACCCACATTCGCGCCCGGATGCTCACGCTCGAGATCCTCGATCTGCGCCGTCATCTCCCCCATGACCTGATCGTATTCTTTGCAGCGCGTGCGCGCATGGAGTGCGCTCTCGAACCCCATGCGATAAAACTTTTCATCCTCGCCAAACTTTCTGACCTCGGACGAATAATGCTCCTGCTCGGCCCCGCGCAGGCCGATCCACCATTGCTCCCGAGCCGCATCAATCTCCTCCGCACCCTCCGCCTTCAGAAGTTCGCGAAATCGCTTTGCTTCGCCTTCATCTTCCGCCGACACAATCATTACGCTGCGCCCCTTGCGCAAGGCATCCTCGTAAACAAACATCTCATCCTCTGGCAGCCCGTCGGTCATAGCGTTCTCCGCTTTCCCTCCCGCCGCTGCGCCAGCCCCCGCGCCGACCGCGCCCGCAAACGCTCCGGCCAGCAGCCCAATCGCCGTGATCGGCCCCACGCCCGGAATCAACGCCGCCACAATCAATGGCCCCGCGGAGAGCCCGGCCGCACCTCCCAGCAGCGCTCCGATCGCTTTACCCATTCCAGGTTGCTCCGTGCTAACCGTGGGAACGGTTTGCACTTTTGCCCCTTCGCTTCCCGGCGTCAACAGTGTGGCCCGATCTTCTCGCAGTCCTGCCGTTCGCATCTGCCTCAGAGCCCGTTGCGCATCCGCCGCCGAACGGAATACTCCCGTTATGGTTTTCATCGTGATCACCTTTCGCGCGAACCACCACCCCACGCCTTCGCGTCCTTGGAGTTGGATGTTCTCCTCCCCCGGCAAGGTTGTCGCACATGGGTCCATCGGCTTACAACCCCTTCACACTCGGATTCCGTGTCTTCCGTCTACGCCAATCCCACCGACGTTGCTCTTGACGTCAAGGACCTTCGCGCACTCGGTCGGTAGGAACAATCCAGCTATGGCGCGCTCACTACTTGACGATTCTTTACCTTTTTATATGCGGCCTTGCATTCGCTTACGCGCAACCTGTCATCCAAGTAACGCACCCGAGGACTCGCTCGGCACGGATGACCATAATTCTCACTAAAATGATTCGGACTAAATCGAAGGTCCAAAGTTTTCAGATTGCGAGAACTCGGCATGTTAAAATCGGTGCCCGCTTGGCGATTCTCCTGGCCGCGCTGGCAGCCAGCGTGTTAATGCAGGGCTGTGCGCGAAAACAGGTTTCCGCCGCACCCGACGGTGCAGCGCTTTTCACGAAAAAATGCGCCAGCTGTCACAAGCCGGAAAACGACATGCGCGCGCCCGAGCCAACTGCGCTTCGCCTGATGAGCTCCGCCTCCATACTCACTGTACTTGAGTCCGGACGAATGAAGTGGGAAGCGAAATTTCTTTCCAGGGCACAAAAAACTGCAATCGCCGATTATCTCGGCGTGCAAAATGTTTCCACCACCGCGGCAATGACGGGTGTCTGCGCCCGCGATCTCGATCCCCCTCCCAATCCGCCCGGATGGGCGGGATGGGGCAGCGATCCCCAGAATAGCCGCTTTCAGCCGGCTCTAGCCGCAGGCTTGACCCGTGACCAGATCAAGAATCTGAAACTGAAATGGACATTCGGTTTCCCAGGAGCCGCAGCGACTTTCGGCCAACCTACTTCAGTCAATGGAAAACTCTTCGTCGGCAGCGAGGATGGAACTGTCTACGCCCTCGATTCAGCCACGGGCTGCATGTGGTGGAATTTCAAGGCTTCCGCCACCGTAAAAACCGCAATCTCTGTCGGCAACAAAGGTGACACTGCACTCTTCGGCGACACCAACGGATATGTCTACGCCCTGAAAGTTTCTGACGGCTCGATCCTCTGGAAGGCACGTCCCGATTCGCATCCCGCCGCGCGCATCACGGGATCGCCGCTCCTCGTAGGCACACGCTTGTATGTTCCCATCTCTTCGGGGGAAGAAGGTGCGGCTGCCGATCCCGGCTATCCATGTTGCACTTTTCGCGGCAGCGTTGTAGCCCTCGACACAACTTCGGGAAAACAACTTTGGCAAGCCTATACGCTCACCCAAACTCCCAAGCCCACGCGAAAGAATGCCGACGGAGTTCAATACTGGGGACCGTCCGGCTCTCCGGTGTGGTCCGCGCCCACTGCCGATCTCAAACGTCGCGTCATCTACGTGGCCACGGGAAATAATTATTCCGGACCGTCCACCGAGTCCTCGGACGCCGTCATCGCCTTCGACATGAATTCCGGGAAAAAACTATGGTCGCGCCAATTCACCGCGAAAGACGTATGGAACAGCGGCTGCGTAGCGGAGAAAAAAGATAATTGTCCCGACCAGCACGGCGACGACTACGATTTCGGCGCACCGCCGGTCTTGAGATCGCTCAGCAGCGGCGCGGATGTTCTCCTGCTGGCGCAAAAATCCGGCGTAGTCTACGCCGTCGATCCCGCCCATCGCGGCAGACTGCTCTGGCAAACCCGCATTGGACGCGGCGGCCCGCTGGGCGGAATCGAATGGGGCGGCGCAGCCGACAAACGCTTCGCCTACTTCACGCTATCGGACTACAACTTTGACAATCCCCTGGTCGGAGGCGGGGTGTTCGCTCTCGATCTTCGCACCGGCAAGCAAATTTGGCATGCTGATCCGCCGAAGCCCGCCTGCGCTGGCCAGTTTGGCTGTAGCGCCGCCCAGATGGCGCCCCCAACTCTGATTCCCGGAGCCGTCTTCGCCGGCTCACTCGACGGCCATCTCCGCGCCTATGACACCCGGAACGGGAGCGTGCTCTGGGACTTCGACACTGCCCAGGAGTTTCGCACAACCAACGGCATCAAGGCGCATGGCGGCTCCCTGAACGGCGCTGGCCCGGCCATCGTCAGCGGCATGGTATACGTAAACACCGGCTATACCAATGCCATGGCCGGCAATGCGCTTTTGGCGTTCTCGCTCGATTCCAAATGAGAAATGGTAAGGATTCCTCACAGTCTGGGGCAGACGCTGAATCCCGCATCACAAGCCTCTCCCACGCCATGCGAGAACGAACTTTGGCTATAATGCGTCAGCGATTCGGAGTCGGAAAAGGAGATTCCTTTTGATCGTGGACACGAACCAGCATCCCATCACCGACCCGGCCCATCAACTCCCGGCGCACGGCTCGGAAACCCACCGCAATAAATTGTTGTGGATCGTCATCGGCATCGTACTGTTGCTCCTCCTGGCGCTCGCTGTATTTTTGTTTTGGCGCCACAAGGAGAGCACCGAGAAAAAGCCTGCTGCACCGCCAAAGATCAACATCACTGTCGCTACCGCGCAAAAAGGCAACATCGGCGTTTACCTCGACGAAATCGGCACGGTCACGCCGGTCTACACCGATTCCATCACCAGCCAGGTCACCGGGGTCATAGTCGCTGTGCACTATAAAGAAGGCCAATTGGTGCGCAAAGGCGATCCGCTGGTTGATATCGATCCGCGACCCTATCAGGCCACTCTGCTGCAGGCGCAAGGAGCCCTCGAACGTGACCAGAGTTTGTTAGCCCAGGCGCAGATGGACCTGGAGCGCTACCGCATCGCGTGGTCACGCAACGCAATCCAAAAACAATTGCTCGACGATCAGGAAAAGATCGTCATGCAGGACGAAGGCACGGTAAAGAACGATCAGGGAATGGTGCAGTATGACGAGGTGCAGCTGGCCTACTGCCACATTACAGCTCCCATCGCGGGCCGCGTGGGTCTCAGACTGGTGGATCCCGGCAACCTGGTGCAATCGAGCGGCAGCGTAACCCTCGCCGTGATTACCCAACTGGAGCCGATCACTGTCATCTTCACCGTACCGGAAGACAGCCTCGGCCCGGTCGCAGCTCGCTTGAACAAAAGAGCCAAACTCACCGTCGACGCCTTCGATCGCACCGCCCAAACCAAAATCGCCAGCGGTACGCTCCTGACTCTCGACAATCAGATCGACACCACCACGGGAACCGTCAAAGCCCGATCGATCTTCGAGAACAACAATGCAGCCCTCTTTCCTAACCAATTCGTGAACGTCAGGCTTCTGGTAAACACATTACAAGGAGTAACTCTGATTCCCGCTTCGGCCATTCAACAAAATGGCTCGGCATCGTTTGTGTATGTAATTCAGGATAACGTCGCTCATACTCGTACAGTCAAGCCGGGAGTTACCGATGGGGGCATAACTCAGGTTGAAGGAATTAATCCCGGCGATGTAGTCGCTAATAGCAGCTTCGATAAGTTGCAAAACAATGTCGCGGTAACTATCGCAAGCAATGCTTCGAAGCCTACTTCCGCCGGCGCGAACGAAAATACTACCACCGGGAGCAGCGCCCCGTGAGTCCATCTCGCCCGTTCATCTTGCGGCCCGTCGCAACCTCTCTGCTGATGGCTGCGATCCTGTTAGTCGGCATAGTCGGCTATACCCAACTGCCCGTCTCCGCGCTGCCGGAGGTCGATTACCCGACCATTCAAGTGCTCACCTTCTATCCCGGAGCCAGCCCCACCGTAATGGCAACCACGGTAACCGCCCCGCTGGAGCGCCAATTCGGCGAACTCCAGGGCCTCAGTCAGATGACCTCCACCAGTTCCGGCGGCACCTCCGTAATCGTCCTGCAATTCAATCTGACTTTAAATATTGATGTCGCCGAAGAAGAAGTTCAATCCGCCATCAATGCCTCGCAAAGCTTGTTGCCATCCATCTTGCCCGCGCCGCCGATCTACAGTAAAACCAATCCCGCCGACGCCCCTGTGCTCACCTTGGGCATCACGTCAACTTCCATCCCGCTCTCCCAAGTCGAAGATCTCGTCGACACGCGCCTCGCGCCGAAAATCTCCCAACTCAACGGCGTCGGCCTTGTCACGATCAGCGGCGGACAAAAGCCCGCAGTCCGCATCCAGGCCAATCCCACTGCGCTTTCCTCCTACGGGCTGAACATGGAGGACCTGCGCTCCGCACTCACGCAAGCCAGCGTGAACGCCGCCAAAGGAAACTTCGACGGCCCCCATCAGGACTATCAAATCGACGCCAACGATCAATTAGTCACCAGCGATGACTATCGCAAAGTTGTCGTCGCCTACCGCAACGGCGCGCCAGTAATGCTCACCGATGTAGCGCAGGTGGTAAATGGTGTGGAGAACAACAACCAGGCCGCGTGGATGAACCAAACTCCCGCCGTCATTCTGAATGTCCAGCGCCAGCCCGGCGCCAACACCATCAGCGTCGTCAAAAGCATCAAGCAACTTTTGCCCCAGCTTGAAGCCAATCTTCCTACCGGCATTCAGGTAACCACTCTTACCGACCTTACGACTGCCATCGAAGCCTCAGTTTCAGACGTAGAGTTCGAATTGATGTTAACTGTGGGGCTAGTCGTCTTAGTCATTTTTCTGTTCCTGCGCAGCCTGTACGCCACGATCATCCCCAGCGTCGCCGTGCCGCTCTCCTTAGTCGGTACCTTCGCAGCCATGTACATCCTTGGTTATAGTTTGGATAACTTATCGCTGATGGCGCTCACCATCTCCACCGGCTTCGTGGTGGACGATGCCATCGTGATGATCGAGAACATCTCCCGGTATATCGAGATGGGCGAACCGCCCATGCAAGCCGCGCTAAAAGGCGCTGAGCAGATCGGCTTCACCATCCTCTCGCTCACCGTTTCACTTATCGCCGTATTGATCCCTCTCTTATTCATGGGTGATGTGGTTGGCCGTCTTTTCCGCGAATTCGCCGTAACCCTCGCAGTCACAATCGTCGTCTCCGCAGTCGTCTCCCTCACGCTCACGCCGATGATGAGCGCGCGAATCCTGCGTCACCAGCCAAAAGAACAGCAAGGACGCGTCTACAAAGCCACCGAGCAGGCTTTCGAGAGCATGATCGCTTTCTACGGCCGGACCCTGAAATTCGTCCTGAAATTCCAGACCATCACACTATTAGTCGCGCTCACCACGCTGCTGCTCACAGTTTTCCTTTACATCATTATTCCCAAAGGATTCTTCCCAGTTCAAGATACAGGAGTCATCCAAGGCATATCTCAGGCCCCCCAGACGATTGGCTCGCGAGAAATGGCGGCTAAGCAGCAAGAAATGGCAAAAGTCATCTTGGATGATCCTGCCGTGGAAAGCCTTTCCTCATTTATTGGCGCGGATGGAACCAACACGACTACGAATAGCGGCAGAATGTCGATCAACCTAACCCCACTCGATCAGCGCAAGATGAGCGCCTCCGACGTAATCCGCCGCTTGACGTCGAAGCTTGCTCAGGTTCGGGGCATTCAGTTGTTCATGCAGCCCGTACAAAACATTTCCGTAGACGACCGCGTAAGTCGCACGCAATATCAATACACACTAGAGGACCCCGACGCTAACGAACTCAACGACTGGGCCAACCGATTCGTCACTAGGCTTCAACAACTGCCGGAACTGGAGGATGTCGCCACCGATCAACAAATGGGCGGTCTGGCTGTATCTCTGGTCATAGACCGGGTGACTGCGTCGCGCTTTGGTATCGCTCCCACCACCATCGATAACACTTTGTACGACGCCTTTGGTCAGCGCCAGATCAGCACGATGTATACGCAGGTAAATCAGTACCATGTCATCCTCGAAAGCCAGCCGCAGTTTCAGCTTGATCCCAACAAGCTGAATCATCTCTACATCCAATCCAACGCGTCCTCAGGAGCAAGCGGCACCGGCGCTTCTACTTCATTCGCGGCGTCCGGATCTTCTTCCGCCGGATCGAATGCGTTAACCAGTTCCGCCCAGTACACGCCGTCGGCGAATACCCTGGCTCCTCCAGGCAACGCTCTTTCGCCAGCTACATCGTCGAATTCGAACAATGGAGCGAACTCGGCAGGCACCCCCAGCTCCACCATGAGCAACGCCGTCCCCTTGAGCGCTTTTTCGCATTTCGAGAAAACCACAGAGGCTCTTTCCATCAATCACCAGGGACAATTTCCGGCCATCACCGTCTCATTCAACCTCGCCCCAAATGCCGCGCTGGGTGAGGCAATCACGGCCGTCGACAAAGTCGAGAAAGACTTGCACATGCCTCCCAGCCTGCAGGCCGGCTTCCAAGGCACCGCTGCATCGTTCACCAATTCTCTCTCCAATGAGCCCTTGCTCATTCTTGCCGCGCTCGTCACGGTCTACATTGTTCTTGGAGTTTTGTATGAAAGCTTCATCCATCCCATAACAATTCTTTCCACCCTCCCCTCAGCGGGCGTTGGCGCTTTTCTCGCTCTAATCATCTTTCACCAGGACTTGAGTGTTGTTGCAATTATCGGCATCGTCCTTCTAATCGGCATTGTCAAAAAGAACGGCATCATGATGGTCGACTTCGCGTTGGAAGCCGAGCGGGAGCACGGCAAGAATGCGACCGATGCCATCTATGAAGCCTGCCTGCTCCGCTTCCGCCCCATCATGATGACCACCATGGCCGCTTTGCTCGGTGGTTTGCCACTGGCCCTCGGAACCGGTTTCGGTTCCGAGTTACGCAGGCCCCTGGGCATCGCAATGGTCGGTGGACTATTACTGAGTCAGGCTCTCACTCTTTACACTACGCCCGTCATCTATATCTTTTTTGATAACCTGGCGCACCGCTTTTTTTCTAAGTCGAATAAGGTGCAGGCTGGAGAAGCAGAGCAGGCCGGATTGGCATGAACATTTCTTCGCCTTTTATCAATCGGCCGGTCGCTACGACGCTGCTAACCGTGGCGGTCGCTCTCGCCGGCGCGATTGCTTTTCAAGTGCTTCCAGTGGCGCCGCTCCCTGAGGTAGACTTTCCTACGATTTCAGTAAGCGCCAGCCTGCCAGGAGCCAGCGCCGCTATTATGGCCTCCTCCGTCGCCACTCCGTTGGAGCGGCAGTTCGGTCACATCGCCGGCGTAACCGAGATGACCTCCGCCAGCAGCCTCGGCAGTACGTCGATTACGATTCAATTTGACCTCACTCGCGACATCGATGGTGCGGCGCGCGACGTCGAAGCCGCTATTAACGCCGCCAGAACTTATCTGCCTAGCAACCTGCCCGGCAATCCCACTTATCGCAAGGTCAATCCAGCAGATGCTCCAATCATGATCCTCGGCCTGACCTCGGACAAGTTCGGGCCTGCGAAACTATACGACGAAGCTTCCACGGTCATTGAGCAGAAGTTGTCCCAGATACAAGGTGTCGGGCAGGTTACTGCCGGTGGCGGCGCGCTCCCTTCCGTCCGAGTCGACGCCAATCCCACCCAGTTGGCCAGTTACGGGCTTACCCTTGCGAATCTCCAATCTGTGCTGAGCCTGCAAAACTCCGACTTAGCCAAAGGCCAGATTACCGATGGCAACGTCAGTATGGATATTCTCGCCAACGATCAGATCTCGCTCGCCGAAGATTACAAGCCACTCGTCGTGGGCTACAGCCACGGTGCCGCCGTCCATCTATCCGATGTCGCGCAGGTTACTGACTCGGTGCAGAACGTCCGGGCCGCTGGTTACCTGAACGGAAAGCGCGCCGTTACGGTCATCATCTTCCGTCAGCCCGGGGCTAATATTATCGCCACCGTCGACCGTATCCGCGCGCAACTGCCGTTTATTCAGGCATCCATTCCGCTCGGCATCGATACCACCATCGTTCTCGATCGCACCATCACCATTCGCGCCTCTGTCAGCGACGTCGAGCGCACCCTCGTTATATCTATCGGTCTAGTTATCGTCGTGGTGTTTGTCTTTTTGCGTAATGGCCGCGCTACCCTGATTCCCGGTGTTGCCGTGCCGGTATCGCTGGTCGGCACCTTCGCGGTGATGTATCTCTTCGGATACAGCCTCGACAACCTATCGCTTATGGCAATGACAATTGCCACGGGATTTGTGGTCGACGACGCCATCGTAGTAATGGAAAACATTGCGCGCCATCTGGAAAACGGCATGAAGCCCTTCGCCGCCGCTCTCAAGGGCGCGGAAGAAATCGGTTTCACTGTCTTCACCATCAGCATCTCCCTCATTGCCGTTTTCATTCCTCTTCTTCTCATGGGAGGAATCGTTGGTCGCCTCTTTCGTGAGTTTGCCGTCACTCTCTCCACGGCCGTATTCGTTTCGATGATTATTTCGCTGACCACCACCCCAATGATGTGCGCCTACTTCTTGAAGAATGAGCGAATGGAAAAACATGGCCGCCTTTACATGGCCAGCGAAAAGTTCTTTGACGGCGTGCTCTCTTTATACCGTGGCACTCTGCATTGGGTCCTCGAACATCCGGCCATTACACTGGTCGTGCTCTTCATCACCATCGCGCTCAACGTACTGCTGATCATCAAGATACCCAAAGGTTTTTTCCCTGTGGAAGACACAGGCTCAATCACCGGCAGCGTACGGGGCCCTCAGGATGCGTCTTTTTCGTCGATGGACAACTCCATTCGGCAGATCGGGGAGGTAATTAAGCAAGATCCTGCCGTCGCCAATGTAATTGCATTTACCGGCGGCAACGGCGCCACTAATACCGGCTCGCTCTACATCGCCCTTAAGCCGCTGAACTAACGGAACATCAGCGCCGCTCAGATCATTAACCGCCTGCGCCCGAAATTAAATCGCCTGCCCGTCGCTTCCGCCTTTTTGCAGGCCGTGCAAGATCTTCGCATCGGTGGCCGCTCCAGCAATGCCATGTACCAGTACACCATTCAGTCCGATACAGTCGAAGATCTTGTTAAGTGGGGACCTACCATCCTCAGCCAAATGCAGCATCTCCCCGGATTTCAGGACGTAAGTTCCGACCAGCAGAACGGCGGCCTGGATGAGATGCTCAATTATGATCGACTTACTGCCGCCAAACTCGGCCTTACCGCCCAGACTTTGGATTCGGCTCTATATGGCGCATTCGGCCAGTCGGAAGTGTCGATTATTTATACGCAGCTAAATCAATACTACGTCGTGCTGGAAGTAGCTCCGCAGTATTGGCAAAGTCCCGACGGGTTGAAAGACATCTACCTTCACACCTCAACCAGCAACAATGGCGCCAATAACATCCCTCTTTTCGCGGTGGCAAAAGGCCAGGCCAACACAACTCCTCTGGCCATCAATCACACCGGTCTGTTCCCCTCTGTCACTGTGTCCTTCAACCTTGCGCCGAACATGTCTCTCAGCGATGCCACACTGAGCATCTTCCAAATGCAAAAGCGCCTCGGCACGCCTTCCACCATGCAAGGCTTTTTTGCTGGCACGCTGCTCGCCTACCAGCAGTCTCTTGGTACCGAGCCAATACTTATTGTGACCGCTCTCCTAGCCGTCTACATCGTCCTCGGTATTTTGTACGAGAGCCTCGTTCATCCCGTGACGATTATTTCCACCCTCCCCTCGGCAAGCGTGGGCGCCATGCTCGCACTAATGCTTTTCAAGCAGGATCTCAATATCATTTCGATTATCGGCATAGTTCTGTTGATTGGAATCGTAAAAAAGAATGCCATCATGATGATCGATTTCGCTCTTCAGGCGGAACGCGAAGAAGGAAAGAAGCCGATTGACGCGATCTTTGAAGCCTGCATGTTGCGCTTCCGTCCCATCCTAATGACCACAATGGCCGCGCTGTTAGGCGCCTTGCCCTTGGCACTCGGAACAGGCACCGGATATGAACTCCGCCGCCCCCTTGGCATCACGATTGTGGGAGGCTTGATCTTGAGCCAGTTACTAACTCTCTACACTACACCAGTTGTTTACCTGGCATTCGACCGGTTGCGTCTTCGCATGGCAGGAAAAAGAACAGAACATTCTTTGCCCGCTCCGGAGGCCGGCTAGCGCTCCGCGGCAAGAATAACGCTTGGGCACATTTTTATGCAGACTATAACTCAACGCACCATACTTCAACTAAGTGCAGTCGCGCTCTTACTAACTTCGTCAGGCTGCGTGGTCGGGCCGAAATATCACCCGCCTGCCAATCAAGCTCCAGCCGCCGTCTACAAAGAATCGCCGACTCAATTTCCCAAGTCGGAAGGGTGGACCGTCGCTCAGCCCGCGGATGCACAACTTCGCGGCAAATGGTGGGAGATCTTCAACGATCCGGAGCTGAACGTAGTGGAAGATCAATTGAACATCGACAATCAGAACATCAAACAATATTTCGAAAACTTCATGGAAGCTCGCGCCGTGGTGCGGGAGGCGCGTGCACAATATTTTCCCACTCTGTCAGTCGCACCCGGCGTCACGCACTCTCGCTCTTCTGCAAACTTGGGCGCGAGCTCTGCAACTACCACGGGCACAGGCACTACAACAACCACCACCCAGCAACTAACCAGCACGCTCTACACGCTGCCCCTCGAAGCATCCTGGGAACCGGACCTTTGGGGCAAGGTCCGCAACACCGTACGCCAGGCGCAGTATACCGCTCAGGTCAGCGCAGCCGATCTGGAGAACGAACGCCTCACCGAGCAGGCCAGTCTGGCGGAATATTTCTTCGAAATCCGCGGCCAGGACGAACTCCAACAAATCTATAACGATACTGTGGAAGCGGATCAGAAAGCCCTCGACCTAACCCGCGCCCTCTATGAAGCCGGCATCGACGATCAGATATCAGTCGTAGAAGCCCAAACCACGCTACAGAGCGCGCAAGCCGGCGCAACCAATGTCGGTATCGCACGAGCGCAATATGAACACGCGATCGCGATGCTGGTCGGCAAGGCCGCCACTAATTTCTCGATTCCCGTGAGGCCTATGACTGCCGCTCCGCCACCGATTCCGGTTGGCGTGCCTTCGGAACTGCTCGAGCGGCGTCCCGACGTTGCCGCAGCCGAGCGCACCATGGCCGCCGCCAACGCGCAGATTGGCATCGCCTATGCGGCCTATTATCCGAATTTGACACTGACTGCTGAAGGAGGCTTTGAGAGCTCCGCATTTCATAACTGGCTCTCGTGGCCAAGCCGCTTCTGGTCGATTGGCGCATCCATTCCAGAAACTATCTTCGATGCCGGCTTACGCCGCGCAACCGTCCAGCAGTATACCGCGACTTACAATGCCGATCTCGCCGGGTACCGTCAAACCGTTTTGACCGCGTTTCAACAGGTGGAAGACGCCCTTGCCGAAGTGCGCATCCTCTCTCAGGAAATCCAGCAGGAACAGCAGGCAGTGAACTCCGCTCAAAGCTATCTCAAACTCGAACAGGCCCGTTACGAGACGGGAATCGATCCTTATGTCGATGTTTTGATTGCCCAGACCACGCTACTCAGCGACCAGCAAACTTTGAATAGCCTTCAGGTGGAAGAAATGACTTCTGCCGTGGCGCTGGTGGAAGCGCTGGGCGGCGGATGGAGTAGTTCTCAATTGCCGACTCCTGCGCAGATAACGCAGAGGCCGCCCGGTTCGGAGACGACCCTCCAGCATTAGTGGTGCAACTAATCACTAATAGACGAAATAGTCTTTAGTTATATCTGCTGAACATAACCAGCGGCTAGGATGCCTTGGGTGCGACTAATGGCTATTTCATGGACGGAATAGCCGACGATAAGTTAGCGATAGTCGTTGTGGTATCTTGACGAGTTATCACGGACTGGCCAAACCTGCGGCGGCGATACAGTGAGAAGCGATACAGGAAGCCAGCCTTCACAACGCTCCGCAGGGATGGAACGTTGCTCGCACCGCTAAAAATCCAGGCTGCCCTCCCTTCCCTTCGCAGGCTGGCCGCCGCTGCGCGAATGGACGTCGCATAGTGGCCGCGCCCTCGGTCGGCAACCGGCGTCCAACAATCGAAGATCATGGCAGCTTCGTCGGAAGACGACTCAAGCTTATGGTCAATTTCCGCCAACCGAAAACCGTTGTACTTATCGATCCACAGAAAATGGACTGGCCGCCCCGTGTCATCCTGCAACAGGAAACCCGAAGCGGTGGATTTTTTCAAACGTTTGGCACAACGCATCAGGTACTGGAGCGTTGCCTCATCTCCCGCATTGCTGATCGATGCTTCGACCAAATGCGCCCAGGTCAGCGGCAATAATTGAACGGCTGCGTCGTCAAATTGAGCTTCCGGCGCCTCGAACAGCAGCAGCTCGTCTTCGAAGGCAACCGACCTTACCATCTTGCGCATGGATTGCCGGGCGGTCGCCACCCATCCATTCTCCTGGAGACGGCTTGCCACGGCCTGGCGGAAACTCCTGGCCCCGCGAATTTTATCTCCAAACTCCGGAAACCGGGCGGCGGCGCTGCTCACCATCTGCCGTCCAACGCTGAGCATGTACCGGTTTAAGCCGCGCGACAAATGTACGTAGCGCGTCTGCCGCATCGTGTTCGCAAAGCGTTCTTTGTAGGGCTCGTCGCCCAGGCCGAGATCCAGCATTTTCACCGAAGCGTCCTTCGCGCCTTCTTCCACCAGTAGGCGCAGCAGGCACGATCCCGGCGACACGTGCTCATACTCCATCTGAAACGTTGGCAAATACCAGAACCAGCTCCCTCCAAAGCGAAACCCATAGTTCCACGCCACCGGACGTCCATCAATTTCCAACTGGCTGATCTTCAGCCAACCCGAACGCGACAACAAACTGCTCAACTGTTGCAGAAACGCGCGCCGCTCGGGACCAACCAGCGGACTTACCCGGTCGCTCGCCAGGAACCGCGAAATCTGGGCCGAGATAATCGACTCCAGGCTCGTCCCAATCTGTTCCGGTTCCGTCAGATGAATCACATTTACCGAGCCGAGTGTTTCGAGTTTCTTGAGCGCTCGTCTTTCCCTGCCCTTGCCGGCTACAGTCCGCAAAACATCTTCACGTTGCCCTTCGCCGCCAAGCTGCACCACGCCGCAGTCGTAAGCGGTGCGGGATGCGACGTAAAAGCGCCGCGATGCCGCAATCTCCGGCAGTTCCTTGAGAGTGGCGGAATTCGATGGAACATTGGCCAGCACCACGTCACTAAGTCCCAGTTTCTGGATCTCTTCCAGCAGCGTAACCAGCACTGCCGCGCGATTTCCCGGCGCGCTCACGATGTCGCAGTAATCCGCCGAACTCGAGGTTAGGAAAAAAGCCGCCCGTGGCGCTTTGGGATCGATGGCCAGTGCCGCGACTCCAACCAGTTGCTCAAAATCGTACACAAGAAAGAGCAGAGTCGAGAAACTCCCCTGAAAGCCCCGGCTGGCGGCCAATGCCCACTGGTAGGTGAAAAATACTTCTGGGTTCTCCATGCTCAGAACGAGGCTGTTCCAAGCCTCGCTGAGATCGGCATCTTGCGGAATTTCCTTCAGAACGGTTACGCGCACAGGTTTTTAGGCTTTCATGCCGGGAGACTTGCAGGCCAGTGTAAGAATGCCCCATTCGCGCCGGAGACGCAAGCCTGCCGCAGTCCTAACGGCTCACTGCGCGCTGGAGCTTGCTGTGAACTCCACTCAGGTGGGCCGAGAATTCAGGCAGCGTCATATCCAAGGTCACGTGCATTCGGGCCAGCGCAAGTAGATCCGGCGGCTCGGCTTCCCAGTGTTCAACATTGAGGAATCCGGCACTGAACCCGGCCTCTCGGGCAAGCCTTACTTCACGCTCCCCCATCGTCGCCGGGTTGCCGAAAGGATAAGCGAAGGCCCACACTGGCCGTCCCAATGCCTGTTCGATAGCACTCTTGCTTTCGAGGATCTCGCGCCGCGCCTCTTCCTCGCTGCATAGTGACAGAATCGGATGCGTTCGCGTGTGCGCGCCAATGCTCATTCCATGCCCAGCCAGTTGTTTCAGTTCCGCAGGGTTCATCAAACGCCATCGTCGTTCCGGGAGCGATTGCTGCATTGAACCGCATCGATTGCGCACCCGGTCCATCCACTCCGCTCGCGTCCCGGCGTCCAGCCGCGAGGCCCTTCTTACCGTATTCCACCATTGCCCTTGAAAACTTTCTGGCGAGTGTGATTCCGCAGCTTCTTCAGCGGCCAGTTGCAAATCCGGTGCGGTCAGCGGCCTGTTTCGCATTAATAAATAAAGTTCCTCATACCAAAGCATGCCGGGGGCATCGCTGCACGACGAAGAGGTAACGAAAAAAAGGCAGGAGACGTCTTCGCTCCGCAGTATTGGGACCATCTCCGTCAGCGCGTTGAGAAGGCCGTCGTCGCAAGTCAGCAAAACAGTGCGGGCAGGAAGTTGCTTGCCCTGCTCGATCCAAGCTCGAAAATCCTCTGGATGAATGAGGTTGTAGTGAGACTTCAGAAATTGGAGCTGCCGTCGAAAGACTTTGGGCTGCACCAGGTTTCCGTCGAGAAAACTCTCGCGGATGGAATGATCGGACGGAACCACCCCATGATAGTTCACCACCGCGTAATCATTGAGCGGAGTGATGTGGCCAAGCACTCCGCTGTAATGCAAAGCCGGATACAACGCGCGCTTCAGTAAAGGACTAACCAGCCGCATTCGCTAACCTGGATCCACTCGCAGCGACTCGAGGGGAATGCGAATTATCGCACACGGTCAGGAGAAGTTCCTGCTCACGGTTTGACCAACTCGTCGGAAAGCAAGCGAGCCTTCAACGCGAGATTACGTCCGCGAACCAGGTCTCCCGCAGCGACCGCCGACTTGGCCTGCTCCATAAACTGCTTAATCTGACTCACCGTTTCCGGCTCGCCAGCTTTGAGTTCGCGCCCCGCGACCTTCTTCAAGTTTTCCTCGGTGGCGGCAGTAAGTTGTTCGGTGGAAAAGCGCTCGTAGGAGGCTTGTTCCGCGGATGTACTTCCTTTCAGTTCCACCACCGGCTCATCCGATCCTCCGTTCCTAACAACCACCTTCTTGGCGGCAGGACACGGTTTTAGCGGCGTAGCGCCATTGCCGGTCACATCCGCCGCAGCGGCAGAATGTGAGCCAGCCGCTGCGAACGCGGAGGATTTTGAGCAATCTGGAACCGTGGCCTTCTTGTGATGCGTGGACGGTTTGGCAGACGGCTTGGCCGGACTGGCAGTACTCCGCGGCTGTGCTGTGGGAGCAGCCGCAGCTGGCGCGGGACTCGTGGTTGGAGCAGGCTGCGATTGCGGCTGCGCCGCGGCCCCGCTGCTTTGATCTTGTGCCGCAAATCCTTGCAGGCCAGGTGGAGACCCCGAGACGGGACTCACCGAAAGAAGACAAAACCATAGGATTCCGGCCAGAGTCATAGATCAATCCCAAATGCGGCATGGTCGCCGGGGCGGACTGCTCAAATCTTACGCTCCAAATCTTATGCCCAAGGACATCGAAGTGAAATCAAGTTCCCGGCTCGGTCAGTATGTTTTCGAAAGGAACGGAAGGTTCCTGTTCGGGGTCAAAATGCGAAGCGGCCAGCGGCAAGCGAAAGCGAAAGGTCGTTCCCTGCCCTTCCTGCGATTCGAATTCCACCGACCCGTGATGCCAGTCGAGGATCTGGTAAGCCTGCGCCAGACCAATGCCGTTGCCATCTTTCTTGGTGGTGAAATAAAGCTCGAAAATTTTGTCGTGCACATCTTCCGCAATGCCGATGCCGTGATCGGAGATTTCCGCGACCACGCTATTGCCGTCCCGGCGGGCGGAGATGGTGAGCGGACCTCCCTGGGGCATGGCCTGCACGCCATTGAGCACCACATTCAGCAGTGCCTGCTTCATCAAGTCGAGGTCCGCATTGACCGGCAGCGGTTCGGCAGGGACGTCGCGCCGGATGTCCACGCCATGTTGCGCCGCGTCGGGAGCCGCCAGCAGCGCCACTTCTTCCAGCAAACCGCGGAGGTCCACTTCCACCAGGCGTAGTTCGCGGGGCCTCATGAAGTCGACCAGAGTTTGCACCACGCGATCGAGCCGCTGAATCTCGCTGCCGATAATGTCCATGTGCCGCCGCGTGTCGGGATCCAGTTGCGACAACTTGTTCTGCAAAAGTTGCAAGTGCAGAACAATGGCGTTGATGGGATTCTTGACCTCATGCGCCACGCCGCCGGTAACGCGTCCGCTGGCGGAGAGCCGGCGCGACATCTCGATCTCGTCTCCGATGCGCCGCACCGACTCGGCGTCGCGCATGATTAACAGAGCGCCAATCTGCGTGCCCTTTTCGTGAACAA